>Ga0207813_100406_pt1 | contig 25123 bp, 31 predicted proteins | sample A23E3SouthBayCA_2_FD_187730 | JGI IMG/M metagenome (GOLD analysis project Ga0207813, IMG submission 187730) | Aerobic enrichment media microbial communities from Eden Landing Ponds, California, USA - A23 E3 (4) (SPAdes) | ecosystem: Environmental > Aquatic > Marine > Unclassified | place... | reverse complement strand
TACTCGACGGCGGGTTCGAGGAGCCCGTCGAGGTCGCGGGTGCCGTAGCGTTCCGCGAGCGCGTCCCACCCGGCGAGCGCGCCCGGAACGGTGACGGGGAGACCGCCGTCCTCGGGCATCGCGGGGTCGCCGCTCTCGTCCGTGGCGTCGGTGCGCTCGCGGTACGTGTCGAGGTTCGCGCTGGCGGGTGCGGGACCGCTCGCGTTCAGCGCCTCGTACTCGTCGTCGAACTGCGTGAGCGCGAACGCGTCCCCGCCGATACCCGTCATGTTCGGTTCGACGACGTTCAGCACCGCCGCGGTGGCGATCGCCGCGTCCGCCGCGTTCCCGCCGTCCTGAAGTACGGCCAGTCCGGCCTGCGCGGCGACGGGATGGCTGGTCGCCACCATCCCGTTTCGCGCGTGCACGGCCGACCGCCGCGACTCGAACGCCCAGGGGTACTCGAAGTCCATACCGGATTCTCGACGCTCGCCCTCAAAAGTCCACGCGCGACGGACGCGCTTGCCGGGACGCACAAGGGTTCTTGACGACGGCGTGAGACGGTCGCGTATGGAGTACACGACGCTGGGCGACACGGGCATGGAAGTCAGCCGGCTCTGCCTCGGCTGCATGAGCTTCGGCACCCCGGAGTGGCGCGACTGGGTGCTCGACGAGGAAGAGAGTCGAGAGATCATCGAGCGCGCCATCGACCTCGGTATCAACTTCTTCGACACCGCGAACATGTACTCGACGGGAGAGTCCGAGCGCGTGCTCGGATCCGTCCTCGACGACTACGACCGGGATTCGCAGGTCGTCGCGACGAAGGTGTTCCACCCGATGGACCGCGACAATCGCAACTCTGGCGGCCTCAGTCGGAAGACTATCGAGCAGGAGCTCTCGAACTCGCTCGACCGACTCGGAATGGATGCGGTCGACCTCTACCAGATTCACCGCTGGGACTACGACACGCCCATCGAGCAGACCTTGCGGGCCCTTGACGACGCTGTCCGTCGCGGTGACACTCGGTACATCGGCGCGAGTTCGATGTGGACGCACCAGTTCGCCGACGCGCTCCGCACGAGCGACGTGGAGAACCTGGAGCGCTTCGTGACGATGCAGAACCACTACAACCTCGCGTATCGGGAGGAGGAACGCGAGATGCTGCCGTACACCCAGAAGGAGAACGTCGGCGTCCTGCCGTGGAGTCCGCTCGCCCGCGGCTTCCTCACTCGCCCCCACGAGGATATCGACGCGACGCGACGCGGAGAGACGGAAGAACACATGTACGAACACCCCTACCGGGAGGGTGGCGGCCTCGAAATCAACGAACGCGTCGAGGAACTCGCCGACGAGAAGGACGTGAAGATGGCGCAAATCGCGCTCTCCTGGGTGCTCCACAAGGACTGGGTGGACGCCCCAATCGTCGGCACCACGAGCGTCGAACACCTCGAAGACGCCGTCGAAGCACTCGACATCAGCTTGAGCGACTCCGACATCGACTACCTCGAAGAACCCTACGAACCCGTGCGTGTCAGCGGCCACCAGTAACGAAAACGGTCGCGGTGCGGTCGCAGTCAGTTGCGATGCGGTCGGAGTTGCGGTTTCGTTTGTTGTGATGCCGCGGCGGCCGTAGGCCGCCGTCTGCGTCTGCCGACGGCCAGGGTGGGATTCTGCAAGGGGTAAACGGTCGCCAAAGGCGACCGTTTAGGGCTTGCTAGGGCCAGTTCCCGTTGCCGGTGTACGCGTCGACGACGCGTTGGATGGCGACGACGTAGGCGGCGGTGCGGAGGCTGGGGAGGTCGAGGGTTTCGTAGGCGTGCGTGAGTTCGTCGAAGGCGTCAGTGATGACGCGTTCGAGTTCGTCGTTGACGCGGTCTTCGGTCCAGGAGAACCGCTGGCGGTTCTGGACCCATTCGAAGTAGCTGACGGTGACGCCGCCGGCGTTCGCGAGGATGTCGGGGACGACGGTGACGTCGCTGTTTTGGAGGACGTCGTCGGCGTCGGGGGTGAGGGGGCCGTTGGCGGCTTCGACGATGACGTCGGCCTGTACGTCGCGGGCGATGTCTTCGTCGATGGCGTTTTCGAGGGCGGCGGGGACGAGGAGGTCGACGTCGAGCGTGAGGAGGTCGCGGTTGGTGAGTTCCTCGGCGTCGTCGTAGCCGGTGACGTGCCCGGATTCGTTCTTGAAGTCCTTGACTGCGACGGGGTCGAGGCCGCTGGGGTCGTGGATGGCGCCGCTCGAGTCGCTGACGGCGACGACGGACGCGCCCTGTTCGTCGAGGAGGTTCGCGGCGATCCAGCCGGCGTTCCCGTAGCCCTGGACGGCGACAGTGGCGTCGGTGAGGTCCTTATCGAGGTAGTCGAACACCTCGCGTGCGGCGAACATGGTGGAGCGGCCGGTGGCTTCGACGCGGCCCGCGCTCCCGCCGTTCTCGGGGGATTTTCCGGTGATGACACCGGGTTCGGTGGTGTTTTCGAGTTTCTCGTAGGTGTCCTTGATCCAGTTCATCTCGCGCTGGCCGGTGTTCACGTCGGGCGCGGGGATGTCCTTGTCCTCGCCGATGAACGGTCGGAGTTCCTTCGCGAACGACCGCGTGAGGCGTTCGAGTTCGCTCGCGGAGTACTCGCTGGGGTCGACGACGATACCGCCTTTACCGCCGCCGTAGGGGATGTCGACGACGGCGCACTTGTACACCATCCACCCGGAGAGCGCTTTCACTTCGTCGTGGGTGACGCCGGGGTGGTAGCGGATGCCGCCCTTGTAGGGGCCGCGGTCGCCGTTGAACTGCGAGCGATAGGCGCGGAACGTCTCGATGCTTCCGTCGTCCATGTCGACGGTGAGGTTCGTTTCGAGCACGCGCTCGGGGTTCTTGAGTCGTTCGAGCACGTCGTCGCCGACGCCGTCGGGGAGGTGGGCGGCGGCGTCCTCTAGCTGCTCCTGCAGGTTCTCGAACGGATTGGACTCGCTCATCGACTGAATCGATTCCTCCGTTCCGAATAAGCGTGGCGGCTCAGGTATGATAATATGTAATATTAGGTATTTAGTTATCGGCGTCGGCGCGGGCGACGATGCGCTCCGCCTGTGCGACGAGTGGCGCGTCCACCATCTCGCCGTCCACCCGGAACACGCCGCGGCCCTCCGCGTCGGCCGCTTCCTTCGCCGCAAGCACGCGCTCCGCCCACTCCACCTCCTCGGGGTCGGGTCGGAACGCGTCGTGAATCGGCGCGACCTGCGCCGGATGAATCGCCATCTTCCCGTCGTACCCGAGTCCGGCCGCGAACGCCGTCTCCTCGCGCAATCCGTCGGTGTCCTCGATATCCGTGTAGACGGTGTCGATGGCGTCCACGTCGGCCGCGGCCGCGGCGAGCACGACGTGCTCGCGGGCGTGTAGGACCTCCGTCCCGTCGTCCGTACGGGTCGCGCCGATGTCCGCGGAGAGGTCCTCCGCACCGAACGCCACCGCCGTCGCCGCGTCCGCCGCTGCAATCTCTTGGGCGTTCAGCACGCCCGCCGCGGACTCCACGAGCGCGACTACGTCCGCGTCCACGCCGTGTTCGTCCAGCAGGCGTTCGAGCGTCCGCACGTCGTCCGCCGCGGCGACCTTCGGCAGCATCACCGCATCGACGTGGTCGTCCGCGGGTGCGAGCGCCGCCACGTCGTCGTCCGCCGCGATACCAACGGGGTTGACGCGCACGCACACTTCGCAGTCCGGTCGGAACGCCGGCGACGTGAGCACGTCGGAGACCGTCGCACGCGCAACGCTCTTCTCGTCCGGCGCGACAGCGTCTTCGAGGTCGAACACGACCACGTCAGCGCCCGAACCGGGCGCTTTCCGCATCATTTCCGGCTGGTCACCGGGCGTGAACAGGAGACTGCGTCGAACCATACCGCGAAAAAACACCGACGGGGCTTAGTTGTCGCGGCGGGCGAGCAGCGCCACCGAGAGCAGGGCGACGACTGCGACGGCGACACCGAACCCGGGCGTACTTCCGCCGGAATCGGTCGTCTCCGTCGTCGTGCTCGTCTCAGTGTCCGTAATCGCGGCCGTCGTCGTGTCTCCCGTCGTCGTGGTCTGGTCGGCGTTCACCGTGGTCTGCGTCGTCGTGCTGTTCTCGGCCACCGCGAGCGTCGCGACGGCCGTCCCGCCGCTCGACTGGTGGTTCACGTCCACCGGGACCTCGTACGTCCCCGCGGCGCCGTTCTCCACGCCCTCGTAGACGACCACTATCTGGTCGCCGAGCGAGAGGTCGTAGTTCCCGCCGAGGCCGACGGTCACGACCTCGCCGTCACCGGAGACGCTCACGCTACTCAGGTCGTTGGAGACGTTCACGTCGACGGTCGTCCCCGCGCTGTCGTTCCCGCGGTCGATGCCGATTCTCGTGATGTCGTTCTGGCCGACGTTACTCGCGTCGACACCCGTTCCGCGGTAGTCGATCTGGAACCCGGTCCACGACGAACCGTCGTTCGCGCTCCCGACGACCGCCATCGCGCCGTGCGTGACGGTCGCGTTCGGCGTCGCCGGTATCGACACGACCGACGCGTGGCGCGCGTCTTCAGCGCTCTGGGTCGTCGTAGTCGTCTGGGTCGTTTCCGTTGTCCGCGTGGTGGTCGGGTCGCTCGTCTCGGTTGTCGTAGTCGTTCGCGTCGTCGACGCAGTCGTCGTTTGCGTGGACTGCGTCGTCGTTTGTGTCGTTGTCTGCGTCGTGGTTGTTGTGGTCGTCGTGTCGGATTCGATGGTCAGCGCCGCGGAGGTCTCGCCGCCGCTCGACTGGTAGTTCACGTCGAGTCCGACGGTGTACGTGCCGGCGGGCGGGTTCTGCACGTCCTCGTATACGACGACGACCTCGTCGCCCGAACCGAGGTTGTAGTTCCCGCCGAGACCGATAGTGAGCACGGTTCCGTCGCTGTTCGCGCTCACGCTGCTGAGGTCGTTCGAGATATCGACGTCGACGGTGTCGCCGGGCGCGTCGTTCCCGCGGTCGATGCCGATTTTCGCGATGTCGTTCTGGCCGACGTTACTCACGTCGGTCTGTTCGTACGATATTTCGAGGCCGTTCCACGACGCCCCCGCCGCGCTGCCGTCGATGGTGGCGGTGGCGGTGTGCGTCGCGGTCGTCTCCGGCGTGTTCGGGTCGGCCGTGACCGAGCCTTCTGTCGCCGCGACGGCCGCGCCGGTCAGCAGACCGACGGCGACCACCGCGGCGAGAAGCGCGCTCGTGCGCGTCGAGAGCGATGACATATCTGTTACAGTATGGATTTCTGACACCGAAAAGGATGGTGGCCGCTCGAACCGACGGGGTTTTTCTCCCGGACTCGCGACCACCCGAGTATGCCCGGGAAGTACTACGAGGAGTTCGAGGTCGGCGAGACCATCGAACACCGGAAGTCCCGAACTGTCAGCGAAGCCGACAACCAACAGTTCTGCGACATGACGATGAACCAGCAGCCGCTCCACCTCGACGCCGAGTTCGCCGGCGACACCCAGTTCGGCGAACGCCTCGTCAACGGCCTCTACACGATGAGCCTCGCCGTCGGCCTCACCATCCCCGACACCACGGACGGCACAATCGTCGCGAACCTCTCCTACGACAACGTAGAACACCCCCAGCCGGTGTTCCACGGGGACACCATCACCGCCCGCAGCACGGTCACCGACAAGCGCGAGACCAGCGACGGCGAACGCGGCATCGTCACGATGCACGTCGAAGCCCTGAACCAGGACGACGAGGTCGTCTGCGAGTTCGACCGCACCGCACTCTCACTCAAGAAAGAACACGCCGAGTAGTCGCGCGCCGCGTAATCGCGTCCCTCGTTAGTTGTCGTCCTCGCGCCAGGTGTGTTCGCACTCGGTGCAGACGAAGAAGCGGGTCTCGGACTCGTCCGCGCTCCGAATCTGCTGCATGTACCAGTACGCCTCGTCGTTCCCGCACTCGGGACACCGCGCGTCCGTGGTGGGGAGGCCGGCGTTCTCGCCGTCCGTCTCGATAATGTCGCTCACTTCCTGTTCCTCGGAGAGCACGTAGTTCGCGTCGGGGTCCTTCGGCTGTTTGTGCCCGCAGGAGTCACACACCCAGAGGTCGTCCTCCGCGTGCATCATCGAACCGCAGTCGTCGCAGAATTCCATGCTCGCCTTAGCGAACGTCGTCAGTTAAGCCCCCCGACTCAGCCCTCGCCCTCGGACTGCCCGGGTTCGCCGACGGCTTCCGTCGGGAGGTTGTTCCGGATTTCGGCGTCGAGCATGCTCGGGTCGTCGAACACGTCCTCGTCGGAGCGCTCCACCACGTCCGCGAGCGGTTCCTCGCCGTCCGCGTACTGGAGGACGTAGTCGTCGAGTTCGGCGACCGCGTCGCCGTGCGTGAGCGGATACGGCAGGTCGTCGAGCGCGTCGTCGAGCTCGTTCAACTTGATACGCGTTGCCATACCGGGGAGTCGCGGGCATCCGCCTTAGTTCTTAGTCGAAACCGGGGTCGAGAGCGAGTGGCCTACGCGCTAAACCTAACGACCTCCACGCGGTCCTGATACACGTCGATTGAGAGGCCGCTCGCGTCCCACTCCACCGTTTTCGATACCGAGTCAGTCGTCACTCGAACAGAATACTCGTTCCGAACGTCCGGAGTCGTATTCGGGTCGAACGTTCGTGTCTCGCTCGGCGCTATCGTGTACGTCTCCGACTGGACGACGGTTCCCCTGTCGAGCAATTCGACGGTGATTCGTTGGTCGCTCGGTGCGTTGTTCTCGATAGTGAAGTCTATCTGGCCGTTCGTCGGTCCGATACAGCCACTCAGCGCGCTCGCCGTGACGATGACCAGCGCGAGCCCAACGGTAGGTCTCGAACGCATCGCGTCTATTGGAAATCGGGGTCGCGGTCTTCGAGGAACGCCGCCATGCCTTCGCGCTGGTCGTGGGTGCCGAACAGGCCGGCCCAGGTGCGGCGTTCGAAGTCCACGCCGGCGTCGAGCGTGGTGCGGTGGCTCTCGTTGATGGCTTCCTTCGCCGCGGCGAGCGCGAACCCGGGTTTCTCCGCGAGGTCGCGGGCGAGGCTGTGGGCGTGCTCGTCGAGTTCGTCGTGCGCGATGACGTCGCCGACGAGCCCCTCTTCGTAAGCGTCGGTCGCGTCGATGCGGTCGCCGAAGTAGATCATGCGGCGCGCGGTCTCGTCGCCGACGAGGCGGGGGAGGCGCTGGGTGCCGCCCCAGCCCGGAATCACGCCGAGGTCGATTTCGGTCTGCCCGAGCACGGCGCGCTCGGACGCGACGCGGAGGTCGCAGGCGAGCGCGAGTTCGAGGCCGCCGCCGAACGCGTAGCCGTTGATGGCCGCGATGACGGGGGCGGGGAACTCCTCGATGGCGCGCGTGAGCTCGTGGCCCTTCCGGGCGTACGCCTCGGCCTCCGCGGTGTCGATGTCCGCCATGTAGGACACGTCGGCGCCCGCGACGAACGCCTTCTCTCCGGCGCCCGTGAGCACGACCGCGCGGGCGTCACGGCGCGCCGCGTCCGCGAACGCGTCCCCGAGCGCGTCCAGCGTCGCGGCATCCACGCTGTTCAGGCTCTCCGGCCGGGTCACCGTCACCGTCGCCACGCCCTCGGCCACGTCGAGTTCGACGAGGTCGCTCATACGTCGAGGCACGGCGACGGACTGCATAACGATTGGGTTCGGGGCTTTCAGAAGGCCGAAATACCCCGGCGGCGAGATACCGGGTATGAGTCTCTCCGCGGAGGCCCGAGAGCGCCTCGCCGACCTCGTGGAACTCCAGCCCACGAAGAACAAGACCCTCCAAGAGCGCTGGGAGATGGAGTCGGGGAGCGACGTCCACCAGTACCTCGAGGGCGAACTCAAGGACTACTACTACCGCGACGAGGACAGCCTCATCCGCGCGACGGCGGAGGCCCGCGCCATCGTCACCGGCGAGGAAGTCGGGGAGGACGACCCGCTCCGCGTCCACCTCAGCGACCTCGAACAACACATCCTGGAAGTACTCGCTGGTCCGGAAGAGCGCTCGCAGAGCGTCGTCAGCGTCCTCCACGACCTCGAAAGCGAGTTCGGCGAGGAGTTCGACACGGGCGAGGTGCGGCGAGCGCTCCGCACGCTCGAACGCAAGGGCGTCGCCGACCTCATCTACCGCACCGTCCCGACGTTCCGCCTCGCCGTCCCTCGGGACGCCGTCGAACTCACGGACTAACGCCCGCGCTCGCGCTCCCGGCGCTCGTCCAGCACGCGCTTGACGGTCTGTCCCGGCCCGCCCTCGATGGGCCAGCCCAGTTGTCGCCACTGCGGGGGTTCGGGCGAGAACTCGGCACACGACCCCGAGCACTCGCCAGCGGTCTGTTCTCTGTTCTTCGCGTGACAGTACGGCACGTACCCAGCTCCGTCCCGCTTCAGGTCGAAGTGGCGGCAGTCCGGCCGCATCGTGTCCACGTAGGACCGCCAGCCGCGCTCGTACGCGCGCTCGGCGAGCCACGCCCGAAGCTTCGATTTTCGCGCCGCCGTGACGTACTCGAACTCACAGACCTCGCTTCCGCGGTCGAGGATGCGCGTGCCGGGCTGTTCCGGGGTGAGCGCGCGCGGATGCCACCGCACGTCCAGCGCGCCGTCCTCGAACACGAGAATGCCGGCTTCGACCGGCATCTCCTCGTACAGCACGCGCTCGCCTGACTCGGTTGCGACCCAGACCTCGTCCGCGAGGCCGAGCGCCACGTCGCGCTCCAGTTGGTCGGAGAGCGCGCGCGCCGCCGACGCGTCGAGGTCGGGCTTGTTCTCCACCGCGATGATGCGCTCCAGCCAGTCCGGATACGCCTGTTTTCGGCGGAGTTCGATGCGGCCGCTACGCTTTCGCTTTTCGAGCACGCCCCGGGCCGCGCCGCGGTGGATGGTCTCGCGGACGTACCGCCACGGAACCTCGCCCTCGGGTAGCGCGTCCCGGTAGTACTGCCAGTCCGCGGGCGCGTGCCGACACACGAATAACAGGTTCGGGTCGAGTCGCTTCCCCCCGAACTGCGCGCGCTCCGCGAACCCTTCGGGGTCGACTTCGAGAATCAACGTATCCCAGCGCCGCCGCTTGGTCCCTAACTGCCGCGCGACGAAGAACTCGGTGTCGCGGTCGCCGAGCGGCCACTGGGATTCGAGCGCGGCGCACACGCGGAGTTCGAAACTGAACTCCGCTGGCACGCTACCCCTCCTGTTCGACGCCCGCCTCGCCGTCCGCGTCGGCGTCGTCCACGATTTCTTCGTCGATGAACTCGTGAGCGTCTCGGAGGATGTCGCGCGGCCCGTCCTGCGTGATGGTGTTTATCGCCTGTTCGTAGTCGCGCCACTGGAGGTCCGAGTGCTCGCTCGACAGTTCTGCCGAGGCCTCGTAGGACTTCGCGATGAACAGGTGGACCGTCTTGTGGATGCGGTCTCCACCTGCCTCGAACACGTAGTCGTAGTCGTCGCGGAAGCCGTCGAGGAGTCTGAAGTCCTCGATACCGGCTTCCTCCTGGACCTCACGGATGGCCGTCTGCTGGAGTTCTTCGTCCCCCTCGACGCCGCCCTTGGGAAACTCCCAGTCGCCGGGGCGGCTCTTGAGGAGGAGGTATTCGCGCCGGTCTCGCGTATCCCGAAAGAGGATCGCACCGGCGCTGGTTGCTTCAACCGTCATTACGTATTGTTACTGGACTCCGGGTTAAGTGAATGTCGGACCCGCGCGACCCGGTAGCACGCCAGCGCGAAGGCACACTACTTTTTACTGTGGACTGCATCGTACCGTATTACCCAGTTCCAGCCATGACCTTCGTAACCAAGCTCACGTTCACGAGCGGGGACCGAGACACCCTCGAACGGGTCGTCCGGGACATCCGCGACAACGTACGACGAAAAGGCGCACAGATCAAGGGCCCGCACTCCGACACCCCCGAGAACTTCTACGTCTCCCAGTACAAATCACTCGACGGCGACGAGTCCGATAAGTATAGCTCGTGGAACTACACGGTCTACCAGCGCCGTCTCGAAATCCACGGCCACGACGACCTCGCTCGCCGCGTCATGGAACGCGACCTTCCCGCCAGCATCCGCATGGAAGCGGACATCGAACGCGTCAAGACGGTCGGCTCCACGGCATAATTCTCCGCGCTCTCCACCGCTCACCGAGGGCTGGCCTCGCCGATTCTCGATATTTCCCGATAGCGCGCGGAAAACAGCTGTGTGCGGACGCCACACCCCGATACGGGACGACTGCCGTTCCGCTAGATTTCTGCGACGACTTCGTCCCAGACCATGTGACACGAGTCGTTCTGCCAGCCGCGCTCGCCGGTGAACCCGCGAACCTCGATGGAGGCGACGTTGCGGCCGCGTTTGAGCGGTCGAGACTGCGTGACCGACTCGCCGGACTCGGGATGGACGAATCTGACGAGCGCCGCGCTCTCCTGCCAGTCGAACTCGACGCTCGTCGTCACCCAGGTCTCGTATCCAACGCCCTGATGGACCTGTGAGAGCCCGTTCGCGTCGTCTACTACCCATTGGGGATTGTTGGTGGCGAACCCGATTTCGACTTCGCCCCGTTCGTTTAGCAGTCGGATTCCGCCGCCCCAGCTCGCGTCGCTTTCCTGCCAGGCGTACGCGAAGCGACCGAGTTGTCGTGTCTCGGGAAGGGCGGCCGTCGCGATGCGAGTCACGTTACTGCTGGCGGACATGAGCGCGCTGTATGTGTCGCGGTAGGCGACTGCGTCCGTCCGCGTCCATCGGTCGTCGACGACCTGCCAGGCGCTCAGGTCCTCCTCGAACCCATCGTGGAAGTACGTCTCGCGGTTCGAGGTTGTCGTCGTCTCCGTCTCGGTCGGCTGTTCTCGCCCTTCGGTGAGCGTCGTAATCTTCCACGCGCCGTCGTGCGTGCGGAGTTCGAACGTCACCCACGTCGTTCGCGGGTCGGAACTCCCGTCCTCGTAGATGATTCGTAGTCGAGCGTAGACGACCGCGTCCGTCTCACTCTCACTCGCCACCTCCATCTCGAGAACGTCTATGTCGTTGCTCTCGACGTTCTGTCGGACGTTCTCTCGGAGCGATGAGTCGGGGTGGATGACGCTCCGGGCGAGTTCTGCGTCGTCTTGTCGGTTCGCTCGCGCGAACGTCTGAATCGTCCGCCGCGGGTCGCCGTCGGGATAGGTCGTAAGCGATGTCGTTCGCGTCGAGGTAGTCGTGGGAACGTTCCGGCCCTGTTCTATCTGCCAGACCTTCCACTCGCCATTGTACTTTCGCAGTTCGAAGGTGTACGTTGCCGTATTCGATTCGCCACTCCCGCTCTCCGAGGTGACTGTCGCAGTGACGTAGGCTCCGTCGGCGGATTGACGGGCCACGTTCGCGTCCGTCACCGTAATCGTCGCCGATTCCACGGTGGACGTGCTTATCGAACCGCTCATCGGCGACTCGGGGTGAATCACCTGCGTCACGAGGTCGATGTCGTTCTCACGGTACCCCCTGGCAAGCGTCTGAATCGCCTCCGTCGGGCCGCTACTGTTACTTCCGGTCAGTTGTTCACTACAGCCAGCGAGCGCGCCGGCGGTCGCGAGACCTGCGGCCGCCTTGACGAACTGTCGTCTGTCCGTCCCGGGTTCTCGTTGCATACGCAGTCCCATCTACAAACGTACAAAAAGACACCGGTGGTGGCGAACCGACCGGTACGAGCGTCCTCTTCGATACCCGCGAAACCCGAAGAAAGAAGCGCGTTAGAAGGCGTCCGCTTCCGCCGTGATGTCCGCGTGGAGTTCCTCGCGGAGGGCGGAGTGGACGTGGCAGATGTCTTCGCCGCGCGCGACGATGTCGTCGAGGTCGTCGTCGGGAACGTCGGCTTCGACCTTGATGTGGAAGCGGATAGCTTCGAGGTCGTCGTCGTCGTCGAGGTCGGCTTCGGCACCGATTTCGACCTTGCCGAGGTCGTCGTAGCCGCGCTGCTGGCCGCCGACGCGGAACGCCGGGATGTAGCAGGACGCGTAGTCCGCGACGAGGGTGGCGTTGGGGTCAGGGCCTTCCTCGCCGGTGGCGTCGACGGTGAGTTCGAAGTCGCCGATTCGCGAGCGCGTAACGAAGCCCTCCTCGGACGTGCTGGTGATGTCGATGTCCGTCATTGCGTTCGAGTGGTCGCCCGGAAAATAGGTAAGCGTTGTCCCTTCGGTACGCGCGGCCTCCACTCGATGGGCGGCCCCTACAGGGTGAATGTCTCGTCGCCGTCGAGTACGTGTACGTCGGCGTCGCTCCCGGTGGCTTTGACCTCCCGCACGAAGTCGTCGGTGTCGATTTCGATGGGCGGGAAGGTGTCGTAGTGCATCGGGAACGCGTGGTCGACGTCCAGCCAATCGACGGCGACGGCGGCCTGCCAGGGACCCATGGTGAAGTGGTCGCCGGCGGGGACGGCCGCGGCGTCGGGTTCGAGGAAGGGCGCGATGACGTCCTTCATCTCGGAGTGGAGGCTGGTGTCGCCGGCGTGGTAGAACGTCGTGGAGTCCTCGTCCGCGACCTGCGTGGGTTTCGTGTCCGAAATCACGAACCCGGCCGGCATTCCGCCGGACGCGCCGTAGTCGGTGTCGATGCCGTTCGAGTGGTCGGCGCGCACCATCGTGACGAAGGCGTCACCGGCCTCGAACGTGCCGCCGAGGTTCATGCCGGTGCCGTCCTCGACGCCGTACTGGTCCGTGAGATAACTGATGATTTCGGGCGTCGAGACGAACTGCGCGCCGCGGAAGCGGTCCGCGTCCGCGATGTGGTCCGCGTGCCCGTGCGTGACGAGAACGTAGTCGGGGTCGAGTTCCTCCGGGTCGGTGTCCGTCTTCGGGTTGTCGAAGAACGGGTCGATGAGGATGCTCGTGTCGCCGACTTCGACGCCCCAGGTCGCGTGGCCGTACCAGGTGAGTTCCATTGCGAGTGGAGATACGGACGTGCCGCCCATAAATCGTACCGCCGACTCGCGGTCCGCCGTTTCCACAACCCTTACGCCCCGCGTCTCGAACGCGTACGTATGCATCACGTTCGATTCCGCGACCCCGCGGGTGCAGTTCGAGACGGCGAGTACCACGGCGACGAAGTGTCATTCGGCGGCCGTACCTACGACATCGAGGACGTGGAACTCCTCCCGCCGACCGACCCGTCGAAGGTCGTGTGCGTCGGCCGGAACTACGCGAAGCACGCCGAGGAGCGCGGCGAGGACGTCCCCGACCGCCCGCTTCTCTTCCTGAAGCCGCCGAACGCCGTCACCGGCCCCGGTGCGACCGTCACGCTCCCCGAGGGGAAGTACTGCGAGCACGAGGCCGAACTCGCGGTCGTCATCGGCGAGCAGGCGAAGAACGTCGACGCCGCGGACGCCGAGGAGTACATCGCGGGCTACACGGTCGCGGACGACGTGTCGAACCGCGACGACCAAGACGAGGAGAAGAACTGGGTGCGCGGGAAGGCGTTCGACGGCGCGTGCCCGCTCGGCCCCGTGCTCGCCGACCCCGAACACCTCCCCGAGGACGCGTCGATTTCACTTCGCGTGAACGGCGAGACGCGGCAGGACTCCAGTATCGAGCACTTCATCTTCGAGATTCCGGAACTCATCGAGGAAATCACGAGCTACCTCACGCTCGAACCCGGCGACGTGGTCATCACGGGGACGCCCGAGGGCGTGAACGAACTCACCGACGGCGACCGCGTCAAAGTCGAAATCGAGGGCGTCGGCACCCTCGAACACACCGTCGAGCGCGCCTAGATTCCGGGGACGCCGAACGCGTCGAACTCGTTCGGGAACACGCCGAAGGTTTCTGCGAACGCGAGCACGACGACCAGCGTGACCCACGCGACGAGCGTGATGAGCGCGGCGTTCACCCAGCCGCCGGGGTAGCGCGTCTTCACGACCCAGAGGTAGGAGAGGAAGACGAGAATCGGGCCGAGGAGGGGAACCCACCCGAAGAAGAACGCGACGATGGTCCAGACGATGGCGCCGACCAGCGCGGTGACGACGGCGTGGCTGTAGTCGTCGACGCCGGCGACGATTCGCCCGCCGGCGTAGATGCCGAATCCGCCGACGAGGAGACTGACGACGAACAGGACGAGACCGCTCGTGAAGTCTACCATGCCGCGAAAAACGAACGCCTCCTACTTAAACGAGGTTGCCGGCGAGCGCAGCGGCGTCGAGCAGGAGGAGAACGCCGACTAGGGCGGCGCCGAGGAGGAACGGCCGCGCGTTCTCCGCGGGCGTCCGGACCTTCTCGGAGTCCGCCGCGTCCTTCAGACGGGAGACGCCGACCTCGACGAGGCCGGTGAGGACGAACCAGAGGACGAGCATCGTGAGCACGAGGTGGCTGTTCGGGTCGTCCGGGAACCGGCTCGTGTAGTCGAGAACGACCCAGAGGCCGAGGCCGGAGAGGAGCATCAGCGCGCTCGACAGACGATTGAGAACGCCGAGCTTGCCCGCGAGGGTGGCGAGCACGCCGGGTGAGGCGTCGCCGGAGCGGCCGAGCGGGACGACTGCGTACGCCGCGAACAGGACGCTGCCTGTCCAGAGCGACGCGAACACCAGGTGGAACGCGTACAAGGCTGTCTCGGTGAGTGCCATACCCATCCTGGGGACGGCGGCGACTTGAAACCCGCCGGGACTCGCTCAGTCGGCGAGGACGACTGGCTGTAGGGAGGCTTAAGGCCGCCCGGGCGCTCGGTCCACCCATGCAACCACGGGACCTCTCCGACCACGTCGAGTACCAGGCGGGTCGGGGAATCGAGGAGGTCGCGCGCGAACTCGGCCGCGACCCCTCGGAGTTCGTGAAACTCGCGTCGAACGAGAACATGTTCGGCCCCAGTCCGCTCGGCGCCGACGCGATACGGGAGACTGCGAGCGACGCCCACCACTACCCGACCGCGGACCACGCCGACCTCGTCGCGCGACTCGCCGACGACTGGGCGGTCGAGGACGACCAGGTGTGGCTGGCGAACGGCGGGGACGGCGCGCTCGACTATCTCGCACGCGCCACCCTCGAACCCGAGGACGCCGTTCTCGTCCCCGACCCCGGCTTTTCGTACTACGGGATGACCGCGCGCTTCCACCACGGCACCGTCGCGACGTATCCCGTCGAGCGTGACGGCGGCTTCTCTCTCACCGCAGACGCCGTCCTCGACGCCTACGACGGCGAGCGCATCGTCTTCCTCACCAGCCCCCACAACCCCAGCGGCGGCCGGTTCACGCTGGACGCCGTCGCCGAAATCGCCGACGAAACCCACGAGGACACGCTCGTCGTCGTGGACGAGGCGTACGGCGAATTCACGGACGCGCCGAGCGCCGTCGACCTCGTGCGGGAGCGCGACGACGTCGCCGTTCTCCGTACGTTCTCGAAAGCCTACGGGCTCGCGGGCCTCCGCCTCGGGTACGCGATAGTGCCCGACGACTGGGCCGCGGCGTATCGGCGCGTGAACACGCCGTTCGCGGCGAACCTGGTCGCCTGTCGCGCCGGACTGGCGGCATTGGACGACGACGCGCACGTCGACCGTACGGTCGAGACAGCGGAGTGGGCGCGCGAGTACATGACCGAGAACATCGACGCCCGCGTGTTCGAGAGCCACGGGAACTTCGTGTTGGTCAACGTCGGGGACGCCGCGGCGGTGGCCGAGGCGCTGAAGCACCGCGGCGTCATCGTCCGCGACTGCACGAGTTTCGGCCTCGACGACTGCATCCGCATCACGTGCGGCACCACGGAGGAGACGAAAACCGCCGTCGCGGAACTGAACGAGGTGCTCGACTCGTGAGAGTCGCCGTCACCGGCACCCCCGGAACCGGGAAGACCACGGTGACCGACCTCGTGGACACCGACCTCGATATCATCCACCTGAACGACGAAATCCGCGAGCGCGACCTCTACACCGAACGCGACGAGGAGCGCGACAGCCTCGTCGTGGACGTGGACGCCGCGCGCGACTGGCTGGACGGCCGAGACGACATCATCGTGGAGAGCCACCTCGCGCACTACTTCGACGCGGACCGCTGCATCGTCCTGCGGTGTCACCCGCGCGAACTCGACCAGCGGCTCAGGGAGCGCGGCGAACCCGAACCGAAAGCCCGGGAGAACGCCGAATCCGAGGCCCTGGACGTGATTCTCGCGGAGGCCGTCGAGGAGTTCGGCGCGGACAGCGTGTACGAGATAGACACGTCGAACCGCTCGCCCGAGGAGGTCGCGGACGACGTGGAAGCGGTGCTCGCGGGCGAGCGCGACCCGAGCGCGGGTGACCTCGACTTCACCGACTACCTATGACGCTCGACCAGTACCGCTCGCTCGCGTCGCGCATCCTCCGCCCGTTCGTCAGGCTCTCGGTCAGGCTGAATCTCACGCCCGACGCCATCAGCGTCGCCGCGTTCGCGCTCGCCGTCATCGCCGCGGGCGCGTTCTACGAGGCCGGCGCCGGCCCCGACTGGTGGTACGGCGTCGGCGCCGTGCTCGTCCTGCTCAACGGCATGCTCGACCTGCTCGACGGCGCGGTCGCGCGCGAACTCGACACGGACAGCCCCGCCGGCGACCTCCTCGACCACGTCCTCGACCGCTACGCCGACATCGTCATCATCGCCGGACTCGCCGCCGGAATCGACCAGCACGCGCTCGGCTTCGCCGCCGTCACGGGCGTCCTGATGACGTCCTACCTCGGCACGCAGACCGAAGCCGTCGGCCTCGAACGCCAGTACGGCGGCCTGCTCGGACGCGCCGACCGCCTCGCGCTCGTCTGCCTCACCGGCGGCATCTCCGTCGTCGTTCCCGTCGTCGCCGACGTGAGCGTCGTCGCGTGGCTGCTCGGCCTGTTCGCTGTCGTCGGCCACCTCACCGCCTTCCAGCGGTTCTTCGGCGCGTGGCGCGACCTCCAGTAACCCGCGGCGTGCCTTTTAAGCCGCTCCCGGAGCTAGATTCTCTATGGTTCAATGCGAGATGTGTGGCGCGGAGACCGCGTCCCCCAAGACCATCAAGGTCGAGGGCGCGGAACTCGACGTCTGTGACGACTGCGCCGACTTCGGCACCGAAGTGAAGACCCAGTCGTCGTCCTCCACGTCCACCAAGTACTCCACGTCCTCCAGCAGTTCCGGCGACTCCAGTAGCACCGGCGGTTCCTCCGGCGGGTCGTCGTCGAACACGCGCCGCCACGACATGTTCGACGAGATGGAGGAGGTGGCCGCGGACTACGACGACCGCATTCGAAACGCCCGCGAGTCAGCCGGCCTCAGCCAGGAGGAACTCGCGAAGGAAATCAGCGAAAAAGCCAGCCTCGTCCGCAAACTCGAACGCGGCGCGATGCTCCCGAGCGACAGCGTCCAGAAGAAACTGGAGAAGTACCTCTCCATCACGCTCACCGAATCCTCGAGCGGCGACGACGACTGGGAGTCCGAGAGCGGCGGGGACGGCCTCACCCTCGGCGACATGGTCAAACGAAAGGACTAACCGCCGTTCTGCGCGCTCGTCTCCTGCTCGACACCCATCGCGTCGAACAGTTTTCGCTTCACCGCCTCCTCAGTTAGCGTCAGCAAGGTCTCGCGGTTCTCCTCCGAGGACTCGATGCCCGTGAAGATGCCGAGCGGGATTTCCGCCGACGCTTGTGTCGAGTGCCCTGCGGCCTCGCCGATCTCCGTGAACGCGTCCTGCAGGACTTTCCCGATGTTCAATCGGATGTCCTTCGAGCGCGCCGCGAGGTAGATGGTGTCGTCCACGATACCGAACACCGCCGTCGTCGTGATGCCCTCCAGATTGAGGAGTTGCTGGGCGGCCTGCGCGAGCGCGTCCCGGTCCCGAATGAACCCCGCATCGGAGACCAAGTGGCTCCCGCGGACTTCGCGGTTCGTGATGGCTTCCGCGAGCACGTCCAGCGTCTCCGGACTCATGTTCGGCGACTCGACCTGTTCCAGCGTGTCGTGGTCCGCGAACGGATACAGGTACGCCGCAGCCGTGAGGTCCGCGGGCGTCGTGTCGCGCCGGAAATCCAGCGTCTCCGTCCGAATCCCGTACAGGAGCGCGGTCGCGACCGCTTGGTCGACACTCAGGTCGAACTCCTGGATGTACTTCGTGAGAATGGTCGACGTGGAGGAGACGTTCGGCCGCACGTCCACGAACTCCGCCTCCACCTCGCCCTCCGACTCGTAGTGGTCGATGTAGATATCCACGTCCGCGTCGACCTTGAGGTCGCCTGCCTTCGCCGGGTCGATGAGCGCGACCGTGTCGTACTCCGAGATGTCCACGCTGTCGTACGGCGTGAGTTCGAGTTCGAGGAGGTTCACGAACGCCCGGTTCTCCTGATGGCCGATATCGCCGAAGTAGAGGATGTCCGCCTCCGCGCCAAGGTGTTCCGCGATGGACCGCAACGCCGCCGCGGACGCGATGGAGTCCGGGTCGGGGTTGTCGTGCGTCAGTATCGCGAGCTTGCTCGTCGACGCCGTGATGACGTCCGCGAGCTGTCGCGCCTTGTACTCCAGTTCGCCGGATTCGAGCGCGCGCAACGCCGCGTCCGCGATGACGTTCGATGGATTGATAACCACGTCCGCACCCAACTGGGTGAGTTCGTCCGCGGTCACCGGGTCGCTCGCGCGCGCCACCACGAACTGGTCCTCGTTCCGATTCCGGATGTTCTCCACCGCGGCCTCGTTCGCCTCGATGTCCGAGGACATGATGAGCACCACGTCCCGGTCGTCGACGAGCTCCGCAACGTCGTCGTCCCGGATGTCGGCGGCTTGCGCGTTCAAATCCTGGTCGCGCAACGCCTCGACGCGCGACTCGTCCTTGTCCACGATGAGCACGTCCTTCCCCCGCTCGACGAGCTCCTCCGCGACGGAGTGCCCGACGCTCCCGCAGCCGAGAATCGCGTACGTGGACATCGACGAAATCGTAGCCCGGCTACTCATGTACGAACGCGTATCCTCCGGCCGTACTTAGTCCTCCCGACAACCCCCGAGAACCCCTCACACGCGACCCCCAGAAGGAAACCTATTTTAGCGTCCCGCGGATACGAGGAATCACAGGGCCGGTAGCTCAGTTCGGCAGAGCGTCTGACTCTTAATCAGACGGTCGCGTGTTCAAATCGCGCCCGGCCCGCTTCTACTGCGAACCATCCCGTCGAGCGCTGCGTGTGTTCTGTTGGCCGTAACATGGAACCGTGGGAGAGGGGTAGGTGGGGCGCGGCGCTCCGGCGGCACTCGCCGGCGTCCGCCTCGGAACCACCACCCTTCGGCGTCGGCGGTGGTCGGGGCGTTCGCATTGCCGTCGCACGGGCGTTGCGGCGTCGTTCTGCGACCCGAAGACCCAATTAGGCCGATTGTGTGTCTTTAGTCGTCGTGGTTTCGATACTCGGTGTCGTCGTGGCCGCCTGCACGCTGTTGGGTGGCGTGAGCTCGCTCGCGCTCTGCGCGTATCTGTGGCGGCACTGGGGTCGTGGTGGTGCGGAGTGGTTCATGGCGACGCTGGCGGCGCAGGCGGTCGCGACGCTCGGGTACGGCATCGGTCTGTTCGTGTTCGATCCGTTCTGGCGTGCGTACGCGGACGCGGTGTTCTGGCTGGGGTTCCTCTGGATCGGGCCGTTCTTCCTGGCGTTCGCGCTCGCGTACACGGGGCGGAGCGGCGCGTTGCAGACGTGGGTGTTCCGCGGTATCGTGGTGGCGACGGCTGGCGGGTCCATGCTCGTGGTGACGCAACCGCTGCACGCGCTGCTGTGGCGGGAGTTCCGCGTGGTGGAGACGCTCGGTTTGGCGGGCGCGCTGTACTCGATTCAACCGCTCGGCTACGCGATTCTGATTCTGTCGCTGACCGCCGTCGCCATCGCCGTGCTGTTGCTGGTGGACGCGATACTCGCGTACGGCCCGCTCTACCGTCGGGAGACCGCTGCGGTCGCGCTCAGCACCGCCCCGCCGCTCGTCGGGTTCGTGCAGTGGATAACGCAGTCGGGACCGTGGCCGGCGCTGAACTTCATCCTCGTGTTCGTCATCGCGCACGTCGCGTTCGACGCGTACGCGTTCGTCGGCACGCACATGTTCGACACGAACCCCGTGACGCGGCGCGCGGCGGAGCAGAACGCGCTCGACGACCTCCACCAGCCCGTGTTGGTGCTGGACGCGGACGACCGCGTGGTGGAGGGGAACGACCGCGCGCGAACCGTGTTCGGCGTTCCACGGGCGAACGACCTTCCCGTCGCGTTCTCGGCCGTTGTCGGACAGTCTCTTGACGACGTGCGCGAGGCGGGTGAACTCTCCGCGGGCGGCCCGGACGGCGGCGTGTTCGCCGTGTCGTACACGCCGCTCACGGACTCCCATGGCGGGTCGGTCGGCGGGACGCTCATCCTCTACGACATCTCGAGCGAACGACAGCGCGAACAGGAACTCACCGTGCTGAATCGCGTCCTGCGGCACAACCTCCGAAACAAGATGACGATAATCCGCGGGCACGCCCAGTCGATGCGCGCGGACCTGAGCGACGACCGCCTCGAATCGCAGGCCGACGCAATCGTGGCGTCGAGCGACGAACTGCTCGCCGTCGCGGAGACCGCCCACGAGTTCCGGCGGGTTCGCGAGCGCGACCGCGACCCCGAACGTGTCTCGCTCGAAACGGTCGTCGCGGGTGTGCGTGAGGACGTGCTGGCGGACTGGCCGAACGCGGAAATCGCCGTGGAACACGACGCGTCCGACGCGACCGTTCGTACGGACCGCGCAGTGCTGGGACTGCTATTGTCGAACCTCGTGGAGAACGCCGTCGCGCACGCCGACGGCGACCCGAGCGCCTTCGTTCGCCTCCACACCACCGACGACGGCCGGTTCGCGGTCTCGGTTCACGACGACAACGACCGAATCTCGGACGCCGAACTCGCGCCGCTGCGCGCGGGCACCGAAACGCCGCTCAGTCACGGGAGCGGCGTCGGCCTCTGGGTCGCGACGTGGTGCGCCGACGCGCTCGGGGCGACGCTCGACTTCTCGTACGACGACGGGAACGTCGTCACCGTCACGCTCCCGGACCGCGGAACGGACGACTGACGACTATTTTGGGGCGTTGAGAGCCGTTTTCGGCCGCCCACCCTCGTACACGGTGCGGACGTGGTCGGCGGCGGCGAGGCTGACGGCGCGCGCCGATTCGACGGTGACGCCGGCGTTGTGCTGGGTGAGGACCGCGCGCTCCTGGTCGAGCAGCGGGTCGTCCGCGGTCGGCGGCTCCGTCTCGTACACGTCGACGCCAGCGCCGGCCAGCGCGCCGGCGTCGAGCGCGTCACAGAGCGCGGCCTCGTCCACCACGCCCCCGCGTGCGGTGTTCACGAGCACGGCGTCGTCGGGGAGCGCTCGGAGTTCCTCGCGACCGACGACGTGCCGGGTTTCGTCGGTGAGCGGGACGTGCACGCTCACGTCGTCCGCCGCCTCGAACACCGCACTGACAGAATCCAGGAGTTCGACGTTCGCCGGGAGGTCCTCGGAATCGACGTACGGGTCGTAGGCGACGCAGGAGACGCCGAATCCGCGGACGAGCTCCGCGAGCCGTCGACCCGCGTTCCCCGCGCCGACGAGGCCGAGCGTCCGGCGCGAGAGTTCGTGGCCCGCGAAGTCGTGGCGTCGCCAGTCGGCGTTCCGGGTCGCGGCGTCCGCGCGCACCACCTGGCGCTTCGCCGCGAGGAGGAGCGTGAGCGCGTGCTCCGCGACGGCGTTCGTGTTCTTTCCCGGCGTGTTCGCGACGAGCACGCCGTTCCGGGTCGCCGCGCCAACGTCGATGTGGTCCACGCCCGCGCCGTGTTTCACGACGACGTTCAGGGAGTCGGCGGCATCGAAGAACGCCGCGGTCAGCGGGACCGTGCGCGTGATGACCGCGTCGAATCTGTCGGCGTCGGCGACGAGCGCCGCCTCGTCCGCGTACTCGTTGATGGAGACGAACGTCGCGAACTCGCGGAGTTCGTCGGGACCGCTCGGGTCGATGGTCGACGGCAGCAGCACCGTCCACGTCTCGGACATACGACCTCCCTCGACCCGCGTCGCAAAAACACTCCGCTTTCCTCGGGCGAACACGGACCGCCGACAGCGTCGTCCGTTCTTTGCGCGTTAGTACAGTCGTTCGACGAGCCAGTACGACAGTCCGCCGAGTACGGCTCCCGCGAACAGGCCGACGAGGAGGAGCGGCCAGAACCCGCCCGGGAGGAGCACCGGAACGGCGGCGACTATCGTTATGAACACCATGATGCCTGCAGGGACGGCGAACCCACTTTCGTCCGTAACCATACGCGTGGATTCGAGCGGTGGGTATTTTTCTTTGCGGGTTCCCGTTCGGTTCGTTCTTCATCGTGGGGCGAGAACGACGAGGTATGAGTCTCGACTCGCTCCCGCCGCGGCCGCTCACGGTCCCGGAGGGACGCACGCTGCACCGCTCCGACACCTTCCGCATGGCCGCGCCCGCGTCCGCGTCCTCGAAACGCGGCCGCGACACTCGATTGGTCTCCGCGCTCGTCCTCGTCACCGGCGACACCGTCTACGGCGTGGGCTACGACGTGGAACAGGAGGGCTGGCAGACCGTTTTCCGGGAGACGTACGGAACCGTCGGCGAGGCGGACGACCTCGCGGCCGAGGCGAACGACGACCTCCGCGAGTGGGTCGGCCACCGCGAGGAGTCGTTCGGCGAAGTCGAGGAAGGCATCGAAGCGACCGAGGAGGAGAGCGAGCGCGCCCGCCTGCTGTTCGAGCAGTACGACGACATCGCGGACGGCGAAGAAAGTTAGTAGAGTGCGTCGATAACGCGCTCTCTCGTCTGCGCGGTACTCCCCGAGTTGTCGATTGTGATACAGGGTTGCTCGATTGGCTCGAACTCCTCCTTATAGAGTTTGTACACGTCGAAGTCGGCGTCGCTCGCGTCGTCCGTTCGCGCGGCGATGCGCGCTCGCACCACGTCCTCGTCGCACTCGACGCGCACGAGGCGGAAGGTCGCGCCGTGCTCGGCGGCGAGGTCGCGGGCGCGCTCTCGATGCATCGCGCGCTTGAACGTCCCGTCCACGACCACGGACTCGCCGCGTGCGAGACGCGCGTCCACCCGGGAGAACAGTTCGTCGTAGACCCGGCGGAGTTCGTCTTCCGTGTAGTCGGGGTCCTCGACCACGTCAGTTCGAACGATATCGGTCCGCAGGAGGTCCGCGTTTCCGGGGACGCGCTCTCGAATCGTCTCCGCGACCGTCGTCTTCCCGACGCCCGGAAGCCCACACACGACCACCAACTCGGGTCCGCCGCCGTCCGCTCGCGCACTCATCGTACGACTACGTGGAGGAGCGGACGGACTAATCAAGGTGTGGAAACGCCCTCGTCCAACTCCTCCTCCGTGAGCTGAATCACGGACTCGTCCTCGGACTCCGTCATCCCCGTCGTCATCAGCAGGCGGATGGCCGCGCGCACGCTCAAATCGGACTCGTGCGCCTGACTCTCCGGCACGAGGATGAGCGAGCCCTGCGTCGGGTTCGGACTCCCCGGAACGAACACGTTGTACGCTTTCTCGCCCGCGACCTCCTCGACACCCTCTGGACTGTCACCGGTCTTCAGTCCGAGACGGTAGACGCCGTCCTGCGGCCACTCCACGTACACCACCGATTCGAAGTCCGAACTCCGCGTCGTCACCGACGACACCATCCCCCGAATGCTCCCGTAGATAGTCCGAAACACGGGAATGAACGTCACGACGCGGCCCGTCCGCCCGAGCACGCGCTTCCCGACGGACCACTGCGCGACCGCGCCGACGACCGTGACGCCCACGACGAACAACACCAACGCGAGCAGTTGCGCGAGCAGGACGTTGTTCGCCGTCAGGGACGCCAGCCGCGACCCCTCGATGAACGGCGCGAGAAAACCCGTCGTCCACGAGAACACGAACTGAAGGATGACGAGCGTCACGAGCAACGGCGCGACCAGTACCAACCCGGCCAGAAAGTCGCTCTTCAGCGAGGTCTTGATTCGCATACCCGAACCCCGTCCGCGTCCAGAATAAACGTAGGGGACGCGACGAACGAACCTACTCAAATACGGAGCGGTAGCGGGATGAAAAATTTGTCAGTACCGCGAGCGCCGTCGGCGCTCGCGGCCTTTTTCCCTCCAGCGTCAGAGCGGTGCTCTGACTGGCTCCCCCTCACTCACGGCTACGCCGTTCGTTCGCGGGAACAGGGTTTCACTCACGCGGTCGCCTTCGGCGACGCGCGGAGTAAAAAGGTGCGTTCAGTAGATGAGTTCGTCGTCGTTTTCGACCATGTAGAGGGTGCGGGCGGAGATGTTGACGGCGTGGTCGCCGATGCGTTCGAGGTCGCGGATGGTGAGGAGCATGCGGGAGACGTCCTGCATGATGCGTTCGATTTCTTCTTCGGTGGTGTCGGCGTCGACTTCGGTTTCGATGAGGTCGAGGACGACGGTCTGGCTGGCGGCTTCGCACATTTCGTCGATGTCGTCGTCGCGGTCGGCGATGGCGAAGCAGGCGTCGACGTCTTGGTTGGCGTAGGCGTTCATGGCGTCCTCGACCATGTCGATGGTTTCCTGGCCGATGGAGTGGATGTTGACTTCGGGGAACATCTCGTGTTCGGCGTCCAGGGTGTATTCGCCGAGGTTGACGGCGAGGTCGGCGATGCGTTCGAGGTCCGTGATGATTTTGAACGAGGACGCGATGAGGCGGAGGTCGCCCGCGACGGGCTGCTGGAGCGCGAACAGGTCGATGCAGTCCTGTTCGAGGTCGAGGTAGAGGCCGTTCACTTCGTCGTCGCCCTCGATGACGTCCCTCGCGAGTTCTTCGTCCGATTGCTGCATGGATTCGAGCGCCATGCGGAGGCGGTCGGTGACGACCTCGCTCATGTAGAGGACGTCGTTACGCAGCGTTTCGAGTTTCTCCTGGTAGGATTCTCGTGGCATACTGTGTTACCCGAACTTCCCCGTAATGTAGTCTTCGACGCGCTGGCTCTCGGGGTTTTCGAAGATTTGGTCGGTGTCGCCGTACTCGACGAGTTCGCCGCCGGTGAGGAAGACGGCGGTCTGGTCCGAAATCCGCGCCGCCTGCTGCATGCTGTGCGTCACGACGACGACGGTGTAGTCCTCCGCGAGGTCCTCGATGAGGTCTTCGATTTTGGCGGTGGCGATGGGGTCGAGCGCGGATGCGGGCTCGTCCATCAAAATCACCTCGGGGTCGACGGCGAGACAGCGCGCG
>Ga0207813_100403_pt1 | contig 25271 bp, 25 predicted proteins | sample A23E3SouthBayCA_2_FD_187730 | JGI IMG/M metagenome (GOLD analysis project Ga0207813, IMG submission 187730) | Aerobic enrichment media microbial communities from Eden Landing Ponds, California, USA - A23 E3 (4) (SPAdes) | ecosystem: Environmental > Aquatic > Marine > Unclassified | place... | reverse complement strand
GTAGTGTCAAAAGCGCACTTCGCCTCGTTTCGACATTTTCACCGTGTCAAACCGGCCTCTTGCTGCCGCCGCTATCGAGAGAGTGGACAACTAGCGAAATTGAAAAGCTACGAGACATCCAGCCACATGCAATCATCACTACCAATTACGATGAATTTCTTGAGACAATCTTCAATCATGATGATGACGGTGATGAGTACGATGAGGAGAGATACAAGGTTATTGTTGGAGAGCAGATCCTGGAGAATCAACAAAATAGTGTAGGGGAGATACTGAAAATCCATGGTACATCATCTGAACCGGATTCACTCATTCTCACTAAAGATGACTATGAGGAATTTAATAGCAGAAAGCGCTACCTCAGTTCAAAGATGTTGACATATTTCGCTGAACACCCACTACTTATTGTTGGTTACAGCGCCACCGACTCCAATGTTCGACGAATTCTCTCTTGGATGAATCAAGTCTTGTCTGAGGGAGAAGTTGCTGAAGATATTTATTTTCTGGAATACGAGCGTGACATTGACGATCGGACGACGTACGAAAATACGAAGCGAATTCAGTTGGGTGGTGACCAGTATATTACAGTAAAGCGGATTGTTGCCAAAGACTTCGAATGGGTCTTTGATGCGTTCTCTGGCGGTGATGGATTTGAAATCGATGTCCGAACTCTTCGAAAATTGCTCGCTAATACCTACGAGGTGGTTCGTAAAAACACGCCTGATACAGAGGTTGTTGACGTAAAGCGAGTAGAAGAAATTGCTAATAACTCCGAGGAACTCGCTACTGTTCTCGGCGTCTCAGTTGGAAACGACCGTGTTAGCTTCCAGTTTGATCACGATTACAGGCCGTCAGAATTCTATGAAATAATTGGTGTAGGGAACGCTGAGAACTTCAAAAGAGATGTTCTTCTACCAATCTGGGACCGCGAGGGGATTAACATAACTCAATTCAATAATCGGTATCATGTGGCTTTCTTTGACCAGGGTGCAGTAGAGCCTCGTCTCTACTCTCAAGCTGCCATTGATCTATCCAATAATATCCTAGACGACGAAAATTGGGAATTGAGCATCCCAGAGGGCCAGATACCGGATGATGAAGTCTTAGAGGAGCGCGGGCTAAAACTAAATACTGTGATGGACGATTAGCTTTCTTGAAGTACTATTCGCGACACAGTCAGATTGCCTAGAAAGTGTAACCGATCTCGTCCAGCAGCGGCTCTCGTCGATGACCCTCTTCGAACTGTACTACGGTATCGCCCGAGCGACCGATTCCGGGAGTGAACGCGAGACAGTCGAGAACGTCCTCGCGTCGAAACCCATCCACCCCGCGGACACCGCAGTAATGCGAAAGGCTGGCCGACTCTCGGGTGAACTGCACAACGAGGGGACACCGGTCGGGGACGGTGACGTGATCATCGCCGCGACAGCCGACGTCGTCGAGGAGCCAGTTCTCACCCGGAACGTCGACGACTTCGAACGACTCGGCGTCGAGATCGAGACCTACTGACTATCGCTCCGATCTCCGGTCGACGCATCTCAGAGGCATCCGGCGAGCCCCACGCACGCTGCAGTGCGTGTCGTCGGTCACGCCGTCGGAATAGTTTGGGTACTCGCCCGGCGACAGGTGGAGGTACAGCGACTTCGACTCCACCGGCCCCAGGTCGCGCAGGAGCGCCTGACTCTCCGCGGTGGTGGACTCCCCGTCAGGTGAACGGCAGTTGCCGCTGACGACATTTCGACGGTCGCTTGACCCGCAGATTTTTCCCCACAGCGGCGCAATCAGTAAATATGAGTCTCACGACGGACGACTTCGAGGAGTTTCTCGCCTCGGATCCCGAGGACGACGAAACCGTCCCGCTCGGTGACGCACTCGCCGAGCTGGCCGTCGACGTCGAGGTCGATTCCGTCGAAGCGGTCCGCGACGTTCGCGAGCGGCTATGACACTGCTTCTCGATACGAACGTACTCGTCGCGGCGGTGACCCACGATACTGACCGCTCCGAGATCGCGGTCGAAGTACTCAACGTCGCCGAGGACCCGCACGTTACCGTGTTGAGCCTGATGGAACTCCGGAGCGTGCTGAGCAAGAAAAAACAGTTCGAACGGGACCGAATCGAGCAGATCGAAAACCGGATCACCGCCCGGACGACGATCACGTTCCCCGACGCCTCGGACATGATGGCGGCCGACAGACTCCAGTCCGAGACGCTTCTCTATCCGATGGACGCTCTCATCCTCGCGGCTGCCGATGCGATCGACGCGACGCTGGTCACTTTCGATAGCGAACTGCTCGAACACGGTGGGGAGTCTCCCGAGGCCGTCCTCTGAGACGATTCCGGGAGAAAGGTTATCTTGCGGCATCCGAGGACGAAGAGACACAGAACTCGACCGACCGTTGCGGACCCATCAACCCTCGTCCCGTACCACGTCCGCAGCTAGCCCGAGATCCAACTCCCCGACCCCATCCAGCACGAATTCGGCCATTCGGCGCGCCCCGTACTCGCTGAAGTGCGTGTCGTCGGTCACGCCGTCGGGATAGTTGGGGTGCTCGCCCGGCGCCAGGTGGAGGTACAGCGATTTCGACTCCTCGGGCCCCAGTTCTCGCAGGAGTGACTGACTCCGCTCGTCCATGTCGATCAGCGGCACGTCGCGGTCCCGTGCGACGCCGCGCGTCAGCTCCGAATAGACCTCGTGGGTGTCTTCCAGGTCGCCGTCGTCGTCGAAGTGACGGCGCGCGATGGGCGTGAGCAACACCGGATTCGCCCCGTTCTCGCGCGTCTCCGCGACGTACTTCTCGAGGTTGGCGACGAACGCGTCCTCGGTCGTGTGCTGTTCTTTCGAAGGCACCTCGTCGTTGTGGCCGAACTGGACGAACACGTAGTCGCCGTCGGCCAGGGCATCGACGACGGGTTGCCAGCGCCCCTCCTCCAAGAAGGTGCGGGTACTGCGGCCGTTGCGGGCGTGGTTTCGCACTGTCACCGAGTCGTCGAAGTACTCGGCGAAGGGCGTTCCCCAGCCCGTCTCCGGGCGGGCACTCGCTTCTTTCTCCGCGATGGTCGAATCCCCGATCAGGTGGACGGTGGTCGACGCTGCCGACATTTCGATGGTGGAAGTCGGGGCGGGATATACGTGACTCGATACTGGCTAGTCTCTCTCGAAGCGTGTCGTCGAAACGTTCACCGACAGATATCCGTGTACCATCGGTTTCCGGGGGATCGAGGTGTTGAAAAAGCAGGATCTGGAGGCTACTCCGCACTCGTGATCGTGTGATGAAAGCCCTCGGACCGCTCGCGGTCGCTCAGCGACATATCCACGCTCTCAGCACCGCCCGCGCGGATAGGGGTCGCTGAGGCGACTACAGGAACGCGAGCGGCCCTCGCCCTTTCAGTCCCCCAGGGATATGTCTGTGGCACAGGCTGTCTCGACGTTGAATGTTCGGTAGCCGACCGCACAGACTGCTCCCTGGCGTCCTGTCGAGCGAAGCGAGTCAGGGCTCGGAAGAGCTTGCTCTTCCGGCGGACTGGAAGGGCGAGGCGTGCGTGGCGCGACGCGCCACTGGTCGAACGGGGAGGAACGACCCGTGAGACGGACTCGCGGGCCGAAGGCCCGTGGTCGCCTGAGCGGGCAACTATCTGAGCGAGTGCGGGGCGGTGCTGGTGTTCGAGCGAAGATATCCCGCTCAGCGACCGTGAGCGCGTCGAGGGCTTCCATCACACGATCGTGAGTGCGGTCGCGGGCGCGGTACTATCTCCGAACGTCACACGCACACTCTTTTCGTATCCTCGTCGAGCAGAAACCGGAGTTGCATCTACTCTTCCATCGGTTCTCCGGGGCCGTCCGGACCAGTAGCGATCCGCGGGTCGTCTTTTGCCTCTTCGAGCAACAGCGCGCGCCGGGACCGTAACGCTTCCATCTCGTCCTCGACAAACACTCCTCGCTCGTCCACGGCGAGTCCGGAGCGGTGGTCACGCCGGAGCGACGTCGGATTCCGGGCTCTCCCGGAGCGGGAGTCGAATGTCGATCTCGTCGTAAGGGACGACGGGGCGCTTCGCTCGTCCCTCCTCGACGAACTCGACGACGCCGTATGTCGCGAGTCGCTCCAGGTTCTGCGACACCTGCTTGATGTCCCGGTCTACCAGCCGCGCGGCTGCCCGCATGCTCTCGGGCTCGTCCCGCGCGATTGCCTGGAGCAAGTCGATCCCCCGCGGGGTGAATACCTGTAGCAACTGGTCGGTGGTCTCGAAACTGATGCGACGGGGGGCGTCTTCCACCGAGGTATCACCGCCGAGAGCGCGCTCGAACGCGTCGTCGGTGCGGCGCTTCACGGCGTCGAGCGATTCGACGGTTACGATGAGTGTGTTCTGGGTCATGGGTGTGAGGTGTCCTGTGGTGGCACTCGATTACCCCTGCAGTCGGTCGAACTCCTCCCAGAAGCGGTCCTGAATCGCGTCGTACCCCGGAAACTCGTACTCGTCGTCGAGGCCGTCGCGCGTGTGGCGTTCGTGTACGCCGTGGGAGTTATCGTACCTGACGAGGGTGGTGCCGTCTTCGGTACCGTAGTGGAGCCGATACTTGACGCCGTCCGGGTACTTCTCCGACTCCGGAACGGACAGGACTCGGGCGCGGAGGACGGTCCCATCCGCGAAGTGTCGCGTCGTATCTTCGAGTACGCGAACGTCGTCGTCGTCGGGAGCCCCCATCTACGACCGATGTTATACACCACAGCACAATGAATGTTGTTGTAGAAAACATCGAAAGACGAGTGACGGACGTTTCGTTTGCTGGCCGATGACAGAGGAGAAATACGGTCGTTCACCGACGCACGTCACCCGGACTCTGACCAGTACTCCAACCACCTACGGCGTCCCGAGAACAGCCTTGTACATCTCGCGGATCGTGTAGTAGTCCTCGACCTCCTCGGCCGCGTCCCGGTAGAACTCGTCTTCTTCGCGTCTGACCTCGTCGCTCACCTCGAACTCGTGTTCCTCGTAGAACTCGCTCGTCGCGCCCATGCTGCGCATGATGAGATAGAAGTTGCGCGGGCGGAAGACGAGCAGGTCCTCGACGTCGCTCTCGTTGCGCGTGGGGTCGACGCTCGTGTCGAAGCCGGCGGTGTCGAACCGTTCTTCGAGGTGCTCGACCCGCGGGCTCACGTCCATCGACGTCACGTCCTCCCAGAAGGCCGTCTCGCCCGAGCCGTACCGGTAGTGGACGGCGATGAAGTCGTAGATGGACTCCCACTCCCGGCGCACCCACTTGTTGAAATCCGTTCTGATGGTGTCGTCGGCGACCCGCCCGCGCCCGGAGAGGAGATTCGAGAGCGTCATCGCCGCCTGGAGGTTGGCCGTCAATCCCGTCGACTGCAACGGCTCGACGAACCCCACGGCGTTGCCGATGGTCACGAGGTTCTCCTGCCAGGGGTGCTCGTAGTAGCCCGACGTGAACTCGTATCTGGCGACGTCCTCGGGGTCGACGTCCCCCTCGACTTCGTCGAGAAACTCGGCCAGTGCGGTCTCGTCGTCGACGTAGTCGGAGGCGAAGACGTAGCCCCGGTCGCGGTTGTCGTAGGTGTCGATCTGCCAGAACCAGCCGTGGTCGCCCGTCTCGACGACCGTCGCGGGGACGATATCGTCGAGGGTGTGGTCGACGCGGACGTTGAACGCGGTGTCCAGCGGGAGCGCGAAGTCGTTGAACTCGTCGTCGAGTTCGTCCTTGAGCGCGCGGGTGAAGCCCGAGGCGTCGACGAACAGATCCGACTCGTAGGCCTGACTCCTGGAGCGGACGCGCTCGATGCGGCCGTTCGCGGTGTCGACGGTGGTGATCTCGTCGTCGACGAGCGAGACGTCGCGTTCCAGACAGAGCTCGCGCAGGAAGGAGTTGAACCGCCCGGTGTTGAGGTGGTAGGCGACGTTGTTGTACTTGAAGGTGCCGCCGTTCTGGACCGAGTAGAACCACGGCGACTTGCCCTGCTCGACGATCTCCTCGCACTTGGTGCGGTGGTCGGGGCTGTCGTAGAGGTTCTCGTAGAAGTGATAGGAGCTCTCGACGGCGTCGGGGGTGTCGCCGGCCGGGAACTTGTCGCCGACGTCGAAAGGGTAGTGGAAGGGCTCGGAGTCACACCAGTCCTCGAAGTAGACGGTGGCCTTCCAGACGGGTTTGACCTCGGAGACGAAGCGCTGTTCGTCGATGTCGAGGCTGTCGTGGAGTAGCCCGAAGATCGCCACGTACGTGCTCTTGCCGACCTGCGGGACCTCCTGACCGAAGTCGTCCACAACCGAGATGTCGAGTCCGGGGTTCAACTGCCTGAGCGCGAGCCCCGTCAGCAACCCCGCGTCGCCCCCGCCGACGATGGTCACGTCGTCGATAACGTCACTCATGCCTTGCTCACCGTGAGTCCCTCTCACAAGTATACCTTTCGAGAGGGCTCCCTCGTGTGCCGGTCACCAGGCTCACCCGCCGAGTATCGTGGCCGTGTACCGATCGCCGGGCCCGTCCAAACTGGTTAGGCGTGAGGAGTATACTGGTAGCGAACGTAGACGGAGTATGGACTCAGCCGGCGGTTCCCGGTCGTCGGTCGAAGCGCGCGTCGACGGGGGGTCGGTCGAGCGCTTCCTCGAGGGCGTCGAGCGTGTGTCGGCGTCCGACCGGGAGACCATCGAGACGGTGCTGGCCGACTGTGGCGTCGGGTCGGTCCGCTCCGAAGCGTGGTATCCGCTGTCGGCAGTGCTCGACGCTGTCGGAGTGGTCGTCGAAGCCGTCGGGACCGACGCGCTCGCTGCGGGCGGGCGCCAGTGTGGCGACGTGGTGGCCGACGACGCGATGACGGTCCCCGAGGCGCTCGCCGTACTCGACGGGACCTACCGGCGCCACCACCGCGGCGACGCCGGCGGGTACGGCTTCCGCCAGATCGGCCCCACTGACGGTCGCGTCGAGTGTTCGACCCCCTATCCGTGCGTCCTCGACCGCGCGCTCGTCGAGGGTGTAGCGAGAACGGCCGCCGACGGCTACGTCAGCCTCGCCGAGGTCAGTACCTGCCGCGACGACGGCGCCGAGCGCTGTACCTACGAACTGTCGTGGTGAACGTCTCACTTCGTTCGACGTTTGGGGGGACGTGCCGGCCACGTTCGGCCAGCGAGCAGGCTCGCTGCCCTCGTAGTCGGCTGGCGAAATTCCCAGATACTGAGAGAGTGCGGCGCCGAGACCGCCAGGTCTCGGCAGAGCACGAGCGACGTGGCCGGCACCCATCACTGCCCTTCGACGAACGCACCGCTCGCTCGCGAGCGGTAAGTGAGTCGACACGCGTTCACTTCCACCGCGGTTTGCGAACCTTCTTGTCCGAGGCCGACTAACTCCGGCCCCACTCAATGGCCCGCGCGGAGAACACCGAACTGATAGACGCCTTCGAGGAGTTCTACCGGGATTACTACCGCAACGAGATCGGCGAACTCGCCCAGCAGTACCCGTCCGAACGGAAGTCCCTCCACGTCGACTGGGAGGACCTCTGGAGTTTCGACTCGGATCTGGCGGACGACTACCGCGCCCACCCCGAGGAGTTCCAGGAGTACGCCGAGGAAGCGCTGCGACTGTACGACCTCCCCGTCGACGTGAAACTCGGGCAGGCCCACGTCCGCGTCCGGAACCTCCCCGACCACACCGACATCCGCGACATCCGCGCGGACCACCGCGGCCAGCTCATCTCCGTCCAGGGCATCGTCCGCAAAGCGACGGACGTCCGCCCCAAGATCACCCAGGCCGCCTTCGAGTGCCAGCGCTGTGGGACCCTCACGCGCATCCCCCAGCAGACCGGCGACTTCCAGGAACCCCACGAGTGCCAGGGCTGTGAACGACAGGGCCCGTTCCGCGTCAACTTCGACCAGTCCGAGTTCGTCGACGCCCAGAAGATCCGCGTCCAGGAATCCCCCGAAGGGCTGCGGGGCGGCGAGACGCCCCAGGCCATCGACGTCAACATCGAGGACGACATCACCGGCGAGGTCACGGCCGGCGACCACGTCACCGTCGTGGGCGTGCTGAAACTCGACCAGCAGGGCAACGACCGCGAGAAGTCGGCCATGTTCGACGTCTACATGGACGGCGTCGACGTCACCATCGAGGACGAACAGTTCGAGGAGATGGACATCAGCGAGCAGGACAAGCGCAAGATCATCTCGCTGTCCGACGAGGACGACCTTTACGAGAAGATGGTCGGCGCCATCGCGCCCTCTATCTACGGCTACCCCCAGGAAAAACTCGCTATCATCCTGCAACTGTTCTCCGGCGTCACGAAACACCTCCCCGACGAGTCCCGCATCCGCGGGGATCTGCACATGCTCCTGATCGGAGATCCCGGTACCGGAAAGTGTTTGAATTTTGATAGTAAGGTGATGATGTCGGACGGGACAGAAAGACCGATTGGAGAGGTCGTTGAGTCACGACTCGACAATCCGGTGCCAGTCGACGATGGGATGTATCAGGCGACTGATTTCGAAGTCCAGTCGCTCACACCGGATGGGCGGATTACGACAAAACAGGCGACGAAAGTCTGGAAGCGGGAAGCACCGAACCGGATGTACAAGATCCAGACTAAATCCGGGCGCGAGCTGGAAGTCACGCCGTCACATCCGCTATTCGTTCAGACGGGATTCGACTTCGAACCACGAGAAGCAAAGCTACTGAGCGAGGGAGAGTTTGTCGCGTTACCTGGACAACTACACAGTGAATGGGACGATCAGATCGACATCGAATATCAGCGTGCCGGCTCTGGCCCAGCAAATCGACTGACCCCTCCAGAACGATTGACGCCAGAGCTAGCACGTCTCCTTGGTTATATTATTGGTGAGGGGTATGTGTCTGAAGGGTCGGCTGTCGTCACGAACGAAGACGATGACGTCTTAGACGACGTTACGAATTGTATAGATTCGCTTGATTTACACTGGTGGCGTCAGAGTCATCACGAGAAAGATCACGTCGAGATAGTCGGGTGCTCCTCGGTTGAGTTCGTGGACTTCCTCCGCGGGGTTGAACCAGCCATCCTCGAAACGTCCGAAAACCAGCGAGTTCCGGAGTGTCTGATGCGCGCCAGCCCATCGGTCAAGCGATCGTTCCTCAAAGCGTACGTCGAAGGCGAGGGGCACGTCTCCAAGAGCCAGCGTGAAGTCACAGTTGCATCGATGAGTCGGCAACTTCTCAGCGACGTTCAGACGCTTCTCTTGACTTTCGGGATCGAGACGCAACTGGATTCGCGATCCAACGGTAGCTACCGCCTGCGAATCAGTGGACAGGATTTCATCAGTTACGTCGAAGAGATCGGCTTCGTTACCGGCCGGAAATCGAGCGCGGCAGGCGCTTTCGACGACATCCCGGAGAACACGAACACGGACATCGTGCCGATCGATGGCTGTGACCTCCGCCAGGTCCGAGAGGCACTTGCGCTCACTCAGTCCGAATGTGGTCTTCCACGACCGACGTACCTCCACTACGAACGTGGTGACCGAAATCCGAGCGGCAAGAGTTTGCGAACTGTAGTCACTGCCTTCGAAGACCGTCTCGCCGATCTCCGGGAACAGCAGACTGCTATCGAACGAGGCGAGTGGAGTGCAGTCGAAACCCTCCGTCGAGAACTCGGCCTCTCTCAGGCCGACCTCGCAGCCGAGATGTCCGTCTCACAGACGGCGATCAGTTACTACGAGCGCAACGGTGTCGCTCCAGACGGTGGCCAGACTGCGGAAGCAAAACAGGTGATCCTCGATCGGCTTGACGATGCGCTCGCTGTCGAGTCTGACGTTCGTGCCCTGCGGTCGCTGGTCGAGAACGACATCTCCTGGGAACCGATCGAGAGTATCGAAGCGGTGGATCCTGACGACGAATGGGTCTACGACCTCGAAGTTGCTGGTACCCACAGTTACCTCTCGAATGGAATCATTTCTCACAATTCACAACTATTATCATATATTAGGAATATTGCACCGAGATCCGTCTACACATCAGGGAAAGGATCGTCCAGTGCCGGGCTTACCGCTGCGGCTGTTAGAGACGACTTCGGTGAAGGACAACAGTGGACGTTAGAGGCCGGTGCGCTCGTTTTGGCCGATCAAGGGATCGCTGCAGTTGACGAACTGGATAAGATGGCAGCCGACGATCGTAGCGCAATGCATCAGGCACTTGAACAACAATCTTATCATCCAAGTTCAGAAATACTTCTATCTAATGGTCAAAGAGCAGAAATAGGCGAGTTCGTCGACGAACGGATGGCCGCCGACCCGGACGAGGTCACGGACGGCGTCGACTGCGAGATACTGCCGGTCGACGACGTGGGCGTCCACTCGGTCGACCTGGAGACGAACGACGTCACCAAAACCGCCGTCGACAGGGTTAGTCGCCACGAGGCACCCGAGGAGTTCGTCCGTGTGACGTTCTCGAACGGCCGGGACGTCCTCGTCACGCCCGAACACCCGATGTTCGTCGAGGACGACGGCGAGGTCGGCACCGTCGACGCACGGGAGATCGAGGAAGGCGCGTTCGTCCCGGCACCGCGCAAACTCCCCAACTCCGCCCGACCGGTCGAACTCGACGAGGAAGCCCACGTCGGCAAGGAGAAAGACGTCGACCTCCCGAAGGAACTCACACCCGAACTCGGGGAAATCCTGGGATTTCTCACTGCCGAGGGCCACTCCTACGTCGGGTCGACGCATCACATCGGCTTCTCGAACCAGGACGAGCGACTGCTGGAGCGGATGGACGCGCTGATGACCGACGTGTTCGGGATGACGAGCAGCGACCACACGAACGACGCCGGAACGGTGACGAAGTGCTGGGTCTCGACCAAACTCTACCGCTGGTTCGAGTCGAACTTCCCCGAAGTGATGCACACGGCGCGGGACAAACGGATGCCCTCGGCGGTGCTGGGAGCGTCCGAGGAAGTGATCCGCCGGTTCCTCGTCGGCGCGTTCGCGGGCGACGGCTGCGTCGAGAGCGAGGCGATGTGTATCTCGACGGCCTCGGAGGGACTCGCCGAGGACTACGCCGACGCGATGGCGAAGATCGGCGTCGGGTCGCGGATCCACTACAACTCGGCCGAGGACTCCTGGAAGACGTACGTGATGGGCGACTCGACGGAGCGGTTCGTCGAACAGGTGGTCGAGCCCGCCGACGACCGCCACGAGAAAGCACGGGCGTTCGCCGAGCGGAGCACGAGCGACCTCGAAGAGCGCTGTGACCTGCGGTACTATCGCGTGACGGACGTCGAGACGGTGCCCAACGAGGGCGAGTACGCCTGCGACTGGGTGTACGACGTGACGGTCGAACCGACGAACACCTTCGTGAGCCAGGGCGTCGTCCTCCACAACTCCATCAGCATCAACAAAGCGGGGATCAACGCCACGCTCAAATCGCGGTGTTCGCTCCTGGGCGCGGCAAACCCGAAGTACGGTCGCTTCGACCAGTACGAACCCATCAGCGAGCAGATCGACCTGGAACCGGCGCTCATCTCGCGGTTCGACCTGATCTTCACGGTCACGGACCAGCCCGACGAGGAGGAAGACCGGAACCTGGCCGAGCACATCCTGACGACGAACTACGCCGGCGAGTTGCACACCCACCGCACCGAGGTCAACACGTCGAACTACAGCCCCGAAGAGGTCGAGAACGTCACCGAGGACGTCGCGCCGACCATCGAGGCCGACCTGTTACGCAAGTACATCGCCTACGCCAAGCGCAACTGTTACCCGACGATGACCGAAGAAGCCCGGGACGCGATCCAGGAGTTCTACGTCGACCTGCGGATGGAGGGAGCCGACGAGGACGCCCCGGTCCCGGTGACGGCGCGGAAACTCGAAGCGCTCGTGCGACTGGCCGAGGCGAGCGCCCGGGTGCGGCTATCCGATAGCGTCACCGAGGAAGACGCCGACCGGGTCATCAAGATCGTCCGCGACCAGATGGAAGACATCGGGGTCGACCCCGAGACGGGCGAGTTCGACGCGGACGTGGTCGAGGCGGGGACCTCGAAGAGCCAGCGCGACCGGATCAAGAACCTGAAACACCTCATCGACGACCTCCAGGAGGAGTACGACGAGGGGGCCCCGGTCGACGTGGTGGTCGAGCGTGCCGAGGAGATCGGCATGGAGACGAGCAAGGCCGAACACCAGATCGAGAAACTCAAAAAGCAGGGCGAGGTGTACGAACCCAGCACCGACCACCTCCGGACGACCTGAACGGGGACGGTCACGGAGCCGAAGACGACAGTCGACAGATTACAGGTCACAGACGACGACAGTACAACAGCATGGACCGCATCTCGGCACTCAGGAACATCGAGGACGCCCTCGCGGAGTTCGAGGGCGGCGAGACGAACCTGTCGACGCTGGAGCGCGAGGTCCAGGGGATCTTGCGGACCTACGCCACGGAGTTCGAGGGGGAACTGTCGGCCTACCGGGCGACGGGGGGCGACGTCGACGGCGTAGTCGTCCTCGCAGGTTCCAGACAGGAGGCCCGCGAGCGAGTTCGCGATCTGGTCGCCGACCCCGGTCGGTTCGAGATCGAACCCGTCGAGTGAGCTATCGAAGGGTGGTTTCCCGACGCGCTGTCGTCCCGGGATCTCCCCGGAGACGGGGGAGGAGAAGCGAAGCGTTTTACTTCGGCGGTTACACGATTGTGGTATAGCACGGGCAGACGATGGACGTACACACGGAACTCGGAGACGCGCGGAACGTACTCCTCTCGGCGCCCTCGCTGACGGGCGGCGAGCGGGAGGTCTGTACCGACCTGTTGCTGGGTGCCGACCCGGCCGAGACGAGCGTTCTCTGGGTGACGTTCCGGCGTGACCCCGGCGCCTGCGTCGAACAGTGGACGGGAGCGACCGACGACGAACCGCGGAACGCGGCGGTCATCGCCGTCGGCGACACCGTCCCGTCGGTCGACGTCGAGTGGGCCGACGTCGAGTCGGTCTCCTCGGCGAGTGACCTCACGGGACTGGGGATCGAGATCGGCGAGTTCCTCTCGCAGTGGGACGGGAACGTCGTCGTCTGTTTCGACTCGCTGACCACGATGCTCCAGTACGTCGAGGTCGAGACGGCATATGAATTCCTCCACGCCATCACCGGCCAGCTCTACGCCGCCGACGCCCGCGCGCACTTCCACGTCGACCCCAGTGCCCACGACTCCCAGACTGTCGACAGCATCACCTCGCTGTTCGACGCTGTCGTGGAACTCGGTGGGGACGAACCGACGGTTCGAACGCGCGCACTCATCGGCTGACGCGCCTGCCGGATCGTTCTCGCTGAATTTCACTCGACATTTCTGGCAACTGTCCGATACGTTTATGTCAATCGGACGTGAAGCGCCGCGTCGTGTTGCTGGTGGTGACGTACTCGCGGGCGGCCCGGGGGAGCCTTCGGAACGTCTGTCGGACGCACGAAGAGACCGTGGTCCGGCGATTTGGGCGGGTGGCGTTGCTCCACGAGACGGCGTTCGCCGCGTTTCAGGCGCTCAGACTGCGGGCGAAACACGGGAGCGACGTCCAGATCGAGCGGACCGAACCGTTCAACGAGTTCGAGGCGGTCGACGAGGAGGTCCGGGTCGCCGCACGGGCCTACGAGGAGCGCGAGACGCCGTCGCTGCCCTACGCGACGTTCGCCGCCCGGAACGACCACCCGGAGCCCGAGGACCTGCGGGACAGGGAGCTATGAGTGGTCAGGAAAACGCCGGGGGCGACAGACAGGGAGACGCTACGACCGACAGCCAGGGGGACGCTGCGACAGACAGCCAGGTGACGGATTCGGCCGATAGTCGGACGACCGGCGTTGCCGGGGGTTCGGTCGTCGTCGAGACGTCGGACTGCCGGCTGTCGGGGCGGGTTATCGACCTCCGCGAACGGACAGAGAGGGCGGTTCCGGCTGAACGGGTCGTCGCAGCTGTCCGGCGTCGTCGGGGCGACAGCGGGGACGGGTCCGACGAGGAGACAGCCGTAGTCGGCCCCGACGCGAAGGCGAACGTGGTCGACCACGATGTCGCGGTGACGTCTCCCGACCCCGGTTCGGCCCACGAGTACGTCGGACTCGTCGAACCGGGGATGTCCCTCCGGAGTCGGACGGCACTGGCGGCTGCGGCCCGGTCGCGCGGGCTGTCGGCACCGCAGGACGAGGAACTGGCGAGTGTCCGCGCCGAACTCGCAGACCTGAGCGTGCCGGAGGTCGACACAGAGCGGGCCCGCGAGCGCGTCGCGGGAATCGAGTCGGCCGTCGAGGCGGGACGAGAGCGCGTCGCGACGGTCCGTGGACGCCTCCAGGCCGCCCGCGACGCGGGTCGAGAAACCGACGACCTCCGCGAAGAGTTGCGGGCGGCGGCGCGAGAACTCTCGGAAGTCGAGACCGAGCGCGCGGCGGCCCGCGAGGCACTCGAGCGGGCCGAGCGACGCGCCAGGGACGCCCGTGACGCACGCGACCGTCGTCGTCGACTCGAAGACCGCGTGGCGAACCTGGAACGCGGGGCGCGGGCCCACCTCGTCGACGCACTGGACGAGGAGTACGCGACGGCTGTCGCCGCAGTGCCGGGGTCGAACGAGAGCGACGAACGCGACAGTGGAGAGGTTGCCCCTTTCGACGCGGACCCGGTAACGGCGGCCCTGGCGGTCGGACGGGTGGCCGAACTCCGTGCGCCGGTCGTGCTGGCCGCCGACCGGTTCGAGAGCCCGAACGCGGCGGCCGACTGGCTCGACGCACCTGTCGTTCGGGTTTGACCGGCAGTTCGGGGCACCTCGAAGACCAGAATCCGCGTCCGGAGATTTATATCCGGGAACGGGACCAGGCCCGCTATGGTCACGCTCGACTGGGAGACCGACCGGACGGACGGCGTGACGCTCGTCCGGCTGTACGTCACGGCCGAGGACCGCCGACGGGTGCGCATCGAGAACCGCCTCGACGGACCGGTCTGGCCGCCACGGGAGGAGGGCCAGCCCGCCGCCGGCTGGGACGACGACACTTTCGAGGGGGTAGTCGCGCCCGACCACCGACTGGTCGCGGGCTACGCGACGCCAGCACAGCCGGCTGACCCGCCGGCGGAAGTCGTCACCGACGAGCCGGCCGGCGCCGAGACACCGGTCGGCCCCGTCGGTGCGGAAGCGGTCGGGACCGGCGGGACGACCGACCGCGCTACCGTGACCGACGGCGGGGACAGCGGGAGCGGTGGGACGGGTACGTTCGGCAGACGGAACAACGGCGATGCGGGGGAAACCGGGCCCGAAACCGGGGAGTTGAGTGACGATGACCCCTCTCCGGCCGACGTCGTCCGCTCGCTGGGTGACCCCGTCGTCCCGCGCGAGGCCGTGCCGGTCCCCGACGAACGGGGCGACGAGCGAGGTGACGACCCCGAGGCCCAGTCGACCGGCGAGTCGACGGACGGCTACGAGGACGAGAGCGGCGTTCCGTTCGAAGGTGAGTCGGGAGACGAACCCGAAGCGGCTTCGGTTTCCGAGAGCGACGCCGCTGACGGTGAACCCGACGATGGCACCCACAGCGATTCGGACGCTGAGGAACCAGTCGTGGACGACAGTGACGGACCGGACGGATCGGTCATGTCGCGAGAGGGGACGGCGTCACCACCGGACAGAGCGTCGCCACCCCCGACGGACGCGGAGCTGGTCGTACCCGGTGCCGTTCGCGCGTGGTTGCGTGACGTCGACCGTCGACTGGCCGCCGTCGAGCGTCGCCGGGCGGCCGATGGGATCGACCCCGACTCGACGGTCCAGATCGCCGTCGCCGGGGACCGTCGGGCGCTCGCCCGGGTCGCCGACCGCGTCGAGACGCTCGTCGGGCGTGCCGAGGCCGTCGAGCGAGGAGCGAGAGACTCCGGGAACGACGGCGGGCGATGATACTCGCGGTCGTCGGCGGCAAGGGGGGCGTCGGGAAGTCGACGGTCGCGTACAACCTCGGGGCCCACCTGGACGCCGTCGTCGTCGACGCGGACCTGGCGATGGCCGACCTGCCGGGCGCGCGCGGCCCCGACCTCCACGACGTCCTCGCGGGTCGTGCCGCGCCGGTCGAAGCCGTCCGTGAGGGCGGTCCCGTCGCGATGCTCCCCTGCGGACGGTCACTCGTCGGCGCGCGAGCCTGTGAACCGACGGCGCTCGTCGACGCCGTCGAGACGGTCAGGGACGCCTACGGCCGGGTCGTCGTCGACTGTCCCGCGGGCATGAGCGGCGACGTCGGACTGGGACTCCTGGTGGCCGACGCCTGCGTGCTCGTCACCGCGCCGACGCCAGAGGCGCTGGGCGACGCACTCCGGGCACGGGCGCTCGCTCGCGAACTCGACGCCGGACTCGTGGCAGTCGTGCTCAACCGGGGGACGGACGGGGCGCCGACCGAGACGATCGCGAACAGGCTCGGCGCCCCGGTCACAGTCGTCCCCGAGGACCCCGCCGTCGCGAACGCACAGGCTGCGGGGGTTCCAGTCGCGACGACGGCACCCGATACACCGGCCGCCGGGGCCTTTGCCGACCTCGCCGACGCCGTCGAGCGGGCGGCAGTTGTGTCTGGTCGTCGATAGGGCCGGTTTCTCGGGAGAGTGTCTTCGGAATCGGACCGCAGTGGCTAGCGCCAGCCATGCCGGTCGTGATCTGCTGAAAACTGGCGGTCTCAGCACCGAACTCGCTTTGTATCGTGGAAACCCCTCTATCGAATACGAGGGCTGCGAGCGTGCTCGCGGGCCGAACGTGGCCGGCGTTATCCCCCTTAACGCGAGCGAAGCGGGCGTTGCCGTCTCAGTTTTCGAGGTCCTGATAGGTCGTCCGCAGCGTGACGGGCGTCACGTCGGCAGCGGCGGCGGCCGCTTCCTGGGTGAGCGGGTAGTCGCGCCGGCTGGCGGCGGTGTAGAGACAGGCCGCGGCGACACCGGCCGGATTGCGACCGGCGACCAGTCCCTTCTCGTGGGCGCGCTCGGACAGTTCCCGGGCGCGGCGTTCGATCTCACTGGGGAGGTCGAGTTCGCTGGCGAACCGGGGGATGTACTCGCGGGGGTCGATCGGGCCCGTGGGCAGGCCGAGTTCGCGGTTCAGCGCGTCGTAGGCCGCTCGCAGTTCCCCGGGCGAGGCCTTCGCGTCGGCGACGACTTCCTCCACGGTTCGTGAGACATCGCTCGTCCGGCAGGTGGCGTAGACCACGGCGGCGGCGAAGCCCTCCAGCGAGCGTCCACGGAGGAGGTCCGCGTCCTGTGCGGACTCGAAGAGAACGCAGGCTCGGTCGCGGATGTGTTCCGAGAGCCCGAGCGCACCCACGAGCCGCCGGATCTCGGTGAAGCCGTAGACCTGGTTACGCTCGGCCTTCGAGCCGATCTTGGTCCGGTTGTGCTGGCGTCGCATCCGCGCGACGCGGCGCCGTTTCCGTCCCTTGAGTCGCGTCGACCGGCCGATCTCCGTCGAGAGCCCCCTGTCGTGGCGTGAGCGGGTCAGCGGCGCCCCCGTCCGCTCGCGGTTCGTCTCGTCGTCCGCAAACGACCGCCACTCGGGCCCCCTGTCGATGTTGTCCTCCGCGACGACGAGGCCGCACCGCGTACAGACGGTCTCGCGGTCGTCGCTTCGCAGACTCCCCTCGCATTCCGGGCACGCTGTCACTGTCGTGCTCATACGCGAGGCTTCGCTCGCAAGGGGGTTAATAAGCCATGCGGTTACCCCCCGAATTCGGCGCGAGCGTACCGCTACCACGTACCGGTAACCGGTACGTGCTTGGGGGCAGGACGGGGGTCGACGCCCGCCGAACTCTCCCCGTGAGCGTCCCCACGACGCCCGCCGAGGTTTAGGCGAGGCGAAAAATTGTCTGAAGTTTGAAAAGTCTTAAGAGGATAGCGACCCAACTGACGACTGCAATGAGCACCCAGAAAACCGTCCGACAGGAGGCAGGGACCGTCGGGGAGAACCCCGTCCGGCTCGACGAGGAGAAAGCCGAACAGGTGATCGAGGCGCTGAACGCGGACCTGGCCGACGCGTACGTGCTGTACCACCAGCTCCACAAGCACCACTGGAACGTCGAGGGTGCGGAGTTCCTCGACATCCACGTCTTCCTCCAGGAGGCCTACGAGAACGTCGAGGCGGCCGCCGACGAGATCGCCGAACGCCTGCAGTCGCTCGGTGGCGTCCCCCACGCGAGCATGGCGACGCTCTCGGAGGAGGCGACCGTCGAAGCGGAAGACGAGGACGTCTACGACATCCGGACGTCACTGGCCAACGACATGGAGATGTACGGCGACATCATCGAGAGCTACCGAGAGCACATCGAACTCGCGGAGGGGCTGGGTGACTACGCGACGGCCCAGATGCTGCGCGAACAGCTCGAAACCCTCGAAGACGACGCCCACCACTTCCACCACTACCTCGAAGACGACACGCTCGTCACCGACGCCGCGATGGAGTAACTGGGAGCACGCGCTCTCGTTCGGTGACCGTGACTTGACCGGCGTGTTTCGAAGTTCTTCGTTCCGCTCGCTAGCTGGTAGCACGACCGCTACCCGTGGTGATGGCTGGAAGGGCGAGGCGTGTGTGGTGCGACCGAAGGGAGAGCCCGACGAGGGCTTCCATGAGACGCTTACCAGAGGGAAAGACAGTTGCCCGGGGGCGTGCCAGATGGGATATGCGCATCGCCGTCCCCAACAAGGGCCGCCTGCACGACCCCGCGATGGATCTCCTGGACCGTGCGGGGTTACACGTCGTCGACGGCGCCGACCGGAAACTGTACGCCCAGACGGTCGACCCCGACGTGACGGTCCTCTACGCGCGCGCCAGTGACATCCCCGAATACGTCGACGACGGCGCCGCGGACGTCGGTATCACCGGCCTCGACCAGACCCGCGAGGCCGAGGTCGACCTCGTGGACCTGCTCGACCTCGAGTTCGGCTCCTGTCGACTGGTCCTGGCCGCGCCCGAAGGGGGCGATATCTCGACCGTCGCAGACCTGGAGGGGGGGACCGTCGCCACCGAGTTCCCGAACGTCACCCGTCGATTCTTCGAGGAGCAGGGCGTCGACGTCGATATCGCGGAGGTCTCCGGTGCGACCGAACTCACACCCCACGTCGACATCGCCGACGCCATCGTCGACATCACCTCGACCGGAACCACCCTCCGGATGAACCGCCTCGCAGAGGTCGCGGACGTCCTCGATTCCTCTGTCAGACTCTTCGCTCGTCCGGACGTCGCCGACGACGAGAAGGTCCAGCAGGTCCGGATGGCGCTCGCCTCCGTGCTCGCCGCCGAGGACCGGCGCTACCTGATGATGAACGTCCCCGAGGCGGCACTCGACGACGTGAAAGCCGTCCTCCCGGGGATGAGCGGCCCGACGGTCATGGATATCGCCGGGACGGAGGAAGTCGCGGTTCACGCCGTCGTCGACGAACGCGAGGTGTTCGAGACGATCAACGCGCTCAAGGAAGTCGGTGCCAGCGACGTGCTCGTCACCGAGATCGAACGGCTCGTGGAGTGATCACGGTTCGGCCGGTCCGCCGTCGTCGATCCGGTCGATAGCTCGCTCGACGAGCGGCGGGGACAGGTACAGGGTCGAGTCGCTCTCGAGCGCCCGGATCGTGGCCCGTGCTCGTTCGTCGTCGATCAGACCGTTGGCGTAGGCGGCCAGGACGACACCGATCGAACCGTGAACCTCGATCCCGAGTTCGTCCGCTTTCTTCCGTGCATCGAGGTCGTCGGTGAGCAACGTCCCGTCGACCCGGCGACAGAGCACGAGTGCTGCCCGTTCACCGGGGTCGAGCGACTGCCAGCGGTCGTCGGGTATCTCGACTGACCGTCGTTCTCGGTCGACGGTATCGATCCCAGCCGGGAGACCACCGACCTGAAGCTCCGCGAACACCGCCTCCGGGACGAGGAGCGGCCCGAACTGGTCGAGAAGATCGAGCGCGTTCGCCTGACCGAGATGGGTCAGCGGCCCCGTATCGGTGACAACCGGCGTGTCCCTGGTCACGCGGACTCTTCACCGAACGCCCACTCTATGTCCGCGTCGACAGCGTCGCTCGCCGCATCGGCCCGTTCGACGGCCTCTCGACCGACCTCTTCGATAGCGGTCTCTCGGTCGATCTGTCCGTCGAGATAGCGTGCGACGACCACGTCGCGCCACAGATCTTCGAGACCCCGTTCGAGCGCCTGTTCGATCACTGCGGACTCGTCCGAGTCGCGGTACCGCGCGATCTCACGGACGCGGTTCGAGATATCGGTGGCCATCGATCCGAGATGGGCCGTCTTCGTACTTAAATTCGCGTCTCAACCGAGCCGTGCCAGGTGATCGAGGACCTGCGGCCAGTAGTCGACGCCGATACGGGCGTTTCCGGCCGGCGTTCCGCCGAGAGTGACCTCACCGCCGGTCGTCGAACCGGCTGTCGGCAGATACGGCGGCCGGATCCCGTGCCCGGCAGCCTCGTAGGTCACTGTCCGGACCGCGGCGTCCGAACGGTCGTCGAGTCGCTCCGCGAGGGTGCCGGCGTAGTCGGCCGACGGCCACATTTCGTCGTCCCCGCCCGCGACCAGCAGGACGTCGGCGTCGATCTCTTCGGCCGGGATACGAGCTGCCTCGACTCGTTCTTCCGGCACGCGGGGCAGCGACCCCCCGTAGACGTCACGGAGGACGAGTCGCCCCTCGTCGTCGTTCCCGGGCGGTGCGCGAAACGGGACGTACGGCAACACCTCGTCGCCGGCGGTCCAGGACCCCGTCTCGCGGTCGATGGACTGGTCGGTCGCCTGCCAGCGATGGGCGGCGGGTGCCACCGCGACGACCGCGCCCGGCCAGTCGAACCGTGCGGCGGTGACCAGCGCGGCCTCCGCCCCTTTCGAGTTGCCGTAGAGGCCGACCTGGGCGTCAGCGACGGCGTCGTGTTCACTCAGCCACGCCGCGGCGTCGTCGAAGTACTCGACTGGCACCTCTGCGAGGCCGTCCGGGAGCGGTGCGGGGTCGCCGAAGTACTGGAGTGCGAACGCGGCGTACCCGTGCGACGCCAGCAGGGACGCGACGCCGCGCGAGGGGTGGCCGTCCGACCCGTGCAAGACGAGGACGCCCGGGTGTGGTCCCACACTCTCCGGCAGGAACAGGTCCCCGACGACCCCGGAGTCGGCTTCGCCGTCGACTCGCCGGTGTTCGACGCCGGGGTCGTGGGGGTACCGGACCGTCGTCGTCTCCGCACGCACGTCGCCGTCGACGCGTGCTTCGAGCGCGATATCGACCGGTTCGCGGCCGCCACCGGGGAATCCCTCCCCATCCTCGGGTGCGAGCGACCAGCACCAGCCCATCGGAGCGACCCCCTCGTAGGTCCCCGAGACGGGTGCCCGCTCGGCCGTGTCGACGACACCGTCCCCGTCGGCCTCGAAGACCGCACGGGAGTTACACCCGTCGTCGTACCAGTCGTCGGTCCGGGCGCGGAGTTCGACGGCCGCTCCCGGGTCGAGTCCCTCGACGCGAACCGGCGTCTCCTCGTCGCGCAACGCCTCGCTTGCGACGTCTATCGTCGGCATGGTCGTCGTTCAGACAGGGTGACAAAATGTTTTCCGAAGCGGTGTCACGCTCTTTCGTACGATACCGAACTGAGTCGAGGCCGAACTGGACCGACACTGGACGGAACCTCCATCGGACTGGCGCTCAGACCAGCCCGAAGATGTTGTTGATTGCGACGCCGAGGACGGCCGCGAACGCGAGGTGCAACAGTGTCAGCGCGAGGGTCGGTCGCCAGGAGATCCGGTAGACGGCGCTGATCGCGACGGCGTCGGCAACGAGCGTCGCCACGAGGACGACCGCGACGCCGAGACTCGGCGAGACGAAAGCGATCCCCTCGATCCCCCAGCGACCGAGCAGGATGGAGACGACCGCCGGAGCCGCTCCCGCGTAGGCGGCCCGCTGGCTCGGCACGTCGCCGATGAAGAACGTCGCCGCCAGGTGCAACGTCACGGCGTAGAACAGCCACGCGACCAGGAGCGTGACGACGAACGCGAGCACGCCACCACCGGTCGGGTCCGGACTCGCCTGGAGCATGCCCGAACTCGGGACGCCCGCCGTTTGGCTCCTGCTATTTCGGACGAGTGTGCCTGTCGTAACTATTGCCCCGTCCGAAAGATATCACCGGATCCAGTGCCCGGACGAACGCCCCAACCCACGTTCGGTACCGATACGTACCGATATATCCCGGAAAGTACCAGAATTAAATATTTTCCGGCAGATCGATGGACATCGAACCGACTATCGACGTATCTGACACGTCCAGTATAAAAACTCGGCCCGGTCGAACCGCACGACCGCGGTGGGATGCACGATTGTCTACTAATACACTTCAAAAGATAATAGGGTCGAACTTATCACCCGGTCCGTCAGACAGACTCACACACGCATGAGACCGAGTGTGACAGTTCCGGAGTCCGAACAGTACGAGTGCCCTCGCTGTGGCAACCGCGTCGAGTCGCCGGACGACCGCTGGTGTGAGTGTGGTGACCTGTTGCGGAGCCTGTCGAACTCCCGGGACCTCTGACCAGCGTAGCGGGGTCGGGAACGGCACTTTCACTGTCGAGAACTCCGTGAACCGACGGGTAACGAGTGACGAGAGAGTGCGGGACGCGGTGTCCCGCACGCGAGAAGCACGATTTTTCGGCGCGGTTTCGGCGTCCGGGTAGCGGTCTCCGCGACCGTCTCGATTCCGAGAACGCCCTATTCGAGGAGTCCGAGGTCTTCGAGGCGGGAGACGATCTTGTCGACGGCTTCCTCGGCGTCTTCGGGCTGTTTGCCGCCGGTGATGACGAGTTTGCCCGACCCGAACAGCAGCGCGACGACGTCGGGGTCGTCGAGGCGGTAGACGAGGCCGGGGAACTGCTCGGGTTCGTACTCGATGTTCTCCAGACCGAGGCCGATCGCGATGGCGTTGAGGTTGAGGTTGCGCCCCAGGTCCGCCGACGTGACGATGTTCTGGACGACGATCTCGGGGTCGTCGTCGACCTGGATCTGGAGGTTGCGCAGTTTGTCGAAGACGATGCGGAGACTCTCGTGGACGTCGTCGGTGCTCTTGGCACCGGTACAGACGATCTTGCCCGAACGGAAGATGAGCGCCGCCGACTTGGGCTCCTGGGTGCGGTAGACGAGGCCGGGGAACTGCTCGGGGTCGTAATCGGCACCCTCCAGGTCCATCGCCACGCTCTGGAGGTCGAGTTCCTGCCCGATCCCGGTCGAAGCCACGACGTTCTCTATGTTGATAGTCTCTTTGGGGTCGACCATGTATCGACTTAAACGACGTATTTAAACTATATAAACTTTCATGGGTCGGACTGACAGGTCACACGCCCAGAGGGGTCGGACTGGCGGCTCCATCGTGGAGTTGACCGGAGGGTTCTTGGCCGGCCGCGGGTGATTCCCGGGCGTGTACTGCCTCGAACTCGCCGGCCAGGACGACGCCTTCGCGGTCTGTGAGGCCGAGAGTGCCGCCGGCGGCGTCGAGGTCGTCGGCGCTGGGCTGGCGACCGCGCGGACGATAACCGACCGCCTGGGCCAGTTGGCGTTCACCCGGCGCGCGAGCGACCTCGTCGGGACGACCGACCCCACCGTCGAGAGCGCGGCGACACTCCTGCGTTCGGCGTCGGTCGAGCGCGGCGACCCTGTCGAGGACAGTGGCTCTGCCGAACGAAGCGGGTCCGTCGAACGGAGCGGGCCCGTCGAGCGACGCGGGTCGGTCGCGGTGCGAGCGGTCGACGTGCGCGGAACCACCGGTGTCGACACCCAGCGCGCCGAGCGCGTCCTCGGCGAGATACTCGTCGAGCGGGGACTGACCGTGGACCTGGACGACCCCGACCACGAACTGCGAGCGCTCTTCGCGGGTCCGCCCGAGAGCGACGGCGACCCTGGCGAGGGGGACGGACCCCGGGACGACGAGACACCCGTCGGACGAGACCGAGACAGAGATAGAGAGGCCGGTGACGACGGGGGCGTCTGCGCGCTGGGCTGGCTGACCCACGCGGTTGAGCGCTCCTTCGGCGACCGCAAGCCCAGCGACCGCCCCTTCTTCCAGCCGGGGAGTATGGATCCCATCCTCGCACGCGCGCTGGTGAACGTCGCCGGTGCCCGCCCCGGCGCGACGCTGCTCGACCCGATGTGTGGCACCGGCGGTTTCCTCCTCGAGGGCGCACTCGTCGGCGCGCGCGTCGTCGGGGTCGACGCCCAGCAAAAGATGGTTCGCGGGACCCGCCGCAACCTCCGCGGGCTCGTCCCCGACGCGACGTTCGCGGTCTGTCGCGGTGACGCACGCCGGTTGCCACTCGTCGACGCCGCCGTCGACGCCGCCGTCGTGGACGTCCCCTACGGCCGCCAGTCGAAGATCGCCGCCGACTCGCTGGAGACCCTCGTTTCGGACGCGCTCGCCGAAGTCCGCCGCGTCGCACCGCGGGCGGTCGTCGTCGGTGACCGCTCGTGGACGGCGGCCGCTCGCGAGGCAGGCTGGACGGTCCATCGACAGTTCGAGCGGCGCGTTCACCGCTCGCTCGTCCGGCACGTTCTGGTGCTAGAGGAAACCCGCGCTCAGGGGAGATAGCGGACGCTGACGACGCCGGGTTCGGCGCGGATTTCGACGCGTTCGACCCCGAGACGGGCAGCCCGCTCGACCGTCGCTTCGTTTTCCAGAATGTCGGCGACCGCCGACTCGGTCCCCTCGTCGGGCACCGTGAGCACGTGGACTTCGCCGGTGCCGGCGCGCTCGTGACGGGTGATCTCTCCGACCGGCTGGTCGGCGGCAGTCTCGCGGGCGCGCTGGGTGGGCGGCTCCTCGCTCCGGGACGGGTCGACGGTGAACGTTCGCTCGACCTCGGCGGTCCAGACGACCTCCATCGGCAGTTCGGGTTCGAGCGTCGCCTCCAGGAGTTCGCCGGCTTCCACGCCGGGGTTCTCGGCGAGCGTGTGGACCTGTCCGTCCGTCACGTCGCGGACGATTGCCGATCCGTCGTCGGCCTCGGTCACGTAGAACGTCCCCTGTTTCATGCCTGCTCGTAGCCCGTCCGGCCTCTTGGGTGTCGCGGTCCGGCGTGAGTGGTGGAGCGTGGTTTACAGGCGACGAACTTAACGCTCGTTTCACGAGCGTTGCGTTCGTCGGGCAGCAGTGGCTGGCGCCGGCCACGTCGCTCGTGCTCTGCTGAGACCTGGCGGTCTCAGCGCCGCACTCGCTCGGTATTGTAGAAATTTCACCAGCCGACTACGAGGGCCGCGAGCCTGCTCGCGGGCCGAACGTGGCCGGCACACCCCCCTTACCGCGAGCGCAGCGAGCGGTAACTTCACAC
>Ga0207813_100401_pt1 | contig 25325 bp, 21 predicted proteins | sample A23E3SouthBayCA_2_FD_187730 | JGI IMG/M metagenome (GOLD analysis project Ga0207813, IMG submission 187730) | Aerobic enrichment media microbial communities from Eden Landing Ponds, California, USA - A23 E3 (4) (SPAdes) | ecosystem: Environmental > Aquatic > Marine > Unclassified | place... | reverse complement strand
CGAAACAAAGCGAGTGTGGCGCTGAGACCGCCAGGTCTCAGCAGAGCACGAGCGACGTGGCCGGCGCCAGCCCCTGCTGCCCGACGAACGCAACGCTCGTGGAACGAGCGTTAAGTTCGTCGCCTGTCTCTCCCGTTCACGGACGAACGAGAATTGAGGTCTACGACCCGCTGTCAACCTCGCCTATCGGCCGGCACCAACGGGTCCGTAGTAGTCGATGGCGGCCCGGAGTTCCTCGTGGTCCTCGGCGTATTCCTCCAGCTGGATCCCCTGCATGGCGGCTTCCCAGCCCTGCTTCAGGTGCTCCACGCCCGCCGCCGGACCGTCCGGGTGGCCGAGGATGCCCCCGCCGGCGAGGTACATCAGGTCGGCGTTGCCGAGTGCGCGGTAGGTGTCGGGTGCCTGCCCGGCCCACTGTCCCGAGGAGAAGACTGGGACGACCCGGTCGGAGTCGTCGGCGATGGGCTCCTGACAGGCGCGGGCCGACTCGACGACCGAGGCGTCGGACTCGGTGAACTTGTTCCGGATCCCGTTGACGTGCATGTGGTCTGCCCCCGCGAGCCTGAAGAACTGGTGGAAGGCGGTGTAATCGAAGCCAAGCAAGGGGTGTCGCGAGAGCGCGCCCCACCCGTTCCGGTGGGCGTGGATCGGCAGGTCGGCGTGCCGGCGCAACGCCAGGAGCCCCGAGATGCCGACCGAGTTGATGCTCACCATGACGCAGTTGCCGCCCGCCTCCTTCACGGCGTCGTGGCGCTCTATCATCTCGCTCACGCCGCCGGTGATGTTACAGGCGTACATGACCGTCTCGCCTGTCTCTCGCTCGTGGTCGTGGATCACGTCCATCACGGCCTCGACGCGCTCCTCGACCGGCGAGTACGGCGGGTCGGCGATCAGTTCGTCGTCCTTGACGAAATCGACGCCGGCGTCGACGACCTCCGCGACCGTCTCGGCCGTCTCGGCCGGGGTGAGACCGACGTTCGGCTTGATGATCGTCCCGACGATCGGTCTGTCGTGGACGTCCAGCAGCTCCCGCGTCCCCTCGATGCCGAACTGGGGGCCGGGATTCTCGCGGGCGAACGCGTCGGGCAGGTCCATGTCGAGGAGTCGCAGTCCCGAGAACGGGGCGAGTTCGAAGAGGTTGCCCGCGACGGCCGCGCGGAGGTTCGGCAGCGACGTCCCCACGTTCTCCAGCGGGAACGACAGCGTCACCTCGGCCTGCTTGTACTCCGGGCGCGAATCACCGGGATCCGGTGCCGTCGCGCCGGGAAGACCGGGCTCGCTCACCGCGTCGAGTTCGACGATCTCCTCGACGCGAGCGGCGTGGCGGGCCTGCAACTCGTCGGTCTCCCCGGGCAGGTCGACGAACGTGCCCGAGGACTGCTCGCCCGCCATCGTCGCCGCGGCCTCCCGGAGCGGGTCGGCGGTCTCGACCAGATAGGTCGCGCGGATGCGGTCCGCCATCGTCACTCCCGCAGTGCGCCCGGCGGGACGATGCCGGGTTCGCCGACGTCGATCCGGTCACCGATCTGGACCGGGTCGATCGTCCGGGGGTACTCGAAGGACCGGGCGTGTTCGTGAATAGCAGTCGACGTGAGGCCGACGCCCTTCCACATGTCCCAGTGGACCGGGAGCAGTCGGTCGAGTTCGAGCGCGTTCGCCAGTTCGACCACGTCGTTCTCGTCGGAGTACCACGTCTCGACTATCGTTTCGCCCTCCTCGGGATATCGGATCCGGCCGGTCGACCCCACCGTGAGGGAGCCGACGTCGATGTCGAACTCCTCGCCGATGGACTCGAAGACCGAAGCCGGGCGGCTGTCGCCGCTGTTGAAGTACGTCCCGGACTCGTGCTCGAAGACGAACGTGACCTCGCCCTCGGCGTCGGGGTCGTTCCCGCCGCGGACGTGGACCGTCAGGTCGCCCAGCACGATCTCGTCGCCGGGTTCGACCACGTGGCGCTGGTCGTCCGGAATCTCGTGCGCTTGCTCGTAGTCGGGGTCGCTGTAGCAGGTCTCCGAAGCGTAGACGTCCGCACCGAGGTCGTCGACGAGCGGCCAGTACGAGGGCTCGTGCATGTGGTCGACGTGTTCGTGGGTCACGAGGACAGCGTCACACAGCGTCGCGTCCGCCGGGTCGAGCGGGACGGGGATCATCCGGACGAGGCGGGGCGGGTCACCGTTCCCGAAGTACGGGTCGATGTAGAGTGTCGTCTCGGGCGTCCGGACGACGAAGCCGTTACAGCCCAGATACCAGAGGGTCATCCCCTCGACGTCCGCACCCTCGATTTCGTCCCGGACGAACCAGTCGTCCCAGTTCGAGTGTACCATAGCGAACGCCACTGCGGGCGCAATGATAAACGATCGGCTCCTCCGGAGGAGACTCCTGGCAGTAGCCCCCCTTTCGACCGGCACGCGTATCACCTCGACCGGCGCGCGTATCACGGCATCTCACGTGAGCGAAAACGCTATTCCACTCGGCTCTGAACGGGTCGTCAGCGAACGATGGCTACCACAGTCACACTCATGGGTGCAGGCGGAAAGATGGGGTGTCGCATCACTGACCAGCTCGAAGACACCGACCGTTACGAGATGCGGTACGTCGAACCCGGGGAGGCGGGCCGCGAGCGACTCGCCGAGCGGGGCCTCACTGCCCAGCCGGAGGACGAAGCGCTCGAGGGGACCGACATCGTGATACTGGCCGTCCCCGACGAGTTGATCGGGCCGATCACTGACGACGTCGTTCCGAAGGTCGACGATGGAACGATGATCGTCCTGCTGGACCCGGCAGCGGCCTACGCCGATGTCCTCCACGAGAGCGAGGAAGTCTCGTATTTCCTCACGCACCCGTGTCATCCGTCCTTTTTCACGGCGGAGACGGACATGGACGACGAGAACCCGGACTGGTTCGGCGGGCAGGGACGCGACCCCCAGGACATCGTCTGCGCGCTGCACCAGGGACCGGACGAGGAGTACGCGAAGGGCGAAGCCATCGCGCGGGACATGTACGGGCCCGTTCGCAACGCCCACCGAGTGACGACGGAGCAGATGGCCCTCCTGGAACCGGCGCTGGTCGAGACGCTCCTCGGGACCTGTCTCTACGTCATCCGCGACGGGTACGAGCGGGTCGTCGAGATGGGCGTTCCCGAAGAGGCCGCCCGCCAGTTCCTGTTCGGACACCTGCGGATCGAACTCGGGATCGTCTTCGAGTACACAGACTTCCCGTTCTCGGAGGGAGCCCAGCAGGCCATCGAGGAAGCGAAACCGAAGATTTTCCAGCCCGACTGGGAAGACCGCGTCTTCGAGCTTTCCAGCGTCCAGGACAGCGTCGAAGCTATCGCCGACCCCGAGTGACCGAGAGGGCGGAGTACTACCCAGGGAACTGCGCTACCATCCGTTTCAGTCAGCAGTGGTCTCGAAAGAAGTCGATTCGAAGACAGCACCGCACTCGTGATCGTGTGATGAAAGCCCTCGGGCCGCTCGCGGTCGCTGAGCGACATATCCTCGCTCCTCCGTCGCTCGGATAGGGGTCGCTCAGCCGACTAGATGAACGCGAGCGGCCCTCGCCCTTTCAGTCCGCCAGGAAGAACCTTGTTTCACAGGCCGTCTCTACGTGGATTGTTCGGTGGCCGACCCCACAGACTTCTCCCTGGCGGACTGGAAGGGCGAGACGGGCTCGCGGGCCGAAGGCCGGAGTCGCCTGCGCGGGCCCTATCCGCGCGGGCGGTGCTGAGAGCGCGGATATCCCGCGCAGCGACCGCGAGCCCGCCGAGGGCTTCCATCTCACGATCACCACTGCGGTTGCGGAAACTATGCTGACCTGAATTCTACGCTCGACTCTCCCGTGGACGTTTCCGTGACACACTTCTGTCCAGGCAAGGAGCAAGAGTTCGAAAATTCCCGTCACTACTCCGCGACGACGTGGTCGTGATACTCCTCGAGGGTCGCCATCTCCCGGGGGGTCAACTCGGGTAGCGGGAGCACCGGCGGCCCGACCGGGACGTCGACGAGCGAGAGCAGGTACTTGAGCGCCATCGGATGTGCGGCAATCGACTCGGTCGCGCCCCCGTACGGGTAGATAATCCGCTTCATCAGGTCGTAGGTCGCGTCGTGATTTCCTTCGCAGTGCGCTGCGTAGATTTGCGAGACGCGCTCCGGAAAGACGTTCGCGATGGAGGGTGTGCCGCCGTCCGCACCGAGGTCGAGCGCCGGCGCGAAGAGGTGTGAGGCACCCTGGAAGACGACACAGTCGTCCGGCGTCCGGTCGAGCAGTCGGGCGTGGTAGTCGAGGTCGCCCGTCGAATCCTTGATCCCGGCGACGTTCGGGTGGTCGACGAGGTCCGCAACGATATCGACCGGGAGTTCCTGGCCCGCGAGCGACGGGATGGCGTAGAGCAGTATCGGGATCGCTGCCTCGTCGGCGACCGTCTCGTAGAACGCGCGCAGACCGTCCGGCGTGGTCGGCAGGTAGTACGGCGTCACGACCACGGCGGCGTCGGCGCCCGCGTCCGCGGCCGTCTCGACGTGCGTGCGGACGGCATCGACGCTGGTCCCACCACAGCCGACGACGACGGGGAGATTCCCCGCGCTGTCGACGACCGTTTCGACGACGACGCGGCGCTGGTCGCGCGGCAGGCTGGTGAACTCGCCGGTCGAACCAAGCGGAAAGAGGCCGTCGACACCGCCCTCGCGCAGGTGTCCCACGAGCGTTTCGAGTGCTTCGACGTCGACCGTGCCCCGTCTGTCGGTCGTCGGCGTGACCATCGGCGGGACGACTCCCTGTAGCTCCATCGAGCGACCCATCGGAGAGCACCTACTTAAGGTCGCCTCCGCGGAGTCTCGTGCAGTTAAATACCAGCGCGGTCTACCGCGAGACGATCCATGAGCATCGAGACGGTCGCGGTAGCGGGTGGTAGCGGCAAGATCGGGCGCGAGATACTGGACGTCCTCGACGGGGAAGGGTATCGGACGGTCAACCTGGACAGACACCCCACCGACGACCGACGGGCCGACGAGTTCGTCCGGGTCGACGTGCTGGACGCCGGGCAGGTCGCCAGCGCGTTCAGCCAGTGGGACGCCGACGCGGCGGTCCACATGGCGACGGTCACGAGCCCGAACCACGACCCCGGCCACGTCACCTTCGAGAGCAACGCGATGTCGACGTACAACGTCCTCGAAGCGGCCCAGCAGGCCGGACTCGAATCGGTCTGTCTGGCGTCGTCGGTCAACGCCCACGGCTGGACGTTCCAGGACGAACCGCCCGAGATCGACTACCTCCCGATCGACGAGGATCATCGCGTCTCGCCTCGCGACCCGTACGGGCTCGGTAAGCACGTGATGGAGGTCACGGCCGACGGGTTCGGTCGACGGGACGGTGCGCCACGAACTATCTCGTCGCTCCGGTACTCCGGTGCCTGTGACGACGAGTATCTGGCGCACCTCGCGGAGCGGGACCTCTCGATGGACGACCTTCGAGAGCAGTACGAGCCCGGCGAGAATCCCGGATTTCGCTACCTGCACGTGGAAGACGCGGCACTTCTGGCCGTCCGGGCTGTCGAGGCCGATTTCGAGGGTCACGAGACGTTCTGGGCCGTTGCTCCGGACTCGACCGTCGACGTCCCGACCGAGGACCTGGTGGCCGAGTTCTATCCCGACACCGAACTGAAGACACCTCTTTCGGGGACTGATGGACTGTTCGACGTCTCGAAAGCGCAGAAGTTGCTGGGGTGGGAGCCCGCCCGCTCGTGGCGTGACCTTCGATAGTTAGTGTGTCGTCGAATTACTCTCACCAGCACTCTATTCCCGATGAACGATAGGATCAGGATGGATATGTGACAATTTGAGGTGATACAGCCTCCGCAACCGCAGTCGCGATCGTCGCGACCGCAGTCATCGTCGTGAGATGGAAGCCCTCGACGCGCTCGCGGTCGCTGCGCGAGATATTCTCACTCGAACAGCCGCACCGCTCCGCACTCGCGAGAATAGTGGCCCGCGCAGACGACTCCGCTCACTACGTTCGCCGCGAGCGCGCCTCGCCCTTCCAGTCCGCCAGGGAGATGTTTGTGGCATCGGCCACCGAACAATCCACGTCGAGACGGCCTGTGAAACATACATTTCCCTGGCGGACTGAAAGGGCGAGGGTCGCTCGCGTTCATATAGTCGCCTGAGCGACCCCTATCCGAGCGACGGAGGAGCGAGGATATGTCGCTCAGCGACCGCGAGCGGCCCGAGGGCTTTCATCTCACTACGTCGAGTGCGGTATGGTCTCCAGATCTTGTTTCCTCAACACCCCGGATCTCCCAAAACCAAAATCACATTCATCGAACGGCTGTTCCGAATTCAACGCTCCCCGACACTCCCGTCGGCACGGCGGCCGAGCGGGCGCGCGTAGGACAGATCCACGCCGTCGAACTCCTCGACGGTCTCCTCGTCGATCTCGACGCCCAGACCGGGGCCCTCCGGCAGGTCGATGAAGCCGTCCTCGACGTCGAACATCTCGGGGTTCTCGACGTAGCGGAACGCGCCCTCGGTCTTGTGCAGCACCTGCTCCTGGACGAGCGCGTTCGGGACCGCGGCGTCGATCTGGAGCGAGGACGCCGTACAGAGCGGGCCCATCGGGCAGTGGGGCGCGATGGAGACGTCGTAGGTCTCGGCCATGTCGGCGATTTTCTTCGTCTCGGTGATCCCGCCGGAGTTCGAGACGTCGGGCTGGACCACGTCGACGGCGTCGGCCTCGAACAGCGGCCGGAAATCGGAGCGCGTGTAGAGACGCTCACCCGTCGCGATGGGTAGACGAGTAGATGCGGCGATCCGCTCGAATGCATGGTCGTGTTCGGGGGTGACCGGCTCCTCGACGAACATCGGGTCGAACGGTTCGAGCGCGGCGACGAGCTGGCGGGCCATCGTCTTCGAGGCGCGGCCGTGGAAGTCGACCGCGATGTCGATGTCGGCCCCCACGGCCTCGCGGATCGCGCCGACGACATCGGCGGCCGCCTCGACGGTCCCGGGCGTGTCGATGATCTCGAGCCCGCCAGTCGGGACGAGTTTGAGCGCGCGAAACCCCTTCTCGACCTGTTCCTCGGCGTCCCGCGCCGCGGCGGCTGGCGGGTCGTCGACGTCCTCGTTTCGGTGGGCACCGACGTGCTGGTAGGCGCGGATCCGGTCGCGTGCGGGGCCGCCGAGGAGTTCGTAGACCGGCGCGCCGAACTGCTTGCCCTTGAGGTCCCAGAGCGCCTGGTCGATGCCGGCGATGGCGCTCATGTGGACCGGGCCGCCGCGGTAGAAGCTGCTGCGGTACATCGCCTGCCAGAGGTCCTCGATGCGGCGCGGATCCTCACCGAGGACGTACTTGTGCATCATCTGGTCGACGGCCGCGGGGGTCGCCGAGGGCGCGTCGTCGACGTAGTGCCACTTCGTGTAGGGTTCGCCCCAGCCGACGCGGCCGTCGCTCGTCTCGAGTTTGAGGAACTGCCAGCGTGGCGGTACCTCGTACAGCTCGTAGTCGGTGACTCGCATCACTCGTCTCCTCTCCGGCAGCAGTGGTGAATCTTTGGGGACCATCTTTTTCCCGCTCGGGTATCCTCGGTCGCTACGCTCTCTGCGGGTACCACTCGCGGCAAAAACATGGGTGAAAAAGGCCGCCTCCGCCGTCTCCGACGGCTCCGGCGGTGAAACGCCTCGCTTCACTCGGCGTACGTTCGACCGCAGCCGATCGGTACAGTGACTCGGAAAGATACAACAGTTACCGAACGTGACCCAGGATCCACCAGACTCCCGGAGAGAACGTACCCGACCCGAACCTTCATTGGGCCCGGCGACACTCCCCCAGTATGTTCGAGGTGACTGCCGAGCGGTCAGTCGCGGATCCGCCCGACTGGGCCCGGCGCCAGCGTGACCTGTTCGACCTGATCGAGACAGCGGTCGACGAGTTCTTCGAGGACTACACCGACGAGAACGACGAACCGTTCTGGCCGCCCGAGGGCCACGTCGGCGTCGACGGCTTCGACGACATCGTCGAGGGCTACTACAACTGGCCCCTCGTCTACGCGATGGGCGGCGACGAGTCGCTCCTCGAAAACGCCAAACGCGCCCACGAGGGCGCCCTGCGCGTCGGGAGCGAGACCGAGACGCCCTTCGGCCACCCGATGGTCGTCGACGAGTTCGAGCAGTGTCGCGACTGGTTCCACATGGGCGAGGGGAACCTCTTCACGTACAACATGGGCCTCGCGGCACCCGAGGAGGACCTCGTCGTCGAACGCGCCGAGCGCTTCGCCGACATGTATCTGGGCGACTCGGAGCTGAACAACTACGACGCCGAACAGAACCTCGTCCGCGCGCCGATGACCGGGAGCATGGGGCCGGAGTACAGCGACCTCTCGGCGTTCGGCGCACAGTCGACGTTCGGCGGCTACGGCGCCGAGTATCGCTGGGCGAGCCACGGCCTCCCCTGGCGGGACAAGGAGTTCGACAACGCGACCGAACTGCTCGACCCCGAGAACCAGGACCGCCTCTTCGAGATCTACGACGAGCGCTGTACTCGGGGCGATATCCCGCTCAACCTCGCCATCACGAGCATGCTGACCAACGCCTACCTCCACACCGGCGACGAGAAATACAGGGAGTGGGTCACCGAGTACGTCGAGGCGTGGGACGAACGCGTCGAGGAAAACGACGGCATCATCCCCGACAACGTCGGCCTCTCGGGGGAGATCGGCGAGTACACCGACGGCAAGTGGTGGGGCGGGATGTACGGCTGGTCGTGGGGCGGCTGGCACTACGTCGGCGTCGGGACGACCACCGCCGCCGAGAACGCGACGCTCCTGACCGGCGACCGCGACTACATGGACTTCCACCGCTCGCAACTGGACGTCCTCATCGAGAACGGGATCGAACGCGGCGACACGCTCTACATCCCGCACAAACACGGCGGCGAGGGCGACTACCACTACAACGGGTCGGGACTGCGCGAGGACGACGGCGAGATCATGTGGCGCGACGGCTGGTACGAGTTCCGGACCCACCGCGACAACCCCTACCTCTTCCACCTCTGGTACATGTCGCAGGCCGAGGAAGACCGCGAACGCATCGAGACGCTTCGCAACCACGGCTCGCGCGAGTGGCGACAGGTGAGCATGCGTCCATCCGGGAAACACGGCGCCGGCGAGGAGTGGGCCTGGCTCTCGTATCTCGACGGCGAGTTCCCGAACTACCCCGAGCGGATCCTGGAGGCCAACCACACCCACGTCCACGACAGACTCGACCGGATGCGCGAGGAGGGACGCGAGCCGGACACGCTCAACGAGGACTACCTCCGCGACCGCAATCCGGCGTTCCACCGCGGCCTGCTCCAGACGACGATGGGCGCGCCCCAGCCGGTCTACTACGGCGGACTCGTCCAGGCTCAGGTCCGCCACTTCGACCCCGAACGGGAGCGGCCTGGACTGCCCGAGGGCGTGAGTGCGCTCGTCGAGCGCGTGGACCCCGAGGGGATCGACCTGACGCTGGTCAACGCCGGGAGCCGGGAGCGCGACGTGGTCACCCAGGCTGGCGCGTACGGCGAACACCAGTTCACCGCGGTCGAGAGCGATACTGGAGACGGGCCCGAAGACGTCGACGCGAACGCCGTCCGGACGACCCTCGAGTCGGGAACGCGTGTCACGCTGTCGACCGAGATGGACCGCTTCGCGAACGACCCGAGCTACGCGTTGCCCTGGGACTGAGCGGGCGACTCACACCGTTTTCGCAGGAAGGAGTCGTCTCTCCGAGATCACGAGCCGAACTCGGAAAGATCCGTCCGGTTCAGCGCCGTCTCGTACCACGAGGGCCGCTCGACAGTGGTCGAACCGATGTCCGTGAAGCGAAGCGTGTACGCTACCTGGATGGGCGTGTCGTCCTCTCCGACAGTCGTCGTGTAGGTCGTGGTAGACCGGTGGACGACACTCTGTTCGCTGACGAGTGCAGTCGTGGACACGTTCGTCGGTTGCCCGAACGCACCGCGAGGTGGGCTCTGGGTCGACAGTATCGACGGCGGTGTCTCTGGATTCGTCGACTCGACGGAATAGAGCGTCGTGCCGTCCCGGGTGACGGCGTCACCGACGGTCGCGTTCGGTCCGCCGAGCGCCTTCGACAGGTACCGCTGACCGGTCCCGGCGAGTGACGCCCAGTAGATCTCGTAGGTGTCGGACGTGCTCTCGTTGAACGCGGTCCCGCGATACGTGACGTTGCCCGGTTCGAACGTCGCCTCCACGAGGTAGGTCCTGTTCGCCAGCCAGACGTCCATACCGGTTGTGGGCTCGCCGTGTCGGGGGGTTACGGTGACGAGACGGTCAGCCAGGGAGTACGAAACGTCGGCGAACAGGCGGTCGCGCTGGGAGTCGATCCGCACTGTCGACAGCTGCTGGTACGCGACGGTTCCGTTCGGGTATCGCAGGGTCAGGTTCCGGTGGGCGGTAACCGAGGTGTTTCTCAGCGTGGCGTCGTGGGCCGCTACGAGCGCCGACGAATCGGTCACGCGACGGTCCGTCACGCCGGGAATGCCCCGCGAGTCTGACGTCACGGTCGCCGTGTCCGTCGCCGTCGGTGTCGCGGTCGGTGTCGGTGGCGGTGTCGATACGCCTGTCGGAGTGGTTCCACCCGGTGTGTCGCCCGCTCCGAACGCGCTACAGCCGGCCAGGAGGGTCAGTACTACCACGACGACGAGGATACTTCTCCTCACCATATTATTGTGCTAGAACACCATGAATTTAGTATTTCGGGGGATATTATATTATATATTTTAAATTATATCTGGTACTATTTGACATATAGAAGGCTCTGGTTGGCTTCGATGGAGGGGTGAGTGACCAGGAGAAACCGGTCCGGAGTGGTGGTCCTCGAAGGGGTCGACAGCACATCGACTGACAGAGAACAGTGTCGCATTCGACGGGAACGATTCAGGTGACGCAGTTCCCGAAACAGGGTCGGAGGACAGGGAGACAGTAAACGCGGCCGGTCAGGCGAACTTCGTGTTGAGTTCGATGACGTTGGCGGCGCGCTGGACTTCGTCGGCGAGGTCGTTCTCGAGTCGATCCATCGTAAAGCGACTGGAGGGGCCGGTGATGCTGACGGCGCCGAGGACGGTCTCGTTGTCGGTGACCGGCGCGGCGATACAGCGGAGGCCGCTGAAGTTCTCCTCGTCGTCGATCGCGTAGCCCCGCTCGCGGGTCGCCGCCAGGTCCTCGCGGAGCTCCTCCGGATTCGCGTTGGTCTGTGGCGTCAGCACCTCGAACTCCGTCTCGCGGATGATCTCCTCGGTTCGCTCCTCGGGGAGGTACGCCATGATCGCCTTGCCCAGGCCCGTCGAGTACATCGGCTGCTGGGTCCCGACACGGGAGGCGGTCTCGACGCCGCGTTCACCGGCCTTCTTGTAGAGGTAGGACACCTTTCCGTGTTCTTCTAGCCCGAACTGTGCGATCTCACCCGTCTCCTCGGCCAGCGTGTCGATCTCGCTGCGGATGACGTCGTAGTTGCCGACCTGGTCTCTGACGTGGTTGGCCATGTCCAGTACCCGGAGGCTCAACCGGTAGCCGTCCGCCTCGTGGACGAGAAGCTCGCGGTCCTCGAGCGTACACAGGTGATTGTATATCGTACTCTTGGAGTGTTCCAGTTCGTTCGCCAGTTCGGTCACCCCCATCTTCCCGCGCGCCTGCACGGTCTCGATGATGTCGAGGGCGATCCCCACGGACTGGATCCGTTCCCCCGAACCACCGTGCATCGAGTTTGACATACGTTGACGTTGGTGAGGGACCGTAATAAACTGTTCGGCCCTGCGGAACCGGGAATGTCGTTCAGTCTACTCGACGAGCGGTGCGAGTTCGGCAGCGAGGTTCTCACTCATCGTGACCATAGCGCCGTCGCCCGGGTGGACCAGGTCGGTCGTGAGCCCGTCGATCGAGGGGAGCAGTTCCGGCCCTTCGAGGAGGTAGACGTTGTCTTGGGGCGACTCGGCGACGACGCCCCGGAGTTCCTCGCGGAAGCGCTCGCAGAGTTCGGCCTCGTCGTGGTCGGCGACGACGTCCAGCGCGTTCCGGAAGATGGTGATGCACGCGACCGGTCTGTCGGGGTTCGCGCTCGCGACCGTCTCGACCAGGTTCGCAGCGCGCTCGCGGAACTCCTCGGGTTCGAACGTGCCGACCATGTTGATCGAGACCGAGAGCGTCGCGACGTCCCAGTCGTCACGCTCGGCGATGTGGTCGGCCATGGCCGCGTCGCAGTAGGCGGTACCACACGACCCCAGGTTGACCAGGTCGGCATCGAGGCGCCGGGCCGTCTGGGCGACGTAGGGGAGGTGTTCGCCGAGCGAATCCTCGCCCTCGGTGATAGAGGTGCCGTAGGCGAGATACCGCCGGTCGGGGAGTTCGGCCGGATCGGGCGCGCGGACGTCGCCCTCGATCCCGTGATACAGCGTGTAGCCGCCCCTGTGTTCGCCGGGGAGACAGACCCGACAGACCCGCGGGTCGAACGCCAGGTCCTCGACGGCCGACTCGTCGAGTCGCTGGAGTTTGTCGGGCATCGAGAGTTCGATCGTCGTGGGTTCCTCGCCGATCGTGTCGGCCTCCCGGCCCTGGACCGGGCCCCAGAAGACCCGGACGTCGCCTTCCTCGCAACTACCTCCGGGAACCATCGAGAGCGTCACTTCGACCGTGCTGTCGAGTCCCTCCGGTCCGTCGGGGACGAAGCGGAGTTCGGCACCCGCGGGGTGGCGCATCCGCCGCTGGGCACCCTCGTTGAGTTCCGTTCTGACCGCCTCGGGGACGCGCTGGATCAGCAGTCCGTCCTCGCCGCCGCGGTCGCACAGCTCGCCGACGTTGTGGAAGTCGATCCCGTCGTGCTCCATGCACGGAGGCCGCCGGCGAGCGAATTATATCCGTCGACTTTATCTCGGTGCTGGACCCAGCGACTGACGAGATGGGCGAGAGCCACGACCACCTGTACCCTGACCGGTGGACCGAACGACTGTTCCGTGACCACGACCGGCGACACGCCTACGACGACCAGACGGGCCCGGCACTGCGCGCCTGGCAGGAAGCGTTTCGAGCGGACCTGAGAGCGGGGCTCGGGCTCCCGGTGATCGAGGCAGCGGGCGTGCCGTCGCTCGCGCCGGAACGACACGAGACAGTCTCCGAAGACGGCTACGAGCGCCAGCGCTGGTCGATACGGACGGAGACGGGGTTTCGCCTGCCGTTCCGGGCGCTCGTCCCCGACGACGTCGAGCCGCCCTATCCCGTCGTGGTCGCGCTGCACGGCCACGGCGACGGGGGTACGGCCGTCACTGCGGGGGTACCCGAGACCGACGAACAGCGCCGGGAGGTCCGCGAGGAGAAGCGCGATATGGCGGTCCAGGCTGTCGAACGCGGCTACGCGGCGCTGGCCCCGACCATGCGCGGGCTGGGCGACCTCGCGAACGAGGCCGACGAGGAACTGGGCTACCGGACCTGCCACACCCTGCAGTTACACGCACAGCTGTTCGGACGGTCACTCGCCGGCGACCGCGTCTGGGACGTCACCCGCCTGCTCGATTTCGTCGCGGACAGGGACGACTTCGACGCGGACAGGGTCACCGTCACCGGCCACTCCGGGGGCGGCGCAGCGGCGCTGTTCGTCGCCGCCGTCGACGAGCGGGTGGACGTCGCCGCGGTGTCGTCGTACTTCTGTACGTTCGCGGATTCGATCGCCGCGCTCGACCACTGCGAGTGTAACTACGTCTCGGGCGTCCTGGCACTGGGTGAGATGGCCGACGTCGCCGGACTGGTCGCGCCCCGGCCGTTCGTCGCCGTCAACGGCGCGGAGGACCACATCTTCCCGGTCGACGGGACCCGGCGTGCGTTCGACCGCCTCCAGCGTGTCTACGCCGCCGCCGACGCGTCCGAAGAGTGTGCGCTCCACGTGGGCGACGGGGGCCACCGGTACTACCCCGACGGCGTCTGGCCGTTCGTCACGGAACACCTCTGAGCGACGGGTGGGGAAGAGAGCGCAGTCGACCAGGCGAGTCGGGCCAAGAGTCTTGGTCCCGCGAACCGGTAGTACTCCCGATGCGGTATCTGTGGCTCCTCGTCCCCGTACTGGTCGCGCTCGCGGGCTGTGGAGCAGTGCTCGGCACCGACACGGTCGCGACACAGGAGACGCTGACGCCGGCTCCGGTCCCCGAGACGGCCGGAACGGCGACGACGCCGGAGAGGGAGTTTCTCGCACCCGGACTCACCAGAACCGGCGTCACCGACGTCGACGCACTCGTCGCGGCCCACCGAAGGGTGACAGCTAACCGGTCGTTCGTCTGGGTGGAGCGGCGCGGGCGCGTGTTCGGTGATTCCGGAGACATCGCGACGGCCTCCGTGGCGGTCCGCAACCGGACGGTCGCCCACGTCGAGTCGCCGACGGTCTATCGCGTCTGGACGAGACAGAACAGCGTCCGCCTCGGTTCGGAATCCGTCGGCGTGGCCAGCTACTCCGCGTACGCGGACGGACAGACCAGGCACGTCCGATACACTCTCGACGCTCGGGCGAGCGACGGCGATATCGGCGCCAGCGGAACCGAGGACCGGTACCGGACACTCGACGCCGTCAGCGTCCACGAGAGCGACCACGTCGGCGGCGCGGCGACGGGTGGGATACGGAACTTCCTCGCAGTCGAGAACGCAACTGTGAGTGTGACGCGTGTCGACGGCCGGACGTACTACCGGGTTCGGAGCCGACAGCCACCGCTCGCCAGCTCCGGCCAGATCCGCAACTACACCGTGACGGCAACCGTCTCGCCCGACGGTTTCGTCCGGTCGCTCGACGTCTCGTTCGTGTGGGCCACTGCCCCACCGCGGAAGGTCCGCTACGCGTTCGCGTACGGGGACGTCGACGAGACGACCGTCGACCCGCCAGCCTGGTACCGAAATCAGTCGACGACGGGGACCGGTCCCGGAGCGGACGACCCGGACGACGGGACGGAAGTAATCGAATATCCCTGAGAGCGGGTGCGCTCACTGCTAGCGGGGACAGCAGACAGACGGGGCCGTGGCACCGACGCAAACACACCGACTTCAGACACCTACGAGAGCACCCCGGCGTCGTGCAACAGTCGCTGGACGTGTCGCCGGGAGTACTCGACGCCGAACTCCTCTTCGAGGAACTGGCGGGCGAGGTCGGGCGTCCACTCGGGTTCGTCGTAGCCGGCCTCGGTGGGTGACTGCTGGACGGCATCCCGGAACGCCGCCCGGTCGGAGTCGTCGAGTTTCGGCGGTCGACCGGAGCGCTGTCTGTCCCGAACGGCCTGGTCGATCGGCTCCGATTCGATCCGGTCGAACCACCGGTAGATCGTCTGTTCGCGCGTGTCGAGCCACTCCGCGATCATCGGGGCTGACGGCCCGCGCTTGTAGATGATCGCCACCAGCAGACGTTTGGTCTCCCGTTTCCCGGTCGCCTCGTCGAGTGCGGCCTCGAGTTCCTCAACCGAGACGTCTTCGAGTCGGGCCATGTCGTCGCTCTCGGTCCGGACCGGGTTAGAACTGACGGTTAATTCTGTCCAGATCCGAGTCCACTCGCGGGGTCAGTCGACGCGCTCGAACCGGTGACAGACGACCTCGGAGCTGTCGTCCCACTCGAAGTGGTCGTGAGCGTGGGCGAGGATCTCCCGGTAGTGGTCGAGATCGCGGGCACCCTCGGCGCGGGCGTCGGCGTCGGTCAGATCCCCCAGCGTGCGGTCCTCGACGTCGACCACCTCGAATGCCGTCTCGCCGATCTCGAAGGTGTCACCCACCTCGGCGTAGGCCTGCCCGCGGTGGATCTGGGTGACGTCGCCGTCGACGGCCTGGCTGCGCATCCGTTCGCTCGGGAGGAGCGTGTCGGCGCTGATATCGGTCACGCCGGATCCTTCGACCGGAGCGACAAAACGGTTCGGCTCGGTCGGATTTACCGGTGCCCACCGCGCTGGCGCCGTCGGACCGCCACCACGACTAAGCGGCTCGGTCTCCTATCGACTCGCCATGCCGACGAAAGCAAGATACGACGACGTCGACCCCGTCGCGGGCGGACTGTACTTCCTGCGCGAGGAACTGGACTGTGCGAACATGGGCCTCTCCGTGCTGGAGTGCGAGCCGGGCTGGACGGGCAAACCACACGACCACGCCGAGGACGGCCAGGAGGAGGTGTACGTCCTCGTCGAGGGCGAGGCGACCGTGACGGTCGACGGCGACGACGTGTCCCTCGAAGCGGGCGACGCTCTCCGTCTCGCCCCGGAAGAGGAACGCCAGATCCACAACGGCGAGACCGAGAGCCGGTTCGTCCTCGTCGGGGCGCCCTGACCGAGAGAGTGCCGTTCCGGTGAGTAACGGTCGGAAGATTGTCGCCGTGCTGTTCGCGTCCGGGCCTCGAAATACACTTATGTGACCGAGCGGGGGAATTGGAGTAATGCCCGGAGACCGCGTCACGCCGACGGCGCTCCGTGTCGGCCACCGGACGGCGCCGACCGACGTATCGCTCGACTCCCGGCCGCGCTTCTCGTGGACAGTCGACGAGGCTGACTGGGGTTCCGGTCAGGCGGCCTACCGGCTCCGGGTCGCCGCCTCGCCGGAGCGACTCGACGCCGAACCGCTCTGGGACAGCGGTCGCGTCGACTCCGACCGATCGACCGCGGTCGCGTACGACGGCCCGCCGCTCGCGGCGGACGCGACCTACTACTGGACGGTGACCGTCTGGAACGATGCCGGAGACCGGTCGGCGAGGCCGGAGCCGGCGACGTTCACGACCGCGTTCGACGACTGGAGCGGCGACTGGATCGCACACCAGCCGGGCGGCGGCGACTCGAACGGCTACCGGAGCCGCTGGCGCGACCCCGAGGCCGACCCCAGCGAGTGGGTGCAGGTCGACCTCGGCGACTCCCGGGCGGTCGAGGCGGTCGAACTCCACCCCGCCGAACCGTTCACCGACACGGCGACGCCCGACGGGTGGACGGTCACGGCCGACGACACCGAGGAGACGTACCTCGATTCGACCACCGCACAGGGCCCGGTCGCGTTCGGCTTTCCGGACCGGTACCGGATCGAGGTGGCCGACGACCCGGACTTTGCGGACGCGCGGACGGTCGTCGACAGGACGGACGCCGACCAGCCGGACCCGCGTCGCGACCCCGTCGTCCACGACGTCGAGGGCGAATCCGCGAGGTACGTCCGCGTCGTCGCGACGTCACTCGACGAGGTCGACCCGGACGACGCGGGGCTCCGGGAGTCGTTCGACTCGTGGGCGACGTTCGCGCTCGCCGCAGTCGCCCTCCGGGACGGAGAGGGCAACGACCTCGCCTCCGAGCGACCCGTAACGGCCTCCTCGAGCGTCGAGACCGAGACCTGGGGGCCGGACCGGCTCACCGACGGCCGCTACGAGTCGACGATGACCGGGACGTCGCCGCTGTTCCGGACCGAGTTCGAACTCGACGGGGCGGTGGCGCGAGCGCGGGTGCGTTTCGTCGGCCTCGGCTACGGCGAACTCTCGCTGAACGGGGAGCAGGTCTCCGAGGACGTGCTGAATCCTGGCTGGACCCAGTACGACGAGCGGGTCCTCTACTCGACCTACGAGGTGGGCGACCTGCTCACCGAGGGAACCAACGCCGTCGGAATCTGGCTCGGTCGCGGGTGGTTCGCGCGGACGGCACGCCACTGGCTGGGCTTCGGTTCGCCGCGAGCGCGCCTCGAACTCACCGTCGAGTACGAGGACGGGGCGACGACCACCGTCTCGACCGGCCCGGACTGGCGGACGGCAGCGAGTCCGGTCGTCGAAAACGACGTCTACGAGGGCGAAACCTACGACGCCCGCCGTGAACAGTCGGGGTGGGCCGAACCCGGCTTCGACGACACCGACTGGGAGCAAGCGACCGTCGCCGCGGCACCCGACGGGTCGCTCGCGCCCCAGCGAACGGACCCGATCCGGGTCACGGAGACGCTCGAACCCGTCGCGGTCCTCGACCACGAGGACGGACCGGTCGTCGACTTCGGGCAGAATCACACCGGCTGGCTCTCGGTCGATATCGCGGGCGGCGAGCCCGGCGACGAGGTCGTGCTCCGGCACGCGGAGGCCCTGGACGAGGAGGGCGGACTGCGCACCGTCGACCTGCGGTCGGCCGACGCGACCGATACCTACGTCGTCGGTGAGGGTGAGGGTGACGGCGACGGCGGCAGGGACGCGACCTACGAGCCACGATTCACCTACCACGGCTACCGGTACGCACAGGTCACGGGCTATCCGGGCGAGCTAACTGCCGAGGACGTCCGCTCGCGGGTGGTTCACACCGACTTTTCCTCGTCGGGCGAGTTCGCCTGTTCGAACGACGACCTCACGGGCGTCCAGGAAAACGCCCGCTGGGGTCTGCGGAGCAACGCCCACAGCGTCCCGACGGACTGTCCCCAGCGCGACGAGCGCATGGGCTTTACCGGCGACGGTCACATCGCCGCGCGGGCGCTCCACTACAACTTCGACGCCGCCCGCTTTCACGGGAAGTGGGTCCGCGACCACTGCGACACCCAGTCCCGGCACGGCTACGTCCCCTCGAAGTGCCCCCACGGGCGGCTCCCGGCTGTGTCCGACCCCTCCTGGACCGTCTCCATGCTCGCCGTCCCGTGGCACCGCTATCGGTTCTACGGCGACGAGGGCGTCCTGCGTCGCAACTACGAGTCGCTGCGCCGCTACGTCGAGTTCTGGGAGTCCGAAGCCGTCGACGACCTCCTCCCGGACGAACACGCCGGCTACGGCGACTGGGTCGCCCTGGAGAACCTGGACGGCCGGCGCGGGAAGCCGACGGACCTCTTCACGAACGCCTACTACTACCGGAGCGTCGACCTCCTGGGGCGTATCGCGGACGCGCTCGGGATCGACGCCCACGCGGGCCACTACGCCGACCGGGCCGAAGCCATCGCCGACGCGTTCAACGAGCGCTACTTCGACGGCGACGCCGCCGCCTACGAGGCCCGCACCCAGGCCACCTACGCGCTCCCCGTCTTCTTCGGGATTGCGCCGGACGACCGCGCCCACGCCGTCGTCGCCAACCTCGCCGAGAAGGTCAGACGCAGCGACGGCGGCAAACTCCGGACCGGTTTCCTGGGGACACGGCCGCTCCTCGCCGTTCTCAGCGAGTACGGCTACGCCGACCTGGCGTACGAAGTCGCGAGCGACCCCGAGTTCCCGGGCTGGGTGTACATGCGCCGCCAGGGTGCGACCACGGTCTGGGAGCGCTGGGACAGCGACAGCGACGAGCACATCGGCGGGCGGATGAACTCGCTGAATCACTCCCCGTTCGTCTGCATCTCGGAGTGGTTCTACGAACACCTCGCCGGCATCGACGTCCGCTTCGGCGCGGACGCCTACGACGTCGAAATCGCCCCATCGTTCGTCGACGGACTCTCGTGGGCCGAGGGGAGCGTGGACACGCCGCTGGGCCGGGTCGAATCGCGCTGGGGGGAGACCGGGACCGGCCACGAACTCGCCGTCGAAGTGCCCTGGAACGCCGACGCCCAGGTCTCGGTCCCGCTACGCGACGGCGCGTCGACCGTCCGTGTGGACGGCACTGTCGTCTGGACGGATGGCGAATCAGCGGGGACCGAAATCGAGGCGGACCGGCCCGTGAGCGTCGAGACAGTCGACCGTGACAGCGAGCGGGTCAGCGTGGCGGTCGGGTCGGGGTCCTACGAGTTCACCGTCGAGTGACAACCGAACCGGGCCGAACACTCCGGCGGGGCGCACGTCTCACTCTGCCGCGTCGAAGGGCTGGTAGTCGCGGTCGACGAAGTCGGCGTCCTCGAAGCGTTTCCAGTCGACGCCACGCCGGTCACGATGGCAGATCCGGTTCGCCGCCCGGTTCGTTACATCACCGAAACGTCGAGAAACCCGGCTACAGCGACGGCCCGGCACGCGAGATCGCGAACGCGGTCAGGCCGTGGGCTTCCGCCGCGCTCGCGTCCCCATCCAGAACGCCACGCGTAACGTCGACGAGCGAACCGTCGGAGGTCGTCGCGTCGACGTCGATGTCGGCGGGCATCGCCTCTGCAGTCGCAGCGTTGCCGGTCACTTTCACGACGGGTACGACCGGATGTCCGGTGGGGACGCCGTCGGCCGTGGCGTGGACGACGACCTGTACGCCAGCGGCCGCGAGCGCAGTCGCACTCTCCTCGAACCCGCCCCGGGAGTCGACGATTGCGACGCCGTCGTCGTGTGTCGCTCGCTCGCCATACTGAATGGCGTCGGCGACCGGTGCGCCGTCCCACAGGGCTGTGATGGCCTCGGTCGACTGCTCCGCCGCCGCTCGACGGAGGCCGGTCGGCGTTACGGTCTCTCGATGCTCCGAGAGCAGGTTCTGGAGGTCTTCGGCAGTCTCGTCGCCCGCCGTCAGGTTGGCTGCCGCGTCGGCGTGGGGGACGAGCGCCTCCGCCCCAGCGACCACGACACGTCCGCCCGCGTCGAGAACCCTGCGGACGAGTCGGCCGGTCTCGGGGGCGACGTGCTCGACAGTCGAGTCCGAGAGGTCGCCGACCGCCACACCGAGCGTGAACTCGGCCGGGTCGACCCGCTGGCGGTCCTCCTGCTGTGCCTCACGGACGAGGTCGGTCGCCGCCTCGCGCCCGGCTTCGATCGCCTCGTCGGTGCCGCCGGCGGTCTGGATCGCCGTCTGCCTGACCGGCACGTCGAGTTCGGCCGCGAGCGACTCGCTGCTGATGGTCTCACAGCCCAGCCCGACGAGGACCACGCCCGCGACGTTCGGGTTCTCACAGACGTTCACCAGCGTCCGGCGGGTCTGTGCCTCGTCGGCACCGATCTGGCCACAGCCGTGGTCGTGTGGCGCACAGGTCGCTTCCGGGACCTCATCGGCTATCGTCTCGGCGACGACGCCCGAACAGATCACCGACGGCACGACGAGGACGTGGTTTCGAACGCCCGGTGGTCGCCCGTCGCGGACGAACCCGCGAACTGCGAGCGGGTCGACATCGGCGTCGGACCGACTCGCGGACCGTGTCACCTTCCCGTCAGCGTCGGCCCCGGGGTCCAGTTCGGGCGTCACGCTTCACCCTCCGCCCCGTCGCTGTCGCCGCCCCTGTCTCCCGGCTGGCCCCGCCTGCTCACGACGTTGTGGGTGTGGACCCACTCGCCGGCGGCGACCGGTTCCGTCGCGGTCCCGACGGCTTCGCCGTACTTCCGGACGGTGTCGCCGGGTTCGAGCGACACGAGTGCGAACTTGTGACCGAACTCGACCGGTTCGGCGAGCGTGACCGTCTCGCCGTCAACGTCGAACGTCCGTCCGGCAGGCAGGTCTTCCAGCGCCGTGACGACGTTGTCCTCGGGGGCCATGCGGATGGCCGCGTCGTCGATGGTCTCGCCTTTCATGCGGGATCACCTGCTGGAATCACGTCGGATCACCCAGCGTCGCAACCTCGTTGGCCGGCAGATCGTTGATGGCGAACTCCGCCATGCCGTGGCGTTCCGCGGCAGTCAGTGTGCCGTCCGCGACGTCGTGGATGCGGTCGAAGAGCGTCCCGCCGACCGACCGGACGGACTCACCCTCCAGGACGCGCGAGGCGTCGACGTCCATGTTCTCGTGCATCCGCTCGTACGTCTTCGGGTTGCCGGTCACCTTGATCACCGGTGCGATCGGGTTGCCCGTCGTCGACCCGCGACCGGTCGTGAAGACGACGACCTGTGCGCCGCCGGCGACTTTGCCCGAGACGCTCTCGACGTCGTAGCCCGGCGAGTCCATGACGACGAACCCGCCGCCGACCGGGAGCCGGTTCCCGTAGGTGATGACGTCGCGTAGCGGGGTCGTCCCGCCCTTGGCGATGGCGCCGAGGCTCTTCTCTTCGATCGTCGTCAGCCCGCCCGCCTGGTTGCCCGGCGAGGGCTGTGCGCCCCTGAAGTCGACGCCCATCAGGTCGGCCATCCGTTCGCGGCGGTCGACGCGCGCGAGGAGTTTCTCGCGCACCGCGTCGTCGACACAGCGCTCGGCCAGAATGTGTTCGGCACCGATGAACTCCGGTGTCTCGCTGATGACTCCGGTCCCGCCCGCCTCGACGATGCGGTCACAGGCGTCGCCGACGACGGGGTTGGCCACGAGCCCGCTCGTGGCGTCGCTCCCGCCACACTCCATCGCGACGACCAGTTCGCTCGTATCCGCCGTCTCGCGGCGTGCCTCGCTCGCAGTCTCTCGAAGGCTCTCGGCGAGATCGACGCCCCGTTCGACGGCACCCTCAGTCCCGCCCGCCTCGCGGATCGCCAGCGTCTCGACGGGCTTGCCGGTCGCGGCGACCGCGTCCGCGAGTTCCTCGGCGGCGATGTCCTCGGTCCCGAGTGCGACGTACAGCGCGCCGGCGACGTTCGGGTTGGCGCCGACGCCTTCGAGAACTGTCTCGATCTGTGTGCGGGCGGCCCCGTTCGGACTGAGCGGCATCTGGTGGGGCAGCGCCCGGACGCCCGTTCCCGCCTCGGCCGCGACGGCTTTCGCGATCGCGCTGGCGGTCACCGACACAGGGACGACGGCGACGTAGTTCCGGACGCCGACGCGACCGTCCGCTCGCCGGTAGCCCCGGAACTCGCGCGGGTCCGTCGCCGACTCACTCACGACGGGTCACCTCGACGCTCCTCGCCTGCCCCGGGGAATCGCCTCACCACGGCCGTCCGGCCGGATAGTCGAGTCATGTGCTCGTTCCTGTATAGCGGGTCGGCGGTGAGCCGTTTGAATGTTTCTCGTGGCGGTCGACGGAACCGACCGCAACCGGGAGGAACAGTTACTGGTGTGCCGGTCGATGTCCACAGGTATGGGTACGGAAGACCCCTTCAGCGTCGAGGAACCGACCGCGGAGGCGACCGGCAGGACGCTCGTCGTCGGGCAGTCTCACTTCGGGATGGCGGGCGTGACCGCGGCGGACTACCTGGTGCGCCACCTCGACTCGACCGAGGTTGGCCACGTCACTGCGGAGTCGCTCCCCGCGATCACACCCTTCGAGGAGGGAGTCCCCCGGCATCACAGTCGACTGTACGACCTTGACGAACACCCGGTGACCGTCCTCGTCGGCGAACTGTTCGTGCCCGTGCCCGCCGCGCGGGCCTACACCGACGCCGTCCTCGACTGGGCGAGCGAGAGACCCGTCGAGGAGATACTCGTCCTCCACGGCGTCCCCTTCCCGCACGGCCCGGAGGAACACGAGGTGTTCTACGTCGCAACGCCCGAGTTCGCACAGCAGCGACTGGCCGACCGGCCGCTCCAGCCGCTGAAAGGCGGCGTCCTCGACGGTGTCGTCGGCGAACTCGTCTCGCGGAGCCTGGCCGACACGGCGCCCGACGCCGGTGTCTTCGTCACGCCGACTCACCCGCCGGGGCCGGACGTCGACGCCGCGCTGAAACTGCTCGACGCCGTAGAGAGCCTCTACGATCTCGACGTCGACGAGACCGAACTCCGGGAACTCGGCGAGCGACAGAAACAGCACTACGAACAGCTGGCCGACCGTATGGCCACCCTCGCGGAGGGCGAGGAGGCGCCCGGGAGTCACGACTACCCCGAAGACCGGATGTACATGTAGGATCCACGAGTTCTGCCGCCGCTCGTCGCGCCCGTACCGCTGGTCGGGTGTGACCTGCCAGCTCCCCACCCCAGTCGTCGGCCGGTACTGGTCGCGCTCGTTCGACGGCAGTCGGACCACGATCTACCTGTTCGTCTGTCTATTTCTATCGGGAAATTATAATATATGTCGAGTATATACTATCGGGCAGAAATCACCACAACTCCGGTCGTGTAGGACTCGTAAGTAGTGGCGGTCACAGCGATTCAGGGCCGATATCGGGGTATTCTGTGTCTGTTTTTCTGCGATAACTGTTCTGCTGGTGTGGAACTTCCGAAACAAACTGCCAGAGCCCGTCTCTCGGCGTGATTGTGGGGATATACGGAACAGAGCCGTTCAGGGACTGTGTGATATCGGTCACTCGTCGACCGCGGTTCGAGACCGTTCGAAACCACTCAAATATCGGATGGTAATGTATAACTATCATTTTGGTATTATATATTCTCGCTCCAGTTGCGACCGACCGCTCGGCGGATGAGCGAGTCCCGCCCGGCGGGGTCGACCCGACCGACGACGCGACAGCTTGGGATTCGGCGTTGGCAGCGGGGAAACCGGTCGATTCCCGGGGGAACCGAACCTCTATTATCGGCGGTTCTGTACGCGATTGCGTGACAGAGATTACGTTCGGGATGGTCGGCTGTGGCAACATCGCCGGCTACGTCGCCGACAGCTTCGAGGACGCCGCGGGCGCGAGGCTCGTAGGGGCGAGCGACGTGGCCGAGGCGAACGCACGCGAGTTCGCCGCCGAGTACGGCGTCGACGAGTGGCACACGGACCACGAGGCAATGTTCGCGGAGCGAGAGCCGGACGTCGCCATCGTCGCAACTCCCAATGGTGCTCACGCGGACGTCGTGGTGGACGCAGCGCGGGCGGGCGTACACGTCCTCTGCCAGAAACCGCTCGAGATACGGGTCGAAGCGCTCGACCGGATGGTCGACGCCTGTGACGACCACGACGTCTCCTTCGGCGCGCTGATGAACTCCCGCTTTCGTGCGGACGCACAGGCCGCCAGATACGCCGTCGAAGAGGGCGTTCTCGGGGACGTTCTGCTGGCCAACGGTATCTGTCCGGTGTGGCGTAGCGCCGACTACTTCCAGGGGTGGCACGGCACCGCCGACCTCGACGGGGGCGTGCTGTTCAGCCAGGCGATCCACCTCGTCGACCGCCTGGCCTGGCTCAACGACGGGGTCGAGCGGGTGTTCGCCGACCTCGACACCGCGGTCCACGACATCGAGGTCGAGGATGTCGCCAGCGTGCAGGTCCGGTACGGCAACGGCGCGCGCGGGACGATCACCGCGAGTACGGCCACCCGGAACTACCCACACTACGACCGCCTCGACCTCCACGGGGAGGCCGGCCACCTGGTCGCGGGCTCGGGGGAGGTGCTCTCCTTCGACAGCGACGACGCCGACGAACTCGACTTCGAGAACCCCGACGACCGCGGCGGGTTCACCATCCAGGTCGAGGACATGGCCGAAGCGGTTCGGGACGGGCGAGACCCGCTCGTCACCGGCCGCGAGGCGCGCCACCCCTGTGACGCCGTCGCCGCGATGCACGCCTCCAGCGAGCGGGACGAACCGGTGGTCGTCGACGAGTACGTCGCGGAGGTCCGAGGGGCAGTCCGGGGAGGTGAGGGCAGTGGTACGCGGTAGCTACGACGACGGCACCGTGACGGTCAGTGACCGGGGCGTGGACCTCGTCCGGTACCGTTCGGTCACGGCGG
>Ga0207813_100400_pt1 | contig 25330 bp, 21 predicted proteins | sample A23E3SouthBayCA_2_FD_187730 | JGI IMG/M metagenome (GOLD analysis project Ga0207813, IMG submission 187730) | Aerobic enrichment media microbial communities from Eden Landing Ponds, California, USA - A23 E3 (4) (SPAdes) | ecosystem: Environmental > Aquatic > Marine > Unclassified | place... | reverse complement strand
GAAGGAGCCGTCGTCGTCGTACTCGACGGTGACCGGAACCTCGGTGCCGTCGAAGGCTTCGGTCTGGTCGTTGATCTCCTGGACGACTGCCTGGACGTCTACCGGGGTCGGCCCGAGTTCGGGACCGAGGGGTGGACCAGGGTCGGCCTGGCCACCCGGAACGAGAACTTCGATGGTACCTGCCATATTCGAGGATCCGTCGGCGCGGGTTTAAGAATTGCTTTTCCGTGTTCCGCGTGCGATGATGGCCCACGGCAATCGTACCGGCGTCGATCACAGCCCTCGACGTGGCGACCGCGGACGGAAGCCCTTTTGAGCGACGATGGCGGAGTGTCCGATAATGGGGCTCGAAGAGGAGATCGAAGAACTCGAGCAGGAGATCGCCGACACGCCCTACAACAAGGCGACCGAGGAGCACATCGGCCGCCTGAAGGCCAAACTCGCCGAGAAGAAGGACAAACTCGAGACCCAGCAGTCGGGGTCGGGCGGTGGCCCGGGCTACGCGGTCGAGAAACACGGGGACGCGACCGTCGCACTCGTGGGCTTTCCCAGCGTCGGCAAGTCCACGCTCATCAACGCGATGACCAACGCCGACAGCGAAGTCGGCGAGTACGAGTTCACGACGCTGAACGTCAATCCCGGAATGTTGCAGTACAAGGGCGCGAACATCCAGATGCTTGACGTGCCCGGACTGATCGAAGGGGCCGCGGGCGGTCGCGGCGGCGGCAAAGAGGTGTTGTCGGTCGTCCGCACCGCCGACCTGATCGTGTTCGTCCTCTCGGTGTTCGAGATCGACCAGTACGAACGCCTCAGCGAGGAGCTCTACCGGAACAAGGTCCGGCTGGACGCCGAGCCCCCGAACGTCTCGGTCCGGAAAAAGCACAAGGACGGGATCACGGTCAACGCCTCGGTCGATCTGGATCTCGACGAGCAGACGATCAAGAGCGTCCTGCGCGAACACGACTACGTCAACGCCGACGTCACCATCGGCGAACAGGTCGACATCGACCGGCTCATCGACGGGATTATGGACAACCGCGAGTACCTCCCGTCGATCGTGACCGTCAACAAGGCCGATCTCATCGAGCCTGACTACAAGGAGACCGTCGACGAGAACCTCCGCGGACACGGGATCGATCCCGACGACGCGATTTTCATCAGTGCCGTCGAGGAAAAGGGGCTGGACGCGCTGAAAGAGCGCATCTACGACGAACTCGGGCTGATCCGGATCTATATGGACAAGCCAGGCCGCGGTGTCGACTACGAGGATCCGCTGATGCTGTTCGAGGGCGACACCGTCGGCGACGCCTGCAAGAAGATTGGCGGTCGGTTCGACGACCGGTTCCGATTCGCCCGCGTGTCCGGAGAGAGCGCCAAACACGACGACCAGCAGGTCGGCCGCGATCACGAACTGGCCGACGAGGACGTCCTTCGGATCGTCGTCAATCGCTAATCCTGGTCTCTCTCATCAGTACTGGCCTCTGTCTGCGCGGTGTTTGTTCTCACGTTCGGCCAGCACATACCGTTTTCAGAACGCTTTTCGACGCTCCGGCCTATCTCTTGCATATGGACGGCATTCTCGACCACACGATGGTCCGCGTCGAGGACCTCGAGGAATCGATCGACTGGTACACCGAGCATTTCGACTGGGAACTGAAGCGCAAGAGCGAACATTCCTCCTTCACGCTCGCTTTCCTCGGCCCCGAAGACATGCACGAGGACGGCGCGGTGCTGGAGCTGACCTACAACCACGACGGCCGCAGCTACGACTTTGGCGACGCCTGGGGCCACATCGCGGTGCGCGTCGAGGACGTCTACGACGCCTACGAGCAACTGATGGACGAGGGCGTCGAGGACTATCGCGATCCGGACTCCTGTGGCGGCCAGTACGCCTTCGTCAAGAGTCCGACCGGCCACGAAATCGAGATCGTCGAGCGCGATTACGGCGCGAAGTGGTCGATCGACCACACGATGATCCGCGTCGAGGACGTCGACGAGTCCATCGGCTGGTACACCCGCAAGCTGGACTACGAGATGTTCCGCCGCAGCGAGCACGACAGTTTCTCGCTGTACTTCCTCAAACCCGAGGACGCTCCCGACGAGGCGATGTCGATGGAGCTGACCTACAACCACGACGGCCGGTCCTATGACTTCGGCGACGCCTGGGGCCACGTAGCCGTGCGCGCTGACGAGTCCGATCTGGAGGAGTACTGGGAGATGCTACTGAGCCGTCACGCCGAGGACTACCGTGATCCGGAGTCCTGTGATTACAACTACGCATTTACCAAGGATCCGGACGGCCACGAGATCGAAGTCGTCAGACGGTAGCGAGCCCCCCAAGCGACGCGGGGAGAACTAAGTTTTTGCCGCGGCAGTATGCGAATCGCACCCAAGCACAAAAACACGGATACGATGCGACGACAATTAAGACCCCACGACGAGACGGTACAGATATGATACTCACGCTGACACCGAACCCGGCGGTCGACCAGACGATCGAGATGGACGAACCGCTGGAACCAGACGTCGTCCAGACGTCGACCGGCGCGCAGTTCGACGCGGGCGGCAACGGTATCAACGTCTCGCAGTTCGTCCGCGCGCTCGGCGGCGAGACAACCGCGACGGGGATTACCGGCGGCTTCACCGGGTATTTCCTCGAACAGAACCTTGCGGAGTTCGACATCCCGACCGACTTCTGTTCGATCGAGTCCGCACCGACCCGAATCAGCACGACGATCCTCGCGCCAGCGCGGGAGGGACTGCAAACGTCCCGGGTGGCCGATGAACCCGACCAGGACCGAGCGGAATATCGGCTATTGCAGACCGGTCCGGAGGTGACTGATCATATCGTCGATCTGCTGATCGAGACGGTCAGGAGACACGACCCGCAGATACTCAATATCGGTGGTAGCCTGCCGCCAGGCATGGGCGCCGCGGACGTCGATCGCATCGCTGACGCCGGTGACTGGGAGACAGCCGTCGATATCCACGGTGACGTACTGACCGACCTGGAGGGAACCTACGAGTACTGTCGACCGAACCGCACCGAACTGGAGGCGGCAACTGGCATCACTGTCGAGAACATCACTGACTGTGAGCAGGCCGCGCTCAAACTCCACGAGATGGGCTTCGAGCGCGTCATCGCCTCGATGGGGGAAGAAGGGGCGGTGATGGTGACACCCGACCGGACGCTGTATTCCTCGGCTGTCGACGTTGAAGTAGTCGACACTGTCGGTGCCGGCGACGCGCTGTTCGCAGCAGTCTTGTGGGCCTACGAACAGGGCTGGAGCGACGAGAAGGCCCTTCGGGCAGGTGTCGCCGCAGCCTGGAAACTCGTTACCGTCACGGGTTCGAGCGTTCGCGACCTCAGTCCACAGGACCGGATGGAGGACGTCCGCGTCTGGGAACTCGACGGCTAGTCGAGTTGTATACTGGTCTCGAGATCACTCGACGGTCACGCTGTCGGGTTCGTCGTCGATCGATTCGAGCACCCGCTGGTGGAACTCCTGCAGCACCGCTGACTCGTCCTCAGCGAGGACGACGTCGCTGGCCGACAGCGTCGCCAGTCCGAACGCCCGCGGCGTCGGTGAGTCGACTCTGGTTGCGGACACGGACACGCCGCCGGCCTGAATCGATTCGAGCACGTCCTCGATCGCGTCCACGTTCAGTTTGTCTTCGAGGATCTCCCGGTAGGTCTCCTCGGTGACGGCGAACTCCTCAAGGTCGGTCGCGAAATCCAGCAACATATCGGCGTTGAACTGCTGTTCGCTGGCCGATTTTTCATATCCCTTGTAGCGTTTGAGGATCATCAGCGCTCGTGTGGCGTTGATCCGGAAGTATCGCTCCAGCAGATCCGTCCCCTCCAGACTCGCCCGCAGATCGTCCCTGACCGTGTCGGGGTCGAGATCTCGAACGAGTCCCTCGATGTCGACTTTCCGGTTGAGCGGCATCGAGAGCGTGAACCCGTTGTCCGCGACGGCGACTTGGACGTTGGCCGTCGCCTGCCGGGCGACGTGATGGGCCAGCAGCCGCGAGAACCCGTCGTTGAACCGCCGGCCATAGATCGAGTGGACGTGATACCGGCGCTCGTACTCCCCGCGATCGCGCACCTCTTCGATCACCAGTCGGTCGTCGGTCGCGACGCTCTCGGGGCCGGCGTATCGGACCTGCTCGTCGAACAGCCGCGTGATAGCTCGCACGCTGTGCTCGTCGATGGGGAACCCCCGGAGCCACGTTCGGACGCCCGACTGGCCCCCCTCAGTCAGCCGGTCGAGCAGTTCCCGCTGGAAGGCGAGGATTTCCCGGCCGAGGTCGTAGCTCATCGGCAACCGCTCGGAGAACCACGAGGGGACAGTCGGCCTGGCTGCGGTCCGGTCGACGTGGACCTTCGAGCCGCGACGGTACCGGAACTCGAAGTGTTCCCCTCCGAGGACGAACACGTCACCGGTCTCGAGGTTGTCCAGGTACGCTTCGTCGAGTTGCCCGACCCACTCGTCGCCCGAGCGGGTGAACACGTCACAGGTGAAACTGTCCGGGATCGTCCCGATGTTGGTCATATAGATGACCCGAGCCATCCGGCCGCGCTTGCCGATCAACCGCTCGCCCACATCGAAGTCCTCGTAGTGGTGCTCACCCTCGGGCGGGTCGTTGGTATCGCGCCAGATCTTCGCGTAGACGTTCTTCTCCTCCAGGCCGGGATAGTCAGCCGTGAGATACCGCATGAGCGATTCCCACTGCCCGTCGGTGTAGTTCCGGTAGGGGTAGGCTCGCGTGAGTATCTCGCGGATCTCCGCCTCAGGTCTGGGTCCGTTGATCGCCATCCCGTAGACGTGCTGGGTGGCGACGTCCTGGGCGTTCTCGGGGACGAACACGCGATCGACGAACCCCTCTTCGGCCTTCTGGAGCATGACCGCACACTCGATCGACTCGTCGCGATCGAGCGCGATGACACGCCCAGTGACAGTCTCACCGAGCTGATGGCCCGCCCGCCCGACACGCTGGAGCAGCGCGGCCACCGACTTGGGTGAGCCGACCTGCACCACGAGGTCGACGTGTGGCATATCAATCCCCAATTCGAGACTGGTCGAGGTCGTCACCACGTCGATGTCGCCGTCTTTGAGTCGCTGTTCGATCGTCTCGCGGCTGTCCTTCGAGAGGCTGCCGTGGTGGGCACCGGAGTTGTCCTCGTCGTAGGCCTCGAAGTTCGCCCGCAGGTTGTGCAGGACGCGTTCGGCCCCCGAGCGGGTGTTCGTGAAGACGATCGTGTTGGTATGCTCCTGGATGAGATCGTGTAACTGCTCGTAGAAGCGATCGGTCACGACCGCCGGCGGCGTGTCGATCAGGTCGTCGGTCGGCGTCGAGAGTTCGATGTCGAACTCCCTGGCGAAGCGAGCGTCGACGATCTCGTAGTCGCGTGGTTCGGTGTCAGCATCCTCGCCAACCAGAAATTCGGCCATCGTCTCTAGGGGTTCGACGGTCGCCGAGCAGCCGATTCGGGTCGGCGACCGCTCGGCCATCGCTTCCAGTCGCTCTAGGGACACCGACAGATGCGTCCCGCGTTTGTTCGCGGCGAGGCTGTGGATTTCATCGACGATGACGTACTCGACGGTTTCGAGTTTCTTCTTGAACTTCGGGGAGTTGAGCAGGATTGCCAGCGTCTCGGGGGTGGTGTTGAGGATGTGTGGCGTCTCTTTGAGCATGCGCTGGCGCTCGCTGTCGTCGGTGTCGCCGTGGCGGATCGCGTGGCGAATCTCGACGTCCTCACCGCGCTCGTCGAGTCGTTCGGTGATGCCCTCCAGCGGGACGGTCAGGTTTCTGTGGATGTCGTTGGCCAGTGACTTGAGCGGCGAAATGTACAGACAGTAGACGGAGTTGTCGAGGTCGTCGGCGCGGTCGCGAGCGAACAGTTCGTTGATGATACCGACGAATGACGCCATCGTCTTGCCCGAGCCCGTCGGGGCAGCGATCAGGGCGTTCTCGCCGTCGTGGATATGCGGAATTGCCCCCTTCTGTGGCGGGGTGAAGAAGCCGCCGTTCTCGGGCACGAATTCGCCGAACTGCTCGACCCACCACTCGCGGACGACCGGATCGAGCAACTCCAGGACGTCCCCGTCGTCGATCTCGGCGGCCTCGGGATCGAAGGACACGTCGGTCTCTGCGAGCAACTGGCGACCGTCCATCGCTTACTGTCACTGGGAACTGCATCGACTTGTGGGTTTGGAGGCCGGACACCGGGCTCCACCGTGCCGTCAGGAGATATGAATCGCCGGCCGCCCAGGCTCGGCCCTCCCGGCGAGTTCATCGTCAGCCTCGTCCGCCCCGCGCACGTCAACCACGGCGTCGAACTCGTCTTCGAGCAGCCACGACGCTCGCTCCAGTTCCGCGCGTTCGGTGGCTCGCGAGAGGATCGGTTCCAGCCCTTCCTGCTGGAGGGACTTCGCGTAGGACTCGGCGGCCTCGCCGTGCTCGCGGATCGACTGGTCGCTCATCAGCTCCGAGACGACCGAATCGCCCGACTGCTCTCGGGCCATCTCGTAAGCGGTATACTTCCACTCCGGGGCCACGACCAGTTCGATCCGCTCGGGGTCGTCGATCCCCGCGGTCTCGACGATGTCGCGTACGTCGTCTCTGACCGTCGCGACGAGCGTCCGCTCGCGGTCGTAGGCCTCGATGTCGCTTTCGACGGTCGGCCAGTCGGCGTCGACGATCAGCCCGTCGGCCTGTAGCATGTTCCAGCATTCCTCGGCCAGGTACGGCGCGACGGGGGCGAGCAGCCGAAGCAGGGTCTTCAGTCCTGCCCGGTAGGTTTCGGCGTCGGGCGTCTCGTAGGCGCGATACTGGCCGAGCAGTCGCGTGAGCCGGCGGACCTCGTCGATTGCTTGGTGAATCCGGAAGCGATCGTAGTCCTCGGTCGCGGCCGCGACTGCTCGATCGAGTTCCCGAGTGAGATATCGCTCGGCCGGGCCGTCGCGCTCTGCCGGCTGGAGGCCGTCGGCGTACTCATAGACCAGGCTGTAGATCCGCTGCTGGAGGTCGTAGGCCTCGCCGACGTCCTTGGCTGCCCAGTCGAAGTCCCGGTTCGGGTGGGCCGCGCCCAGCACGAACAGCCGCGTCGTCTCCGCGCCGTACTCGTGGGGCGCGATCGCGTTGCCCTCGGTGTCCGACATCTTCCGACCGCCGTGCAGCACCGTCCCTTGGTTGATGAGCCGTTCGACCGGCTCGCGGTGCTCGAGCAGGCCGATATCGGCCAGCGCGCGGGCGAAAAACCGGATATACAGCAGGTGCAACACGGCGTGTTCCTTCCCCCCGACGTAGACGTCGACCGGGAGGACTTCGTCGGCGACCGCCGGCTCGAACGGCACGTCCTCGCGGTCGGGCGAGAGGAATCGCAGGAAGTACCACGAGGAGTCGACGAAGGTGTCCATCGTGTCGGTCTCGCGCTCGGCGGGTCCGCCACACACGGGGCAGGTCGTCTCCTTCCAGTCGGTCGCCTCGTCGAGGGGGTTGCCTCGCGTCTGGACGAACTCGGGCAGTTCGATCGGGAGGTCGTCCTCGGGGACGACCACTGGGCCACACTCCCCACAGTGGACGATCGGGATCGGTGTCCCCCAATAGCGCTGGCGGGAGATCAGCCAATCGCGCAGGCGGTACTGGGTGTCCGGCGCTGCGGCGTCGAGGTCCTCGACGATCCGCGATCGAGCCACTTCCGTCGAGAGGCCGGTGTACTCGTCGCTGTCAAGTAGTTCGCCCGCGCCAGTGTAGGCCTCGCGTTCGAGGTCGCTCTCACCCTCGTGGGGCTCGACGACTTGGCGGATCGGCAGCTCCATCGCCGTCGCGAAGTCGTGGTCGCGCTCGTTGTGGCCGGGCACGCCCATCACCGCCCCCGTGCCGACGTCGTCGAGCACGTACGCGGCGACGTAGACCGGGATCTCCTCGCCGGTCGCGGGATTCCTCGCCGTCCGGTCAGTCGCGACGCCGGCGACCTCGCTGTTCTCGTATGTCTCGACGTACTCGGCGACGGTCGCGTCCTCGGTGGCCAGCTCGCGGGCGAGGTCGTGGCCGGGGCCGACCGCCAGGTAGGTCGCGCCGTGGACTGTCTCGGGTCGGGCGGTGAAGACCTCGACCGGGCCGTACTCCGCCACCTCGAAGGCTACCCGTGCGCCCTCGCGTCTGCCGATCCAGTTGCGCTGCATCTCGGTGACGCTGTCGGGCCAGCCGTCGAGGTCGTCCAGCCCAGCCAGCAGTTCGTCGGCGTAGTCGGTGATCGTGAAAAACCACTGGTCGAGTTCGCGCGTCTCGACCGGCGTGTCACACCGCCAGCAGACCCCCTCCGTGCCGGGATCGAGGTCGATGTCCTTCGGGGGATCGACGACTTGCGCGTCCGCCAGCACGGTCTCGCAGTCGGGGCACCAGTTGACCTCGGCACCGCGGTAGTCGACCAGTCCCGCTTCGTAGAACTCCCGGAAGAACTGCTGGTTCCAGCGGTAGTAGTCGGGTTCGGATGTCGTGATCTCGCGGGCCCAGTCGTAGCCAAAGCCCATCGTCTCCATCTCTTCGCGCATCCGGGTGATACAAGAATCAGTCCAGGACTGGGGGTCAGTCGCGCGTTCGTGGGCGGCGTTTTCGGCGGGCAACCCGAAGGCGTCCCAGCCCATCGGATGCAGGACGTCGTGACCCTGCATACGCTTGAAGCGGGCGTAAGCGTCCGTGATGGCGTAGTTGCGGACGTGGCCCATATGGAGGTTGCCCGACGTGTAGGGGAACATTCCCAGGACGTACAGTGGGTCCTCGGGATCTGTCAGTTCATACACGTCCTCTTGGTTCCAGCGGTACTGCCAGAACTCCTGTACGCTCTCGTGGTCGTAGGTGCGTCCTCGGTGCATTCGTATCTCCCCAGTGGCGTGGCGCGAACCGCGGTGCGGCCGCCGGTCACATTAGGCCTCTTTCGGCGGACCGGACCAAAACCCTTCGCCCGAGGTCCGAACTCGAACCACAATCCCTACTACCGGGGGCAGAGCAGAGTGTGATATGGAAATCGGAGTCATCGGACTCGGCCGAATGGGACGCATCGTGGTGGATCGACTGCTCGCGGACGGGCACAGCGTGGTCGCCTACGACGTCGATCCCGAGACCGTCGCCGCGGCCGCCGAAGACGGTGCTACGCCCGCGGAATCGATCCCGGATCTGGCCGAACAGCTGTCCTCGCCCAAACGGATCTGGCTGAACGTGCCCGCCGGCGACCCCGTCGACGCTGCGCTGGAAGAACTGGAGCCGCACGTCGACAGCGACGATATCGTCGTCGACGGCGGCAACTCCAACTTCGAGAACTCGATCCGTCGCGGGGAGGAAACCGACGCCACGTATCTCGATTGCGGGACCAGCGGCGGCCCGGCCGGCGCAGAGCTGGGCTTCTCGATGATGGTCGGTGGTTCCGAGTGGGCCTACGAGGATCTGACGCCGGCGTTCGACGCCGTCGCGACCGGACCGGAGGGCCACGACCGGATGGGCCCCTCGGGGTCGGGCCACTACGTGAAGATGATCCACAACGGCGTCGAGTACGCGCTGATGCAGGCCTACGGCGAGGGCTTCGAGCTGCTGGCCAACGGCCGCTACGACCTGGATCTGGAGGCCGTCGCTCACACCTGGAACAACGGCTCTGTCATCCGATCGTGGCTGCTCGAACTCGCTGAGGAGGCGTTCCGCGAGGAGGGCAACGACCTCGGCGATGTCGCCGATTACGTCGGCGGCGGCTCGACCGGCACCTGGACCGTCCAGGAAGCGCTCGAACAGGAGGTGCCGGTGCCGCTGATCTACCAGGCGCTCTCCGAGCGGTTCAACTCTCGGGCGACCGGCGACGGCGATGGGCGGTTCTCCCGTCGGCTGGCCAACCGGCTCCGGTACGGGTTCGGTCGCCACGAGATCGCACGGAAGTAAGCTGGTGAGCGGCCATCTGCGGAAGGGGAGCGGGAGATCGCCGGACGGTTTGCCGGTGCACCAACCCCTATAAGACGCTGTTTCATACCCGAGCATATGGTTCAGACAGTGGGCCTCCTGCTTGGCCTGGGGTTGACGCTTGTCGCAGTCGTGTTGCATTTTGCGCGCGGGACCGGCTGGCAGGCCGGCGAGGACATCTCACGTGATGTGCTCGAACAGCGGGCTGCGTCCGTCCCTGAGACTGACTTTCCCGAGCCGTACAATCGCGGCGTCGGCGGTGGCGCGCCGACTGGCGCGATCGAGTCCGGGGCTTCAGAGAGACAACTTGAGGAGACCGACGACGAGGACGCCGGATTCGATCCGGAGGCGATCGAGGACGTCGAGACATACGAGATCGAGTTCGCAAACGAGGGCGAGACGATCGAGGTAGCGAACAACGAGACGATCCTTGAGGCCGGCGAGGACGAGGACTGGGACATGCCCTATTCCTGTCGACAGGGGCAGTGTCTCTCCTGCGCTGGCCATATCGAGGGGGGACCGGCCGAGGAGTTCGTGCGCCACAGCAACAACGACACCCTTTCCCAGGAGGAGATGGATGACGGGTACTGCCTGACCTGTGTGGCCTATCCGACCACCGACTTCACGATTGAAACGGCCGAACAACCCTAAGACGTCGCCTGTCGCGTGGGTCGCACAGCTGTGGCCTGTCGTTTACAACGACTAAATTCTCTTCGCTGGTACGGTCCCGTGAGGGCGCGTAGCTCAGATCCCCTCGCGCCCGCTTTTATCTGAACTTCCTGTTCCCGCTGGACGAGAGTGACAGCTAGTCTATATGCATTCGGTGATCGTTGTGTCTCGTATGGTCTCCAAGATAACCATATTCGAACTTCATTTCGAACGTGCACAGTTCGGGCCCGAGTCTATCGATACGGGCCGGAACCGTGATGCCGAGACGGAAATCAGTTCCGACAGCGGGCCCGATTCGAAATCCCGATTCACGACGGTTCTCCAGGGGGCGACGGCGTTCGTCGTACTGTTCGTCATCCTCTGGGCGGTATTGTCGCGTCTGTTGTCCGACGAGCCAGACTCGAAATGACGTCCTCTCCGTCGAGGACGGCTGGGGGGCCGCTACCGGCGCTCATATCGGTGGCTATACCATTTCGAACTGATCTGGCACGCCGTCGTGACAGCGATCTTTAGGAACGTATAGCCACCAGTATCAGTCGTGTTTGATGACTGTTGCCAGCCCAACAGCGTCGGGGGTGGCGAAAGAGAACGGCTCCGGTCACTACGGAGGGCAGAACGTTTCTGTTCGCGATGACCGTGACCGACACATTCATAGACTCGTGTCCCATTCGATCCAACACAATGATGCTCCCAACTCACGCCCTTTCGGGGATGCTGCTCGCGCTCCCGGTGCTCTACGTCGCACCGGAGTTCGCCGGCGTCGCCCTCCTTGCCGGGTTACTGGGCGGGAGTTTCCCTGATTTTGATATGTACGTCGGTCACCGGAAATCGCTTCATTATCCGGTTTACTATTCCGTGCTTGCCGTCCCGTCGCTGTTCGTGGCAGGGCTCGTCCCCTCGGTGGCGACGGTCTTCGCCGCCGTATTTCTGGTGGGTGCGGCCGTTCACAGCATCGCCGACGTGCTCGGGGGCGGCCTCGAACTCCGTCCCTGGGAGGGGGCGTCGGATCGCGCCGTTTACGACCACTATTGGGAGCGGTGGATTGCACCCCGGCGATGGATCCGCTATGACGGCTCGCCCGGAGACCTCCTGCTGTCGTACGCACTGGCCGTCCCGCTTCTGGTGGCGCTCGATGGGTCGTTCCGCTTGACGGTGATCGCAGCTCTGACTGTCGCGAGCGTGTACACGACTGTCCGCCGGTACCTGCCGACGCTCGCCGTCGCTGCCCTGGCTGTGGTTGGGCCGTGGCTGCCCGAGTCCGTGTGTTCGTCTATCCCGCCGCGGTATCGCGATCCCGGCCCGAATTCCGTCGCTTCGGACTTCTCTGATTGACGGAGTGAGCGCCGGTCGTCCCGACACATTGTTCTCGACTGTCGTCGCTCTGATTGACCAAAGAACCTTGGTATCGCCGCGTCCACCACCTAGGTACGGGCTGAAACATCGTGATCGATCTGTGGGCAATCGGCATACTGGTGTTCCAGGGTGCGATCCTCGGTCTGTTGATCGTCGCCGTCCGTCGTCAGAACGTCGCGGCCGCCGTCAATGCCTTCGGTTCGCTCGTTCTCGCAGTGCTACCGACTGCCACCGACGCCGTCGTGCGGACGGAGTCGGGCCAGGCGCTCGTCTTCGATCCGGTGCTTGCGCTCTGGCTCGGCGTCGCCGGGTTTCTGCACTCGCTGGGGATGCTCGGGCCGTACGACTCGACGTGGTGGTGGGATCACCTCACACACACTGTCTCGGCAGCACTCGTCGCGGCTCTGCTCTACGCCGCCTTCGTTGTCACGGTCCCGTCTCTCACTGGGCCCACGCCGTGGCCGGGGGGAGTCGGCGCGTTGACGGTCGTGTTCACGTTCGTGATCGGGATCTTCTGGGAACTGATCGAACTCGTCGCGCGCGAGATCGGTGACTGGTACGACATCGAGCCGGTACTCGTCCACTACGGCTGGGAAGACACGGCCCTGGACCTCGTCTTCGACGTGGTCGGCGCGCTTGTGGTGGTCGTCCTCGACGTGCGGATTTTTGTTTCAACCGTCGAGCGGTTCCCGGTTGTCACCGAACGCCTCCTCGTCGCGAGTGGCTGGTTCGTCGTTCTCGGCTCGATCGCGATGACGCTGTTTGTCGTGGTTAGCGACTCGATACGGGGCTGATCGGCAAGCAAATCACGCGGGGACACAGACAACTCGCCGTGACGCTACCGCCGACTTCCGCGCGGTATTCCTGCGTCTGTCCCCGTTTCCACCGTGATTTTTACTGGTCGACCTCACAGTTCCTCCCGTGAATGGTTCGCGTCGCTGAGCAGACGAGGCGCATCTGGCGGCGAGCGGCGTCTCTCGGGTGGCCGATCGCCGTCCAGCAATTTTTCAATACCTTGATGAGAACGGTCGACATCTTCGTCACCGGTCTGTTCTCGCCTGCCGCTATCGCCGCTGTCGGCATCGCCGACCTCTACGCCCAGTTCCCGCTCCGGGTCGGGTTGAGTTTTGGCACCGGGGCGATCGCGCTTTCGAGCCAGGACACCGGCCGCGGAGCCACTGTGAGCCGGAACAGAGTCATCTCCCAGGCCCTCGTTTTGGGGTTCCTCTGTGGCGTCCCACTCGTCGTCGTCGGATATCTGTTCAGTCGTCCTCTTATCGGCGTTCTCGGAGCCGACGCCGAGGTCGTTCGTACCGGCGGACGATACCTGTTCATACTCTTCGCCGCTGCACCGATGCGTATCGTCGGCCTCGTTGGGATCCGCTCGCTGCAGGGAACGGGCGATACGCAGACGCCGATGGTGCTCAACAGCGCAGCGAGCGTGCTCAATATTCTCCTGACACTGACTCTCGGTCTCGGTCTCTGGATCGCACCGGCACTCGGCGTCGTCGGCGTCGGAATCGCCACGTTTACCAGCAGAACCGCAGAGGCGGTCTCGGTCGTCGGCGTTCTCGCGTCTGCCCGAAACGACATCTCCCTGGTGTGGTCGCGCGACGCTACTATCGCACGGCAGTTGATCGCTGTGAGCCTCCCGAACTTCGCCGAAGGGATGAGCACGTCACTCGCTCGGTTCCCGTTCAACGCCATCCTGTTGGCCTTCGGTACGGCACCGAACGCGGCGTATCACGTCGGACGGCGCATCTACCAACAGCTTGCCGCCCCGTTCTCTCGCGCGCTGACGACCGTCGCCAGCATCATCGTCGGGCAGACGCTCGGCGAGGGGGAGCCGACCCGAGCGCGCCGCGAGGCGCGGGCCATCCTGTCTCTCAGCCTCGTCGTCCTCGGGGCAGTCGCGGCCGTCCTGTTTGTCGGCGCTCGACGGCTCGTCTACCTCTTCGAACAGGACCCGGAAGTGGTCGGATACGCCGTGTCGTTCACGCGGGTCTTCGCTGTCTCCGTCGTGTTTATGGCCGTGTTTTACCCGCTCTCCGGGGCCCTCCGTGGCGCCGGCGATACGCGGACGCCGTTTTACGCCCGGTTTCTCGGCTCGACCGTGTTCCTCCTGGGCGTCTCGTTCGCCCTAAGTATCGTCGCCGGCTACGAGGTCATAGGGGCCTACCTCGGTCTGGGACTGTCGTTCGCCTGCTGGGCCGGTGTCGTCGCTGCCGGGTTCGTCCGGGGCAACTGGGCTGGCAAGGCGGCAGCTATGATCGAAGAGCGGTCAGACGTCGACAGCCCCTGATACTGGCGGCGATACGTTCGTCAAGACATTCGGCACGACGGGGTCCCGAACCACAGCGATAAGAAACGGGGCCATAGAAGTTCACGTGAACCGCCCGCGTCGGGCTTGGATGCCTGTCGAAATCGTAATAGGTCTGGGGACAGGACCAACCGGAAGTGAGCCACTGATCCACAGATGTCTGGCACAACGCAGATGGACGTGGCGGGTCTCGGAAAACGGTTCGCGGATGAACCGGTCCTTTCGGACGTCAGTTTCAGCGTCCGGCCGGACGAGATCGTCGCCCTGTTAGGTCCGAGCGGTTGTGGGAAAACGACGACGCTGCGGTGTATCGCGGGCGTCGAGACCCCGGACGAGGGAACGATCTCGATCGACGGTGACGTCGTCGAAAGCGGCGACGTATCGAAACCACCGGAACAGAGACACGTCGGGATGGTGTACCAGAACTACGCCATCTGGCCGCACAAGACCGTCTACGAGAACGTCGTCTTCCCGCTCAAGTACACCGACAACCCGTTCCCGGAGTCGGAGTACGAGCACCGCGTGACCGAACTCCTGAGACTGGTCGAGATCGCCCATTTGAAGGACGAACCCGCGACGAATTTGAGCGGGGGCCAGCAACAGCGCGCGGCACTGGCTCGCGCGCTCGTGCACGACCCCGATCTCCTGTTGTTGGACGAACCGCTGAGTAACCTGGACAAGAACTTGCGGACGAGCATGCGGGACGAGCTGCAGAAGCTCCAACACGAGGTCGGCGTCAGCGTGCTGTACGTCACTCACGACCAGGAGGAGGCGTTCTATCTGGCCGACCGCGTCCTGATCATGAACGACGGCGAGATCGTCGAACGGGGTGATCCGTCGACCCTGTCGCGAAACCCGGAGTCCCCCTTCACTCGCCAGTTCCTCGGGGGCTGGAACCGCTTCGACGGCGAACTCATCGAGATTGACGGCGAACGGCTGATCGAGGTCCCGTTCGGCGTGTTCCCGCTTGTGGACGTAGACGTTGTTCCGGAATCGATCCCGAACGGACCCGTTCAGTGTTTCCTCAGACCGACGGACGTTACCGTCTCACCAGATCAAACAGACGTCGGAACACGGTTCGAAACTCACGGTACCGTCGTCACGGAGGGTATCCTGGGGGAGCTATACGAGACGACGATCGCTATCAACGACACCGACACCGAGATTGTCGTGCGCTCCGAGATCCACCACGACCTGTCGCGGGGCGGAGATGTGTCCGTTCAGTTCGACCTCGGGGCGGTGCAGGTATACAGCGGCCGCGGACAGTCCGGAGGCCCGTCAACCGACAGCGCTTGACCCTAGAGCGCCGAATCGACGAATAGTGTTTCGGGCGCGTATTCGCTCGGAATCAGTCCCTGATCGTGCGCGTACCCGACGAACGTTTCAAGTTCCCGGCGCGTCGCCTCCGAGAGCCCGTACTCCCAGGCGCGATCCCCGATGAGCTCGTTTTGCTCCAGCAAGTGGAGGTGTGCCCACGTCAGTGACATATTGTAACTCGGGCGCGTGTTCCACTCCAGCGCACGATCGCGCGCCTCGCGGAACGCGTCGTAGACACTGACCGCCACCCAGGGGTTTTCCTCGAGGATCTCGTCCCTGATCGCGACCGTGTGCATCGGAGGATGGATCCCCGTCTCCCTGTAATACTGCCGCTCGGTCGCGATCGGGTCGTCGAACATAAACTCGACTTCCTCCGCGGCAGCCACAGCACGGAACAGCGACCCGGACGGATCCATAACCGCGTCGAGTTCCCCCTCGAAGAGCAGTGCTTTCATATCGCGGGGCTCCTCGATCGCGTCGCCGCCTTGCGAGCCCGGCACCGGGTCGATATCGAAGCGTTCGGGGAGCGCAACCGGTACGTCGTCCTCGCGGCGACGATACCAGTCGACGGTTGCCAGATCGAGCCCGTATCGCTCCTGTGCGATCCCGCGCATCCAGACGTTCGCGGCGGTTTGCCAGGACTGCACGCCGACCGACTTGCCCGCCAGATCGGCTGGGCCGTCGATCCCAGCGTCTGTGTGCTTGTAGAAGAACGAGTGTCTGAACTTCCGGCTCGGAAACACCGGGATCGCCGTGAACGGATACGCTTCCGGGTCCGCCCGCGAGGACACGTACGAGGCCAGACAGACTTCACAGACGTCGAACTCCTGGCGTCTGAAGAACCGCCTGTGACGCCGCGGCGGATACGTGACGGTGGTCGTCAGATCGATCCCCCGCGGTTCGATTTCGCCGTTCAGCAACGCCCTGTTGAGATCGCTGTTATCGCAACTCAGCGTCAGTTCTATCGACATGCTCCGATGTCGCGCCGCGGAGAACATATAAGCCTGCCAATCGAGCGATTGATCTCGACGCTCGCTTCGATCGCACCCGCGTTACTGGGTGTGGTCCTTGTATTGGCACTTGGTAGCTTATAGCAATATATAAGAAAAGAGAACATATGAAGACATATCACTATATGGGTCGCGTATTCCGTTTGTATTGAATGGCTCCGAATTCGGATTCTCCGTCTGACCGCAAACTGCGGCAGATATCGGATGGCACTCGAACACTGCCCCGGGCGTCGCGGCGCCACCTATTGGCAGCGAGTGGAACCGCGATGGCTGCACTCAGTGGCTGTGCGGGCGTGTTCGGGAGTGGTTCCGACGACAGTGAACAAGGACCGGAGCCGCCGTGGACGACAGAGCAGTTGGCTGAGAAGGCTCGAACTGACGAGAGCGGGAAAGTCGTCGTGTACGCCGGAACCGGGAGTTTCAAGCCGTGGAATCAGATCGGCGAGGTGATCGCGGAGGAGTATCAGTGGTTCGAGATCGACGGCGTCGCTGGCAAAGGCGGACAGATCTCACAGCGGATCCTGCAGGAACACCAGTCCGGCGAACCCGACGTCGACGTGATAAGCCAGGGGGACGAAATATACAGCGACGAGGACCTCCGGAGCAGACTCATCAAATCGGCCCACGACGAAAACTACTGGTTCGCGGACGATCCGGACGTCTCCGACTACGCGACCCCGTGGTTCGCGTCGGCGCTGAACGGCGGTCCGTCGGTGGCGATCGGCATCAACCCCGTTGAACTCGACAATCGGGGACTCGACGTGCCGAACTCCTGGAACGACCTCTTCGAAGACCAGTACGAGGGGACATCGGTCATCTTCCCCCAGTCACCGAATCTCAAGCGGTTCGGCTGGATCGTCTCCTATCACGCCCAGCAGAGGGGGATGGAACCCGCGGAGTGGTTCCAGGCCCAGGTCGATCACCTCGACCTTCGGATCGTCTCCTCGCACACGCCCGGTGCACGGTTCCTCGGACAGGGCACCGCGCCGCTGATGCACCACAACTACCCCTGGGTACTCCGCCGCTTCGTGGACGACCTGAACGCACAGGTTCATTTCCCCGACCCGGTGCCGATGTTCCTGAGTTCCGGCATCGTGAGCGAATACGTCGACGCCCCTCATCCGTGGACGGCGCGCTTTTTCATCAGCGTCCTGATGGAGGACTGGGTGCAGAAACGGATCGCACAGGACGTCGGCGAGTTCGGACCCGGTCGACTCGACGTCGACTACTCGGGGCTCGGCCTCGACAGTTATACCGAGCGGACGCTGGACACCTCCGTTTCGCTTATCGGATTCGAAGAGGAAAGCGAGTACAAGAGCCTCTCCGAGAACGTGTATCAGGAGGTGCTCGGCCAGCCCGAAACAGACCTGTAACCCCGCCGTAACGGCGTCTGTACCAGACCACAAACCCGATTCACCCCATCTATGTCCGTTTCAGAGCTAATCAAACAAACGCTGCGTGACCGTCACGATTGGTCGCAGATGCGGCTTTTCGATCGGCTCCCCACAATCACGACGGAGCGGCTGTTCCTGGGTGTCGGTATCGGCGTCGTCGGCTTTCTCGTTCTCTCCCCGGTCGTGTTTCTGGTCTGGACGAGTCTCTGGTCCGGCTGGCCCGGCCAATTCGACGCGTCGTTCACGCTTCAGAACTACCAGGCAGTCTACTCCTCTATCGAGACGTACCGTCTCTTTCTGAACTCCGTGCTGGTCGGTCTCGGCGTCACCTGTATCGCCGGGTTCTTCGGCCTCATGTTCGCGTGGCTTATGGCCCGCACGAATATCCCGACGAAAGGCTGGATGGAGCTGGTCATCCTCTCTCCCTACGCCATTCCTAGCTTTATGTTCGCGATGATGTATATTACCACCTTCGGCCCGCACAGTGGCCTGGTAACGACCGCTCTAATGGACCTATTCGGGTTGCACTCCCCGCCGTTCAGCATCTATACACCACACTGGATCGTTTTCATCGTCGGCATTAACTCGACGACGACCTTCTACTTGCTGACCGTGCCCGCACTGCAGGATATGGACGCAACCTACGAGGAGGTCGCGCGGATCTACGGCGCCAGTCCCTTCCAGACGCTCCGATCGGTCACGTTTCCGCTGATCAAACCGGCCATCCTCTCGGCCGTCTTGCTCACGTTCATCATCAGCCTCGGGGAATTCGCGGTCGTCGCCATCCTGGGGGCCCCTGAACAGTTCCACGTCTACGCGACCAAGATCTGGCTGTCGATTACCGGCACTGTTCCACCTCAGTACGGCGGGGCCGCTGCCCTGTCTATGAGCCTGCTCGCAGTGACCGTTGTACTGGTCTGGTACTACCGGAAGATCACCGCTCGAACGGAGGCGTTTATGACGATCAGCGGAGAGGGTTACCAGACCCGACAGTGGGACCTCGGGAAGTGGCGATGGCCGATCACAGGGGCACTCTGGTGTGTGTTGTTCGTCTTCTGGGTCCTCCCGCTCGGCGTTATGGCTCTCGCCTCGCTGCACGACGTCTGGGTCGGACAGATTGACCTGAGCGCCCTCACGCTGTCGCACTATGCCGACGTGTTCGGTTCTGAGCTCGTCCGGCGGGCGTTCACGAACAGTCTCGTCATCGGCATCGGGGGTGCCATCCTCGGAACGATACTGGTCACGTTTCTGGCGTACTACACCGAACGGACCGAGCATCGGTTCCGTGGCTTCGTCGATTTCCTCTCGCTAGCGCCGCTTGCGGTCCCGAGCATCATCCTTGGGGCTGCGGTCGTGTTCACGTACCTCTGGCTCGGAAAAATACACCCTCTTCTGGACATCTACGGGACGCTGTGGATCATTATGCTCGGCAGCGTCGTCGTCTTCCTCCCAGTCACTTCGCGAATCGCCGTCGGGAATATCGTCCAGATACACCACGAACTGGAAGAATCTGCCCGCATACACGGCGCGAGTTGGCTCCAGCAAATCCGCGAAGTCTTCCTGCCGCTGTTCCGGACGACCATCGGCGTCATCCTCTTTTATCTCTTCATTCACATCTTCCGGCTGCTCACGATCCCGATTATGACCTACACTCGCGGGACTGAGACCGTCTCGGTCGTCATCTTCCTCCAGTGGCGAAATTACGCTGATCTGGAGTTCGTGTCCGCCATCTCAGTCGTCTTCGTGGGACTGATGTTCGTCACCATCGTCGTACTCCGACTCTCCGGGCTCCGGTTCTATCAGTTGCGATGAACGCCCACATGGGCGACCAGCACGCCGTCGTTCCCAATATCGGTCCGGATCCACCAGTCCCGACCGCACCCAAATTCGGTCGTACTGCTCACAGATCGAGCGTCTCCTCGGCGAAGAGTTCGGCGACGTCGTATTTCCGGGGGATCAACCCCTGATTGTGCGCGTACCGGATGAACGTTCGTAGCTCCCGGCGAGCCTTTTCCGTCAACCCGTACTCCCACGCGTCGTCTCCCAGCACGTCCCGTTGCTCGCTGAGATGGAGATGGCCCCAGGTCAGCGTCATATGCGTACTCGGACTGCTGTTGCGTTCGATCGCTTTGTCGCGAGCCGCACAGAACGCGTCGTAGACGTTCACCGCGACCCAGGGATGCTCCTCCAGAATCTCGTCGCGGATCGCGACCACGTGCATCGGGGGATGAATTCCCGTCTCCTCGTAGTATTGCCTCTCTTCCTGAATCGGATCATCAAACATGAGCTGGACCGAGTCGGACTCTCTGACCGCGTGAAACAGCGACCCGGCGGGATCCATCGCCGCGTCCAGCTCCCCGCTGAAGAGCATCTCTTGCATGTCCTTCGGATCCGATACGGCGTCCCCGTCCTGTTTCCCGGGAATCTCCCGGATATCGAACCGATCGGGGATTGATATCGGCACGTCGTCTTCCTTGCGCCTGTACCAGGTCACGTCTTCGAGATCCAACCCGTAGTGTTCCCGAGTGATACCCCTCACCCAGACGTTCGCCGTCGTCTGCCACGACTGCACCCCCACGTTCTTTCCCGCCAGATCGGCTGGGCTGTCGATCCCAGCGTCTGTGTGCTTGTAGAAGAACGAGTGTCGAAACCGTTTGCTCGGGTAGACCGGGATCGCAGTGAACGGATACGTCTCTCGATCGGTCCGTGACGACAGGTACGACGCCAGTGACACCTCACAGATGTCGAACTCGCCGTGTCGAAAGAAGCGTCGATGTCGCCGCGGTGGGTACTCGGTCAGTGCTGTCAGGTCGATCCCCGACGGCTGGACCTCGCCGGTCAGCAACGACCGCATGATATCGCTGTCGCTGCCACAGAGCGTCAGTTCAACTGTCATATATGTCCGCCAAAACACTACCTACGCAATTAAAAACACGTGTTCTACGGCATCGAGGGTCGATCGCCGGCTTCCCGAATGAGACACCCATTCGACCAGTGGATATATTGCTCCCTTCTCAATAACACAACGCATGACGGTTTCGTGTTCGCTCGCCTGTGGCCGCTACGAATGGACCCGTGCTCTGTGGGACGGCGCTGTCTCTCCGGAGGGTGTCGATCTCACGCTACTGGATTATCACAACCCCGAACGGTTTGCCCGAATGGTGAACAATCTGGAATTCGACGCCTGTGAGCTCTCGATGGGTACCTATCTCGCGACCCGGGAACGCCGGGAATCGTTCCCGTTCACCGCGATCCCCGTCTTCCCGCACCGGCGATTCAGACACTCGTACATATACGAACGGACAGATTCCGAAATCGAGCGCCCGTCCGATCTCGAAGGCAGTCGCGTCGGGGTCGTGAACTGGCAGACGACGACCGGAGTCTGGCAACGCGGCATCCTGGAGGAACACTACGGCGTCAATCTGGAACGCATTGAGTGGCATCGCATCGGCTCGGAGATCGTACCGATCGACGTGCCGGACGAATTCGACGTCGTCGACGTCGATGCGGGTGGGGGAACAGTTCCGTATATGGAATCGCTGCTACAGTCCGGCGATCTCGACGCGGTTTTCCACCCGGTTACGCTCGACATTCCGGAAGCGGAGCGGCTCTTTGCCGATCCGATCGAGGAAGAACGTGCATACTACGAATCGACGTCTATCTTTCCGATTATGCATGCGATCGTGATCAGAGACGAGATGCTGGCGGACCATCCCTGGATCGTCCAGACGCTGTACGACGCGTTCGAAACCGCAAAACAGCGGTGTCTCGAACGGCTCGAACGACCGCAGTGGTTGCCGGTCCTGTGGCCCGAGATCGCTCTCGAACGGGAACGGGAAATCATGTCCGATCCCTGGGAATACGGACTCACCGAGGACAATCGCAATACTCTCGAGACGCTCGTCGAGTACGCCGCCTCGCAAGGAGTCGCGGATCAACGATACGACATCGACCGTCTGTTCGAGACTGGCTCTCTCGATACGGGAACGTTCGGCTAGGGGACTCCGTCGCTCGCCACGCTGTAGGCGAGGAACTCACTTCTCGACGACCAGCAACGCGACGCGTTCGCGTACCAGCGCGGCCAGGTCTCCGCCGGTCCGGAGCTCGGCGTCCGTAATGTCGAACCACTCTCTGACCCGCCGTTCGTCGTATGCCCCGAGCGTCGCTGCCGGTTCGATTTCCGCGAGCGATCTGACGGCCGCTAGTGCCGCCCGTTCACGCTCCCGTGCTCCGTCTGGCTCGTCGTTAGATCCCGTCTCCGTAGTGGGATCGTGAGCGACGATCACTGCCGGGCAACCGCCCGTTTTGACACCCAGTTCGAGCGCCCGGCTGATCTGACGGGTGCCTGCGGCGTACAGCAGTATCTCCACCGCTCGGTCCTCGGCGATAGTGTCCCCACGCTCGAAGGCCCGATCGGCCAGTTCGACCGCTCGCTGCAGGTGCTCGCGATCGACGATATAGCGAGCGTCCAGTGCCTGAATGGCCACGCCGTGTTCGTCGCCGATCTCGCCCACTTGTGCGACGAAGGCGTCGAGGTCCTCGACTGTGACAGTCGCTTCGAGTAGTTCCATCAGAAGTCCCCCAGGCTCGCCTGGTCTTCGGCGGCGGAGTCGGTCCCGTCCCCGCTGGTATCGGTCGGCCCGGAGTCTGCACTGTCGAGTGAGGCGTCCGGATCGGGTTCGATGCCGTCCATCGACGGGTCTCGGTGGCCGACGTTTTCGAGGATCGTCTCGGCCGTCGAGCGACGGTTACGGAGCGCGGCCAGCACGACGGCTTTGTCGGCCTCGCGCAGTGCCGCCCGATCCTCGATCCCGGCGTCGAACAGCCGTCGAGCACGTTTTCGACCGACACCCCGGACGCTCACCAGATCGAGCAGTTCCTCCCTGACGCCGTCTTCGACGCGCGTTCGGGCCTCCCGGACCGCGGGCGTGCAATCGAGGCCGAGTTCAGTCGCAAGCGACTCGGCGGCCCCGAGCAGCCACGAGGCGGCCTCGACCTTCCCGCGGATGTCGCCCGGTCCGATCCCATACCGTTCCGTGATCTCGTCTTCTTCGAGTTCGCTGGCCCAGTCTTCGAGCAGTCGCGCCGTCTTCAGCGCCGAGAGCCAGTCCTCGAAGCGGTCGTCCTCGAACTCGCTCGGCATCGACCCCAGGAACTCCGATTCGCGCTCGTAGGCCAGCATCGTGTACTCCTCGTCCTCGCCTGAGCGGAGGTACAGTTCGTACATATCCGGCGTGCGGGCGACGAGGTGATAGAGTCCGAGTACCGTGGGCCGATCGTCGACGTCTTCCAGCCCGTCGATGATCTCGGCGGCGCTCATCGGATCGAGATACAGTCGCGAGACAGTGTGGCCGAGATTCGTCGCGGTGAGCCCGCCGTCTTCCCGCTCCAGAAAGTCGTTGCGTTCGAGATACGCGATCACGTCGTCGGTTACTCCCTCCAGGCGGCCGCGCTCGTCGGTCTGGGTCGCGTACAGCGTCGCCTCCAGAAACTCCAGTAGTCCCTCGCGCGTGCTGGCGAACCCGGAAGCGACGGTCGCGAGGATATGCGTCCGCAGTGCCGGCTCGGCGGCCAGCTTCGACCGGACGGGCTCGGGCTCGGCCCAGACGTAGCGCTCGAAGAGTTCGTCGAGTTCGTCGTGGCTGCTGGCGACCAGTACTGCCTCACCGTAGGGATCCCGCCCGGGACGGCCAGCACGGCCCATCATCTGGTGGACCTCCAGTACCGACAGCGGGGCCATTCCGCCGGCGGTCCCGTCGTAGCGCCGCCAGTCCCGGACGATCACGCGTCGCGAGGGGGTGTTGACGCCCGCCGCCAGCGTCGGCGTCGCGCTGACGACCTTGATGAGCCGGTCGCGAAACGCCTCCTCGACGAGTTCGCGGTGACCCCGCGAGAGGCCCGCGTGGTGAAAGGCCGCGCCGTCCGCGACCGCGTCGGCCAGGTCGTCGCTGGTCTCGGTGTCGCTGACGTCTCTGATCTCCTCGGCCACCTCGGCCAGGGCCGCACGCTCCTCGGGATCGAGATACTCGGAGACGACGCCGGACAGCCGACCGGCCGCCGCCTCGGCGTTGCGCCGGGAGTTGACGAAGACTAGCGACGAGCCCCCCTCCTCGCGGATGGTCCCGTCCTCGTCGCGGTCGGGTTCGAGGGTATCCCGGACGACGGCAGCCGTCTGCTTCTCGCCATCGCGCACCCTGAGTTCCTGCTGACTGCCGTCTTCGAGATGGAGCGCCTGACCGTAGTGGACGCCCTTCTTGAGGTCGATCGGCCGCCAGTCCGAATCGAGCAGCTCGGCGTCGAGCCACTCCGCGAGTTCCCCGGCGTTGCCGATCGTCGCCGAGAGCGCGACCGTCTGCAGGCCGGCAGCGATCCGCCGAAGTTTCGCCAGGGTCACTTCCAGCGTGGGACCGCGCTCGCCGTCGTCGACCAGGTGGACCTCGTCGGCGACGACGCAGGTCAACTCCTCGAGCCAGGGCGCGCCGTTACGGACCAGCGAGTCGACCTTCTCGCTGGTGGCGACGATGATGTCCTTGCCGGCGAGCCAGCCGCCCTCGGACTCGTAGTTGCCCGTCGAGACGCCGATGTCGAGTCCGTACTGTTCGAACTGCTCGAATTCGGCGTGTTTCTCGCTTGCTAGGGCCCGCAAGGGCACGATATAGAGGGCCGTCCCGCCGCGGGCGACGCTTGCGAGCATCGCTAACTCGGCGATGAGCGTCTTGCCGCTGGCGGTCGGGATCGACGCCACCAGGTTCTCGCCTTCGGTGACGCCGGCCTCGACGGCCTCGGCTTGCGGGGGATAGAGTGAGTCGATACCTGACTCCCGGAGATGGTCGGGGAGCCACTCCGGGATCGCCGGGATGTCCGCGACGTCCATTGGAACGTGGTTGGGTCGTCGTCGGGTTTAAATTGTCGCACCGCCGCCAGGGCTTTGATCGATGCGGTCCAAGCGGCCGTATGCGAGTCGAATACGACTACGATACCTGTATCGGTATGTTCCAGTGCGTCGAAGAGTGGGACGCCTTCGAGCGCGACGAGGACGCTGGCAAAGCAGTCCTTGCTGACAGCGAGGAAGACAGCGAAGGCGTCTTCGTTCGCGAGGTTCCCGATGACGCCGAACTCGACGCGAAGTTTGCCGCCCGGACCTGTCCCGTCGACGCGATCACGGTCTACGACGACGACGGCGACCAACTCGTGCCGTAGATCACCTACCTCGGCGTGGAGTGATCACTGTAACCTCTGAATATTGTTGGGGAGGAACGTTTCGATCCAGTCAACAGCGAAGCTAAGCTTGTGACTCAACCGAAGGAACGTCTCCG
>Ga0207813_100396_pt1 | contig 25569 bp, 24 predicted proteins | sample A23E3SouthBayCA_2_FD_187730 | JGI IMG/M metagenome (GOLD analysis project Ga0207813, IMG submission 187730) | Aerobic enrichment media microbial communities from Eden Landing Ponds, California, USA - A23 E3 (4) (SPAdes) | ecosystem: Environmental > Aquatic > Marine > Unclassified | place... | reverse complement strand
GGACGAGACACTGTTCGTCCGCGGGGGCGAGAAGAGGACGTACCTCGTCGTCTCCCTGGCGCTGGTCACGTCGGCGTCGCCGGTGAAAAGAGCGCCGGACGCAGTACTGGTGTCGGTCGAACACGCCGACGGCGCCGCGTCGATCAGACGCTTCGCCCGGACGCTCAAAGGTGTCCTGGGTGACGCAGTCGACGCCGGGCTCGTTCCGAGGGTCGTCGCCCGCGGGTATCTCGCTGTCCGACTCGCGCGTCATCCCGACGCTACCGAACGGCCACTGTTCGTTTCCGGGGCGCGTCACCGAGAGCGCGGGCCGCCGCCGGGCACCGGCGACTCGTGACACGCCGCTTTTATCGCCTGCCCGCAAAGGGACGGTCGTGACACCGAGCAAGGGCGCTGGCGAGTTCAGGCCGACCACTCGCCGCCGACCCGACCACGAGACGGCACGCGAACTCGTCGCCGAGGGTGTCGACAGCGACGCCCTCGTGACCGTCGTCGGCCGGTGTACCGTCGACTACGAGGGGCGGGCGTCGAGCACGCTCGGTCCCGGCGAGCGACACGTGATGCTCAAACCCGACGGGACCGCGCTGGTCCACACCGACGAGGGCCACCAGCCGGTCAACTGGCAGCCGCCGGACTGTGACCACACGGCCCGTCTCGACGACGGCGAGCTGCTGATCGAGAGCCACCGCGAAAACCCCGAGGAGTCGCTCGCGGTCCGCTTCGAGTCGATTCTGCAAGTCGCGGCGTTCGGCCTGACCGACGAACGTGACCTCTCGCTTTCGGGCACCGAGGAAGACCTGCGCCAGCGGATCCTGGAGTCGCCCGACCTCGTCGAGTCGGAGTTCGCACCGCTGGCGACCGAACGGGAGACACCCGCGGGCGCGGTCGACATCTACGGCGAAGACGACGCGGGTCGGACCGTCGTCGTCGAACTGAAACGTCGCCGGGTCGGCCCCGACGCGGTCGGACAACTGAGCCGGTACGTCGAGGCCCTGGAGCGTGACCTCCACGCCGAGGCCGAGGTTCGTGGGATCCTCGTCGCACCTTCGGTGACCGACCGGGCGCGCCGCCTGCTCGCCGAGCGCGGCCTGGAGTTCGTCTCGCTGACTCCCGACGGCGAGTGACAGCGACCACCTGGGGACTCGCAGCGGTCCGCGCGACGCCAGACTGCCCGGAGCGGATTCGAGACCGATTCTGACCGAACTTCGAACGAAGTTTGAACAACGGTTAATCCGGTCGTCCGTCTCGGTCGACACGTGACCGACAGCACGGATCACCGAGTGCGAGACAGCGTCCGTTGTCCGTCGCGGCGGCACCTCCTGGCAGTCGCCGGGGCTGCCTGTGGCGGCCTCGTCGCCGGGTGTCTCGGCGACGGAACGAGCGATGGATCGGAGACGGCCGCCGTGACGACAGACGCGGGAAGGGAGATGGAGACTGACGGATTGACGACAGACGCGGAGAACGGGACGGAGACGGACGACGGGATGGCAGAGACCGGGCGCGATACGGGCGACGGAACGACCGGCGGGAGGACGGCAACCCGGACGGCGGCCACGTCAGACGGGAGCGCCGCGACGACGACCGCCGAACAGCGGTCGCTGCCGGACTGGCAGACGGCGGAACTGACGACGGTTCGCGACGACGAGCAGTTCACGCTCGGCGGCCTCGACGGGCCGGTCGTCGTCCAGTCGTTCGCGGTGTGGTGTCCGAAGTGCCAGCGCCAGTCGGAAGTCATGGCGGATCTGTCCGAATCGGTGACGGTCGTCGGCCTCAACACCGACCCGAACGAGGACGCCGAGAAGGTCAGGACACACGCCGAGGAGAACGGCTTCGACTGGCGGTTCGCGGTCGCCCCGACGGAGATGACGCGGTCGCTCGTCGACGAGTTCGGGACGACGGTCACGAACGCCCCGAGCACGCCGGTGATCGTGACCTGTGACTCCGGCGAGTCGACGTTCATGTCGGGTTCCATCGCCGACGCCGCGTCGATCACGGCCGCCGCGGACGACTGCTGATATGAGCCTGCTCTCGGAGGCCGCCACGTCGTTCTCGCTGGGCCTCGCGACGCCGCTGTCTGCGGTCTGTGTCGTCCCGCTGTACCCCGCGTTTCTCGCTTTCCTCTCGAACCAGGACGAGAACGCCCCCTCGGTGGCCCGTCTCGGCGGCATGGTCGCGCTCGGAGTCATCGCGTTCATGACGGCCGTCGGTCTCGTCTTCACGACGCTGCTCGAACAGTCACTGACCGGCGTGGTTAGCGTCGTCTCGCCGATGGCTTTCGCCCTCTTGGCCGTTCTCGGCGTCGTCCTCGTCGCCGACCTGCACCCACAGTCACGGTTGCCGACGGCCGAGCCACCACAGACGCAGTACCCCTCGCTGTCGGCGTTTGCTTACGGCGCTTTCTTCGGTGCCATCGTTCTGCCCTGTAACCCGGGGTTCATCGCGGTGTTTTTCGCCCGCGCGTTCCTCTTCTCCGACCCGGTAGCGAGTCTGGCGAACTTCGGATCGTTCGGCCTCGGGATGGCGACGCCGCTGCTCGCGTTCGCCGTCGTCTCCGAACCGTGGCGCGACCGCGTCCTCGGCTTCCTCACAGGCCACCGCCGCGCGGTCGACGCAGTCACCGGTCTCGTGTTGCTCGGTGTCTCGCTGTACTACCTGTTCGCCGTCTTCGCTGTCCACGAGGCAATTCTCTGACCGGCCCAGCCCAGAGGTGCCCGCCCGTCCCCGACCGCACCGAACTCACTCGTCGACCGACTCTTTGAGGTCCGCGAGCGCGTTCAGCGCCTCCAGGGGCGTCATCGTCGCCACATCGAGCGATTCGAGTTCGGCGGCGAGTCGCGCGTCCGTGAACTCGTCTGCGACGGTGGGGTCGCCGCGGTCGGTCGGTTCGGCGCCCCCCTCGGTCCCGGTGCTGTCCTCGTCACCGTCGCCGCCGTCACCGCTCCGGTCGCTCTCCGCGAGCAGCTCTCGCGAGCGCGAGACGACCTCGTCGGGCACGCCAGCCATCTGTGCCACCTCGATACCGTAGGAGGCCGCCGCGGCGCCCGGTGCGACCTCGTGGTTGAAGACGACGTCCCCGCCCTCGCGGTCAGTCTCGAAGTGGAGGTTGAACACGCCCGGGAGGTCCTCGGCGATGGCGGTCAGGTCGTGGTGGTGGGTCGCAAAGAGAGTCGTCGCACCGATCTCGTCGTGGACGTACTCGGTCACCGCCTGCGCGATGGCGAGGCCGTCGGCCGTGCTCGTCCCGCGACCGACCTCGTCCAGGAGGATCAGCGAGTCCTCGGTCGCGCCCCCGAGAATGTCCGCGAGTTCGGTCATCTCGACCATGAACGTCGAGCGCCCGCCCGCGATGTCGTCGCTGGCACCGACGCGCGTGAACACCCGGTCGATCACGGGTACGCGGGCCGACGCCGCGGGGACGAAACTCCCCGCCTGTGCGAGGACGGCGATCAACGCGATCTGGCGCATATACGTCGACTTCCCGCTCATGTTGGGACCGGTGAGCACCGCGAAGAAATCGTGATCGTCGAAGTGGGCGTCGTTGGGGACGAACCGGTCTTCGGTCCGTTCGACGACCGGGTGACGGCCCGCCTCGACGGCGAACTCCGCGGCGCCTACCTCGGGGCGGGTGTAGTCGAACTTCGCCGCGACGGTCGCGAAGGAGACGAACACGTCCAGGCGAGCGAGGCGGTCCGCGAGCGCCTGTACCCGCTCGGACTCCGCGGCTACCTCGCGGCGCACCTCGCAGAACAGTTCGTACTCCAGGCCGTCGGCCCGCCCTTCCGCGCGGATGATCTCGTCTTCGCGCTCGCGGAGCTCCGGCGTGACGAACCGCTCGGAGTTTTTGAGCGTCTGGCGGCGCTGGTACTCCTCGGGCACCGAGTCGAGGTTCGGGTCGGTCACCTCGATGTAGTAGCCGTGGACGGAGGTGTGGCCGACCTTCAGCGAGTCGATGCCGGTGCGCTCGCGCTCGCTCGTTTCGAGGTCGTCGATCCACGCCTTCCCCTCGCGTTCGGTCTCGCGCAGGCGGGCGAGTTCCTCGTCGTACTCCGGTTTGACCACCCCGCCCTCGGTGAGTTCGGCCGCCGGGTCTTCCTGTATCGCGCGGTCGATCAACGCCCGGACGTCCGCCAGGGAGTCGAGGTTCTCCCGCAGGCGTGTCAGTGTCGCCGACTCGGCGTCGGCAAGTCCCGCCTCGATGTCGGGGACGACCGCGAGCGTGTCGTGGAGCGACCGCAGGTCCCGTGCGTCGGCGCGGCCGCGGGCCACCCGCGAGATGAGACGTTCGACGTCGTAGACGTCGTCCAGCAGGTCGCGCAGGCGTTCGCGGAGCGTCACGTCGTCGGCCAGTTCCGCGACGGCGTCGTGGCGGGCGGCGATGCGGCTCTCGTCCAGCAGGGGGCGCCGGAGCCAGTCGTCGAGTTTCCGCCGCCCGAGCGCACACGCTGTCTCGTCCATCGCCTCGACGAGCGTCAACCCCTCGCGGCCGCGGACCGACCGCCGGTCGAACAGTTCGAGGCTGTCGATGGCCACCCGGTCCAGCAGCATGTACTCCCGCGGATCGTAGCGCGTGAGGTGGTTGATGTACTCCAGCGTCGCGGTCTCGCGGTCGGCGCCGTCCGCGTCCGGTCCTGCCACCGCGGCCGTCGACCGGTCGTCGAGGTCGCCAGCGTCTGGGTTCCCGCCGCGAGTGTACTCGGCGTAGGCCAGCAGGGCACCGCAGGCCCGGACCTCCACCGCGTCGGCCAGCGCCATCTCGCCGAAGTACGCCTCGACGCGGTCGCGCGCGCGGTCAGTCTCGAAGGCTCGACGCTCGTAGGGCGAGACCATGCAGTCGCCGTCGAAGACGTCCGCGGGCGCGTCGGGGCCGACGATGGCCTCAGCGGGGGCAAAGCGGCCGAGTTCGTCCGCGACCGACTCGACGCGGTCGGCGCTCGTCGCGTAGCAGTCGCCCGTCGAGACGTCCAGCAGCGCCAGGCCGTACGGCCCGGCCTCGTCGCCGCCAGCCCCCGCCCCGCCGCCCGCGCGGCCGGTCCGTTTCGTCGACGTGTCGCCGCCCGCGCCGTCGGCGGTGAGGCAGGCGACGTAGTTGTTGTCGGCGCTCCGGAGGAGTTCGTCCTCGGTGAGCGTCCCCGGCGTGACCACCCGCGTCACGGCGCGGTCGACGACGCCGGAGACCTCGTCGGGGTCCTGGACCTGGTCGGCGACAGCCACCCGGTAGCCCGCTTCGAGCAGGCGCTCGATGTACGACTCGGCGTTGTCGATGGGGATGCCGGCCATCGCGTACTCGCCGGTGGAGTCCTCCCGTTTGGTGAGCGTGATCTCACAGAGGCGCGCGACGCGCTCGGCGGCCTCGCAGAAGGCCTCGTAGAAGTCCCCGACCTGGAAGAGGACAAGCGAGTCGTCGTACTCCCGGCAGAGGTCGAAGTACTGGGCCATCATCGGCGTCAGGTCGTCCTCGCGGTCGGCCATCTTCGCCGGCGCTCCCAGTGCCGCGTCCATGCCCGAACCCCTGTGCCCGCGGCTGAATATATCCTCTGGTCCGGCGGTCTGCGGGTGATGGGAGGCCGGGCCGACGCGCCCCTCAGACACCGGGGACGCCGACGCCCGAGAACACGTCGAGACCGAACGGCCCCAGCAGCGTGAACACGACCACCAGCGTCACCCACGCGATCAGCGTGATCCCCGCGGCCTTGAGCCACCCGCCGGGGTACTGGATATTGACGACGGTGAGGTACGCGCCGAGCGTGAGGATCGGTCCCAGCAGGGGGATCCACCCGAGGAAGGTGCCGACGAGCGTCCAGACGAGCGAGCCGATGACGGCGGTCCAGACCGCCTTCTCGTAGTCCTGTTTGCCGACGACGACGGCCGCACCGACGTAGATGCCGAGGCCGCCGACGAGGGCACCGATGACGAACGTGACGAGCGAGGCGATCAGTCCCATACCCGGACTATCGCCCGCTGGCCGGAAAAAGGTGCGCCGCCGGTGGTCGAGACGGCGGTCAGAGGAGTCCGCCGCCGCCCCAGCGCAGGCCGACCATCAGGAAGACGATGCTCAACTGCAGCAGGCCCTGCAGACCGCCGAGTTTGGCGTTGCGCATGCCGATCCGGGAGACGACCTCGGTGTCGGGGTCGCCCGAGGCGATCTCGCGGTAGATCTTCACCTCGCCGGGCATCACGACGCCGAAGCCGTTGATCGACAGCAGGGCGACGATGCCGAGCGCGGCGGCCGTCCACCCGTTGGTCATCGCGAACGCGGGCAGGGTCACCGCGAGGTACCCGCCCGAGACGAGGACGGCCAGCGCGAGCGCCGCCTGGAGCCGCCGGTCGTCGAAGGCGTCGAACTGCCAGCCGATCAGAACGACCACCGGGACCAGCGTCGCCGCGGTCAGCAGTGCCAGCCACGGGTCGGCGTTCGGGAAGCGCCCGGTCTCCATCGCCAGGACGATCCCGCCGGTGATGGTCACCGTCGCGAGCGTCGGCATCAGGAACGTCATCTTCGGGGTGAACCGCGCGAAGAAACTCGCCCGCTGTTCGGGGTCGAGCCCGCCCACCACTGGGCCCAGTACGAGCCCCATGAACAGGTCGATCCCCGTCCACAGCACCCCTGCCATCACGTGGACGTAGGTGAGTTCGCGGACCCCGCCGACCGCGAGCGCCCCGCCCAGCGCGAGCAGCGGGAGCGCCACCGCCCCCGCGGCGAAGGCGGGGTTGGCTTGCGTCGCCAGGCCGCCGATGCTCCACTCCGGTCGATCCACCGATCCGGTCGCCCCTGCCATGTGCGATCGCTGGACCGTGATCACAGTAAACGTTGGGCCCGCGGAACCGCCGGGGGGAACGACGGACACAGCTCGGCAGGATCAAGTGCGACCGCGCCCAACCCCCACCGATGGAGTTCAAGGTCATCAGGCGATCGGAAAACCGCTATGCCCTGTGGTCCACGCGGGTCTCGGATATGCTCTTCGAGGGCGTGACCCGCGAGGAACTCCTAGAGTGGTACAGGCGCACGGACCCGAACGGGATCGAGGAGTTCGAGGCGCTGATCGACGCCGCCGACGAGCGCGCGGCGGCCGACGGCGTGACCGCTACCTACGAGGAACACCCCGACTTCCTCGGCGGGGGATGACAGCAGTCACCCGGTCGGCCGCTCGCCAGCCGCCAGCGACGAAACGACCTTGACCGTCGAGTCCGAACACTCGGTATGGCCGAACGCTCCCGACAGGCGGAGACGACGTGGCTCGACGTCGCCGACGAGCTCATCGACGAAGGCGTCGAGCGCGAGGAGTCCATCACGCTCAGCGCCGACGACCTGACCGTCGACGTACCGCTGGCGTTCGGCGACGAGGCCCAGCGTGCGCGCTGGGAGTTCGACGGCACCGTGACCGTCACCGTCGACGGGATGCGCGGGTCCATCGCCGAGTGGATGCACCTCTTCCGGGAGACCGAGCGCACCGGGTGACGGCCGTGCGGCCGAGGCGCGATCCACCGCGCGGTTTTTCAGACTTCACCCCTTCTCGTGGGTATGAGCGAGTCCGACGACGCCATCACGGTCTACTCCGACTACGTCTGTCCGTTCTGTTACCTGGGTCGGCAGTCGCTGACCCAGTACCAGGTGACGCGCGAGGAACCGCTCGCCATCGACTGGCGACCGTTCGACCTGCGCTCGAACAAGCGCACCGCCGACGGTGAGATCGATCACGACGCAGACGACGGGAAAGACGACTCGTACTTCGAGCAGGCCAGGGAGAACGTCGAGCGCCTGCGCGAGGAGTACGGTGCCGACGAGATGACCGTCACCCTCAGACGCGACGTCGACTCGCTGGACGCGCAGGTCGCCTCTGTCTACGTCCGCGAGACTCACCCCGAGTCGTGGCTGGCCTTCGACGAGGCGATCTTCGCGGCCCTGTGGGAGGACGGCCGTGACATCGGCGATCCCGAGGTGCTGGCCGACGTCGCCGAGAGCGTCGATCTCGACCCCGAGGAGATCGTCGCCGCCCTCGACGACGAGGCCCATCGCGACCGTGTCTTCACCGCCTTCGAGGAGGCACAGCGCGCGGGCGTCACCGGCGTCCCGACGTTCGTCTACGACGGGCACGCCGCCCGCGGGGCGGTGCCGCCCGAACACCTCGAACGGCTCGTCGAGGGGACCTGACTCCGCCATGCGCGGTCCTGTCTTTCGACGTTCGGTATCGACAGCCGGGGGTGGTCGACGTACCGACCGTTTGCGGGAGACGGATCGGTCCTGGGCCAGCCGCCGATGCGGGAGACGGTCGCTTCTGGGCCAGCCGCCGAACGCCAACGTTTTGATACGTTCGGCCACTACGTGACGCCCGATGACCGACGACGTCGAGGAGACAGTCAGCGATCTGATCGGGGACGCGGAGTCCGTCATGGAGAGCCTGGAAACCGTCGACCCGAGCAAGGTCGACAGGGAGAACTGGGAGGACGAACTGGGGGAGTTCCTGGACGCGATGGAGCAACTGGAGAGCACGGAGACCCGGCTGTACGAACTGATCTTCGACGAGACCTCCGGAAAGGGACGGATCCGCGAGTATCTCCGCGACAGGATCGGCGAGCCGGTGAAGTCCGACCGCGTGGCGCGGGTCAGCGGGATCAGTCAGTACGCTCGACGCATCCGGGAGCTACGAAACGAGGAGGGGTTCGTGATAGACAGCACGCGGACCCGTGCGGAACTGGGACAGAACGACTATTTCGTCGTGGAGATCAGGGACGTCGAAGAGAAAACCCGGATCGACGCACAGACCCGGTACGAACAGCTCCAGCGGCGAGAGACCTGCGAGATCTGCGGGAGAGGCGTCGACCACCCGGAGGTCAAGTACATGGAGGTCGACCACATCGAGTCGTTCGTCGACTTCGAGGATCCCGACGCGGTGAACGACCCGGAGAACCTGCGCACGCTCTGTAACGAGTGTCACCACGGCAAGAGCGCCGCCGACAACATCGCCAACCGCCGCTGAGGGGACATCCGGGGACCGTCAGAACGAACTCAGCTGTGCCTGCTCCCGGTTGCCGATCCGGAACGACTTCGTGAAGACGTCGTGTTCCGTTCCCGCGTCGGGGTCGATGGTGCTCTCTTTCCCTTCCAGATGGAGTTTGATCGCCTCTGCGAGGTGGTAGGCGAGTTTCGGCGGGAGAGCGTTGCCGATCTGCGGGGCGACCCTGGTCCGCGGACCCGCGAACTCGAAGTCGTCGGGGAACGTCTGCAGTCTGGCCCCTTCGCGGACGGTGATCGAGCGGTTCGCTTCGGGGTGGAGATACCGACCCTTCTCGGGCTTGTAGAACTCCGTCCGGATCGTCACGGAGGGCCGGTCCCACCACAGTCTGCCGAAGAGGTCCGTGCCGCCCCTGTCTTTGTTCTTCCAGCAGTCTGGCAGGAGGTCCTCCGGGATATCGAACCTGTTCCCGCCCTTCGGGACCTCCTCCATCCGGTTTTTGCTCAGCTCCGTCACGTGCTTTCGGCTGACGTGCCAGTTTTCTTCGGTCGGCTCGTCGGGCAGGTCACCGATCGCGTCCCGTACCGTCCGGACCTCCTCGTCGAGTTCCTGGGGGAAGAAGGGAACGCCGAGTTTACTGCCGAGTATGAAACTCCGTTTGCGCTTTTGCGGGACGCCGTACTCGTGTGCCCAGAGCGTGTCGACGACGGTCGTGTAGCCGAGGTCCTCGGCGATCTGGACGGTGCGAGCGCCCTCCTGTGACTTGAGGAACCGGGGGACGTTCTCGATCAGGAAGACGTCGGGGTCGATATCCTCGACGGCGCGCATGTACTGGCGCCAGAGCTTGTTTCGCTCGTCCTCGAGTTCCGCCGTTTTGACGCTGTTGAGGTTAGAGAACCCCTGACACGGCGGCCCGCCGACCACGACGTCGGCGTCGGAATACGCGGCGAACGAATCGATCTCCCGGATGTCCCCCTCGATGACCTCGGCGTCGAAGTTCTTCCCGAAGGTCTCCGCCGTGTAGTCGTCCTTCTCGACGGCCAGGACGGTCTCGAACGGGTCGGAGTCGAAGCCGATATCCGAGTAGCCGAGATCCGCGAGTCCGTTCAGTGTCTCGGGGCGCTCGAATCCCAGAGAGATACCGCCTGCCCCGCTGAACAAGTCGACCATTGTGTATTCCCCGGCGTCCATTGTAGTGCTGTAGTGGACTGTTTGTCCCGACGGATTTAAACCCACCCGGGATACCGTCCCCGACTCCCCTGTCGCTCCGACTCTGACCGTCGACCGTCCGTCCGGAACGATATTCGCCACCCTGACCGGTGCGGCGATACCACCGCGTCGGCCGGTAGACCCTTGGCACGTCGCGCCCTTCGCCGTCACAATGGGCGTCCGCCAGTACAAATCGAGACACGACAGGATCGCCGAGCTGCCCCTGGTGACGGAGTCGGCGCGAGTCGTCGAGGTGGAGCGACTGGACCGGGACCGCAAGGCCGAGGTACGGGAGGCGGTCGACCACTGGTTCGAACCCGAGGGCATCGGCGACCGCTACCCGACCGTCGACGACGCGACCGACTGGAGCGAACTCGTCGACGCGCTCCGCCGGGACGGCTACCACTCGCTGGCCCGGCGGGCGGGGGCGCTCCGGGAGCGCTTCGAGCGCCCCGAGCGGATGCTCGTCCGCATCGAGTTCCAGCCCGACGAACCGATCGAGTACCTCGCGGGCCAGTACGTCGGCCTGCGTTACGCCGGGCACTCGCGAGCCTACTCGCTGGCGAGTTCGCCCACGCGCGACACCCTGGAGATCTGCGTGCGCCGCGTCCCCGGCGGGCGCCTCTCGCCGGATCTCTGTGCGGACCTGTCGGTCGGCGACGAGGTGACGGTCCGGGGGCCCCGCGGCGACCTGGTGCTGGACGACCCCTCCGACCGGGACGTGGTCTTCCTGGCGACTGGCACCGGCGTCGCACCGTTCAAGGGGATGATCGACTACCTCTTCGAGACCGGACAGGACGCACACGATGGCACCGAGCGGGACGTGTGGCTATTCCTGGGTGCCGCCTGGGAGGACGACCTGCCCTACCGCGAGCAGTTCCGTGAGTACGCCCGCGACCGGGGGAACTTCCACTTCGTCCCCTGCTTGAGCCGCGAGTCGTATCTCTCGGAGTGGGACGGCGAGACCGACTACGTCCAGCACGCACTCCTGAAACACGTCGACGAGACCGCCGTGACCGCGCCGCTAGGGCGGCGCCTGGAGACGTGGCTAGGTCGGACGCCCGACTCTGGCGTACGGGCGCGACTCGACCCCGGGAACGCGGAAGTGTACGCCTGCGGCCTCAACGCGATGGTCCACAGTCTCGAAACCGTCGTCTCGGCGCTGGGCGTCCCCGACGATCGGATCGTCTGTGAGGGGTTCGGGTAAGTCGCCGCGGCGGCGAGCGCGATTGATCGGAACAGGCGAACCCGTCGGCGCGACGGGCGAGCGCGGCCGCGGTCGACGCGTCAGGCGAACCCGTCGGCGCGGGGCAGTTCCGGACTGCGCGGCCCGAGCCGCTGGAGCATCTCGATCGTGCCGGTGACGTCCTCGGCGCCGACGACGCCCAGCAGGTCGCCGTCTGCGACGACGAGCATCCGGTCGGTCCGGGCCTCGGTCAGCGCCATCAGGAACTCGAAGGCGTCGGTGTCGGGGTGGATCGTCGCCGGATCGTCGTCCATCACGTCCTCGACGCGCGTGGTCGAGCGGTCGAGTTCGGCGACCGCTCGCGCGTCGTCGAGGTCGACTACGCCCGCGAGACTCCCGTCGCCGCGCACGACCGGGAACGCCGTCGTCCGGCGCTCGAAGGCCGCCTCGACGACGTCCGCGACGGTGTCGTCCGCCCGGACCGAGGTCGCGTCGGTCCGCATCAGGTCCCGGACGGTGTACCCCTTCAGCAGGTCCCGCAGGACCGTCGCCTTCGACTCCGAGGAGGCGGCGACGTAGACGAACATCGCGATCAGGATCAGCATGGGCGCGCCAGCCGTGAGCGCGAAGACGGCGCCCAGGATCGCGAACCCTTTCGCGACGGTAGCGGCCTGTTTGGTCGCGTTGACGTAGGGCTGCCCGCGGGCCAGAAGCGCCCGGAGGATCCGGCCGCCGTCCATCGGGAAGGCGGGGATCATGTTGAACACGGCCAGCGTGAGGTTGACGACAGCGAGCCACCCGACGACGAACGTCAGGACGGGCGCCGAGGCGGGCGTGACCTGCAGGCCGCCGAGAAACAGAATCGACAGCAGGACGCTCGTGACCGGCCCGGCCAGCGCCACCCAGAACTCGATGTGCCAGTCCTCGGGGAGGTCCTCCATGTGGGCCATCCCGCCGAAGATCCACAGCGTTATCGACGTGATGTGGATGTCGTACCGTCGAGCCATCCACGAGTGGCCGAGTTCGTGGACGAGGACGCCGAACATCAGCCCGACCGCGCCCGCGGCGCCGATCACCAGCGGCGTCTGCCCGCTCTGGAGGGCGGCCGCGTCGATGGAACTGGCTGACAGCCCCTCGATCAGTCCGGCGTAGACCTCGATCTGTGCCGGTCTGCTGATCAGCCACGCCAGCGCGGGCAGAAAGAGTAGCAGTGTCGCGTTCAGGTAGATCGGTATCCCCGAGATCGTCGCGATCCTGAAATTCTTCATAGGGGCGAGTAGCGCGGCGCACCTAAACGTTTACCGGCGGACCGCGGTCCGATGGGCGTGACCGGACCCGCCCGTGGGGGAGGCGAGTCGACAGGAGACACCCGCCGGAGGGTGAGACGGCGGGACCCGCCCGCGAAAGAGCTGGGACTGGGTAGTCAGATCGGCACAGTTTCACGGCGGAAAGCCCGCGGTTCTTTTTACCCCTGGCCTGTGGTAGGGGGTAGTGATGGCTGTCGAGGGCGACGACGCCGAGGACACGTCGATCCTGTCCGTACTCGACGACGAGTACGCCCGGGCCATCCTGATCGAGACGAGCATCGAGCCGCTGTCGGCGTCGGACCTCAGCGAGCGGTGTGACGCCTCGCCGCCGACGATCTACCGCCGGATCGAACAGCTACAGGACCACGACCTGATCGTCGAACAGCAACAGCTGGACCCGGACGGCCACCACTACAAGACGTATCAGACCCGCATGGAACGCGTCACCGTCGAGATCGAGGACGGCGACTGCACCATCGACGTGGCGCGACGCGAGGTCGACGCCGCCGACCGGTTCACCCGCCTGTTCGAGGGGCTCTCCGAATCATGATCGAGACCGTCATTCCCACCGTGTCTGCCACCCTCGCCGCGTTCGCGGCCCCGCCCGCGCTCACGGCGCCCGCCGCGGTCGCGTCCGGCGTCGCGGCCCAGCAACCGACCGCCACCGGCGGGTCGGTCGCGCTCGCGCTGGCGGTGTTGCTGGGGCTGGCGGTCGCCGCTGGCCTCTCGTTGCTGATCGCCTACGAGGCGGTGCGGGGCTACCGCGGCACCGGCGACCGCGCGATGCTGTGGCTGGCGGCCGGGATCGTCCTGCTGACGGCGGGGCCGATCGCGCTTCGGGTCGCCATCCCGACGTTCACGACGGCTGGCGACTCCGTCCGGATCCTCTCGGCGACGACCAGCGAACTGCTCGGTCTGGGCTGTATCCTCTACGCCATCTACGGCCGACCATGACCCGACACACCACCCACCGACCACACGCGACCGAGCGCCCCCGCGGGAGCGGCCCGTCCGGCTGTAGTCGACGCACCCGATCCAGTGTGAGCGGACGCGACGCGGCCAGCGAAGTCGGGGGTGAGCCGCGATGAGCGCGGCCGCGGCACTCGCGGCGACAGGGTTCGCCGGACCGCTCCAGGTGGCTCTCGGTGGCGTGAGCGCGGCGACGCTGGCCCACGCGCTGACCGCCGCGGTCGGCCTGTTCGTCGCATACCAGGCCTTCCGGGGATTCCGCCGCAACGAGAGCCGTCCGATGCTGTTCCTGGCGGTCGGTCTGTTCTTCCTGACGACGGTCGGGTTCGTCGTCTCGACGCTCCTGGTGACGGCCACCGGGGCGAGCGACGCCGTCGCCGCGCTCACCTGGACGGTCGCCGAGATCGTCGGCCTCGCGGCGGTCCTCTACGCTCTCACCGGCGCCTGACCGGCCGCGGTCGACACCCTCAAGCCCCGAGGAGCCCAGCGTTCGCGCATGGGAACGCCGCTGTCGCCCCGCGAGAAGCAGGTGGAGACGGTCATCGACCGCCTCTGGGAGGAGTACCCCGACGCGACCATCTCGCTGGAGTTCGAGAACCGCCTGGAGTTGCTCGTCGCCGTCGTCCTCTCGGCGCAGTGTACCGACGAACGCGTCAACGAGGTCACCGCGGACCTCTTCGAGAAATACGAGACCGCGGCCGACTACGCCGCGGCGAGCGAGGAGCAACTGGCCGAGGACATCTACGGCATCACCTTCCACAACAACAAGGCCGGGTACCTGAAAGAGGCGGGCCGGATCATGGCCGAGGAGTACGACGGCGCGGTGCCCGACACGATGTCGGGGCTGACCGACCTCCCAGGCGTCGGCCGCAAGACGGCCAACGTCGTCCTCCAGCACGGCCACGACGTCGTCGAGGGCATCGTCGTCGACACGCACGTCCAGCGGCTCACCCGTCGCCTGGGCATCACCGACGAGGAACGCCCGGACGCCATCGAGGAGGACCTCATGCCCGTCGTCCCCGACGAGGAGTGGCAGGACGTGACCCACCTGCTGATCAGTCACGGCCGCGCGGTCTGTACAGCCCGTGACCCCGCCTGTGACGACTGCGTGCTCGCGGACGTCTGTCCCTCTGAGAAAGGCGACTCCGAGGTCGACCTCGCCAGCGGCGACCCCTGGGAGTGACTGCGGACCGCTGGACCCCTCCCGAGCGGACGACCGGGCGTGAATCCGCCGACGCCGAATGGTTGCCGTCTTTTCATTTTCCGGGTGAATATCTGATTTTATCATCCATCGGACTAGAGACGGTGGTGATGGAAGTCGACGATGACCGGGCCCTCGAAGCCGCAGAGGAGCACCTCAGGGAAGCGCTGGACCGGGCGTCGAACCCGGAGTCGCAATGTCACATCAGGCAGTCACTCCAGTTGCTCGTGTCGGTTCGGGAGAACGAGGAGTGACCGCCGGGCGCTCCGTCTCTTTCACGTGTTGACGTCTTCGAGGTGATGGCTGACCACGACCCGACCCTTCGGTGTGAGCTTCGGCCCCGACCCGGACCGGGCGACGAGGCCCTCCGATTCGAGGTCGTTGAGGATCATCGTCGCCTGGCTGCCGTCCATGCCGAGGACGCTCGCTAGCGAGACGCCGTCGCCGGTCGAGTAGATGGCGACCAGTGTCTCGACCTGTTCCTCCGAGAGGGTGACGTCCTCCAGTTCGGACATGAGTTCGCTGTACTCCAGACGGAGGTACCGGCCGAGGATGCTCATCTTCCGGGCCGACTGCATCGCGCCCAGCGTCGTCACCGACTGCCCGTCAGGCATGTGCTGGACGGCCAGTACCGGCCGATCGGTTCCGCCGATCTCGCGAGTGAGTCTGTCGAAGTCGCTGATCGTCGACAGCGAGATATCGACGGTGTCGTCGGCGCGTCTGAACTCGACGGTTCCGGGCTTCAGAAAGAGTTTCGCGGGGACGAACTCCGCGTCCGTGACCCGCCCCCCGACCCGCGCGGGATGTTTGACCGTCATGTCGGTCCCGTTGAGGATGGCCTTGAACAGGACGGTCGTGAACTTCTCGATCTTGTCGTCGTCGCTCTCGACGGCGGCGACGAACCGCCGGTCGTCGCGTTCGAACGCGACGGTCACGGTCGAACTGAAAAAGTCCCCGAGGTCGTCGGGCACTTGTCCGACCGTGACGTCGAACACGGAGGACAGCGGAATCGTCACCTTCCCCTCGTCGGCGGCCAGGACCAGCCGCTTCTGACTGAGGAGGATCCGCCCCTTGACCGGTTCCGTTCGGGCAGTCACCTCGGAGTTGAAAGTCCCCACGAAGTCCGCGATCACGGATTCCGACATCGATCGGGCTACTGCGTGGTTGTGAGGGACAAATATTGAGCGTTTCGTGCGAGTATCAATGGAGAGAACGCCAGTAGCCGGGCTTTCGGCCCGCGATCATCCCGGAGAGCGGTCAGGTGTCCGGATACGCCGGGAGTCGGGCCGAGCGATCGCTCCCCTCGACGAACGGGAGAGTGACGACCCGCGCCGGTCGCTCCGCCCCGTCGACGCGGACGGTGAGGTCGTCTATCGCGTCGGGGGGGCTGTCGCCGGTGCTCTCCGTCTCCTGTCCGTCGTCACCGCGGTCGGCCACCGCCGCGGCGTCGACGAACGCCAGCGCCAGCGGTTCCCCGCGGGTGGGACTGTCGACGGCGCGTGTCACCTCGCCAGCGGCCGTATCGCCGTCGAAGACCGCCGCGCCAGTCGTCGGGCACTCGTCGAGGGCGAGGCCGACCAGCCGTTTCCCGACCTGCCCGCGGTTCTCGATGCGGGAGACGACCTCCTGGCCGACGTAACACCCCTTCTCGAAGTCCAGGGCGTTACGGACGCCGACGGCGTTGGGGATCCGTCCCTCCAGTTCGGTCGCGAACAGCGGCGTCCCGGCTTCGAGCGTGAGCGTGTCCCACGTCCGGGCGCCGAAGGGCGCGGCGTTGAGGCCGCGGTTGACCAGCGTGTCGAACACGTCGGGGCCGTCGGCCGCCCGGCAGACGACGCGAAACCCCTCCTCGCCGGTGAGACCGTCGTCGCGGAGCACCGTCACGCCCGCGTCGACCATCGATCCGCGGACGAAAGAGAGGGCGTCCTGGGGCGCGGTCGCCTCGTTGAAGACGCTCGCGATCTTCTCGGTGGCGTTCGGGCCGTAGACGCCGAAGACCGCGAGGTCATCCGTCGCGTCGGTGATCTCGACGTCCTGGATGAACGTCTTGCCTCGCCAGTCCTCGGCGACCGCCTCGGTGCGCTCGGGCGGGAGGAAGACGAGCAGGCGGTCGCCCGCGGCGGCGTTGAACACGTACATGTCCGTCTCGATGGCGCCCTGCGGGTCCAGCAGGAGGGCGTAACAGCCCTCGCCGTCCGCCGCGGGGACGCGGTTCGAGACGGCGTTGTCGACGAAGTCGACGCGGTCCGCGCCCTCGATTTCGAGGACGCCGAACGCGTGTTCGGTGACCCCGACCACGTTGCGGACCGCGGCGTGGGCCCGCTCCGGTCGGCCGTACGACTCGACCATCCGCCGCCCGCCCCGATCGGTGAACGCCGCGCCGTGGTCCGCGTGGACCGACTCGATGACCGTCATTACTCCCGAGTGGGGCCGTCGCCGGGTTACATCTTCCGGGCGCGGGCCAGCGGGGCGGGGGTCCGGACCTACCGCCGCGACCGGGCCAGCAGGCCAGCCCCAGCAAGCGCGATCAGGGCCGCGATGACCCCGAACCCGGGACCGACCGAGGACGTTCCGGGGGCCGGTGTGGGGGTTCCGCTCGACCCGGGACCCCCGCTGGCGGGCGTGCCTGTGGCCGTCCCGGTGGTCTCGCCGGATGCGGTTCCGGTCGCAGTGGTCCCCGACCCCTCCTCGCCGAAGGCGCCGAGCGTTCCGCTGGCCCAGTCGCCCGAGAGCGTGACGTTGACCGTCCGGGCGCTCGTGTCGACTGACGAGGACCCCCGCTCGGTCCAGGCAGCCCCGTCGTGGTGCCACAGCGAGAGCGTCGACGCGCCGACGCTGTTCAGGTCGCCCGCCCGGTAGTGCAGCGCCAGGTCCAGATAGCCGTCACCGGTAGTGCGACCGACCGCGACGTAGCGGCCGATCCCCGCGGCGGCGGGGTTCGACGGCGGTGACGCGACGGGGGCGACGGTGACGTTGCGCGCCTCGAAGGTGAGCGTCGTGTTCGTGGCGTTCGAGTCGCCGAGGTCGAGTCGCGCGACCGACACGTCCGAGGAATTCGAGACGGTGACCGCCCACCGGGCCGACGACGTCGCGTAGACGCCGTTATCACGGAGCGTCACGTTGTCGGAGGTGGCGTTGACGTCGATACCGTGCCACTCGTTGTCGACGACGTTTCCGGACAGGGTGTGGTTCGTCGACCCGTGGAGGTGGATGCCGATCCGCGTGTAGTTCTCGACGGTGTTGTCGTCGATGGTACTGTCGTGGGTGTCTTTCAGCGAGATCGCGACGCCGTCGTTGTCGCGGAGGGTGTTGTTCGCCACCGTCGCTCCGGAGACGTCACGCAACTGAGTCGCGTTGCCCTCGCTCCACGAGACGTTGTTCTCCCGGACGGTGACGTTCGAGACCCGTCGGAGCGAGATCCCGGCGCCGCCGTTGGCGTGCACCGTGTTGTTCCGGAAGACGAGTCCGGCGCCAGCCTGCGAGACCGAGATTCCACCGCCACTGCTCCCGGTCACCGTGTTGTTCCGGAAGACGAGTCCGGCGCCGCTCTGTCCGATACTGACGCTCGTGTCCCCCCACGAGGTGTCCGAGAAGACGTTGCTCCTGAAGGTGTTGTCGGGGGAGGTGTTGGCGAGTCGGAGGTTCTCCTCGCCGGAGGAGTGGATCGTGTTGCTGTGGAAGGTGTTGTTCGCCGAGTTCCCCAGCAGGACGCCGCGCCCCTCGGAATTGACGACGTCGGTGTGTTCGATCCGGTTGTCGTCGGCGTGCGTGAGCACCAGCGCCGGGTCGTCGGCCGTCTGTGCCAGACGGACGTCCGAGACGGTGTTGTTCGACGAGAAGACGAGTCGGACCCCGTAGTCGCCGCCCGCGATATCGACGTCGGAGATCTCGCTACGGGAGACGTTCTCGAAGTGGATCGAGTGGCCGTGGGTCCCGAAACTGTTCCAGGCCCACCGCTCCAGTCGGAGGTCGGTGACCGTCACGTTCGAGATGCCGCCGGTGCTGGCGCCGTTGGCGTAGACCCCCGTCCCGTCGACGTTCACGTCGTCGCCCTTGAGCGTGTACCCCTGCCCGTCGAGAGTCACGTCGCTCGCAGTGATCTCGATGCAGGTCCCGTCGGCCGTGATGTTGCCCGTGAGTCGGTAGTAGCCGGGGTCGTCGATGTTCGTGCAGTCCTCGACCAACTGCGGGGGCGTGTCCGACAGCGGCGACCCGCAGTCGACGTTGCCGACGCACTGGCCCGGTTGTGGCCCCGAGGCCTGGCCCCACCAGTTGGTCGTCGCGTCGCCCGTGGGGTCCGCGCGCATCGCCTGGACGCCGTGGCGGTCGTTGTCCGCGATGACGCTCTGGTCGACCGACCACGCACCAGTCGTGTCCCTTGCGACCACGGCCTGCGTATTGTCGCGGAGGACAGTCCGATTGATGGTCCACGCCCCCTCCGAGTAGTTCGCGCGCACACCGATTTCGTGCCCTGTCACCGTAGCGTCCGCGATCAGCCAGTCTCCCTCGGCACCGAAGGTGTTGACGCCGATATCCGCATTGTCGACGATAGTGGTCCGGACGATCGACCACGAACCGTTCCCGCTGGCCCCGACGCCGAGGAGACCGTTGTGCCGGATCACGGAGTCCTGGATAGTCCAGTTCCCGGAGTCACCGGCGTTGACGCCGCCGTACGAGTTGTTCTCGATGACCGTATCCGTGATTCGCCAGTCGCCGACCGCGGCGCCGGCCCAGACGCCGTATGCCGCGCCGTCGACGATCTTCGAGTTCCGGATCGACCAGTCGCCGTGGTTGTCGCGGGCGTACACCCCGACGTCGCTACTGTTTCTGATCGTGACGTTCTCCACGACCCACGATCCGCTGGAGTACGGGGCGTGGATGCCGTAACCGGAGCTGTTCCGGATCGTCGTGTCGGCGATGATCCAGTCGCCCCCCTCGTTGTACGAGCGAACGCCGTGCTCGTAGTGTTCGATCGTGAAGCCGCGGATATCCGGGGAAGCCGACGAGAGGATGAAGAATCCGACACGCGGGTCCGACAGCCCGGACCCGTTCAGCGTCGCACCGTCGGGTGCGACCAGCGTGACGTTCGTCGGAATCCCGACTGTCTCCCGGTAGGTCCCGGGCCGGACCACGATCCGATCGCCGTCGCTCGCCGCGTCGACTGCGTCGTCGATGGACGTGTAGTCGCCCGATCCGTCGGTCGCGACCGTGATCACGTTCGTCGACTGCGCGGTCGACGCGTCGGCCACGGACGGGGCCGTCGACGCGTCAGGTCCAACTCCAGCCGACGACGCGACGGTCGCATCACTCCCGGCCGAGTGGTCGACCGGAGCGCCCGCAACCGCACCGAAGGCGACGACCGACAGCACGACCAGCGCCGTCAGCCCGACGGCCACACCGGTGCGTGCTGTCATCCGTCACCCCCACCGGTCGCGTCGGGGGCGGGACGCGGCCCGCGACGGCCTGCCCGGGCCGACGTCGGTGGCTGCCCCCCTCGCGAACCACACGTTGACTGTCGCCGCTCCGATCCGATCAGTCCAGACACACCGGGCCGGTCGATCAGCCCGGAACTGCTGGCAGACATACGTGTCGCGGAGACGGCCCGGCCCCTAAGTTGGGGCCTCTATGTACGTAGTGTCGATAGTGGATCGACCGAAGACGCCGGATAGGGCGGCCACGAACCGCCTACCCGCGTAGCAACGACTTCAGTTGCGCCGCGGAGAACAGCGTCGTCGGCCGGTCCATGTGGACCGCGATCTCGCCGGAGAAGGTGCGCATCCCGGCCCGCTGGACCGGTTCGGGCAGCGAGTAGGCCCGGCGGACGGCGTGGCCCAGTTCGATCTCACGTTCCAGATCCCCGCGCCACGCCTCCTCGTAGTCGGCGAGCGTCGCCGGGCGACCGGGATCGATCGTCTCGGCGGCGTGGTCGGCCGCCGTCATGCCGTAGAGGATGCCGCCGCCGGTGAAAGGTTTGGTCTGTGCGGCCGCGTCGCCGATCAGAAAGGCGCGGTCGCTCGTCACCGAGTCGGGCGGGCCGATGGGGATCAGTCCCGAACACCGGCGGTCGGTCTCGACGCCGTAGTCGGCCGTGAACTCCTCGAAGCGGGCGCGCACGTCGTCGCCCGGCGGCACCGCGAGGCCGTACTCGACGCCCGCCTCGCCGCGGGGGATCCGCCACGCGAAAAACTCCGGGACCGTGAGGTGGACGTCCACGAAGTCACCGGGGTCGTCCTCGTCGGTGAAACCGAGGACGCCGTGGAGGAGTTCGCCCGGCTCGGGCAGGTCGAGTTCGCGGCGGACCCGCGACTTCGGGCCGTCACACCCCGCGACCATCCGCGCCCGGTGGGTCTCGACGCCGTCCGGTCCTTTCACCTCGATTTCGACGTGGTCCGCGCGTTCGGCCACGCCGACGACGGTGTGGTGTTCCCGGAGGTCCGCCCCGGCCTCGCGGGCGGCGTCGGCCAGTTCCCGATCGAGACCCACGCGGTCGATGACGTTCGAGACGGCCTCGTCCTTGTAGAAGGGGTACGAGGGGGTGTGCCAGTCGGGCCGGTCGTCCGGTGTCTCGCCGTCCTCCCGAGCGTCCCCCGCTGGTTCGTCACGGGGGTCCGGCGGCACCTCGCCGCGGGGCTCGTCGAGGTGAAAGCGGGCGCCGTGGACGACGTTCTGGAGGAGGCGCTCGCGGGCCCCCTCGGGCGCGTACTCCCAGATGTCTGTACTCACGTGGCCGGAACAGGCCAGCGGTTCGCCCACCTCTCCCTGTTCGAACGCCAGCACGTCGTGACCCGCCTCGGCGGCGCGGCGGGCGAACCGCGACCCGGCCGGGCCACAGCCCACGACGACGAAATCACGCATTACCGATGTGGTCGGTCCGGGCGGACAAATACTTTCACGTTCGACACGCTTCGCGACGGACGGTTCTCACACCGTGACGACGGCCATCCCGCCGGGCGCCCGGTTCTCGTAGGCGTCGGGCCACTCGACCGGGGCCCGCACCCACGACGCGCCAGCGTCGTCCGAGCGGTAGAGCCCGCGGTTGTTCAGCGCGTACAGTCGCTCGCCCTCGCCCGCCGCCAGTACCGACCGGACCGTCCCCTCGGGATCGGGCAGCCCCTCGGTGACGCGGGTCCACTCGACCTCGGCGTCGCCGCCGGTCGTCGTCCGGTAGACGTGCGTCTCCGCGGCGGCGGTGCTGTGGGCCGAGCGAGCGCCGCTGGCGGCCGAGACGACTACCGTGTCCGGGTCGGCCCGCGGGACGGCCATCCCCCACGCGTAGCGGTGGCCGGGGCCGCCGGGATAGGCCCAGGTCTCGCCACCGTCCTCCGAGCGGGCGAAGCCGTCGCCCGCGGCCGAGTAGACCCGTCCGGGTGCATCGGGGTGAGTCGCGAGCGTGTGGCTGTCCCGCGGGGCGGCGCCGGTTCGCTCCCGCGGGTCGCTCCCCGCGCCTCCGCTCGCGTCGCTCCCTGGGGCGCCTTCGGTGCGGTCGCGCCACGTCTCGCCCCCGTCGTCGGTGTGGACCAGCGCCCCGGCCTCGATGGCGACCGCGAGCCGCTCGGGGTCGCTGGGGTCGACCTCGATCCACTGGACGTGGTGGGTGTCGGGACGGGGCGGGAACGACCACTGGTCGGCAGCGGGCAGGTCTGTCAGGCCCGGCCGTTCGGTCCAGGTCTCGCCGCCGTCTTCCGAGCGGTAGATCGTGGAGGGTTCGGTCCCGGCCCAGATCCGATCGGGGTCGTGGGGACAGACCGCGAGCGCAGTCACGCGGTCTTCGATCTCGGGCGCGACGCGCTCCCAGGAGTCGTCGCCGTCTGACGATCCTGACGAGGTCTCGACCGCGTCACTCGCGAAACCGCCGTCCGTGGTACGCTGGATCCCCGACTCGACGGTGCCAGCGAACACGCGGCCAGGCCGGTCGCTGCTGACCGCGACACACTCGAGGTCGTGACCGCGGAGGCGTTCCGTGGTCGTCCACTCGCCGCCGTCAAACTGGACCACGAGGAGTCGGTCCTCCAGTGTGGCGTAGACGCGTGACTGGTTCACGGGACCGACCAGAGCGCCCAGAGCAAAGACAGTTACTCGCCGATCGAGAAGTCGAGCGGGGTGGGGCGGTCGGGGTGATCAGACCCGTCACCCTCGACGCCGTCGAAGACGAAGCGGGCGCCGTCGTGAGACTCGTCGAGTTCGACGGTCCACCCGTGGGCCTCGGTCATCGTCCGAACGATACCGAGACCGAGGCCGGTGCCGTCGGTCTCGGTCGTGTAGCCGGACTCGAAGATCCGGTCGGTGTCGTCGTTTGGGACCCCGGGACCGTCGTCTTGCACGTAGAACCCGGACGGTGTCGGCCCGACCTCGACGGTGAGGGTGCCCCCCTCGCTGTCGACTGTGGCGTGCTCGATGGCGTTGCGAAAGAGGTTCTCGAAGACCGAAGCGAGGCGACCGGAACTGGCCCGGACGGTCCGGTCACCGTCGACGACCAGCGTCGCGTCGCCCGTCTCGACGGTGTCCCACGCGTCCCGGGCGACTGTCGAGAGGGAGACAGGCTCGGTCTCTTCGACGGTCTGGCCCTCGCGAGCCAGCGTCAGGACGTCGTCGACGATCTCCTGCATCCGGTCGGTGGAGTGGGCGACCTTCGAGAGGTGCGTTCGCGCCTGCTCGCGGTCGGCGGCGTCGAGTGACTGCTTCGCGAGGAGGGACTCGGCCAGTTCGACGTGGCCGTCCGCGACCTGGATCGGGTTCCGGAGGTCGTGCGAGATCGTCGACGCGACCTGATCGAGGCGTTCGTTTTGCTTTTCGAGGCGCCAGCGCGACCGCTCCAGATCGGACACGTCCCGGAGCAGGATGGCGTGCCAGTCGTCGTCTGCCCTTCGGTTCTGTTCGATAGTGGAGACGCGGACCGAGAAGTGACGGTCCCGTCCGTCGATCGGGAGCGTGAGAGGGTCGACCGCCGCTGTCTCCGCGACGGGGCCGTCGAAGTGAGTCGCCAGTGTCGGACAGACCTCCGCGAACGGATCGCCGATCCGGTCGCCGATCGCTGGCCAGACCAGACCGGCGCGTTCGTTCGCGTCGACGACCCGTTCGCGTTCGTCGAGAACGACGACGGGATCTCCCAGTCTCTCGACGATAGCACTCCGGGCGACCGGTCTGACGTCGAGCATACCGAACCGGAAGACCGCGAGAGCTGTCAGGAGATAAAACGACAGCGCGCCGTACGGGCCGTGTGAGAGGCCGTCCGCGGGGAACAGGCCAGTGTAGCCAGCGAACTCCATGATCGTGATCGAGAGTCCCCCCAGGACGAGCAAAACGAGTTGCCACCCGGCGCTGCCCTTCGTCGAGAGCAGGTGCCGGCCGAGTCGGTATTCGGTGTACAGCGCCAGAACCGTGAGGCCGAGGATGGCCCCGCTCCCCGCGGGGCCGAGCGTGACGTAGAGGTACGTGAACGGCGCCTGAACCCGATCGAACTCCCGCCAGACGAGGTGGTGGTAGCGGTTGGTCACCGCGAGGACGGCGATGCCGACCGTCGAGAACAGCAGCACCGCTCGGACGGCGACGTGTCTGTGCAGACCCGCGTCGGCGTACTTCGACCCGAAGACGATAAACGCGGAGATCGACGTGTAGGCGGCCACCGTCCAGACGACCAGCGTCGCGTGGAGCAACACCGGGTCGGAGACCCACACGTGTCCGAACACGGCGGCCAGCCAGACCATCCCGGTGAGGGTCTTGAACACGAAGGTCCAGGACCCGGGCCGGTCCAGACGGGTTGTGTACACCCAGTAGGCTAGCAGTCCCTGAACGACCAGCGTGACCGCTGGAACGATCAGGTAGACCAGCCTGACGACACCGGCATCGGCCATAGCCGCCTTCACTCGGAGACGGCAATGAATCCTCGGCACTCGCTATCAGGATCAATAATCAGGCACCCGTTCCCCTGGCAGTCTGGACGAACAGTTCGGGGCCGTCACGGGAGTGTGTAAGGACGAACAGTTCGGGGCCGTCACGGGAGTGTGTGACCGACAGGCGGGAATGTGCGCGGCAGTCAACGGGCCTGACCGAACTCACGGACGTGCGAGCGACTCGGATCGAACCGGGACGTCGCGACGACTGCGTTCAGTCGTCGTCGGCGCGCGTTGCGTTCCCGTCGGCGTCGGCGGTGACGGCCCGGTCGGCGCGGGGACCCTCCAGGTCCACGTCCGGCAGGAGGTCGCGCAGGTACTCGCCGGTGTGTGAGTCCTCGCTGCGGGCGACGTCTTCGGGGGTGCCCTCGGCGACCACCTGGCCGCCCGCTTCGCCGCCCTCCGGTCCGAGGTCGACGATGTGGTCGGCGTTTTTGACGAGGTCGAGTTCGTGCTCGATGACCACGACGGTGTTGCCGTCGTCGGTCAGTCGGTGCAGCACGTCGATGAGTTTCCGCTCGTCGTGGGGGTGGAGCCCGGTGGTCGGTTCGTCCAGCAGGTAGAGCGTCTCGCCCGAGTCTTTCTTGCCGAGTTCCTCGGCGAGTTTCACGCGCTGGGCCTCGCCGCCCGACAGCGTGGTCGAGGGCTGACCGAGGCGCATGTAACCCAGGCCGACGTCTTTCAGGAGTTCGAGACGGCGGCGGATCTGGCTGTGGCCCTCGAAGAAGTCGTAGGCCTCGGCGACGGACATCTCCAACACGTCGGCGATGGTGGCGTCCTTGTAGGTGACGTCGAGCGTCTCGCGGTTGTAGCGGGCGCCGCCACACTCCTCGCAGGGCACCTGCACGTCCGAGAG
>Ga0207813_100395_pt1 | contig 25578 bp, 26 predicted proteins | sample A23E3SouthBayCA_2_FD_187730 | JGI IMG/M metagenome (GOLD analysis project Ga0207813, IMG submission 187730) | Aerobic enrichment media microbial communities from Eden Landing Ponds, California, USA - A23 E3 (4) (SPAdes) | ecosystem: Environmental > Aquatic > Marine > Unclassified | place... | reverse complement strand
CCGCCGCCGACCCGCCGTCGCTCGCTCGCGCCGCTCAGAGCCCGAGTCCGCGCAGGCCGACCATCATCCCGATGATGGCGAGCATGAACACCGTCTGGAGGAGCCCCCACTGCATCGTCTTGCCGAGCAGTTCGTCGATGCGCTCCCCGTCCGGGTCGTCGGCGGAGAGTTCGACGCTCAGCCGCGTCGTCAGCAGGTGGAGCGGACCGAAGCCGTTCAGGAGCATCAGGACGCCGATACCCAGCGCGCCCCACAGCCAGATGGAAGGATCGGCCCAGTAGCCCAGCAGTGCGGCCAGCCCGATCCCCGACCCGATGACGCCGACGCTCAGCGGTTCCGCCACGACGATCACCTTCGGAACGAGTTGCCGGTTGACCGCGCTCGCAGCGTCGGGCGGCGCGGCGTCCAGCGACGGCCCGAGGACGAACTTGAAAAAGAAGTCGAGGCCGAACCAGAACGCTCCCAGCGCGACGTGGACGTAGAACATCGCGGTCACGTTCCCCCAGAGGTACACCGCCAGCGGGACCACGAGCGTGAGTACCGCTACCGCGGCGGCGAATCCCCTGTCGGCCATCTCTACCACCAGTCCGAGTTCGTCGCGGTGTGACGACGGACGATCGACCGTTGTCATACGGCAGGGCACAGACGACTCTGTAATAAATCGTCTCGTTCGCTGACAGCAGGACGGCAGCGCTCGACGGTCGCGACACGCCGCCGGTGCGGACCGCGGCCCGATCCCACCAGCAGTGTCCCGTTCATCCGTGCCAGATCCGGACGACACCGTCCGATCCTGCCGCGCCGACCGCCAGCGTGCCGTCACCCTGCCGGACGCCGGTCAGGTTCGAGGCGAGTTCCCCGCCGACTCCGAACCGCCGCCGGACCTCGACGCCACCGTCCGGGACCCGGGCGAGTGCGAGCAGTTCGTCCCGTCTGTCGGTCGGCACGAGCAGTTCCGGCCGGCCGTCCCCGTCGACGTCGGCCGCGAGGCCCCCGTCGAGGTTGCGCGACCCGAGCGCGTGCGAGGAGACGCCCGACCGCGAGGCGACGGTCCGCAGTTCGTCGCCGCGGCGGCGATAGAACCGGGCGGTCCCCCCGACGTGTGGCGTCTCGACGGCCGCGACTTCGAGTTCGCCGTCGGTCCCGAACGGCGCGACACAGAGCTGGTGGCGCCAGCGGTTCCCCGTCGAGAACCCCGGCCCGGTCGCCAGTCGCTCCCCCTCGGCCGTGAACGCGGCGAGTCTCGCGCCAGAGTCCGCGTCCGAGAGCGTTACCAGCAGGTCACGCGCCCCGTCGCCGGTGAGATCCGCCGCGATCGGTGCGATCCCCTCGACGACCGACGCGGAGAGATCGACCGCCGTCCGCACCGTCAGCCCGTCGCGGACGTCGGCGAGTACCACCCGCTCGGCTTCGAGTCCGTCGCCCAGCGCTCCGTGGGGGTATCGCTCCGTCCGTCCGGCGAGCACCGCGTACCGCCCTGGCGCGACGCGGACGGGACGGGCGTCCGGAAGCGCGCCGACGTCCGCGCGTCGCGTCGCCTCGCCGTCGCCGACGGTGAGCGATCCGTCCGTCGCCACTGAGAGGATCCGGTCGCCAGCAACCGGGACCGGGGCCGACAGCGGCGACGCGGTTTCGGGTCCGGTCACCAGTTGCGCGCGGCCGTTCCCGCGGCGTGCGACCGGTGGCGCTCCGGCGGATCGGGTGCCGAGCGACGTCGACGACTCGACTGTCCCGCCTGCGAGGGCGATCCGTTCGACGCGGCCGTCGGCCCCGGCGACGATCCAGTCGCTCCCGCTCGGGGTCGGGACCGTCACGAGCCACACCGGACGGCCGTCGAACTCGTAGCTCACCCGATCACTCTGGGCGTCCAGTGTCCCCCGGCCACCGACGACCCTGTTGCCGGAGAGTCTGACGTGTGTGAGACCGATTTGCCGTTCGTCCGATCGGTCCGGGACGGTGTGGCCGCCGCTGGCGGTGTCGTCCGGTCCGTCGCTCGAACACCCGGCGAGCAGTGAGAGACCCGCGGCCGCCGCGCCGAGAACGGCCCGGCGGCGGGGGGCCATCAGTACTCGCGCTCGATGAGGTAGTCCGCGATCTCTTCGAGTCGGTCGCGAGCGTCGTTGTCCGGGAGTACCTGGAGGTTCTCCTTCCCGCTGGCGATCAGGTCGCGCGCCGTCTCGCGGGCGAACTCGATGCTCCCGGCGGCTTCGAGTTCCGCGACCGCATCCTCGATCTCGGCCTCGTCGACGGCGTCGACGCTGTCGGTCCCGACGAGGCCGTCCACGTCGACGCCCTGCTGGCGTGCGTGCAGCGTCACGAGGGTCTGCTTGCCTTCGACGAGGTCGCTACCCCGCTGTTTACCCAGTTGCTCGCTGGGCGTCGTCAGGTCGAGCAGGTCGTCCTGGATCTGGAAGGCACGACCGATGTCGAGGCCGTACCCGTAGAGATCCTCGACGCGGTCGTCGGCACCGACCAGCATCGCGGGGATGGCCGCGGAGGCGGCGTACAGCACCGCCGTCTTCAGTTCGACCATCTCCAGGTACTCGTCGGGCGTGACCGCGTCGCGGGACTCGAAGTCGATATCCAGCGACTGACCCTCGCAGATCTTCGTGCAGGCCTGTGCCAGTTCCGAGGCGGCGTCGACCGACCGTTCGGGTTCGGCGCCGGTCCCGAGCATATGCTCGAAGGCCTTCGCGTAGAGCGTGTCGCCAGCCAGAATCGCCGTCGAGAGATCGTATTCGCGGTGGACGGCCGGGACGCCCCGGCGGAGGTCGTCGTCGTCCATGATGTCGTCGTGGATCAGCGTGAACGACTGGATGATCTCGACGCTCATCGCGGCTTTCAGGATATCGACCTCGCCGTCGTCCAGCGTCGGGAACGCCCGGTAGTCGACCGCGTCGCTGTCCACGTCGGCCAGCGCCTCGGCGACCAGCAACACGATGGTCGGGCGGAGACGCTTGCCGCCTGCGTCGAGCAGGTATCGCGATGCCTCGTAGAGCCGTTCGGGGTGCGTGACCGGCAACTCCTCCGGGAGGGCGTCGTTGACTCGCTCGCGCCGCGTCGCGATCGCCCGCTCGACGGCCGTCTGGCTCTGGTCAGACATCCTACTCGACCAACTGGATCAGGTTGCCGTTGCGCGTGACGTGAAGGTCCCGTCCCATCTGGTATCCCATTCCCTCCGCGAGGTTGACGTACGAGGAGTAGCCGGACATGTCCTGGTGAGCCGGAATGACGTTGCGCGGCTGAAGCGCGTCGAGCATCTCGTAGTGTCCCTCGCGGTTGAGGTGCCCCGAGACGTGGATGTCGTCGTAGATACGCGCGCCCTGCATGCCGAGCAGTTTCTCGGACTGGTAGCGCTGGCCCTCGTTGGTCGGTTCGGGGATGACCCGCGCCGAGAAGATGACCTTGTCGCCGTCGTCCAGTTCGTAGGGGGTCTCACCGCGACCCATCCGGGTGAGCATCGCGCGCGGTTCGCCCTGGTGGCCGGTGACGATGGGCAGGAAGTTCTCCTTGCCCTCGTTCATGATCCGCTTGAAGGTCCGATCGACCGACTTGCGGTGACCGTACATCCCCAGGTCCTCGGGGAAGTCGACGAAGTCCAGGCGCTCGGCGGTACCCGAGTACTTCTCCATCGAGCGCCCCAGCAGAACGGGCTGGCGGCCGATGTCCTTGGCGAACTCGACCAGCGAGGTGACGCGTGCGATGTGGCTTGAGAACGTCGTGGCGACGATGCCGCCGTCGTAGTCCTCGACGCTGTACATGACGTCTTTGAGGTGGCGCCGCGCGACCGACTCGGAGGGCGTCCGGCCCTTCTTCCCGGCGTTCGTACAGTCCTCGATGTAACAGAGGACCCCCTCGTCCTGGCGACCGATCTCGCGGAAGCGCTTCATGTCGATGGGGTCGCCGATGACCGGCGTGTGGTCCATCCGCTTGTCCAGTCCGTAGACGATGGCGCCTTCCGGCGTGTGGAGGACGGGGTTGATCGCGTCGATGATCGAGTGGGTGACGTTGACGAACTCGAGTTCGTTGTGGTCACCGATCGACATCGTCTCGCCCGCCTCCATCTTCTGGAGATCGTTCTGGACGCCGAACTTCTCCTCGCTTTTGATCTGCTGTTTGACGAGCTCGATCGTAAAGGGCGTCGCGACGATCGGCGCGTCGTAGCGGTGTGCCAGTTTCGAGATGGCACCGATGTGGTCGAGGTGGCCGTGGGTCGGCACGATGGCCTTCACGTCACCTTCGAGATCGGACATGACCCGGTCGTCCGGGATCGCGCCCATGTCGATCAGATCGAGGCTGTGCATCCGTTCGGTCTCGACGTTGTCGTGGATGAGGACCTTCGAGAGGTTCAGACCCATGTCGAAGACCACGACATCGTCGCCTGCGCGCACTGCGGTCATCTGGCGGCCGACTTCCTCGTAGCCGCCGATGGTTGCGATTTCGATTTCCATATGTATCACTCCGAGTGGGGCTCACCCGGCGGGCGAGAAGGCGACCGGCGAACAGGTCGGGTCGCTCACGGAGTTGGGCGTGCCGCCGCGACGAACCGACGCAGTGGCGGCCCGGCCCCGCGAGGAGCCCGACCGCAGTCAGTCCGTCCGGCGTCGCCGTCCACTCCGCATCGCGGTCCGATGCGTCAGCCGGCCGCCACATTCGCGCCCGGGCGGCCGTGTGCTCGGTTACGACCCTCTACACGGCGAGGTTTTAAAAACGGTGCGGCTTGGCCGTCAGTCCCGGTTCGAACGGCGAGGCGGATGTCACCCCGAGTCGTCCTCGTCGGACCGCGCTGGCGGGTCGCCCCAGCCGTCGTCGCCGTCGGACTCCTCCTCCTCCTCGCTCACGAACGGGTCGGCCGCCTCGTCGCCGCCCGCGAGCGGGTCCTCGTCGCCACCAGCGAGCGGGTCCGTCCCCGCGTCGTCGCCCGCGAACGGATCCGTTCCATCGCCCCCCTCACCGGCGAACGGATCCTCCGCCTGGGAATCGTCCGCGACCGGATCGGCCGCACTCTCGTCGGTCGCGGAAGGGTCGTCTCCGACGGTTCCCCCGTCGCTGTCGTCGAGAAACGGATCGCCGCCTCCGCCGTCGTCGGCCGGTTCGTCCTCGCCGCGCATCCCCGCCAGCGGGTCCTCGCCGCCCCGGTCGTCCTGCTCGTCCTGACCGAACAGGTCTTCGACGTCGCGCTCGTCCGTCGTGTCCTCACCACCCCAATCTGCGTCCGCGTCCTCGGCGCCGGAGGGAGATTCCGCGTCCGACGGTGTCGCACCCGAGTTCCCGAAGCCCAGTTCCTCGGCGATTTCGCTGTCGCTCGCGACATCCTCGGGGGACGTAGTGTCCGCTCGCTCGCCGGAGTCCCCGCCGTCGCCACCGGAGGGATCCGGTCCCGACACGGCTGCCGAGTCCTGATCCGTCCCGGCGGTATCCCGGCTGTCCGCGGTGTCGCCTGCGTCGGCGCCCGCACCGCCGTCAGCACCGTCCACCGCGTCCGACCCCGGACCGGAGCCGCTACTGGACGCGGGGCCGGTCGCGCCGCCCCCACGCTGTGACCCCGGCGTTGCGCCCGACCGAGCGGCCGTCCCGGTCGACGACGGCCCGCTGTCGGCTGTCGTCGCGTCGCGCGGTTCGGGGTCGTCGCTCGCCCCGGCCGGTGACTGCGCCTGTGAGTCGGGGCTGCGGCGCTGTCGCGGCCGCGTACCAGCGCTCGCGGTCCCCGACTGTCGAGTGGGCTGGGACGGCTCGGACTGGCCATCGTCGGTCGAGTGATCGGACGGACCGCCAGTCGCGGCCCTCGCGCCGGGGTCGATTCCGAGTTCCTCGGCCGCAGCCTGTGGGTCCGCGGACGGTCCGTCGGGTGCTCCCGCCGACACTGATCGGCCGGTAGCGACCCCGTCGCCGATCACTTTGTAGACGAGGCCGACCTGCCCGGAGCCGTAGGTGAGCACGCCCAGCAGTCCGACGAACCCGCCGAGTACGGTGTACCCGAGCGCGGTCGTGTCGCCGTCGAGACTGGTCGCACCCCGACTCTCGATCAGCGCGGCGGCGGCGGCCACGAGCGCGGCACTGAACACGAACAACGCGAGCCAGGAGACGAAGACGGAGAAGCCGTATCTGAACCACTCTCTTCGCGAGACTGCTGACATAGGACAGGCATGGCGGAGGCGGGGGAAATAGGTTACGCCGCTGGCACGTCACCGGCCCGCAGTCCGTCGTTTTCGTCCCTCGACCGGGACGTCCCACCGGGCGCCAGCGGGAGCCGTCACTCCTGTCCGTCGATCAGCGTCCCGACCGTGTCGCCGTCGAGAAAAGCGGACAGATCCTCCGGCCCGAAGACGCGAACAGGAGCCCCCAGAGCGAGGAGTTTCCGTACCTTCGCCGCCATCCCACCGGTCACGTCGGTCGCGTCGCTGTCCCCGACGGCATCGGCGACATCGTCGAACGCGTCGATCCGCGGGATCACCGTCCCGTCTGTGTCTAGCACACCCGGGACCGTCGAGCAGACCCCGACGCGAGTGGTCGGCAACGACTCTGCCAGCGTCACCACGAGGTCGTCGCCGCTGGTGATCGTCGCTCCCGCGCCCGCCCGGACGACTACGTCACCGTGGAGGACCGGGACGAACCCCTCGGCGAGCATCGCCGAGACGCCGCCGGTCGGGAGCGAGAGGTCGTCGTCGGCGTCGCGGTGGGCGACCGAGAGCGGGCGTACCGGGAGCGCTTCGACGCCCCGGTCCTGCAGGCGCTCGACCACTGCGGCGTTGAGCCGACCCATGGCGTCGTGGATCGCGGTCGCGTCGGCCGCGTCGCGAGTCCCCGCCGAGGCGCTGACGCCGCGCTCGGCCGCGTGGTGGTGGCCGAAGCTCCCGCCGCCGTGGACGACGACCAGCTGGCCCCGGGCGGCCGCCACGGCGTCTGCGGCCGCGTCCAGCGCGGCCTCGTCGATCGTCTCCGGTTCGCCCTTGCGGGTGACGACGCTCCCGCCGAGTTTCAGGACCGTCGCGCCCTCGCCAGGGTCGGTCACGCCCCCGACCCTCCCGGGCGGTCGGGCGACGGACCGCTCTCGCGGCGGACGCCCTCAGTGTCGAGTTCCGCCCGGAACGCCGTCTCACAGCCCGGCATGTAGCGCAGGGCGGTCGCCGTCTCGTCGGTCTCGTCGAGAGCGACGATACACCCGCCGCCGCCGGCGCCGGTGAGTTTCGCACCGCGGGCACCGGCGCCGCGGGCCGCCCACACCATCTCGTCGAGCGAGCGCGAGGAGACGCCGAGCGCCGACAGCAGGCCGTGGTTGAAATCCATCAGGCGCCCGAGTTCGTCCAGGTCGCCCGCGACCAGCGCCGTCTCCCCCTCGCGGACCACGTCACCGATGGCCGCGACGGTGTCGGCGGCGAAGTCGTACTCCTCGCGGAGTTCGCGCACACCCGCGACGAGCGCACCCGTGTCCCCGGCGCCGCCGTCGTAGCCGATGACGAACGGGAGGTTCGGCACGTCGTCGATAGTCCGGGTGTCGTCGCCCTCGACGCGGACCGCCCCGCCGAAGGCCGAACAGAACGTGTCCGCCCGCGAGGCGTTGCCCCCCTGGACGGCGTTCTCGACGCGGTAGGCGCGGTCGGCGATCTCCGCGACCGGGAGGTCGACGCCGAGTTCGGCCGTCGCGGCGTCGATGGCCGCGTTGACCAGCGCGGCCGACGATCCCAGGCCCGCGCCCACCGGGATGTCGCTCTCGATCGTGATCTCGAAGCCCGCGTCGGGCGCGTCGGCGGCGTCGCGGACCTCGGCGACGGCCTCTTCGATGTAACCCATCGCGGCGTCGAGCAGGGGGGCCGGGACGTCCACGTCCGGCCGCCCGTCGGGGCCGCCCTCGTACTCGACGGTGAACCCCGACAGCGAGAGGTCCTCGGCGTGGATCCGGAGTTCCCCGTCGTCGGCGTGTTCGGCGGTCACCCGCGCCCGGCGCTCGATGGCACACGGCACCGCGGGTTCGCCGTACACCACTGCGTGTTCCCCGAAGAGATACACCTTCCCCGGGGCGCTCGCGGTCACCATGCCCGCCGATGGTACCCGGGGGGAGTTAGGGGTTTGCCCTTCCGATCACACAAGACTGATTACCGTCACGGCGGTACGCCCGGCCGGGTGTCAGAGGCAACCCCATCCGGGTCGACACCCAACCCCACCCCACCTCTCTCGAACCGTCTTTTCGCCGCGCTGCACCGACGGCCTTTACCTGTCGCGGCGTCCAACGAGCGTGCAATGCTGGAGGGTGTCAACGTCGCGCTCGGGGTCACGGGATCGATCGCGGCGGTCAAAACCGTCGAGTTGGCGCACGAACTCCGCCGTCGGGGTGCCACAGTCAGAGCGATCACGACCGACGCCGCCACCGGTATCGTCCACCCGTGGGCCCTGGAGTTCGCGACTGACAATCCCGTGGTGACCGAGATCACCGGCGCCGTCGAACACGTCGATCTCTGCGGTGACGACGGCTGGGCGGACGTGTTACTGATCGCGCCAGCGACGGCAAACACCGTCGGCAAGATCGCGGCCGCCATCGACGACACCCCGGTGACGACGGCGGCGACGACCGCGCTCGGTGCGGGCGTGCCCGTCGTCGTCGCTCCCGCGATGCACCGGCCGATGTACGACCATCCGGGCGTGCTCGACGCCATCGAGCGCGTCGAGGAGTGGGGCGTGGCGTTCGTCGACCCGCGGATCGAGGAGGGGAAAGCCAAGATCGCCAGCCTCGACGCCATCGCGCTGGCGACGGCACGGGCGGCGACGCCCGACCCGCTCGCGGATCGCCACGTCGTCGTCACGAGCGGCGCCACGGTGGAGTCGGTCGACCCGATCCGGACGCTCTCGAACCGGTCGTCGGGCCGGACGGGCCGAGCAGTCGCCCGGGCGTGTTACGTCCGCGGCGCGGACGTGACGCTGCTCCACGGCGCCGTCGGGTCCGGCGGGTTCGACCGTGACGGTCGGTTCGCCACCGGCGGCGTCCCCTACGCGACGCTCGAGCGCGTCGAGAGCGCCGCGGAGATGACCGACGCGGCAGTCGACGCGACCGCGGCGGCCGACGCGCTGGTCTCGGCCGCGGCCATCTCCGACTACACCGTCGAGCGACGCCCCGAGAAGATCCCCTCCGGTCGCGAGTCGCTGACGCTGGAACTGACGCCGACGCCGAAACTCGTCGACACCGTCCGCGAGGAGCGGCCGGATCTCCCCGTCGTGGGGTTCAAGGCCGAGACGGACGCCGACGACGAACGACTGGTCGAGCGGGCGCGCGAGACGCGCGACCGCGTCGGCATGTCCTTCGTCGTCGCCAACGACGCGAGCGTGATGGGCGCCGACGCCACGCGCGCACTGCTGGTCGGCGACGACGTGACCGAGTACGAGGGCGACAAGGCGGGACTGGGCGCGCGCGTCGCGACGGAACTGACCGCAGTCCTCGAGTGAACGCCTGCCGAGAACTGCGGGCAGTCCCACGGACGGGCGGCGTCGACGCCACTGCCGATCTGCACGGTTCTACACCGAGTTTCTGGACGGTCATCCGGCTGACATCGGTCGATCCCGTAATAGTTATGCGTGCGCCACGGCAGGTCCCAGACGAGTTGTACTGCGCGCAAACCGGAGCGCCCTCACCAAGAAAGTGACATCCAACGATCCACGTCGGTTCCTCGTCCCGGTCGCAGACTCGGTGGCTGTGCGCAACACGGTCGCGTACGCCGTCCAGTCGGCAGTCGAGGCCGCCGAGTCGGGACCGGCGACGCTGCACTTCGTCCACGTCGCCAGCGGTCGCACCGTCGACCCTGACGGTCCGGAGGAACTCGAGGCGGCCGAGGAACTGCTCGAACGGGTCCGCGTCTGGGTCGAGGAGGACCGCGGCGACGACGAGAACCGGCCGGAGATAGCCGTCGAGACCGCGATACTGGGCGCCGAGCGCTACCTGTTCGCACCCGACGAGTACGCCGAGGTGCTCCTCTCGTACGCCGCCGACCACGACGTCGACCGGATCGTCCTCGATCCGGAGTACGATCCCAGTGGGACCGCGCCGATGCTCAGGCCGCTGGAGGTCGCGCTCGCCCGCGGTGACGTCGACGTCGAGGAGGCGTCCGTCGAGCGGGCGACCCGACGGACGGTCGTCGCCCGGGCCGCGTCGCTCCGGAAGGCGCTGGTGGTCTTCGCCGCGTCGCTGGCGTTCTACCTCGTGTTGGGGTCGCCGACGCTGTTCGACGCCGTGACCGGCGCGATCTCGGCCGGGATCGTCGCCGCGCTGCTGGCCCCGGTCGCGTTCGGCAAACAGCCGCCGCTGGGACAGGTCGCCAGACAGTCCGTCCGGATGCTCATCTACGTCCCCTACCTGATCTGGGAGATCACGAAGGCGAACCTCCAGATCGCGTACGTCGTCCTCCACCCGTCGCTCCCGATCGACCCGCGGATGGTCGATCTCCGCGCGGCGGTCTGGGGTGACATGCCGGTGACGACACTCGCCAACAGCATCACTCTCACGCCGGGGACACTGACCGTCGACGTGTCCCAGCGCTCGTTCACGATCCACTCGCTGACCCCGGGCGCCCGGTCCGATCTGCTGGCCGGAGGGCTGGAGCGAGCCGTGCGGTTCGTCTTCTTCGGTCGCGCGGCCGCCCGGGTTCCGAGCCCGGAGGAGCGCGGCGACGGCGCCGTCCTCCACGCGGAGGACGGACCGACCGAGGACGCCGCGTCCGAGGACACCGACGGGGAGGTGACCGTCGATGAGTGAGCTCCAGACGGCGCTGCTGGCAGTGGCGGCGCTGTTCGTCGTCTTCGCGCTCGCTGCCCTCTACCGCGTCTACTCCGGGCCGACGATGCACGACCGCGTCATCGCGGTGAACCTCATCGGGACCAACACCGCGATCGCTATCGCGCTGGTGGCGGGGGCGTTCGACGAACCCGTCTTCCTGGACGTGGCGCTGGTCTACGCCCTGCTGAACTTCCTGTTGAGCATCGCCATCTCGAAGTTCAGCGTCGAGCGCGGGGGTGTCCTCTGATGGACGCGATCGGCTACGCCGCCGTCGCCCTCGCCGTGCTCGGCGCCTTCTTCGGGTTCGTCGCGGCCGTCGGCATCGTCCGTCTGCCGGACGTGTACACGCGCACACACGCGGCCTCGAAGAGTGACACGTTAGCCGCCATCCTCGCGCTCGCGGCCGTCGCGCTCGCCATCGGTTCACAGTCGGCGACGATCAAGGCCGTCTTCCTGCTGACGTTCATGTTCCTGACGAACCCGACCGCGGCCCACGCCATCGCGCGGGCCGCCAACGACCAGGGGATCGAACCGTGGACGACCGACGACGGGGAGGGCGAGCCGTGAGTCCGACGCCCATCGAGGCGGTCCTGCTGGTGTTCATCCTCGTGACGGCGCTGTCGACGGCGCTACTGCGGGACGTGCTGGCGTCGGTCATCGCCTTCGCCGCCTACAGCCTCGGGGTGTCGATCCTCTGGGTCGTCCTCCAGGCGCCCGACGTGGGCCTGACGGAGGCAGCCGTCGGCGCGGGCGTGATGACCATCCTCTTCCTGCTAGCGCTGGCGAACACGACCCGCCCGCCCGCCGAGAGCGCCATCGAGTCGGTCAGCCCGAAGACGGCGCTGGCGGTAGTCGCGTTCGTCCTCGTGATGGGGGCGACGATCCCGGCGCTCCCAGCGGTCGGGAGCCCCGACGGCGCGGTCGTCAGCGGGAACGTGACCGACTACTACATCCAGAACGCGTACAGCGAGACGGGCGTCCACAACGCCGTGACGGCGGTGCTCGCGTCGTACCGGGGGCTGGACACGCTCGGCGAGGCGGTCGTCGTCTTCGCCGCTGGCGTGGCCGCACTCGCCGTTCTCAGGAGGGAGGAGTTCGCATGAGTTCCGGCGAATCCACCGGCCTGTACGTCGAGAGTACGATCATCATGACCACCGTCAGGGCCGTCGCGCCGTTCGTGCTTACCTTCGGTCTCTTTATCATGTTCCACGGCGCCGACACGCCCGGCGGCGGGTTCCAGGGGGGTGTCGTCGCCGGGGCGGTGGTGATGATGCTCGCCTTCGCTTACGGGATCGACGCCACCCGCGAGTGGGTCGACAGCCGTCTGGTCGTCGCCGTCGGTGCGCTGGGCGTCCTGACGTTCGCGGGGATCGGGCTCGGGTCGATCGCGCTCGGCGGCACCTTCCTCGAGTACACGCTCTACCCGATCAAGAAAGCCAGCAAGTACGGGATGGAGGTAGTCGAACTGGCCATCGGCGGCATCGTCGCGACCGTCGTCGTCGGCCTGTTTTTCGTCGTCGCCGACGGTTTCGGGCACGTCATCGACGAGGGGGGTGAGGAACCGTGATCGACCTCCTGCTCACCCGCTACAACTACGTCGCGGTCGTGCTCCTGCTGGGGATCGGGATCTACATGCTCGTCGACAACCGCAATCTCGTGAAGAAGGTCATCGGGATGAACGTCTTCCAGACGGCCATCTTCCTGTTTTTCATCACAACCGCGTACGTCGAGGGCGGATCGCCTGCCATCGTCGGCTACGGCGGCGACGGTCCGTTCGTGAGTCCGCTTCCGCACGTCCTGATCCTGACGGCCATCGTCGTCGGTGTGAGTCTCACCGCCGTCGCGCTGGCGCTCGTAGTGCGGATCTACAGCGAGTACGGAACGCTCGACGAGGAGGTGCTCAGACAGCTCTATGATTGATCACGTTCCCGTCCTGTTGATCGTCCTCCCCATCGTCGCGGGCGCACTGCCCCTACTGGCCGGCCTGGTCTCTGACCGCGCGGGTTGGCCCATCGCCGTCCTCGCGATGGTCGGGCAGACCGGGCTGGCGGGGTGGCTCGGCTACGCCGTCGCGACGGAGGGGACGATCAGCTACGAGGTCGGCGGCTTCGCCGCCCCTTTCGGGATCGAACTGGTCGCCGACGGCCTCTCGGCGGCCGTCGCCGCGCTGATCGCCGTGGTCGCGCTCGGCGTCCTCGGGTACGTCCGGACCGCCGGGCCGCGCGAAGACTCGTTTTTCAGCCTCTACCTGCTGCTGGTCGCCGGGCTGACGGGGATGACCGTCACCGGTGACGTGTTCAACCTCTACGTGTTCCTGGAGATCACTGGCCTGGCGGCCTACGCGCTGGTCGCGAGCGGACGGCGGGCCAGCGCGGCCGTCGCGGCACTGAAGTACCTGATCGTCGGGACCGTCGGCGCCTCGCTGTACCTGCTGGGCGTGGGCTACCTGCTCGCCGCGACGGGGACGCTCAACATGGCCGATCTGGCGGCGAAGCTCCCCGAAGTGGGGTACGACTCGACGCTCGTGTTGACCGCGTTCGCACTGATCGTCGGCGGCCTGGCGGTCAAGGTGGCGCTGTTCCCGGTCCACACCTGGCAACCGGGCGCGTACGCGACCGCACCGGACTCGGTGAGCGCGCTCATCTCGGCGCTGGTCTCGACGGTGGCGGCCTACGCACTGGCCCGGATCCTCTTTTCGGTGTTCACCGTCGAGTTCCTCCGGGCGGTGCCGGTCGCACAGACCGCGCTGACCGTCGTGGCGGCGGTCAGCGTCGTCGCCGGGAGCGTCCTCGCCGTCTCACAGACCGACGTCCAGCGGATGCTCGCGTACTCGTCGGTCTCGCAGTTCGGTCTCGTCGTCGCCGGGTTCGCCGTCGCGACGCCCGCGGCGGTCGTCGGCGCACTGGTCCACCTCGTGGGCCACGCAGTGATGAAAGGCGGCCTGTTCGCGGCGACCGGGGTCGTCCGGCGCCGGACCGGCGCGACGACTATCAGGGGGTACGACGGCCTGAGCGCGCGTGCGCCGGTCGCTGCCGGTTCCTTCGCGGTGCTGGCGCTGGCGATGGTCGGCGTCCCGCCCGCGGTCGGGTTCGTCGGCAAGTGGTATATCGTCCTCGGTGCGATCCGCGGGGGCGCCTGGGGGCTGGTGGTCGTCCTGCTGGCGAGCACGCTGCTGACGCTGGCGTACTTCGCGCGGATGGTCGAGCGGATGTACTTCACGGCCCCGCCGGATCCCGCCGACGAGGAGGACACCGCGGCGCTGGCCGACGGCGGCGACCCGACCGATGCCCCCGTCTCGCCGGGGATGGTCGCTGTGGTCGTCGCGGCCGCGCTGGTCGCGGTGGCACTGGGACCGACGGTACCGATCATCGAAGGAGCGATCGACGCGACGATCCAGACTCTGCTACAATGACTGATGTAACCTCCCTGCGACCGGTTCTGGCCGTGCTGGCGTCCGGGCTCGCGATCCCGCTGATCCTCGCGGCCCGGGACCGACCGAACCTCCGCGAGGGCGTGACCGTCGCGGCGGCGCTGACGAAGTTCGGGCTCGTCGCGAGTCTCGTCCCCGGGGTATTGGCAGGTGACACGTACACTTTCGAGTTCGGGACGCTCGCGACGGGGATCGAACTCGCCTTCCGCGTGGACGCGCTCGGCCTCCTGTTTGGCCTGCTGGCGAGTCTCCTCTGGATCGTCACGAGCTTCTACAGCATCGGCTACATGCGCGGCCTCGACGAACACGCTCAGACGCGGTATTTCGCGTCGTTCGCGGCGAGTCTCGCGGCCGCCATCGGCGTCGCCTTCGCCGCGAACCTGCTGACCATCTTCGTGTTCTACGAACTGCTGACGGTCGCGACCTACCCGCTGGTCACTCACGACGAGACCGACGAGGCCCGCGCCGCCGGGCGGAAGTACCTCACCTACACGTTCGGCGGCGGCGTCGCGGTGCTGGGCGGCACGCTCCTGGTCTTCTGGATGACCGGGACGACGGCGTTCCAGCCCGGCGGGATCGTCGACGCCGCCGCGCAGGACCCCGTACTCGCCCGGGCGGCGTTCGCCCTGCTGGCGACCGGGTTCGGCGTGAAAGCGGCGCTGATGCCCGTCCACTCGTGGCTGCCCGACGCGATGGTCGCGCCGACGCCCGTCTCGGGCCTGCTCCACGCGGTCGCGGTCGTCAAGAGCGGCGTGTTCGGCCTCGCACGACTCGTCATGCACGTCTTCGGCCCTGAGACGGTCGGCGAGCTCGGCGTCGGCCTGCCGCTGGCGGTCGTCGCGACGGTCACACTGCTGACCGCGAGCGTCATCGCCCTCCGGAAGGACAACCTCAAGCGCAGGCTCGCCTACTCGACGGTGAGTCAGCTCTCCTACATCGTGCTCGGCCTCGCCCTGCTCGGGAAGGACGCCCTGCTCGGGGGGCTGTTGCACATCCCCGCGCACGCGTTCATGAAGCTCACCCTCTTTTTCTGCGCCGGCGCCATCCACGTCGAGACTCACACCGACGACATCAGCGACATGGCGGGCATCGGGAGACGGATGCCGCTGACGATGGCGGCGTTCGCCGTCGCGTCGGCCGGAATGGCGGGCATCCCGCTGCTGGCCGGGTTCGTCAGCAAGTGGTACATCGTCATCGGCGCGCTGGAGGGCGGGGGCGTGGTCTTCGCCGCCGCCCTGCTGGTCTCGGGCGTGTTGAACATCGCGTACTTCTGGCCGGTCGTCTACCAGGCGTACTTCGAGTCGCCCGACGGCCACGACGAGAAACCGCTGCTCGAAGGCCCGTTCGGCGGCCGGTCGCTCCGGGCGGACGGCGGCGGGACCGACGGCCACGGCAGCACGGAGGACGGCCGGAGCGGCCCGGACGACGGGGACGAGGACGGGGGCATCCTCGACCCCGGTGCCGGTGACGACCGCGACGACTACGATCCGGACCGTCCCGAACCGTATCACGAGGACCACGTCGACGACGACGACCACGAGCACTTCCACGGCGGGCCGCCCGAGGGCGGGTGGGCCGCAGTCGGGTGGCGCGGCGGCGAGAGCACGTGGTTCATGCTCGGGCCGATCCTCGCGGCCGCGACCGGCGCCGTCCTCATCGGCGTCGCGCCCTACGCGGCCGTCTTCTTCCGCATCGTCGAGGCGGCCGTCCTCGAACTCCCGGGGGTGGTAGCGTGAGCACGCTCGCTCTCGTCCCGCCGGGGGTCGTCCTCTTGGCGGTCGCGTTCGCCGTCGCGTTCCTGCCCCGACGGATCGGTCACACGCTGGGCGTGCTCGCGTCCGGTGCGCTCGTCCCGTGGGCGGTCAGCATCGACGCGGGCACGTACCTCCAGGTGCAGTTCCTCGGGTTCGACGCGGCGCTGGTCCACGTCGACCAGTTCTCGCGGCTGATGGTGATCATCTTCGGGCTGATCGGCGCCGTCGCAGTCCTCTATTCGTACGCCAGCGAGGCCGAAGGGGTCCAGACGGCGTTCGCACTGTCGTACGTCGCGGTGAGCGTCGGGGCCGTCCTCGCGGGCGACTGGCTGACGCTCCTGTTTTTCTGGGAGCTGATGGCCGTCACCAGCACGCTACTGGTCTGGCACTACCGCGGGAAGGCGGTCCGTGCGGGCTTCCGGTACGCACTCCTGCACGGCATCGGCGGAAGCCTCCTGATGGCCGCCGTCCTCTGGCACTACGTCGAGACCGGCACGTTCGTGTTCAACGTGGTCGGCGGGGGCGAACCGGCGGGGATCACCGCTGGCCTCCCGCAGGCGCTGGCGGCCCTGGGCATCGGCGTCAACGTCGGGTTCGTCGGCCTGCACACGTGGCTGCCCGACACCTATCCCCGCCCGCACATCGCCGCGAGCGTCTTCCTCTGTGTGTTCACCACGAAAACGGGCGTCTACGGGATGTACCGGGCGTTCCCCGACGGCAACGTCGCCATCGCCTACATGGGCGGTGCGATGGCCGTCTTCGGCGTCACTTACGCGCTGTTCCAGAACGACATGCGACGGCTCCTGTCCTACCACATCCAGTCCCAGGTCGGCTACATGATCGCCGGTGTCGGCATCGGCGGTGTCCTCGGCGTCGGAGGTGCCTTCGCTCACGTCTTCAATCACATCCTCTACAAGGCGCTGCTGTTCATGGTCGCGGGCGTGGTCATCTACCGGACGGGCGAGGAGAACCTCAAGAAACTCGGCGGCCTCTGGCGCCAGATGCCGCTAACGGCAGCCGCCTTCTCGGTGGCGGCGCTGTCTATCGCCGGGTTCCCGGGGTTCAACGGCTTCGTCAGCAAGGGCATCGTCATCTCGGCGAGCCACTACGAGTTCGACTACGCCGTGAAGTTCCTGGGTCGGCCCGGCCTGGAGTGGCTCCTGTTGATCGGCGGCGTCGGGACGTTCATGTCCTTCATCAAGTTCGGCTACTACGCCTTCTTCCACGGCGACCACGACGGCGAGGTCGAAGACGCTAATCGCCTCCAGAGCGTCGCTCTGGTCGTCGTCGCCGTCCTCTGTGTCGTCTACGGACTGTTCGACAGCACGCTCTTCGCGATCCTGCCGACGGACGTGACCGATCCCGATCTGGCACACCCCTACCACACGTACACCGTCGACCACGTCGTCGAGGGCGTCGCGCTGGCCGTCGCCGGGCTGGTCGGCTTCTACGCCACCAAGAAACCCCTCTCGAAACTCGGACGAGTCCCGGACGTCGACTCGTTGTACGCCCCACTCACGTTCTACGGCACCCGTGCGCTCGTCGTCGGCGTCACCGAACTGTACGCCGCAGTCGACCGCCTCGCGGTGCGCGTCGCGTCCACGGGCGTCGCCGTCGCGACGGACCCGGCGCGGGCCGTCGAACGCGCCACCGGCGGCACCGTGACGGGCACGGACGAGGAGACGGAACAGCCCACTCTCCGGGCGGGCATCGGACTGAGCATCCTGGTCCTCGCGGTGTTCGTGACCGTCGCGCTCGTGATCCTCCCCTGATCCGGTGTAACCGCTGGCCTGCTGGACCGGGCCGGGAGACGCCACGGCGCGGTAGTCGACGGACACGAGCGCCAGATCGCACCACCTCGCAGCTTCGTTATCAGAACGGAAATTTCGGCGAATACCCTTTTATACTCTGACAGCGACAGTACAGTATACGCACGCCAGACCCCAGATAATCAGGATTCAATCCTGGGCAGGGCGCGACGGCGTGCCGGACACGATACAAACCATGAGAATCAAAACGCTATTCGACGACGACGACGCGGTCAGCCCGGTCATCGGGGTCATCCTGATGGTCGCTATCACGGTCATCCTGGCCGCCGTCATCGCCACGTTCGTGCTGGGACTAGGAGATCAGGTGAGCAACACGTCGCCGCAGGCTTCGTTCAGTACGGACTGGGAGGGAAGCAGCGGCTCTGCGGACGCGCTAGAGATCACCCATAGCGGCGGTGACACGATCAAGGCCTCGGATCTGTACGTGCGCGGGGACTACGGCGATGGGGCTGGGAACATGGACATCGCCTGGACCGACGGTGCGTACGGTTCGAGCAGCGACATTTCCGCTGGCAATTCGCTGACGATCGGTACCGAGACTGGCGAATTTGGCTCAAGCAACGTCGCAGCAGACGGCGAGGCCGACATCATCTGGGAGCCCGCCTCCGGCGACAACTCCGCGACGCTCGGCAGTTGGGAAGGCCCGGACGCCTGATCGCACAGCTCTCACTCTCCCGCCCGAATCGGGCGCTCGGTAGCGATTCACGGTCGGTCGCCGATCGATGACAACGTTTTCGACGCGAACGCCAGGTCCGAAACGCTGATGAACCACTGCCTGTCAACTGAAGAGTAACCCGGTAGCGGTCCCCACAGGTACCCTCTCGGCGACGGGTCCAGACGGGCGGTACCGAAGGTGAATCCAGACGCATGAGCAATCGAACGCGACAGTTCCCGGCCGGTTCGGAGATAGACCTCTCGAAGGGGGAGATCTTCGAGGTGCTCCAGAACCAGCGTCGTCGGTACGTCCTCCAGTATCTCAAGCGGTTCGACGGTCCCGTGGACTTGAGCGACCTGGCGATACAGATCGCCGCCTGGGAGTACCACACCCCGACCGAGGAAGTCACGGACGACCAGAAAAAGCGCGTCTACACCACCCTCCAGCAGACGCACCTCCGGAAACTCGAAGAGGCCGGGATCATCAAGTACGACTCCGACGAGAACGTCGTCAGTGCCACCTCCTGTACCGACGAACTGACCGTCTATCTGGAGATCGTCCCCGGGAGCGAGTTCCCCTGGCGGGAGTACTACCTCTCACTGGGCGCGATCAGTAGCGCCATCGTGGTCGCTCTCTGGGCACAGGCGTATCCGCTGACACTCCTCTCCCCGCTCCAGTGGGCGACCGTCATCACTGCCGTCTTCACGCTCTCGGCGGCCTACCACACCTACAGCGGCGCCGACATGCGACTGGACAGCCAGGAGTTCCCCCCCGAATCCGAGGAGTGAGCGGGACACCCGACTCGAGCCCCCCCTCAGCGACAGTGGGACCGACGCCACCGTACACCTGGCCCCCGGTTATCGAATTTGAAAACAGAAGTGGGAGAGAACGGATATCGGGACCGTCGGTCAGGGGAGGAGAAACCGAGCGGTGTCGGTCTCGGCAGTTTCGAGGCGTCCCAAGCGATGGTTGACCAGTTACAAGCCCGTCTTGAGCGCTGTTCAAGCCCCGGTTGAACGACCACAGACCGGTAAACAGTGGTCATCTTTATACAGGTACTCGGAAATGGAACGGCTACAGCATCTCCGGTCGAACGGGTCACGGGCGCACACAGACGGTGGATGGCGGGGGCGCTCGATCCGCACCAGGTCCACCCGGTGACCCGGGGGCGGGATGCAGGGACAACATACATGCAGATCAAACAACTGTTGAAAGAAGACGACGCGGTATCGCCGGTCATCGGGGTCATCCTGATGGTCGCAATCACGGTCATCCTGGCGGCTGTCATCGCCTCGTTCGTCCTCGGTCTGGGCAACGACGCGACGACATCACAGCCCCAGGCGAGCTTCTCGTTCGAGTACGACGGCGGGGACTCCAGTCCCGATCAGGGGATCGTGACCATCGCCCACGAGAGCGGTGACACCATCGAAGCACAGGAACTGTTCGTGCGCGGGGGCGGAAAATTGAGTGAAAGTAGTGTTACTGGTTTCGATGACAGTGAAATCGACATCGGTGACGGAGACGAAGCGTGGAGTGACACGGACGGCGACGTGAACGATTACGCTGAGACATCTGAGATCGCGTCTGGAAACCGGATCGTCGTGGCCGCGTCGAGCGACTACGATCTCGACGTCGTCTGGGAGCCGGTCGACGGCGGTAGCTCCGCGACCCTCTCGGAAGACACCGGTCCGGACGCCTGATCCGGCCGCCTGAACCACTTTTTTATCGCGTGACCGACCGAGTAGCAACGGTTATCCCCTCGCTCGTGTTTCACTCACGAAAGATGTCGCTGGCGCGCGCCGCGGTGCTCGCCACGGTCGCGGTGATCGCCCTCACGACGCTCGTGTCCGGTCCGCTCGTCGGCGCCGTGGACCTGACCACGGAACGGTACGACGCGACGGGACTCGGGCAGGGGAACGCGACCGTCAGCGCCGTCGAGGCCCCCGAGACGGCCCGACTGGACAGCGGGGTCGGCGCCGCGGAGTTCTACCTGAAGGTCCCGGACGCCACAGTCACGTTCGAGTCGATCACCGGCAAGCCGACGGTCAGCTACAAGATCTCGATCGACGAACTCGGCTACTCCCGCGGGACGACGCATTTCTTCGCCGAGTCGGACGTCGGCCTCGCGACGCTGTCGATCGCACAGGACTCGTTTGCCCGCAGTGAGATCACTGCGGAGTCGTACGACGGACAGCTGTCTATCACCCTCCGCGGGAACGGAACCAAACAGGTGCTCTACGACGAACCGATCACCGTCGAGGTAGACCGATGAGCACCGCGACGGCGGGCTGGCGGCGCCGGACCCGGTGGCTCCGTCAGCGGAGTGCGACCGCCCGCCGGGTCTGTCTCCGCGTGCTGTTCGGCGATCGCGTCGGGCTCGTAGTGTTTCTCGCCTGCCTCTGTTTCGTCGGGCTGTTCTGGCGCGTCGGGACGTTCATCAACGACAACCACACGCTGATCAACGCGCTCGTCGCGCTCTCGGAGGGACACCTCTACATCGAAGACCCGGTGATCGGGACGCTCGAAGCTCCAGGGACGTACCTCCACGATGGGCGCGCGTACGGCAGGAACTACGGCCAGCTCGTCTACACGCTTCCGTTTCTCTGGGGCATCCAGGCCCTGGCTACAGTCGCCGATCTGGGTGTCCTGTTGCCCGCGCTCTGGAGTCTTCTCGTCCTCGCGCTGGCAGTCCAGATCGGACGCGTCACCGATCACGAGCGCCTCGCGACACTGCTCGGGGCCGGCGTCGCACTGATCGCGTTCGCGGCGAACGTCGCAGTGGCACATCCAGTCCAGACACGGGTGGTGCCGCTGCTGGCGCTCCAGGCGAGCGCGGCTGTCGCGGCCGGACTCACGGCGGTGCTGGTGTACCGACTCCTCGGACGGATGCACGGGACCCGGATCGCAGTCGCTGGAGGACTCGCGACCGTCGTCGTCTCGCCGGTCGGGTTCTGGGCGACCGTTCCGAAGCGCCACGTCTACGTCGTGGCACTCGGCGCGGGGATCGTCTACGCGTTCTACCGGAGCCGACACCGGGAGACCGACGGCTTCCTGTCCGCGACCGGGTTCCGCCTGCTCGCGTACGTCCTCGTGGGCGCCGCGACATGGGTCAACGGCGCCGAGGGACTGCTGTTGCTGGTCGGCCTCGTCGTCGTCGACCTGCCGACAGCGTCGTCGAACGACGCCCGGACGCTGGTTCTGATCGGCGTCGCGCTGACACTCTCGTTGCTCCCGTTTTTCGCCACGAACACGCTCGTCTCGGGACACCCACTCCGGCCGCCGGAGGTCCTGTCGCCGTTCTCTTACCCCACGGCAGAGAACGGAACGGCGCCGTCGGCCAGCCAGGGCGGACCTTCGAGCGACACGCTGGATCCGAACCTGCCGCCGTTCCTCGGGCGGTTCGAGCCGCTGCTCGTCGCCATCTCGGCCGCGTTCTCCAGGTTCTCCGATCAGTTCGAACACGGTGTGCGACTGGCCGTCACCGAACCGGGGAAGATACTACACACGTTCGTCCGTGGCCGATACGTCGAGGACGTAGTCGTCGACGACCACTCACAGTCGGTCTCGCTCGCCGTCACAGAAGCGATGCCGCTCGCGGGCGCGCTGGTCGGCCTCGTCCCAGCACTGGTCGCGTCGGGCCGACGGACGATAGCCGAACGGGGTCAGTCTCTCTCCGGCGTTCGTGGTTCGCCGTCGACTGCGACCGACGGACTCGTCGTCGCCGTCGCAATTCTGTTCGCCATGTTTTACCTCCCGAGCTTCCCGCTCAACGCGCAGGTTACGGCCCGCTATCTCCTGATACTGTATCCGTCCGTGCTGTACGGTATCGCCCGCCAGTCGGCCGTCCGGCGCGCCCTGGAGACGAACTGGAACCGATCGATCTGGGCCTACGCGTGTGGCGTTCTTCTCGGAACGCAGTTGCTACTCGCTGTCGTCGTCGGCTCCGCGTTCGGCCGGGGGCAGGCGATCCAGTTCCACGCCTGGTTAGGGCTCGGTGCAGCCAGCCTCCTCGCCGCAGTCACGGTCGGCAGTACGCTCGACGACCGGTTCGATCCGATACTGGCTGTCCTGCTCGGGATCGCGGCCGCACTCGGGACTTCGTTCCTGTTGCTCTCCGGTATCTCGTATTTCCAGTACGGTCAGTACGCGCTCCCGGTCGTCGAGACGATCAGCCGACACGTGGCCGTCGGCTGACGGCAGACACGGGTCGTTTTTACACCCGGACGCCGATGGCCGAGATATGGATCAACTCGCCCAGTCGCTCCGGGACGCGCCGATCGTCGAAAAAGACGGGTACCACTACTTCGTCCATCCGATCAGCGACGGCGTCCCGATGCTCGAACCCGAACTGCTGCGCGAGATCGTCATCAAGATCATCAGGAAAGCAGAACTGGAAGACGTCGACAAGATCGTCACCCCCGCGGCGATGGGGATCCACATCTCGACGGCCGTCTCGCTAATGACCGACATCCCGCTGGTCGTCGTCCGGAAACGCCGGTACGGCCTCGACGGCGAGACGGCGCTCTCGCAGGTCACCGGCTACTCCGAGTCGGAGATGTACGTCAACGACGTCTACGAGGGTGACCGCGTGCTCGTCCTCGACGACGTGCTCTCGACGGGCGGCACTCTGGAGGGGATCACGGGCGCCCTCGAAGAGATCGGCGCCGAGATCGCCGACGTCGTCTGTGTCATCAAGAAGGTCGGTGGCGAGAACAAACTGGCCGACGCCGGGTACGAAGCCAAGACCCTCATCAACGTCGACGTCGTCGATGGCGAGGTCGTCGTGGTCGACGAACGCGGCGACAGGTAGACGGCCACGCCACAGCACCCGGCGTTCTCCTCACAACATCCCGAACCCGGTCGCCCCGAAGTAGAGACCCGCGGCGACCAGCCCGACGCCGACGACCCGGACGAGCAGTCTGACGCGGTCGTCGGGTACCGAGTCGGTCCCGTACTCGCCACCGCGCTCGCCGGGGACACGCCCGGTCGTGTGTGCGCGGACGATCGCTTCCGGCGCGACGATCAGGAGCATCCCGAGACCGACACCGAGGGCGGCCGCCAGTAGCGTCCGGTAGTCCATCAGTTGCGCAGGCGTTCGATGCGTTTCTCGACCGGCGGGTGCGTAGCGAACAGACGGGCCAGCCCCCGCCCCTCGCCGAAGATACAGAGCGCGTTTACCTGCTCGTCGACTGCCGACTCGCTGGCACGTTCGTTGCCCTGACTGATCTTCTCGAGTGCGCTCGCGAGCGGTTCGCCGCCACCGATGGCGCCTGCAGCGTCACTGTCGGCGACGTACTCGCGGTACCGGGAGATGGCGAACACGAACAGCATGACGAACATCTGGACGACCTGGCCGACGACGATCGCCAGGAAGAAGTCCGCGAGGTCGTTGTCGCCGGTCAGCAGGACGGCCCACTGGGCGACGATCGAGACGATCGACGCGATCCCCTGGCCGAGCACCATCATCACTACGTCGCGATTGCCGATGTGTGCCAGTTCGTGTGCGAGGACGCCTTCCACCTCGTCGGCGTTCAGTCGCCGGAGGAGTTCCTCGGAGACGACGACCGTCCCGGCGCCCTTCCGGCCGACCGCAAAGGCGTTCGGGACGCCCATGCGGGCGATCATCAGCCGCGGTTTCTCGATGCCCATCTCCCCGGACAGCGCCTCGACCTGCCGGTGGATCTCCGGATACTGCTCCTCTGGGAGGTCTTCGGCGCCCACGCTCCGCAGGGCCGCCCACTTGCCGATCTTGTACTGGACGCCCACGAACAGCACGCTCCCGATCAGGACGAGCCACAGCGGGACGCCGAACGCGCCCATCGCCACGACAGCGGCGACGGCGTACACTGCGAACAGCAGCGATCCGACGACCGCCATTCGTGCGACGAGACTGGGATGGCGCATGTGCCGTTATCCGTGTCTGCCCTCACTGAAGAACCCCACGCTTGTCGTCACTCGACTGTGACGAACGGTGGCTGGTCGTTCGCTCACCCGCACGCGTCGAGGAAGTCCGTAAGATCATAGCGGGAGGTAGATTTGAACAACGCGAACACCTCGCTGTCGCTCGGTGTTCTCTCGCTCAAATCTACATCGGTAATATTCGTCGCTCACGAGTTTGTGAGCGACAGAAGTATAGCGGGAGGTAGATTTGAACTACCGATCTGCGGGTTATGAGCCCGCCGGAATCTCCTGGCTATCCCATCCCGCTACCAAGTTCTATCGCCGTCCGCCAATTAAGGGTTGTGATTCGGATGCCGTCCGTGAGTTATCCTCGCACTCAGTCGCGGTGGACTTGCCACGTGAACAGACTCTCGAAGACGTAGTTGATCACCATCGCGAACCCGATGGCGATCGGACTCGCCAGTAAGAACCACAGGTCCGTCTCGTAGACGACGATAGTCACGTCAAGACGCTGAGTGAGACCCCAGTAGATGGCGAACTGGACCGACGACCCTCCGGCACGGACGAGGTGTGACTTCGCGAGGCGCCGCCCGAACGGAACCAGCCCCGACTGCCCTTGCCCGGCGAACGTCCAGTGTTCGTTGACCAGAAACATCACCAGGATAGCCGTCTCGATACCGGCCGCTTTCGCGAGTAACTCCGGCACGCCGAACCCCAGTCCGAGAACGGCCAGGACGGTGTTGTCGCTGATCGCTCCGACGACGCCGACGGAGAGGAACTTTCCGAACCGGACCCCCGAGAGGAGCGACTCCGCCCGCGTCCGGAGGAACTCCTCGCGGTCGCTCATGGCTTCCCCGACTGTCTGTCGATCAACGCCGTCGGATCCTCGCGGGTCGCGGCGATGGCGTTGTGGATGCGGCTGTTCCGGATCTGTTTCGCGCGGTGGCGCGCCGTGAACAGGGCGCCCGCGAGCGCGATCGACGTCCGGATCGGCGAGACGGTCGACCCGGGCTTGTCTTCCCACCGGATGGGTATCTCGACGACGTCGAGGTTCAGCGCCCCCGCCATCGCGACCAGTTCGACGTCCCAGGCGAACCCCGGTTCGTAGAGGTGCTCGCGGACCGCGGCCCAGGCCTCGGCGGTCAGGGCCTTCGCGCCACACTGGTAGTCGTAGAGGTCGGCGTCCAGCAGGCGCCGGGCGAGCCACGCGAACCCGTCGCCGAGAAAGCGCCGGGCGAACGTCTGGTGGCTGG
>Ga0207813_100394_pt1 | contig 25581 bp, 23 predicted proteins | sample A23E3SouthBayCA_2_FD_187730 | JGI IMG/M metagenome (GOLD analysis project Ga0207813, IMG submission 187730) | Aerobic enrichment media microbial communities from Eden Landing Ponds, California, USA - A23 E3 (4) (SPAdes) | ecosystem: Environmental > Aquatic > Marine > Unclassified | place... | reverse complement strand
GGCCTCTTCTACATCAGCTCGCCGACTTCGTGAACCGCTCTGCATCTTGGCCGCACTCTCCGCGAACTACGGCGATAGGAGTTGTGGGTAAGAGACAGGCCTAAAGACGCGGGTATCCGCCTTGAATCTCTATGAGGGTGCGCTCGCGCGCCACTCGTCAAGGTCCTCGATCTCGTCGATCAGGTTCCCAGGGTTCGCGTCGCCCTCATCGGCTCCGGAACGCGTCTCTTCGTCACGAACGTGGACCATTCCCCACACGCGGCACCGTCCGTGTCCTCGACAAGCGCGCTGTCGGCACACGCCAGATCCGCTCCGACGACATCGTACGCCTCGGACACGTCGACGTTGCGAACGTCGGTCAGTGCCTCGGCAACCTGCCCGACAGAGGGGGATTCAAGCTGGTCGAGCGGACGGCCCCAGTCCTCGCGGGACAGGGACCTCACGGCGAACATCTCCGATTAGACGAATCGCAGGCCTGCGATGGGTCTAACTCCTTTTTGACAGTGGGATCTGACCCTAAAATTGGACGCCCGAGGCGGGATTGTGAACCTCGGTCGGAGCGAAGCACCTCCCTGGTTCAAATCCCTTGTTGAGGGCGGTTCGTCGCTCACGTTGACGAGCACACGCTGCGCGGTACTCGTCGAGTTGTTCGCGACAGAAAGCGCCCGAGGCGGGATTTGAACCCGCGTCACGACCGTGACAGGGTCGTATGATGGGCCACTACACCACCCGGGCACGCAACTATCGCTTTGCCGGAGGTGAATTTAAGACTTTCCAAACGACGACGGCGTGGGTCCCGCTCACACTCGACGACCACGACTCGTCGTTCGATGGACTTCTCAGAATTGAGAATACTGGGGGAATCTACTTGTAAGTCGAGTCTAATAGGTGAAACAACGGGTAGTCTGTACTGCAGGAAAGTCAATATGAGTGCCAAATCGAACTCGGACGGGGACGAAACAGGACAGCCGTCGAACGTGTTACTGCTGACGTCGGCGGTCGACGACTGCGAGGCGGCTGCGTGTCGGGAGCTGTCGGAGACGACCCACCCCTCGCGGTCGCACGTGATACTGGCTACGGGACTCCAGTCGCCCCGGGAGCGACTGGCCGACTGGGAGGACGACGTGGGTGTCCGACCAGCGGAGACGACGGTCGTCGACCTGGCGACAGCGACGCGGTCGGCCGCCGCTTCGACCGCTTCGGTCGCCTCGACCGGAGAGACGCCGAGCGGTCCGACGGGCCCGGATGGAGTCGACCGCTGGGCCGACGCGACGGTCGAACGCGTCGCCGAGGGCGACCTGCTGGAACTCGGGGAGACCCTCGACGGCGCGCTGGGCGGGAGCGACCGCCCGACGACGCTCTGTGTCCGCTCGGTGAGCGACCTGTTGCAGTCGGCCGACGTCGAGACGGTCTTCAGGTTCCTCGAAGCGCTCACGCGCGGTGTCGACCGCGCTGGCGGCGTCGCTCACTACCACCTCAACACCGACGTCCACGACGCCGAGATCGTCGAAACCCTGGAAGTGCTGTTCGACGCCGTCGTGGACCTCAACGACCGCGAGGGAGCGGACGTCTGACCCCCTGCGAAGAGCCAGCGATGACCTCGAACGATACGCCCCAGGGTGGGTCAGTGACTGCGTTTCGGCGCGGCAGCGACGCGACCGCCGGTCAGGTCGTCCTCGTCGCCGACGACGACCCGGCGGTCGCCGACGAGATCGCCGACGCGCTCCGGGAGGGCTACGTCGTCCGGACGGCCACTGCCGGCGAGGACCTGCTGGCGACTCTCGACGAGGACCTCAGTGTCGTCCTCCTCGACCCGACACTCCCCACGACCGAGAACGCTCTCGACCGACTCGCCGCCGACGTCGACTGTCGGGTTGCCGCACTCGTCCCCGACGGGCACGGTGCCGTCGACGAACGTTTCGACGGGCGCGTCCGCAAGCCGGTCTCGCGGTCGGCGCTCAGAGCCACCGTCGACCGGCTCTGTCGCTGTGTCTCCTACCGCGACGCACTCGACCGCTACTTCGACCTCGCACAGGCACTCGCCGGCCTCGACGATGACGATCCACAGCGCGAGCGCATCGCCGAGCGTCTCGACGCCCTCGAGGCCGAACTCGACGAGACCAGCGCCCCGCTGGACAGCGGTGACGTCTACGACGCCGCTCTCCGCGAGCAGTAAGTCTGACGCTCAAACCGTCGTTTGACCGTTCGCTGGTTTTTGGGTAGTGGGGGTCGTCGGTCGAAGTACATGTCCCCGCTCCGTCTCCTCCGTCGCCACTCCGACGCCGTCGACGACCCCGACGACCGCCCCGCACGCCCCGCTGGTGCCACTTCGCGCCCCACTGACGCACTCACCGCCGGCGCTCACGGACTCGCCTCCGTCGTCCGGACCGTCGGTTTCTGGCTCGGCGTCGTGTTGCCTTTCCTGCACGTCCCGCTGCTGTTCGGCCTGGGGCTCACCGAGTCCACGACGCCCGCCCTGGTCGGCCTCTGGGGACTCAACGCCGTCGCCGTCACCGTCGGGGCTGGCCACGAACCCACCATGTCCGACGCCGAGTCCGCCGAGACCGACTCTGCCGCGCACGCTCGCCGAGACTGACCCCGACGCGTGTCCGTTCTGTGGGCCCCACCTCGTCGACGGCGGGGCCAGGTTCGTGGACCACATCGAAGCGAGCGAACCCTGTCGTCTGGGCTTCGACCAGTGGCGCGAGAACGTCGCCGGTGACGGCGTCGGACGCGGCGCTTGCGACCACCGAAACGGAACTCCCCGTCCGCCCTATCGCCGAGTTCGCCGCGTAGGTCCGGGAGGAACGCGAGGCCACCCGCGAGGGGAACGCCGACCGTGCGGGTACCCACTCCCCCCGGACTCTGTACGACCGCGGCGAGTCGACGGTCCCGTCGCGGACGTCCCGCCGGACCGGCCGGTCAGTCGGATTCGAGGTGGATCTCGATAGTCCTGAGGTCGAACGCGTCGAGCGAGAGGTCGACCGCCCCGTCGTTTACGGGCAGAGTTTCCCGGTGGTCCTCCACGATCGACGTCGCCTCGGCGCCGACGACCGGGACGTCGAGTGACAGCGTCGCGTCGACCTGCCGGCCGTAGGCCTCGTAGAGTCTGACGACGAGCGCGTCCGGGTCGTCCTCGGCTCGTTTGACGGCTTCGACGACGACGCCCGGCGTGTCGACCGACAGGAGCGACGTCACGCAGTGACCGTCCACGCACACGGGCCCGGACGCGACGTTCAGTTCGTATCCCGCCTCGACGACGCCGCCGTCGACCGGACCGTCGGGGTGGGGATAGACGGCGTAGGTGAACTCGTGGCGGTGCCGGTCCGCGTCCGGGTCGGGCGTGGTGGGCGCGCGCAAAAGCGAGAGACCCACGTCCGTGCCGTCGACGTCGACTCCGTACTTGCAGTCGTTGAGGACCGCGACGCCGTAGGACTGCTCGGAGACGTCGACCCACTGCTGGTGGGACACCTCGTAGCGCGCCCGGTCCCAGGACGTATTCTCGTGGGTGGGTCGCTCGACGTGACCGAACTGCACGTCGAACGTGGCCGACCGGGCGTGTACGTCGACGGGGAACCGTGCTTTCAGGAACCGCTCGTCCTCGTGCCAGTCGACGACGGTGTGGTGGTCGATCCGGCGGGACCCCCGCGTCACGGAGACGTCCTGGACGACCGTGGAGTCCCCGAAGGCAAACTCCCGGCGGACGGTGGCTCGTAGCGGCCCGGACTCGAGGACGGCGACGGAGTCCGGAGCGGGCAGTCGCGTGGCGACGTCCGCAACGTCCCCTTCGACGTCCCAGGCGTCGAGGTTCGCCGGCTGGTCCCGGTAGGTGACGAGACGGTTGGCAGGTGCCGCGAAGGCCTCCCGCCCCGTGTCCCGGTCGGTGACCTGGTAGGTTCCGTCGTTCGCGAAGTCGACCCTGACGTGGGCGTTTTCGAGGTGCGTCTCGGAGGCGGCGACGTCGGTCTCGACCCTCGGCGGTTCCCCCTCACAGACGGTGAACGTCTGCACGCCCGTCGGCGGGAGGTCGGTCGCCTCGAAGACGAACGCCGAGTCGTCGTCCCGACCGTCGACCTGGACGGGTACTGGCGTGCCATCGGGCCCGACGACTCTCGGGGGGCCCTCGTCGAGGTAGTCGACCACGCCGTCGTCGACGGCGACGACCGGACTGTGTGACCAGGACAGCGAGTTCGAGACGGCGAGCACCGTGCCGTCTTCGGGGTCACCCCCGAGGGCGTCGAGTGCCCGCTGTGTCTCGCGTTCGGCCGTCGCGAAGACCCGCTCGTAGTCCCGGTCCGCGTCCGCGTACACGTCGGTCACGGAAGAACCGGGGAGGATGTCGTGGAACTGATTGAAAAGGAGGGTCTTCCAGGCGTCTTCGAGGTCGTCGTGGCCGTACGCGAAGTCCTCGCCGAAGACGTGTGCGAGCGAGGACGCCAGTTCCGCCTCACGCAGGGCGAACTCCCCTTTCCGGTTGTTCCGTTTGGTGCGAGCCTGCGTCGTGAGCGTCCCGCGGTGTTTTTCGAGGTACATCTCGCCGGTCCACGTCGGGAGGTCGGCTTCGGCGGCCGACAGTCGCTCGAAGAACTCCCCGAGCGTCCCGTGGGACACGTCCGGGAGTGCGCCGATGTCGTCGACCACGTCGACCCGTTCGACCATCTCGCGGGTTGGTCCGCCGCCGCCGTCGCCCCACCCGTAGAGGTACAGCCCTTCGCCGACGATGGCGCTTTCCTCGTCGCTGGTCGCCGCCTCCCGGACCTGCTCGACGCTCACGTCGCCGTTGTAGGTGTCCGCCGGCGGGAAATGCGAGAGAACGGTCGACCCGTCGAGCCCTTCCCAGGTAAAGGAGGTGTAGGGGAAGTCGTTGGTGTCGTTCCAGCTCATCTTCTGTGTCAGGAAGTACGGACAGTCCGCCGCGCGGGCGACCGTCGGCAGCGTCGCGGTGTATCCGAAGACGTCCGGCAGAAAGGCCGTCTGCGGGTCGACGTCGAACGCGTCGCGAAAGTACCGTTTCCCGTAGAGGAACTGGCGGGCCAGCGCCTCCGGCCCCGCGAGTGTCACGTCGGATTCGACCCACAGGGCCCCGACCGGTTGCCAGTCCCCGGACTCGACTCGCTCGGCGACGCGCTCGTACACCGACGGGTACCGGTCCCGGACCAGTTCGTAGAGGTGTGGCTGGGACTGCAGGAACGCGAAGGAGGGGTAGTCCTCGAGCAGGTTCAGCGCCGTCGAGAAGCTCCGGGCACCCTTCCGGACCGTCTCGGACCACGGCCAGAGCCACGCCAGGTCGAGGTGGGCGTGGCCCACCGCGGTCAGGTGGTGGCCGGTGAGTTCGGAGGTCAGGTCGCCCGCCACGTCGGCGAGGACGTCGAGGGCTGTTTCGGCGCTTTCCCGGAGAGCGGCCTCGTCGGTGGCCTCGTATTCGAACGCGTGACTCGCCGCCTGAATGCCCCGCAGCGCCTTCTCCCGGTTGATCGACGAGTCGGGGAGGTCCTCGGCGAGTTCGGAGAGTACGGTCACGCGGCGGTGGAGGTCACGGACGCGGTCACGCGTCGCCCGCAGCTGGACCGTCTCGAGTACGAACTGGTCGACGTCGAGTTGGCCCCAGAGCGTCGTCGTCCCGGCCTCGACCAGGAGGGCGAACGTCTCGCCCCCGGTAGCCTCCTCGACGAGACGCAGGTCGGTGTGGCCGTCGTCGAACGCACCCACGGGCTCGCCGTCGCGGTAACAGAGACACTCCACCCGCGGCGTTCCGAGACCGACGTCGGGACCGTTGACCGGCGCAGCGACGAACCGCAGGTCGACCGGGCTGCCGGCCATCGTCTCCGGAACGGAAAACTGCAGGCGAAACCAGACGTTCGAGCCGACGGCGAGGGACTCGGGGGGCGTCGCGGCCGACAGCGGGCCGACGTCTGCCGAACGCCGGTCGGCGGGCGTCGTCTCCCGGTCGCGCTCCCACACGAACCCGACGTCGCAGGGTTCGAAGTCGGCACCGTCCAGGTCAGCCGGCCTCGCGAACTCCCGGGTCCGGACGTACGCGACGTCGTCGACCGGGGCCGTCTCCCGGATAGCGAGGTCGTCGAGGCGGCGCCTGGCGGCTTCGGCGCGCCGTTCCAGGGTCGTGTCGGTCATGGACAGATTCGGATGGAGGTGACCATGAAGATTGGGGCCGGCGGTGATGCTCTCGCACACGGCGGTCGCCGACACGACTTATACGGACGCCGACTCTGCGGGGAGGTATGGCGCGACCGAACGTCCTCCTGGTTGTGGCCGACGACCTCGGCTACGGCGACCCCGGGTGTTACGGCGGCGACATTCCGACTCCGAACCTCGACCGACTCGCCGCCGACGGGGTCCGTCTCACCGACTGGCACGCCAACGGCCCGATCTGCTCGCCGACGCGGGCGTCGCTGCTGACCGGGAAGTACCCGCAGCGAGCCGGAATGGCCGATAACGGACCGGAGGGACACCCGAGCACCGACCCCGCCGGGGGACTGCCGACCGACCAGCCAACGCTCGCGGACCTGCTGGGCGAGGCGGGCTACCGAACCGGCACCTTCGGCAAGTGGCACCTGGGGATGACCGACGACGACGACCCGCTCGCCCACGGCTTCGACGAGTTCTCCGGCGTCCGGTCGGGCTGTGTCGACTACTTCTCGCACCTGCAGGTCTGGCTCCAGGCCCACGGCCACGCGCCCTACCACGACCTCTGGGACGGCCGCGAGGAAGTCCGTCGCGACGGCGCGTACCTCCCACACCGCATCACGGAACGCGCGTGCGAGTTCGTGAGTGGCGAGACGCCCTTTTTCGCCTACGTGGCCTACAACGCGCCCCACTATCCGCTACACGCACCGTCCGAATACGACGACCGCGTGAGTCATCTGTCGGGCGAGCGCCGACGCTACGGCGCGCTGGTATCGGTCCTCGACGAGGGGGTCGGCGCGCTCCTCGACGCGCTCGAACGCGAGGGCGTCGCCGAGGACACCCTCGTGGTGTTCACGAGCGACCACGGCCCTTCCCGGGAGGTCAGGAACCACCTCGACGGCGCCACCACCCCGTTCCGCGGGAGTTCGGCGGGCCCGTTCCGGGGCCACAAGTTCAGCCTCTTCGAGGGCGGTATCAGGGTTCCCGGGATCGTCGCGTACCCCGGCGAGATCGAGGGTGGAGCAGTGCACGACGAACTCGCGACGACGATGGACGTCCTCCCGACCGTGCTCGACTACTGCGGCGTCGACCCGCCCGAGGACTGCGACGGGGAGAGCCTGCGCGGGACCCTCGCGGACGGCGACCCGTCACCGCACGACCGCGTCTACTGGGCGTTCCGCGACCAGGCCGCCGTCAGGGCGGGCGACTGGAAACTGGTGCTCGACGGCGAGGAGATACCTCCCGACGCCACCACCCCGGAGTTCCGGACGGTCGAGGGGGCCCACCTCGCGAACCTGGCCGACGACCCCGGCGAGTCGACGAACCTGGCCGACGCACGGCCCGGGCGACGCGCGGACCTGGAAGCGGATCTGCAACAGTGGCTCGACGAGGTACAGTGACTCTCACCGGCAACAGGTGTCTCCCCGAGAGGAACGCATCCGTCAGGTTCCGGCCAGTCAGGCGCGTTCGACCCGGATCCCGTCGGCAGCGACGTCCTCGATCGTGGCCTTCCAGCCGCCGACGGTGACCTCCCCGTCGTCGGTCGCGACGGTCAGTTCGGCCGTGGTGGGAACGACGGACTCGAAGTCGGCGTCGACGGGGCCACCCATCTCGTAGTCGACGATCCCGCCGGTCCAGGTTCGCGGCCGGCGGGAGTGGGTCTCGCGACCGTGGACCTCGGCTGTCAGTGGCGTGTCGTCGTCGAGGAGGGGTTTGAGGTCGACGATGAGCCGCCACGGGTCGAGGTATCGACGCGGGAGGCCGCCGTCGGTCTGGATCTCCCGGGACCCGGTCCAGATCTGTTCGGCGTAGTGCTGGAAGAGCAAGACGAGATTGTGCTCCTGGGTGATGATGTAGGGCTGGGACTCCTCCTGGGGGTGTTTGCTGTTGAAGATCCCGTACGAGCGGTCCGAGAACGCGAAGGTGTCGATGGTCGGCCGGTGGCGGACGGCGAGTTCGTCCGGGAACGTCGGTCCCATGACGCCCGGTCGCGGGTCCGCACTGCGGGCCTCCTCGCCGTCGACCAGGAGTCGGACGCTCACACCCCGGGCGACGGCGGCGGCCACCTCGTCGCTCACCGCCTCGTAGAGGTCGACCGGCAGTGCCATCGTCAGCCACCACTCGGCGTCCTCGATGGCGCTCCGGATGTGCCGCAGCGCGGACTCCTCGAGGCTGACCATCGTGACGAACCCCCCCGAGGAACGCTGGTGTTCGTGCAACTGGTCGAGCGAGGAGGCGATGGAGTGGACCTTGGTGCTGAACGAGTCGATGTGTCGCTCCTTGAACCCCTCGAGGACGGCCTCGGGCGGTGGCGCCTGTACCTCCTTGCCCGAAGAGCGCTCCTGGACCTCGATGAGCGCCATGTCCTGGAGCTGGTCGATGACGTCGTAGATGCGCGCCTGTGGCACGTCCGAGGCGTCCGAGAGTTCGTTCGGCGTGGCGGTCCCGAGGCTCACCGCGGCGATGTAGGCCAGCGACTGGTACTTCGTCAGGCCCACGTCCTGCAGTTTGTCGACGAGTTCGGTTTCGTCCATCCTCGGGTTACCGTTTCTGGTCGCTCGCAGGGCCTATCGCTTTCGAATCCGCCACACGTTGCCAGCGCAGGTCGAACGAGCCGTCCTCGCGGGCCACCTCGGCGAAGACCTCCCAGCCGTCGTCGGTCGACAGGACGTCCAGGTAGCGACACGTCGCGAACGTCTCGACGCCGACCCTGGCGTCGGTGGTCGGCGCCTGGTAGCACGGCCCGTCCGGCGACGTGTCGACGAACTCGCGCAGGTCGGGCGAGACGGCGAGGCCCGTCCGGAGGTTCCACGTCCGGCCCTCGTCGGTCAGCCCGCTCCCGTCGTAGAAGACGAGCCAGACCGGGGCGTCCGGGGCTGGAACCACGCAGGACACGCGCGTGTGGTGGTCGTGCCAGTACTGCCGCTCGATAATCGGATTCGACGCGGCACGCTCCCACGTCTCGCCGTCGACGCTCGTCGCGAGGTGGGCCTGCTCGGAGCGGGCGTCGTTGCCCGAGTAGAACATGTAGTACCGGCCGCCGACCGTGACGACGTACGGGTCTTTGACGGTCGCACGGTCGCTCCCGGCCGCCCCGGGCCGGAGGACGTCGCGCGCGGTGGTCGGGTCGAACGCCGTGGGGTGGTCGGCGTCCGCGAGTTTCCGGATCGTCCACTGGTTGGCCCCGTGGTCGACCGGCAGGTACAGTTTCAGCCGACCGGTGTCGGGGTCGGTCACCAGTGCCGGACGCTCGACGCTCACGACGCCGAGGTCCGCGGCCGTGACCTGTGTCAGTGACTCGTAGGCCGTCTCGCCCGTTCGCCGGTAGATCGTCACCGCGCGCCCCCGGTCGTCCGGGACCCGCTCGCGGACGGCGAGGTAGGTCTCACCGCCGTGTTCGTGAACGCAGGGAGCGCCCGTCCAGAACCCCTCGCCCCCCGAGACCGGCTCTATGACCGTCTCGGCGGCCCCGGGATCGAACGCCGGTGGGTGTGCGTAGCCTGTCATCGCTCCCACCGAGGACGCCCACCCCCGTATAGCTTTTCAACCACTCTCGGTAGTTGCTCTACCAAAACCTTATGTATTATCCACGTAAGATTCAACCATGCCGCGTGACACAGAGGACCACGACGTTCCCGACGACGACCGCCGCGACCTGCTCAGGAACCTCGGTTTCGGTGCTACAGCCATCGTGACGGCTGGACTGGCCGGGTGTAGCGGTGACGGTGGGACTCCCACCCAAGCCGACAGCGACGGTGGAGACGGTGGAGACGGTGGAGACGGTGGAGACGGCGGAGACGGCGGAGACGGCGGAGACGGTGGAGACGGTGGAGACCAGTCCGAGGATACCCCGAGTGGGAGCCTCGTCGACGACGTCTGGAGTACTCCGACGGACCGCATTCCAAACGAGGTCCACTGGAACAACTACAACCCCGCCAGCCAGGCCGGCGCGTCCAGGAACTGGGTCCAGACCTACATGGTCGGGTTCCGGCAGGCCGACGCGTCGTTCGTCCCCTCGCCGGTGTTCGAGGACATCACCGTCGAGGGCAGCACGATGACCATCACGGTCGCCGACGGCGTGACCTGGCACGACGGCGACCCGCTGACCGCCGAGGACGTCGTCACCCAGGTGAAGATGGACATCTTCATGCAACAGCCGCCGGCCGACGTCATCGACAGCGCACAGACGGCCAGCGAGACCGAGGCGGAACTGTCCCTCTCGACTCAGAACCGCGAGATCGCACTCGGCGCCTACGCCGGCCGGAAGCTGAACACGAAGACGTCCATCTACGGCGACTTCGTCTCCCAGTTCGAGGAGGCGAGTTCGGACTCGGCGATGGACGACGTTCGCGGGCAGGTCTCGGAGTTCCGGGGCCCCGCGACCGGTCTCGGTCCCTTCCGTCTGACCGACGCGACGACCCGGCGGTTCCACGGCGAGGCCCACGAGGGCCACCCCGCCTACGACGTCCTCGAGGGCGTCTCCTGGGAAGCGACCCGGACGACCGGCAACCAGGGCATCCTCCAGATGGGGATCAGCGGGAGCACCGACTACATCGGTCCGGTCGTCCTCTCGGAAGACGCCCTCTCACAGCTGCCCGATTTCTACCAGATCAACCCCGTGAGCAACCTCAACGGCCACGGCCTGTTCTGGAACTACGACAACCCGCACGTCCAGCGTCCGGCCTTCCGGAAGGCGATCGCCTACATCGCCGACCGGACGCGGATCGCCAAGAACGCCGCCGGGCTGAACTTCAAAGAGCCCGTGGGGGCACCGACGGGCATCTCCGGCGGCGGGCAGGGCGTCCCCGAGAGCTGGCTCGGCGACACGTTCGACTCGCTGACCGCCTACGAGCCGAGTACGGACCAGGCCACGCAGGTCCTCGAGGACGCCGGCTACTCCAAGAGCGGCGGCACCTGGCAGGGACCGGACGGCAACACCGTCAGTCTCGACCTGGTCTACCCCGGCGGCTGGACCGACTGGGTCAACGCCGGCCAGACGCTGAACTCACAGCTCCAGAACTTCGGGTTCGAGACGAACTTCGAGACCGTCGACGCGCCGACCTGGAACGGTCAGACCCGGCCCAACGGCGAGTTCGACATCACGCCCCAGTGGTGGGGCGGCGGCAGACCCCACCCGTTCTTCGGCTTCCGGGCCATCACGCAGAGTTCCCAGGCCGGCGACGCGAACGTCCCGGACACGTTCGAGGTGCCGATGCCGGTCGGCGACCCCGAGGGCGACCTCGAGGAGATCAACTTCACCGAGCGGACGAGCGAACTCCCCCGGCTCTCGGGCGAGGAGGCCACGCAGGCCGTCGTCGAACTCGCCTGGGCGGTCAACCAGGCGATGCCGATCCTCCCGATCATGGAGAAGATCGGTGCGGTCTGGTACAACACCCAGAACTGGAACGTCCCCTCGACCGACAACGAGTGGATGACCGTCAACCCGCCCACCCACCTGGCCTGGCCGTTCCAGGAGGGACAGGTCGAACCGATGCGGGAGTGACCACGCCACCCGACGCAACGCCACACCACCTACCGCCGCGCCACCGACCCCGCTCCACCGTGGCGGGACAGGTATCGAGAACGAACGCGGACACGGTCAGTCACACTATCGGTCACAATTAGAAATTCACATGCACTGGTTGCTCAAGCGGTTCGGTCGGGCTCTGTTTACGATCTACGCCACAGTCACGCTGACGTTCGTGATGATCCGGCTCATCCCCGGCGGACCGCTCGACTACATGAAAGGACAGATACGCCAGGCGAATCCGGGCATGTCGAGCGATGCGATAAACGCCATCGTCGAGGCCCGCGCACAGATCAACCCCGACCAGACGATCCTCCAGCAGTACGTCTCATACGTGAGTTCGGTCTTCCGGGGGGACCTGGGCGAGTCGACGTGGTACGGCGACCCGGTCAGTGGCATCCTGATCGACGCCCTCCCGTGGACGCTGTTCGTCATGGCCATCGCCCTGTTTTTCACGTTCGCCATCGGGATCGGGCTGGGCGCGCTCATGGCCTACCAGGAGGGGACGCGGTTCGACTACACCCTCTCGACGGCGTCGATCCTGTTCAACTCGGTCCCCTACTACGTGCTGGGGATCCTGTTCCTGTTCCTGCTGGGCTACCAGTGGGAACTCTTCCCGACCGGCGGCCGGACGAGCGAGACGGTCGATGCGGGACTCTCGGTCGCGTTCCTCGTCGACGCCCTCTATCACGCCGCACTGCCCGTGCTGTCGTTCGTCCTGACCCGCTTTGGGTTCCAGGCGCTCGCCATGCGTGGCAACAGCATCAACGTCCTCGGGGAGAACTACCTCCGGGCCGCCGAGTTACGCGGCCTGCCGAGCCGGCACATCGCGTTCCAGTACGTCGGCCGCAACGCCGTGTTGCCGCTGTACACCACCCTGATGATCTCTATCGGGACGATGTTCGGCGGGACCGTCATCCTGGAACAGATCTTCACCTACCCCGGGGTGGGCTACTACATGTTCCAGGCGATCGACGCCCGGGACTACCCGCTGATGATGGGCGCGTTCATCCTGATCACGACGGCCATCGTGATAGCGATCCTGTTCGCCGACCTCACCTACGGGCTGATCGACCCCCGCGCCAGCGGAGGTGAGAACCGTGAAACCTACTGACGAGACGGGTGGTTCCGACAGCGGCGAGGAGCCCCGCTCGGACGGTGGCACGGCCAGGGACAGCGACTCCCCGTTCCGGACCTACGACGTCGAGCGCCGAACCCGCCGCGAGCGCCTCGCCTTCCGGTTCGACCTCTACGTCCTCTCGCCGGCCCGCATCGTCTGGAGCGACTGGCGCACGAGAGTCGGCGTACTCGTCCTCGCGACGTACCTGCTGATGGGGACCGTCGGCGTGGTGCTCGTGGCACCACCGGACCCCAACCAGGGGATGATCCACACGAAGCCCTTCCAGACGATGGCCCACCCCCTCGGGACCGACGGCATCGGCCAGGACTACGTGAGCCTGATCGTCCACGCGACGCCGGTGATGCTCGAGATGATGATCTCCGGCGGCGTGTTCGCGACGGGCGTCGCGACGGGCGTCGGGACCCTCTCGGGCTACCGGGGCGGCCGGGTCGACAGCCTGCTCACGATGATAATGGACATGGCGACGGCCATCCCGGGACTGCCCCTGGCCATCGTGGTCGCGGTTATTCTCCAGCCCCGCTCCCCGTGGCTCGTCGGGATCGTCCTCACGATCAACGTGTGGGCCGGTCTCGGCCGCTCGATCCGCTCGCAGGTGCTGACACTGCGCGAATCCGACTACGTCGAGGCCTCCCGAACCATGCGGTTGCGGACGCCCACGATCATCCTCCGGGACATCGTTCCCAACATCATGCCCTACATCACGATCAACTTCGTCAACGCCGCCCGTATCGTCGTGTTCAGCTCCGTCGCGCTGTACTTCCTCGGCGTGTTGCCGTTCAACAACACCCACTGGGGCGTCCAGATGAACCGCGCCTACCGCAACTCCGGCGCGCTGTACTCGTGGGAGCAGGCCTACACGCTGTTCGTCCCGCTGCTCGCCATCCTCGTCCTCTCGCTGGGGCTGGTGTTGCTCTCCCAGGGTGCCGACCGGATCTTCAACCCGCGCGTCCGGGCCCGGAAGTCCTCGATCATCGCCGACGAGGAAGACGCCGGGGCAGGAGGTGACCGATAGATGGGGCGCGACGACGACGTCGTGATCGAGGTCGAGAACGCCACCGTCCAGTTCGAGATGGAGCGGGGTGTGGCCCGCGTCCTGAACGGCGTCGACCTCGCCGTCCGCCGCGAGGAGATCTTCGGCCTCGTCGGCGAGAGCGGGTCGGGCAAGTCCATGCTGGCCGCCTCGATGCTCGACGCGGTCGAGGACCCGGGCGTCCTGTCCGGTTCGGTCACCTACTACCCGCAGGGACGGGAGCCGGTCGACGTCCTCGACCTCTCCCGGGAGGAACTCCGGCAGGTCCGCTGGGAGGACATCGCGATGGTCTTCCAGGGCGCGCTCGACTCGTTCAACCCGACGCTACGGATCCGCAAGCACTTCCTCGAGACGCTCTCGGCCCACGACGCCGACCGCGAGGAGGGGATGGCCAGGGCCCGCCAGTTGCTCTCGGACCTGTACCTCGAACCCGAACAGGTCCTCTCGAGTTACCCCCACGAACTCAGCGGCGGCATGCGCCAGCGCGCGCTCATCGCCCTCGCGCTGGTGCTCGAACCCGAGGTGCTCGTCATGGACGAACCGACGGGCGCGCTCGACCTGCTGATGCAGCGGTCGATACTCAGTCTCATCAAGAAGCTCCAGCGCAAGCACGAACTCACGATCCTCTTTATCTCACACGACCTGCCGCTGGTCGCCAACCTCGCCGACCGCATCGGCGTGATGTACCCCTTCGACCTGATCGAGGTGGGCCGGGCCGAGGACGTCATCGAGTCCCCTGCCCACCCCTACACCCGCGCGCTCCTCCGGGCGGTCCCGAACCTGGAGACGCCCTACGCCGAGATGCGCCCCATCGCGGGCGAGGCGCCCGACCCCGTCGAGGTCCCCGAGGGGTGTTCGTACGCGGACCGCTGCCCGCTCGCCGACGGTCACTGTCGCGAGCAACACCCGCCCTACGACCACCTGACCGACGAACACCGGGTCGCCTGTTACTACCCGGAGGAGTCGTCGGAGGCGATACCGCTGGGGATCGGCACTGACCCGGACGGCCCCGGAGCGACGGCCGACGGACCGGACCGGGCCTCGACTGGGGAGGGGTCGCAATGAGCGACGACGCCGTGGTCTCGCTGGAGAACGTCGACGTCCACTTCGAGAACCGCCGGAGCACGCTCGACCTCTTCGGCGAGTCCGAGACCGTCCACGCGGTCGACGACACCACCCTCGAGATCCCCGAAAACGAGGTGGTCGCGGTCATCGGCGAGTCGGGTTGTGGCAAGACCACGCTCGGCAAGACGGCGATCGGCCTCCAGCGCCCGACCGCGGGGACCGTGCGCTTTCGCGGCCAGGACGTCTGGGACGCCAAGGACGGCAAGGGCGACGTCGACATCAGCTACGACGAGATCCGCCGCTCACTGCAGATCATCCACCAGGACCCCGGGAGTTCGCTCAACCCGAACCAGACCGTGATGGCGACGCTGCTCCAGCCGCTCAAGCGCTGGCAGAAGGACCTGCCCCGCAGACAGAAAGAGGCGCGCATCCTGGGACTGTTAGAGGAGGTGGGGATGACGCCCCCGGACGACTACGCCTACCGGTACCCCCACCAGCTCTCGGGGGGCGAACAGCAACGGACCGCCCTCGTCCGCGCGCTCCTGATGGAACCGGACCTCATCCTCGCCGACGAGGCGGTCTCGGCGCTGGACGTCTCCCTGCGCGTCGAGATGATGGACCTGATGCTCGAACTCCAGAACCAGTTCGACACCTCCTTTCTGTTCATCTCGCACAACCTCTCGAACGCGCGCTATCTCGCCGGCCAGTCCGGCGGGCGGCTGGCGATCATGTACCTCGGCGAGATCGTCGAGGTCGGTCCCTGCGAGGAGGTCCTGGCCGACCCCCAGCATCCCTACACGAAGGTGCTGAAGTGGGCGACTCCGGACATGGCGGTCAAACACGGCGCGATCGAGGACCCGCCGGTCCGGGGCGTCGACATCCCCGACCCGGCGAACCCGCCGTCGGGCTGTCGGTTCCACACGCGCTGTTCGGAGGCGCGGGCACACTGCCAGCGCGACGCGCCACCGGCCTACGAGGGCGGCGACGGGCGCGAGGTCCGCTGTTATCGCGTCGACGACGACAGCGCGTACTGGAACAGCGACCCGCTCCCCGACGAGACGGACGGCGACCTGTTGTCAGAGGAGACGGACCTCGACGCGGGAGGTGAGTGGGCGTGAATCGACGACCACGACGCGTCCCTGTCACGCCCGTGCGTCGCCTACGGGCCGCGCTGGAAGCGGTTGCAGGCCCGGAGCAACGCACCGGACGCGACGAGTATCACGCCGCTGACCCCGGCGTCCACGATCGCGATGGACCGGGACGCCCGGGAGACGTCACCGAGCGCGACGATGGCCACCGCGACGAAAAACAGCAGTCCCGACAGGACGAACGCGAGCGTGAGCGCCCCGCGGCGGCGACAGACGAGTTCGAGGAATCGCTGTCGGAACCCTGCCTCTTCCATGGATACGGCCCGACGTGTGCGCCAGCGGGTGTTAAAACCCGCGCCGGCGGTCCGGACCGGTCGGTCTGCGAGGACGCGTCGTCGTCACGGGCCAGCGAGGATGGACCCGCAGCAACGGCCAGTGAGGACGCACCGTCGGTCGTCGAGTACTGCGTGAACAACGTCGGCCCCGAGACGAGAGACCGGCTGGCGAACGCCCCCGTCGAGGACCGCGGAGCGCCGTGTCTGGAGCGCTGTGGGACGTGCCGGACGACGCCGTTCCTGGTCGTCGACGGCGACCTCCGGGCGGGGAAGTCCCACGCGGCGCTGCTCGCGGAACTACCGGAGGTGGGGCCGTGAACGTCCTGCTGGTCTCCATCGACAGCCTCCGCCGGGACGTGCTGGGCGCCTACGCCGACCGGCCGCGGGTGCTCGACTACGACGTCGCGACGCCGAACCTCGACCGCTTCGCCGAGCGCGCGACCGTCTTCGACACCCACTACGCCGGCAGCATGTTCTGCATGCCGACCCGGCGCGAGTGGCTCACCGGCGTCCAGGAGTTCCCCTGGCGGGGCTGGGGGCCGGTCGAACCGTTCGACACCACCCTCCCGCGGGCGGCCCGGGAGACGGGGACGTTCACCCAGCTCGTCACCGACCACTATCACTACTTCCAGCACGGGTCGGACGGCTACTACGAGGACTTCAACGCCTTCGAGTTCGTCCGCGGCCACGAGTTCGACGCCTGGCAGTCCCGCCCGCGACGACCCGACGACCGGCTGCTCGCCCAGGCCGACGCGGACGGGGCCGACGGCGTCGACTTCGTGGACCGCGCCCAGTACGCGCGAAACGTCGCTGGCTTCGACGAGGACGACGAACGAGAGTTCTTCGCGCCGAAGGTGTTCTCGACGGCGGCGGAGTTCCTCGCGGGCGTCGAGTGGGACGACTGGCTGTGCTACGTCGACAGTTTCGACGTCCACCAGCCGTTCCACTGCCCGGAGCCGTACGCGTCGATGTACACCGACGAGGACCCGCGGGACCCCGACCTGTCGTTCTGGCCCCACTGGGGGACCGTCGACGGCGGCCAGGGCTCCATCGACGAGCGCCAGCTCGCGTTCGCTCGCGCCCAGTTCGCCGGGAAGGTGACGATGGTCGACGAGTGGTTCGGCCGACTGCTGGACGCTCTGGAGGAAGAGGACCACTGGGAGGACACCGCCGTCGTCGTGACTTCCGACCACGGCTACTCGCTGGGTGACCACGGCTACGTGGGCAAGATCCACATGCCCATGTACGACGTGCTCGCGCGGACTCCGCTGATGATCTATCACCCCGAGTCCGACGGCGGACGTGTCACGGACCTCACCGCCGCCGTGGACCTCCACCCGACGCTCCTCGAGTTCATGGGTGCGACGGAAGCCGGCGACCACCCGCACGGGCGGAGTCTCGCCGGCCTGGTGACGGGTGAGACCGACGAGCACGACCGCGAGTGGGCGATCTACGGCGAGTGGGGGTCGGGCGTCTGCGTGACCGACGGCCGGTACACCTACCTCCGCCCGTGTGACCCCGACCGGCCCGCCCACTGTCACTCGACGTCGATGATGAACGCGCGGGGCGTCTTCCTGCCCCGGACGCCGAAGACCGACGCCGAGGCCGGGGACTTCCTCCCCTACGCGGACGTCCCGGTCTGGCGGTTCGAGGGCGAACCCGTCCAGCGACACGACGGGTCGTTGCTGTACGACACGGCGACCGACCCCGGACAGGACGAGAACCTCGTGGGAACGGACCACGAGGCTGAACAGCGACTCCAGGCGCTCCTCGGCGACGCCTGCGAGACACTGTCGGTCCCGGAGTCGTTCGCGCGGCGCGTGGGGGTGAATCGTGACGCGAACTGACCGCCAGCGAGGGCGGTGGCGACGACGGCGGACCGACGACCACCGAACCGACGGCGACCACCGGACCGGAGGCCGGCCATGAGCCGCGACGCGCTCGTCCGGGGTTACACGCTGTTCGTGGGCGACCCGGGCGGTGTCGGCGTCGACGCCGGTGACGACGGGGGTCTCTACCACCGCGACACCCGGCACCTCTCGGAACTCTCCACGACGGTCGACGGCGTCGAACTCGACGTCATCGGGCGCGACCTGACCGACGCCGGGACCCGGACCGTCGTCGCGACAGACGGCAACGCCGCGGTCAACCGCGTCGACGAGCGCACCGAGAAGCGAAGCGACCTCGTCGTGGAGACGACACAGACCGTGACCGACGGCGACGGGCTGACCCAGTACACGACGGTCACCAACCACTCGGCGGTCCCGTTCGCGGGCTCTCTCACCGTCGGGTTCGACGTCGACTTCGCGGACGTCTTCGAGGTCAGGGGGTACGCGTCCCGCCTCGAACGGGACCCCGACGTCGGCGTCGGCGACCACACCGTGACGTACGCGTACGACCACGGGACCGTCGACGGCGAGACGGTGACGCGACGCACCGTCGTCGAGTTCGAACGCGAACCGTCCCGACTCGCCGCCGGGGAGGCGGCCTTCGACCTCGACCTCGCCTCCCAGGAGCGGACGACCGTCGAGTTCCGGGTCCGTCCGGAGGTCGCCGTCGACGCTGCGACCGCGGAGGGCGCTGGCACGCTCCCACAGGACGCGTCCGCGCTGGCGGGCGACCTGTCGGGAGGCGACCCGCCGGCAGACGACCGCTCGACGGCCCCGAGCATCGACCTGCCCGCGGTGGAGACGGGCGACCCGGAGTACGACCGGGTGTTCGCCCGCGCCGGCCAGGACCTCGCCGCTCTCGCCGGAGCCACGGAGTACGGGCCCGTGCCGCTCGCCGGTGCGCCCTGGTTCGCCACGGTGTTCGGGCGGGACTCGCTCATCGCGGCCTACCAGGCACTGCCCGTCGCGCCGTCGCTGGCCCGCGGGACGCTGCGCTACCTGGCGGCCCACCAGGGGACGACCGTCGACGACGCGCGCGAGGAAGAGCCCGGGAAGATATTCCACGAGATCCGCGACGGGGAACTCGCCCTGCGGGGTCGGGTCCCCCACTCGCCGTACTACGGGTCCGTCGACGCGACGCCCCTGTGGGTGATGGTGTTGCGCGAACTGCACCGCTGGACCGGCGACGACGGGATCGTCACGGACCTCGAGGAGTCGCTGGACGCGGCCCTCTCCTGGATCGACCGGGGGCGCGCTCAGGACGGCGACGACCCGTTCCTCTACTACGAGGAGTCGCCGACGATGGGGCTGTTGCACAAGGCCTGGCGGGACACGCCCGGGAGCGTCCAGTTCCCCGACGGCGAGACTGCCGACCCGCCCATCGCCAGCGTCGAGGTGCAGGGGTACGTCTACCGGGCGCTCCGTGACGCGGCGGCCCTCTACGAGACGGTGCTGGACCGGCCGACGCGGGCGGGGGACCTCCGCGAGGAGGCCGACCGCTTCGCCGACGCGTTCGACGACGCCTACTGGCTCCCCGACGAGAACTACTACGGCGTCGCGCTCGACGGCGACGGACGGGTGGTCCCGACGCTCACCTCGAACGTGGGTCACTGCCTCTGGTCGGGTGTCGTTCCCGAAGACCGCGCCGGGGCGGTCGCGCGGACGCTACAGTCCGGGGAACTGTTCTCGGGCTGGGGCCTCCGGACGATGTCGACGGAGACGGCCGGCTACAGCCCCATCTCCTACCATCTCGGGAGCGTCTGGCCCCACGACACCTCGCTGGCGGCACTCGGACTGGCTCGCTACGGCTTCCACGACGGCGCCGACCGCCTGACCCGGGCCGTGATGGACGCCTGCACGCAGTTCCCGGAGTATCGCATCCCCGAACTGTTCTGTGGGTTCGGGGACGACCTCGCGCCGAAACCCTACGCCTCGTCGTGTGTCCCACAGGCCTGGAGCGCCGGCGCGCCGTACGCGTTCCTGCGGGCGACGTTCGCGGTCGATCCCGAACCCGGGGGAGACGGCGGCGAAGCCAGGAACGACGGCCTCGACATCGGGAGCGACGACGCGGTGCTGGATGCGAGCGCGCTAGACCCGCTCCGCCGACGGTGGAGGGACTGATGCACGTCCGAGAGGCGGACAGACTGATGCACGTCCGAGACCACGTGAGAACGAACGAGAGACCGAACGAACCACGACCCCCCCTCAGGTGACAACGATGCCCTGCCCCCACGCGAACGGTGACCGACCGACCGACGAGCAGCCCGGCAGCAGCGACCGCCTCTCGCGCAGACAGATGATCCGCGCGGCGGTGGCCATCGGCGGCGCGAGCGGTCTCTCGGCGTGTCTGACTCGCGAGCGGGACGCGACGGCGACGCCCGAAGAGCCCGCCTTCCCCACCGGCCCGTCGGACCTCTCCGCGCTCCCGGAGCGACAGCACGCCTGGGTCGACTGGCTCGTCCGGGACCGCTTCGGGAACACCGTGTTGCCACAGCACCAGACGATCCTCCTGCTCGAGTACACCGGGCCGACCCCACCCGACGAGGCCGACCGCGAGACCGTCGAGGCGGCGTTCCGGACCCTCGAACGAGCGTTCCAGCGCGGCGCCGGCGACGACGACAGCGCCGTCCAGCACGAGGGCCTGCTGTTCGTCGTCGGCTACGCGCCGGCGTACTTCGACCGGTTCGACGCGGACCTCCCCGAGAGCCTCGACCTCCCGCCGCCGGACGAGGTGCTCGACGAACTCGGCGAGACCGCCCCGACAGCCGACGACGCCGACGCCGTGGTCCACCTCGCTGCCGGGTTCGGGTCGGTCCTGCTCGCGGCCGAGGAGACCCTCACCGGCCAGCGGGAGGTCGTCAACGGCGTCGACGTGGCCGGGACTCTCACAGACTACTTCGAGGTGACCGAGCGACGCACGGGATTCTTCGGTCGCGCGCAACCCGCACAGCGCTACGACAGCGACGACATCCCCGACGACGCGCCCCTCTCGATGGGGTACAAGAGCAGTTTCCTCGACACGCTCGCGCCAGAGGACGCGGTCACCATTCAGGAGGGGCCCTTCGCCGGCGGCACGACGATGCAGGTCTCCCGGCTGGAACACGACCTCGACGCCTGGTACGACCGTGACCACGGCGAGCAGATCGACCGGATGTTCAGCCCGGCCCACGACGAGGACAGCGTGGGAGACGTCGGTGCGAACCTCGCGGCCAACAGCCGCGTCACCGAGGATATCGCGGAGCGTGTCGACGAGGACGCGCGCGAGTCGGGCGTCGTCGGCCACGGCCAGAAACTGGCCCACGCCCGCACCGACGAGTTCACACCGAAGATACTGCGACGCGACTTCAACGCGACGGAGGCACCGGGCCTGCACTTCGACTCCTGGCAACGGGGTATCGAGGACTTCCTCTCGGTCCGGCGCGCGATGAACGGCGAGCACGTCGACGCCGAGGTCGACCCCGAGGACGACGGCATCCTGGAGTTCATCGAGGTGACGAACAGGGCGACGTTCCTGATGCCGCCGCGGTCGCTCCGGGCGCTCCCCGGGCCGGACCCGGACCGATGAATTTCCCTTCCCCTTCGACGACGGTCGAACCGCCATCGACGACGGCCGGACGAGTCGCCCTCGTGGGACTCGCCGCCGTGGTCGTCGTCGGTACCGCTGCGGCCGCCCTCGCCGTCGGTCCGTTCGCCGGCGGTTCGTTCGCCGGAGGCCCGTTCGGCGGTGGTCCGTTCGCCAGCGATGCGGTGGGCGGTGACGACGTCGCGTTCGAGCAGGTGACCGCGTCCTGTGGCCCCTCTTACCGGACCTCCGGGAACGCGGACGGTAGCGACGACGGCGGCGTCGCAGTGGCGGATTACGACGGGGACGGCTGGCCGGACCTGCTCGCCGTCGGTGGCGACCGGCCGGTCCTCTTCGAGAACGACGGCGGGCGCCTCGAACGGTCGGGTGCGCTCCCCGACGGCGAGTACCCCGAACTGAAGTCCGCGCTCTTCTTCGACGCCGACGGCGACGGCCGTGAGGACCTGTTGCTCGTCCCGCGCGTCGGCGAACCGGTCTTCCTCTCGAACGACGGTGCGTCGTTTTCCCGGCGTGACGCCGGCTTCAATGTGACGCTGGAGTGGGGAACCGGGGTATCGGCCGCCGACTACGACGGTGACGGCGACCTCGACGTCTACGTGACCCAGAACGGCAACTGGCGCGAGGAGACGCCCCGACGGAACGCCAGCGGCGCGGCGACGGACGGCTACCCGAACGTGCTCTTCGAGAACACCGACGACGGGTTCGAACGCGTCGACGACGCCGGTGTCGCCGGATCACACTGGAGTCTGGCGACGAGTTTCGTCGACCTCACCGGCGACGGCCGCCCCGACATCCACGTCGCCAACGACTACGGCTGGGACGCGTTCCTGGTCAACCAGGGCGACGGCACCTTCGAGCGCCGGCAGATCCCCGACACCAACCGCCACGGGATGGCCTCGGTCGTCCGGGACGTCAACGGCGACGGCCGCCTCGACCTGTTCGTCACCAATATCGAGTTCCCGAACCCCCAGCAGATCTGGGAACTCAACAGCGGGCTCAACGTCTACAACCGCGGCAACACGCTGTTGCTCAACCGCGGGAACGGCACCTTCGAGGAACGCGCCGGCGAGTACGGCGTCCGCGAGGGCGGCTGGGGGTGGGCGGCGGCCGTCGAGGACTTCGACAACGACGGGCGTCTCGACGTCGTCCACGCGACCAAGTACTACCTGCTCCGGAACCAGGACGGGAGTTTCTCGGCCGTCGAGACGACCCCCGCCGTCTGGGAGGGACGCCCCAACGGCACGTTCGAGCGCCGGAACGGTTCGGCGGTCGGTTTCGCGCCCTCGAACGGCCGGGGGCTGGCGACCGCCGACTTCGACCGTGACGGCGACCGCGACCTGGTTGTCGCCGGCACCTCCGAGGGGTTCGTCCGCTACGAGAACGTGAACGAGGGCGGCCACTGGCTCCAGGTACGCGTCGAACCGGACGACGGGACGGCGGTCGGGTCGGAGATCCGCGTCGTGACGAGCGACGGGACGGTCTACACACGCGTCCAGAGCAGTCGCTCGAACTTCTTCTCGCAGTCCTCGCGAACGATGCAGTTCGGCCTCGGACCCCACACCGTCGACCGCCTCGAAGTCGTCCGGCCGGACGGCACCGAACTGGTCTTCGAGGACGTGAAGACGAATCGGCTGGTGCGCGTGACCGCCGACGGAACGCTCAAGGCTGTCGAACCGAAAGACGGCGACTGCTGAGAAACGCCGTCGGCGACCGGGTGAGCGCCCACAGGGTGACAGAGTGGTAGTCGATGGCACACTGCCCCCAGGCATTTATGACCGGAGGAGTCAGTTCGACCGTGGAAGCGGACAGGGGCAACCGGCGACTGGCGTCGTTTCTCGACGGTACCGCCCGGTGCGAGGAGGGGAGAGTCGTCGTTGTGCTTCCGGCACGGACAGTCGAGTTCAGGGGTGAGACGGTACTCTACCAGACGGAGTACACCTACGACGAGACGGGGCTATCGACCGCGGAACGACGCGACCGCCCACTCGAAACGCTGGTCGACGAGTACGCAGCGCTGGCGGAGACCTACACGCAGCGCTGGCGGAGACCTACGGCAGCGGTGCCCCACAGTTGATCGGCGGCGAGCCCCGTAGCGTGACCCCCAGTGTCTACGGCATCCTGGACTGGCGGCGGGGGAGTCTCGCGAGTTACTTCGAAGTACCGGACCACGTCGCCGACGAGGTGGTGCAGGCACTGGAAACTCGGCGCGAGTGAGCCCGCAAATCGGGCTCGTACCGTCGATATCCGAGCTGTATATCGCGTACAGAATCCACGAATTGACGTAGTTCTTCTCCGCTAATCCAGCCGTGACTCCGTCCTGCCGTGCCAGTGTTCGGACACGCGCCTCAGTAATCAATAGAAGTCACCTCCCGTGTTTTCGATTGCTTCGTTCGAGACGTTCAGCAGCAACCGGTACTCGCTACTGTGTGTCCCGTCGTCACCCTGTCCCGGGTCGAGTTTCGAGTAGCCTTTCGTAAACGCGTCTTCCAGTTCAGTGCGTCGAGGGAGTTCGATGTCGAGTACGTCGGCGAGGTAGCCGATTCGCTTGACAGCTGCACCGTTACCCAACTGCAGTAGATAGTCGACCAGGAGTTCGAGATCCAGGTCCTCGGCGTTGCCCAGTGCTTTTGCGAGTTCCAGAATACCACCGCAGTGCTCCGGGTGGTCACTGCAGTCGACCAGGGTTTTTCCGGAGATGCGATGTTGACGGTGTGAGAGCCGATCGAAACCGGTTCGTAGCCGTAGAATTTCCGGTCTGTCACGGTCACGAACCGGTAGTCGACGTCGTGTATCTCCCTGTCCGGGACGCGACTGGTCGTGGCGGCGAAGACAGTCGTCGGGACCTGTTCCGTCAGTCCGTGGTAGTTCAGTGCGCTCCAGTAGTTCTCTGCCGTACTTACCGAAGCTACTCACCACATCGAGGGACAGAAGGAACAGTCTACCTCGATGGTGTGGCTCACGACCGACGACGACTGGAGCCGAGTCCACCGAATCTTCCACCCATATTTCGCCGCATCGAGGGCCTTTCGTCGCTTAGTCGTCGTCAGCGGTGTACGCGCCGCCACGACGCTTGATACGTGCGACGACGAGCCGCTGGTCGTCCTGCCGGAAGCTCACTGAGAGCCGGAACTCCCCGATGCGTATTTTCTTGTACGGACTGTTCTGGAGTGGTTCCCCGTAGTCCGGCGGGTCGCGCCATGGCGAGGAGACGATTTCATCGAGCTTGTCGAGTATCCGGTCTTGGTCGGCGGGGGACAGTCCGTCGAGGTCGTCTTCCGCTGTCGAGGAGAGTTCCCACGTCCACCCGTCGTCACTCATCGCTCGTGCCGAACCGCTCGCGGGCTTCCTCGGCGCTCGTCGTTCGTCCCTCGCGGATGTCTTCCTCGGCTTCGAGCAGGGCGACGAGTTCGTCGCGGTCGAACGTCGGGAACTCGACGGCGTCTCGAAGCGTGTACCGGATGAATTCGCTCCGACTGTTGAACCCGCGCCCTTGCCACGTATCGTCTATCTGTTCGAGGAACGACTCGGTGAGTTTGAAGTTGACCGTGGTGATGGCGTCCTCACCGTCGTCATTCGTGGCCGCTTCGGACATATAAACGTAATACGCTGGTCTTACCAATAGTCGTTTCGCCGGAACCCCACTCGCCACGTACTCGTCGTGGATAACCGCATTGAGGGTGTTCTATCAGTACTTCCGAGGTTCAGCGGCACAGTTCGTGATATCGGCCAGATTTTCGGGGAGCATCCTGGCTGGAAGTGGAAGTAGTCGGAATCAGTGA
>Ga0207813_100389_pt1 | contig 25782 bp, 19 predicted proteins | sample A23E3SouthBayCA_2_FD_187730 | JGI IMG/M metagenome (GOLD analysis project Ga0207813, IMG submission 187730) | Aerobic enrichment media microbial communities from Eden Landing Ponds, California, USA - A23 E3 (4) (SPAdes) | ecosystem: Environmental > Aquatic > Marine > Unclassified | place... | reverse complement strand
GGCGAAGCCGGCGGTTCCGGGGAGCGGGTCGCCCGACTGGATCGCCGTCCGAACCGTCGCTGCGTCGGCGCCGCGGAGAGTCGGGGGCATCAGAACAGTTCGCGCACGCCGCGCTGGACCCGGCGTTTCACGCCGCCGGCGGCTTGGCGGAACGAGATCCGCCAGGGGGTCTTCTGGCCGACGACGCTGGTTCGCCCCGCTACGATGGCGTCGAGGATGGCGTCGACGCTGCGCTCCTCGACGCCGATCTCGGTGACGGCCTGGCCGACCATCTCGGAGATGTGGGCGTCGCTGCCGGCGGTTTTGGGCACGTCGTGAGCGGTCGCGAACCGCTCAGCCTGTCGGTTAGACCGCCCCGTCAGGAGCCGGGAGTTGTACACTTCGATGGCGTCCGCGTTGGCGAGCTGCTCGTCGGAGATGTGGGCGGCGACGCCGTGGCGCGAGCTCTGGAACGGGTGCGGGACGATGGCGATCCCGCCCTGCTCGTGGATGCGGTCGAGTGTCTCGTCGTAGCTGAGCCCCGGCGGGATCGCTTCCTTGATCCCCAGCGCGAGCACGTGGCCGGCCGCGGAGGTCACTTCCATCGCGACGATCCCGACGAGGCCGTACTCTTTGGCAAGCGAGGCGGCCTCGATACTCGCGTCGATCGCGTCGTGGTCGGTGACGGCGATGACGTCCAGCCCGACGGCCGCGGCCTGCTCGACCAGGAGATCGACCGGATCCCGGCCGTCGTGGGAGCGCTCGGAGTGACAGTGCAGCTCGGCCGAAAGCACGAGCCTGGATTAACGGCCGCCGGTAAAAAGGAAACCGATAGGGGGGCGAGCGCTGGGCGGATTGAAGCAACCGAGTTTTTAGGATAGCCAAATTTATTTCGCGGTTCCGAAACACTAATCGTTCGGCGTATCCGAGTCGTGGTATGTCGATCATCGGGAACCTCGTTCTCGTCTTCGTCGCCGGGTTCATCACCGCGCTGGCGACGGGGCTCGGGGCGTTACCGTTCTTCTTCGTCGAAGAGTTCAGCGACCGCTGGAACGTCGCACTCTGGGGAATTGCGTCGGGGATCATGGTCTCGGCTTCGGGGTTCGGGCTGCTCAACGAGGGGATGGCCTACACGTCGGGGCTGCCGCTCATGCTCGCGGCCGGGTTGCTCGCGGGCGCCGTGCTCGTGGAACTCTCCGACAGGATCCTCCAGTGGCTCGACCTCGGCCACGAACACGGTGACGGCGACGACGACGAGCACCGGCTGGAGGCGGAGGCGTTCGCGGAGGGCGACCCGAAGACGCTCATACTCATTCTCGGGATCCTCACGGTCCACAGTTTCCCCGAAGGAGTCGCCATCGGCGTCTCCTTCGCGGAACTGGGGCTGGAGGGCGGCGTCGCCGTCTTCGGCTTCGCGGTCCCTGTGCTCGCGGTGTTCATGACCATCGCCATTTCGATTCACAACATTCCGGAGGGGACCGCGATCGCGATCCCGATGCGGGCGATGGGCCTCTCGAAGTGGCGGATGGTCGGCGCGGCGGTGTTCTCCAGCCTCCCACAGCCCATCGGTGCCGTGATCGCGTTCGCGTTCGTCCGCTGGGCGCAGGCGTTTCTCCCCTTCGGCTACGGGTTCGCTGCCGGCGCGATGGTGTACCTGGTCGTGACGGAGTTCATCCCCGAGGCGCTCGAAACCGGGCGGGGGCTCCCGAACGGTGGGCGGGGCGCACTGGTGATCGGCTTCGTCGCGGGCGTGGTGGCCATGCTCCCGCTGCTCTCGGTCTGACGCCACGGCGCTGGCGTCAGTAGCCACGAACGTGCATAACGAAACCCCTTTGCACCCCGGCGCTGACCACACAGGTGAATGCCTCTCGCGGATGCGGACCACGATCTCGTCGTCGATGAACTCGGCCGCGAGCCAACCCAGGCCGAAGAACACCTGTTCGAGAACCTCTGGAGCGAGCACTGTGCCTACCGCTCCTCGCGCATGCTGCTCTCGACGTTCGGGAGTGAGAGCGAGTATGTCGAGATCGGCCCCGGGGACGACGCCGCCGTCGTCCGCGTGCCCGACACCGAGACGCTGCTGACGTTCGGGATCGAGAGCCACAACCACCCAAGCTACGTCGACCCCTACGACGGCGCCGCCACCGGGATCGGCGGCATCGTCCGCGACACGCTCTCGATGGGCGCCTACCCCATCGCGCTCGCGGACTCGCTGTACTTCGGCCCGTTCGACCGCGAGCACTCGCGCTACCTGCTCGACGGCGTCGTCGAGGGGATCGCCGACTACGGCAACGCGATCGGCGTCCCGACGGTCGCCGGCAGCGTCGCGTTCGAGGACGGCAACGTCGGCAACCCCCTTGTCAACGTCGCCTGCGTCGGGCAGACCACCCCGGATCGACTCGTGACTGCCGAGGCCCAAGAAGCGGGGAACCGACTCGTCCTCCTCGGCAACGCCACCGGCCGTGACGGGCTCGGCGGCGCCTCCTTCGCCAGCGAAGACCTCGCGGAGGACGCCGAGACCGAGGACCGACCCGCGGTGCAGGTCGGCGACCCCTACTCGGAGAAACTGCTGATCGAGTGCAACGAAGCCCTGATCGACGAGGGGCTGATCGAGTCGGCTCGCGACCTCGGCGCTGCCGGCCTCGGCGGCGCGTCGTCGGAGCTGGTCGCGAAAGGCGGCTTCGGCGCCGAGATCGATCTCGAAGCGGTTCACACTCGCGAGCCGGGGATGAACGCGACCGAGATCCTGCTCGCCGAGTCCCAAGAGCGAATGTGCTACGAGGTGGCCCCGGAAAACGTCGAGCGCGTGGCGGAGATCGCCGAGCGCTTCGACCTCGGCTGCTCGGATATCGGCAAGATCACGGAGGGGAACTACGTCTGCGAGTTCGACGGCGAGACGGTCGTCGACGCCGACGCCGACTACCTCGCCGAGGGCGCGCCGCTGAACGATCTCGCCCGCGAACCGGCTCCGGAGCCAGAACGCGACCTGCCCGAGTTCGACCTCGCCGAGGCGATCGAGACGGTCGTCGCCGACCCTACTGCCACGAGCAAGGAGTGGGTGTACCGTCAGTACGACCACGAGGTCGGCCTACGGACCGCGGTCGAGCCCGGCGACGACGCCGCCGTGCTCGCACTCCACGACGCCGGCGACGAGGACGAACAGCACGCGATCGCGCTCTCCTCGGGCGCCAACCCGAACTGGACCGACTGCGACCCCGAGGCTGGCGCCCGCGCCGTCGCCGTCGAGAACGCGACCAACCTCGCCGCGAAGGGGGCGACGCCGCTCGCCGCGGTCGACTGCCTCAACGGTGGCAACCCCGAAGATCCCGAGACGTACGACGGGTTCGCGTCGGCGGTGGAGGGGCTGGCCGAAGGGTGTGTCGACCTCTCGGTGCCGGTCGTCGGCGGCAACGTCTCGCTGTACAACGACTCCGAGACCGGGCCCGTGGCGCCGACGCCCACGCTTGCACTCCTCGGGACCAAGAACGGCTACAGCGCGCCGCCGGCGACGGTCACCGGCGAGGGCGAGTTGGTGCTCGTCGAGCCAGCCGAGTGGGTCGCCGGCTCCGATATCGGGAGCGACGACCCTCACGCCCTCGGGGGGTCGCTGCTGTTAGAGAACTTCGGTGGCTCGGACCGCTTCCCCGCGGCGCCCGCGGCGCCGGACGCCCTCGTGGGCGCACTCGGTCGCGTCGCTGAGCTTGACGCCACGCTCGCCACTCACGACGTGAGCGACGGCGGCCTCGCCGTCACGCTCGCGGAGATGGTGTCCGAGTCGGCGGGCGTGGCGGCAACCCTCGACGATCCCGCAGCCCTGTTCAGCGAGGCGCCGGGCCGGGTCGTCGTGGAGACGACCGACGCCGACGCGCTCCGGAACGCGGTCGGCGACGACGCGACGGTGACGGACCTGGGGACGGCGACCGACGAGGGGTCGCTGTCGCTCTCGGTCGGCGAGGAGTCGATCACGGTCGACGCCGACGAGATCGCCGCCCTGCGCGACGTGCTGGCCCGCGAACTCGCCTAACCCCTCGCACAATACTTTTGTCACGTCGGTCGACGTGTAGAGCTATGCGACGCGCTGCCCTCCTGTCCGCCCTCCTGATCGTGCTCGCCGGCTGTGGCGGGGTCGCTGACGTGGCGGTGACCGAACCGCCCACCACCGAGACGGCGACGCCCACACCGACCCCCGAGACGGACGTGCAGGTGATCGGGGGCGACCTCCCCGTCGACGCGACGACCCTGTTCCGACGTGTGCTGAACCTCACCGGCGAGCGCTTCGACGCACCGATACTGTACGTCGATACGCCCGAACAGATGGCGGCACCATCGTCGTCGGTGCTCGACACCGGAGACTCACAGTTCCGCGCGGCCCTGGGGTTCGCCTCCCCATCGCGGAACGGGTCGGAGGTGGCCGTCGCCGCCGGCTACGCGCCGGTCGACGGCAACTCGGTCCACATCAACGACGCGATCCTTCACAAGGAGGACAGCACCGAGGTGACCGTCGTCCACGAGTTCGCCCACGTCGTCCAGTTCCGGAAGGACTGGCAGCGGTCGGTCTGGGACGTCGACCCCGAGGTTCGTGGCGGGGTGAACTACGACGACCAGTTCACTTACTACCTCGTGCTCGAGGGTGCCGCGACGTACGTCGAGCGACACTACGCGACACAGTTCGTCCCGGGCCTCGACGGGCGAGTTGCTCCCACCCTCGCGGAGTACGCCAACGCCTCGGCGCACGAGCGACTGAACCTCGCGCGGTACGCACTCGGCGCCGAATACGTCGCCGAACGCATCGACTCGCCGCGCGACCTCGAGCGGGTACACCGCCACCCGCCGGACTCCACCGAACAGGTGCTGCACAACTCCACCGATCCGGTCGAGCATCTATCTGTCACCACCACCGAGATGGAGAACTGGACCGAACAGCACCGCGACCGGCAGGGCGAACTGTTCCTCCGGATCGCGCTCCGGACCGAGCTGAACAAGTCGACCGCCGTCGAGGCCGCCCACGGCTGGGGCGACGACCGCCGGATCACGGTCAGCAAGTACAACCGAACGGCGACGGCGTGGGTGCTCCACTGGGACGACGCCGCCAACGCGACCGAGTTCGAAGCCGCGTTCGACCGCTACCTCGACGCGAAAGCGACGCGGACCGACGGCGTCTGGGAGCAGTCAGACGGGAACGCGACCTACCGCGTCGTGGAAGCGAACGAGGAGACGACAGTGGTGTTCCTCGGCGACGAAGAGTTCGTTCGGACAGCAACGGTCAACGCGACACAGGACGGCGTCGTCGACATCGAAATCCGTGATTGAGCCGCCGTCGGCATCGGCTCCCGTCGCTCAGAACCCGAACCCGACGTGATCGTCGGGCGCCGGCACGGCGATGGGGCTGCGCGGGAGTTCCGGCGGCAGCGACGACTCGTTGTACACGCTCGGCGCGAGGTCGTTCGGCCCGGCGGGGTAGAACAGCGCGGCGAGTTCCTGTGCCTGCCCCCGACCGACCGAGAGTTCGAACTGGCCACCGCCGTAGCAGTTCACCCCGGCCTCGAGCGCCCACTCGATCGTCCGGAGCAGCGACTCGACGGTGCCGAAGCGGGACGGTTTGACGTTGAGCCACGACGGCTCCCACGGCAGCGCGCGCACGTCGTCGAGGCCGTGAATCGGGCTGTCCCAGGAGACGCGCCCCTCCTCGCCCTCGAACACCGGGCGCGTTTCGTCGGTGAGTTGGGGGTCCTCGACGACCGCGTCGGGAAAGCCGTCGACGATCCGACGGTAGAACGCGGGGTCGGCGTCGGTGTCGACCTCGGTCCCCTCGTAGTGGCCCTTCAGGTCGACGATCCGGACGGCGTCGCGGGCGCGAAGTTCGTCGATCAGGTCGTCGCCCCACGCGGGTGTCGGATCGAGTTTGAAGCCGATATCCGGGTTCCGGGCGCGGACCGCGTCGACACGATCGGCGCTCGGCGGATCGCCTAACCGCGTGCTGGCGACGAAGCGGACCGGCTGGTGGCGCCGGTCGAGCAGGTCGGGCAGGTTCGTGTCGTTCTGTCGCAGCGCGAGATCCAGGGCGGCGGACTCAACGGCCCACCGTCGGTAGTCTCGCGAGTCCTGCCGCTCGGGTCCGTCGTGCGGGAACAGTTCTACGTCGTCGAGCGCCGCCGAGAACTCAGCGAACGTGAACGACCCGGTTGGGAGCGAGAACGTCCCGGTGTCGATCGCCGCCGCCAGCCGTTCGTGGTCCTCGGTGTCGTAGGTAACGTCCTCGCCACGCCCCGTCGCGCCGTCGCCGCGGAGTCTGAAGACGGTCGTGACCCGGGTGAACGCGGAGGACGTGTCCTGCTCGAACTGCTCGGCGTCGACGCCGGCAACCACCAGCGGGAGGTCGGCGATCGCACGGTACGCGGCCGGACGAGCGGTGTCGGTCATCGTCGAAGAGAGCGAACGCTGGGGGTTAACTCCGGCGGCAGCCAGGAATGGCGCGGCGCCAACCCACCCGCCTCAGGCGAGCGTGAGCGCGACGCCGAACGTCAGCACGAGGCCGACGACCAGCACCGCGAAGCCGATACCGACCTGGCCGGTGGAGAACTCCTGCATCGGTGCGGTCACGCGGCCCTCGTCGTCGCCGTGGTCGTGGTCGTGATCATCCATGGAAAGCACTCCGGCCGGCGTCCACTTTGGCCTATCGGAACCGTGCCGTTCGGTCCGGACGCCGCGCTGGGCCCGAGGGGCAGCTATCGATCCAGATACCCCGAGTCCCAGACCAACAGCATGCCGCCGACGGCGGCGAACATCCACGCGCCGAAGGAGAGCACGAACATGAACCAGCCGACGTTCGTCCGACCGGTCGCCAGCAGCAGCACCGTTCCGGCGGTCATCCCGAACACCGTCAACGCGACGACGACGGCGGCGACGGTCGCGCGCCTGCTGAGGCCGAACACCATTACCGGACGCTACAGGCGGAAGGGGATAAGCCACCCGACACCGGGCCAGTTTCGCCCCCGGCGACGCCATCGCGCAGGCTGTGACAGCGGTTAGATCGACGGCGCGACCGCTTCGAGCGCCCGCTCGAAGTGGCTGGCAGTCAGCAGTATCTCGTCGGCGTGTTCGTTGGCCTCGTCACCCTCGTAGCGGTTCGCCACGTCTTCGACGGCCAGCAGCGTCGCTTCGCGCACGACCGCGGCCACGTCGGCGCCCGTGTAGCCCGCCATCGCGGCGGCGACCGCATCCAGATCCACGTCGTCGCCGAGGGGCTTCCCCGCCACGTGGACCGACAGGATGGCCCGCCGAGCGTCCTCGCCGGGGGCAGGGACGTGCACGTGTGTCTCGAACCGGCCGGGCCGGAGCAGCGCCGGATCGATCGCCTCCTTCCGGTTCGTCGCGGCGAGCACTACGAGGTTCGGGTTCTCCGCGGCGCGGTCGAGTTCGGTCAGCAGTTGTGAGACCACGCGCTGGCCCACTTCGGAGTCGTTCCCGCCGTCGCGGGCGGTCGCGACGGCGTCGATCTCGTCGAAGAACACCACCGCGGGCGCGGCCTGTCTGGCGCGCTCGAACAGCTCCCGGACGGCCTTCTCGCTCTCCCCGACGTAGCGATCGAGCAGTTCCGGCCCGGCGACCTGCAGGAAGTTCACGCCGCTCTCGCCGGCGATCGCTCTGGCGAGCAGCGTCTTCCCGGTGCCGGGGGGACCGTGGAGCAGGATCCCGGTCGGCGGCGACGCCTCGACCGCGTCGAACAGCGGCCCGTAGGTCAGCGGCCACGTGACCGCTCGTTCCAGCGTCTCCTTTACGTCGTCCAGACCCCCAACGTCGTCGAAGTCGACCGCCGGCGACTCGGCGACGTACTCCCGCATCGCGCTAGGTTCGACCGCTGCCAACGCCGACTCGAAGTCCGATCGCGTGACCGTGAGGTCGGCGGTCGCGATCGCGGTCTCGGGCGGCGCGTCGGCGGTCTCCGTTCCCTGTCGTCGCGCTCGCCGGAGGGCGGACATCGCTGCCTCCTTCGCGACGGAGGCGAGGTCCGCCCCGGTGAAGCCGTGGGTCCGCTCGGCCAGTCGGTCGACGCGCACGTCGTCGTCGAGAGGCATGTTCCGGGTGTGCACGTCGAGAATCTCCCGCCGCCCTTTCTCGCCGGGGACGCCGATCTCGATCTCGCGGTCGAACCGGCCGCCGCGTCGGAGCGCGGGGTCGATCTCGTCGACGCGGTTGGTCGCGCCGATGACGACCACTTCTCCGCGGGCATTCAGCCCGTCCATCAGCGAGAGGAGTTGGCCGACGACGCGGCTCTCAACGTCGCCGCCGTCCTCGCGTTTGGGGGCGACCGAGTCGATCTCGTCGAAGAAGATGATCGCCGGCGCGTCCGCCTGGGCGGCCTCGAACACCTCGCGAACGCGCTCCTCGCTCTCGCCTTTGTACTTGCTCATGATCTCCGGGCCGGAGATGGAGATGAACGTCGCGTCGACCTCGTTCGCGACGGCTTTCGCGATCAGCGTCTTCCCAGTGCCCGGCGGGCCGTGGAGCAGCACCCCCTTCGGGGGGTCGATCCCCAGTCTGGCGAACAGTTCGGGGTTCGATAGCGGGAGTTCGACCGTCTCGCGAACCAGGTCCAGCTCCTCGTCGAGGCCGCCGATGTCCTCGTAGGCGACGCCGCTCGCGGTGTCGCCAGTGCCGTCGGTTTCCCCCTCGCTGCCCGCCACCTCGACGCTCGCCCCGCTAGACGCCGACTCGTCGGTGTCCGCCCCCGACGACTCCGTCGGCGACTCATCTGGCTGGCCGATCTCGCCGAGATGCCCAGCCGCGTCGCTCTCGATCACCACCCGAACGTCGGTGTCCTCGGTGACTCTGACCCGCCCGTCGGGGTCGGTGTCGTCGACAGTGAACCCGATTCCCGAGAGGCGTTCGAGATGCAGTTGGTCGCCGGGTGCCACGGGCCGGTTGCGAACGTCCTCGCCGACGAGGCGTTCGATCGCGTCCCGTTCCACGTCCACGTCGGCCAGCGCCGCCGGCGCACGGAGCGTGACGCGTCTGGCCGCCGGGAGGTCGGCGGCAGCGACGCGTACGGTGTCGCCGACTTTCACGCCGGCGTTGGCCCGGCTGTCGGCGTCGATGCGCACGACGCCAGCGGGCACGTCGCCACGGGCCGGCCAGAGCTTCGCGACGGTCTCTCGTTCACCCTCGATCAGGACGGTGTCGCCCGAGAGCAGCCCCAACTGCTGTCTGGCGGCTTCCGGCAGCCGGGCGATGCCGCGACCGGCGTCGCGTTTCTCGGCCGCGCGGACGGTGAGACGGAGGGAGTCGGTCATGCACGCGGGTGGGGTCGGGGGCCCCAAAGCGTTGCCGGAGTAACGTGATAGGCTACCCCCAGAAGCTCTTGGTTCGCGCGTACTGGCGCTCCTGCTCCAGGATGTCGCGGTAGAAGTCGGCCTCGTCCTCCCGGAACTTCGAGATGATCCGTGCCGCTGTCTGCGGGCCGACGCCGCGGGCCGCCAGCGCCCGCACGGCCTTCATGCCGTGCTCCTGAACGAGGTTGGCGGACTTGAACGCCTTGCGCGTCATGCGGTCCTGTTCCTCGTCCTTGTCGTCGGCGCGGGTCGCTTTCACCACCTCGTCGGCCCACGGGTTCAGGGCGGCGATCCGGGTCGAGCCACACTTGGGACACTTGATCGGCTCCCGGATCTTGCCCACCTCCTGTCGCCGGTGCCAGTCCTTGCAGTGGACACAGAACAGCAGCACGCGGTCGCCCTCCAGTCGATCACGGACGGTCTGGATGACGCTTGCGTCGGCGTCGTCGGGGACGAGGAACTCCCCGCCAGCGGAGCGGCCGCCGGCGCCGATGGGGGTTCGCTCGCGGGCCGACGTTAGTGCCACGTCGCCGTCGTCGGACTGGAGTTGGCCGAGCAGCTCCTTCGTCGCGTCGACGGCGAGATCCTCGTGGAACACCTGCCGGAGCGCCTCCTCGTACACCGGCGTGTCCTCCAACGCGGCGAGTAGCCGATCGGCGCCAAACCGGCCCTGCCCCTGGTAGCGCTTGAGCGCGCCGAACTTGGCGGCGACGTGGCTGAGCGTGAACTTCAGCGCGTCCGAGTTCTTCAGCGCGAGTTCGAGGATCGCTTCGACGTGGTCGGGATCTGTCTCCCGTAGCACCTCGTCGAACGCGGCCACGCCGACGCCGCCCGGGACCTCGAACTCGATTCGGTACGGGTCGACCTCCATCCCCACCGAGGAGCCGGTTCGCTGACCGACGAGCGCCGAGCAGAGCTTCCCGAGCGTCTCGTTCACCTGGTGGCCGTAGGGGCTGTTGAGCACGACCGTGCGGCCCTGCGACTCGAGAACGAGCCGCTCTGCTGTCGGGACGGGTGCGCCGGCCTCAACCTGCCGGTCGACCGGTTCGAGCGCGGTCTCGGCCGTCGTGGCGTCGACGGGGTAGCGCCCGGTGAACTCGGCGCTGACCGACGGCAGGGTCGCACCGGTTTCGAACTGGCTGGCCGCCACCTCGCGCTGCTCACCGACCTCGTTCGCGACGGCTGCGGGCACAGGGATCTCCGAGCCGACCCACGTCGGCACCTCGCCGCCGGGGTCCTGGACGGGCGAGACTTCGACGCGCTCTTCCTCGTCGTCGACGCGGTCGACGCGCCACATCTCGCCGCGCTGGACGAACACCGAGCCCGGCTCGGCGAAGTTGACGACGAACCGTTCGTCGAGCGTCCCGATCCCCCGCCGGGAGGAGACGTCGTACACTTCGTACTTCTCCTCGTCGGGGATCATCGAGAGGTTGGCGTAGTAGTACTGCCACGTCCCGCCCGAACTCTCGATGCGGTCGTGGTCCTCCTCCAGCCAGAGCAGCCGGTTCGAGGAGAGTTCGCGCACGACCTCCCGGAACGTCTCCTCGGGGAGGTTGCGGAACGGGTACGCCCGAGTAACCCGCTCGTACGCCTCGCGGGCGTCGATCTCGCTTTCGTCCATGAGGAGGCCGACGATCTGGTTCGCGAGCACGTCGAGGCTTCCCTCGTGGATACCCGCGGGTTCGACCTCGCCGGCCGCGGCGCGGCGGGCGATCGACATCGCCTCGCTGGCGTCGTCGGCGTCCGAGACCACGACCGTGCCGTTCGATACCTGATCACGACGGTGGCCCGCGCGGCCAACGCGCTGGAGCAGGCGTGCGACCTCCCGCGGCGAGCCGTACTGGACGACGTGATCGACGCGACCCACGTCGATCCCGAGTTCCATCGACGAGGTGCAGACGAGGCCGTCGATCTCGCCGCTTTTGAACGCCTCCTCGACTTCGATCCGGGCCTCCTTCGAGAGTGAGCCGTGGTGGATCCCGATCGGGGCACCGAGGCTCTTGAATCGGGATCCCAGCGCTTCCGCCGTCTGGCGGGTGTTGACGAACACGAGCGTCGACTCGTTCGCCGCCACGACGTCCCGGATGAACCGGACGTGGCTGGCGATCTCCGGCTCCGTGGCGAGTTCCCCCGCCAACGATCGGTCCGAATCCCTGATCTCCGGTCGGACCACGTCGAGATCGATCTTCGATCCGGCGTCGACCTCGACGATCCGGTAGTCGCGCTGGGTCCGACGCCCGCCCCGGACCGCGCCGGTGAGGAACTTCGCCACCTCGTCGGGGTCGCCGACCGTTGCCGAGAGGCCGATCCGCTGGAACGCCCCCGAGAGCTCTTGGACGCGCTCCATCGCGATCGTCAGCTGTGCGCCGCGCTTCGAGGCGGCGAGTTCGTGGACCTCGTCGACAACCAGGTGTTCCACGTCCGAGAGTGCCCGCCGGAGTTTCTCCCCGGTCAACATTGCTTGGACCGTCTCGGGGGTAGTGATCAGCACGTCCGGCGGGTCGTCGGCCTGCTTGCTGCGCTGGTAGTCAGTCGTGTCGCCGTGGCGCACGTCGACCGCCAGGTCGAGGGTCTCGCCCCACCACTCCAACCGCTCCAGCATGTCGCGGTTCAGTGCTCGAAGTGGGGTGATGTACAGCGCCGAAATACCGTGGCGGTCCTCCGCCGCGGCAATCTGGTCCAGTACTGGCAGCATCGCCGTCTCCGTCTTGCCAGTCCCGGTGGGTGCGATCACCAGCGCGTTCTCGCCCGCTGCCAGCGGCGGGATCGCCCGCCGCTGTGGCTCAGTCGGCGTCGAGAACCCTCGTTTGGAGAGGGCCTCCCGAACCGCCGGGCTGAGGTGGGTGAACGCGTCGGCGCCGGCGTTCTCCATTCGGTCGAACGCAGGTGGTCGTCGGGGTTAAGCACCACGCCTCCGGCGGACTCGTCTGCCCCGAAGCGTACACGTAAGGCCGCTGCCCCGTCACGTTCGGCTATGGAGATCGACACCGACCGCTTGCAGGCGGACATCGAGGCCAACGCTGAGCACGGCGAGATCGAGGTCGAGGAAGGGCGCGGCCGGACGGTGCTGACGGGGACCGACGCGAACCGCGCCGCTCGGGAAACCCTCGTCGACCGGATGGAAGCCGCCGGACTGGACGTGACCGTCGATGCCGTCGGGAACATCGCCGGCACGTGGATCCCCGAGTCGGCCGACCCCGACGCGCCCCCTGTTGCCGCGGGGAGCCACGTCGACTCGGTCCCCGAGGGCGGTATCTTCGACGGCCCACTGGGCGTGTACGCGGCGCTCGAGGCGGTCCGCGCGATGCAGGACGCCGGCGTCGAGCCAGCGCGGCCGCTGGTGGTCGTCTCCTTCACCGAGGAGGAAGGCCAGCGATTCGCGGACGGGCTGCTCGGCTCCTCGGTAGCCGTGGGCGACCGGTCGGTCGAAGACGCACTCGCCATCGAGGACGACGACGGGATCAACCTCGAGGACGCCCTGGAACGCATCGGGTTTCGGGGCGAGGGGCGACTCGACGCCAGCGAGTGGGACGCGTGGTACGAACTCCACATCGAGCAGGATACCCGGCTCGAACGCGAGAACGTCCCCGTCGGCGTCGTCACGACCATCACAGGTATCAGCCACTGCGAGGTGGAGATCCAGGGTGAGGCCAACCACGCCGGCGCGACACCGATGGACGAGCGGACCGACGCGCTCGCGGCCGCCTCGGAGGTCGTGTTAGACGTTGAAGCCGCGGCTACCAACGTTGTCGAGACCGAGAGCGAGACCGCAGTCGGCACCGTGGGGTCTCTCTCCGTGTCGCCGAACGCGACCAACGTCGTCCCTGGAACGGTCGAGCTGGGTGTCGACATCCGGGACGTGGAGTACCAGTCGATGCAGACCATCGCGGAGGCCACCCGGTCGAGTCTCGCGATCGTCGAGGCCGATCGGGGCGTCGAGACCTCGTTCGCTCGCCCGTTCGACCTCGAACCGACGCCGATGAGCGAGTCGCTACGTGAGGCGGCCCACCGCGCCGGAGAGACCGCAGGCGTTCAGACGATTGACCTCCACTCCGGCGCCGCTCACGACACCATGCACGTCGCCGACGTGACCGAAGCGGCGCTGCTGTTCGCGCCGTCACAGGACGGCATCAGCCACAATCCCCGGGAGTGGACGGACTGGGAGGACTGCGCGAACGCGACGCGGGTGCTCGCTGGCGCGATGGCCGAGTCGGCCGGCATCGACGCCGACGAAGCGTAGCGCCGGGGCTGTCGAGCCCAGAACTGGCGAACAGGCGGCCGAATCGCTCGCGAGACGGCTGGCCGCACAGCCGCGACCCGTCCCGCGACAGTTCTCAACGCACGGGCGGTCTGGTCCCGGCATCGTACTTGAATCGTTGCTCCGGTGGACTCATCTTCCCCCCGACCCGACTCCGGCACATGAAGAAACACGTCTCGCGCTCTGGGGTTGCCGGGCGCTGTCGCGCGCCGTCGTCGAAGAGCTACACGCACCGGGCGATTCTCGCGGCGGGGTACGCGGACGAGGCAACCGTCGAGGACCCGCTCGTCAGCGCCGACACGCGGGCGACGATGCGCACTGTCTCGGCGTTCGGCGGGACGGTCGATCGGTCCCGGCTAGACAATGGGACGCTGCACGTCGATGGGTTCGACGGTCGGCCCGCAGTCCCGGACGACGTGATCAACTGCGAGAACTCCGGCACGACGACGCGCCTCGTCACCGCCGCGGGCGCACTCGCCGACGGGTTGACGGTGCTCACCGGCGACGACTCGCTTCGTTCGCGTCCGCAAGGGCCGCTGCTCGACGCCGTCAGGGATCTCGGCGCGCGTGCCGAGAGCACCCGCCGGAACGGGCAAGCCCCGCTGGTCGTCGGCGACTCCCTGTCTGGCGGGACGGTCTCGATGCCTGGCGACGTGTCCTCGCAGTTCGTCACCGCGCTGCTGATGGCCGGCGCGGTGACGGAGGAAGGGATCGAGATCAGCCTCGAGACCGAGCTCAAGTCGGCGCCGTACGTGGACATCACGGTCGAAGTGCTCGAGGCGTTCGGCGTCGACGCCGAGCGAACCGACTCGGGGTTCCGAGTCGCGGGCGGACAGTCGTACTCGCCCGACGGCGGCAGCTACGCGGTGCCCGGCGACTTCTCCTCGATCTCCTACCTCGCGGCGGCGGGCGCCGTCGCAGCTGAGGCGGGGAGCGAAGGCGTCGTCGTCGACGGCGCACACCCCAGCGCCCAGGGCGACACCGCCATCGTCGACGTACTGGACCGGATGGGTGCGGCGATCGACTGGGACCGAGAGGCCGGCGAACTCCGGGCTGCGGGGGGTAGCCTTTCCGGAGTCGAGGTCGACGTGGGCGACACGCCCGATCTCCTCCCCACGATCGCCGCAGTCGGCGCCGTCGCCGACGGCGACACCCGGATCGTGAACTGCGAGCACGTTCGACTGAAGGAGACCGACCGCGTGAGTGCGATGGCTGAAGAGCTCGGAAAACTGGGCGCCGAAGTGACCGAGGAGACGGACACGCTCACGATCCACGGGAGCGACTCCTCGCTCGTCGGCGCGGAAGTCGACGGCCGCGGCGATCACCGGATCGCGATGGCGCTGGCCGTCGCCGGGCTCGTCGCCGACGGGACGACGACCATCTCGGGCGCCGAGCACGTCGACGTGTCGTTCCCCGACTTCTGGACCGTGCTCGACGAGCTCGGCGCGAACGTCACCGACGCCTGATCGCGGCGGTCGCTCCCGCAGCGGCCACCTACCGGTCGATGGTGTCGGTAGCTCTTTTTCGGTCGGTCCGCGATTACGCTCGTGAACGAACTCGCGTCCGCCCTCCGTGCGGCGTACGAAGACGCCGGCTACGTGTACCCGGCGTACCGGGACCGCTGTTTCGCCGACGCCCCCGAGAGCGCGCTCTCGCTGCTCTCGGACTCGTTCCCGCGGAATCTCCCCGACGAGGCGTTCGCGGGGCTGCTCGACGGCGAGATCGAGAACGTCGTCCTCCTGGTCGTTGACGGCTTCGGTCTCGACCAGTGGACTCGGCTCCGCAGTGAGCTCCGACTGCTCGAAGCGTTCGAGAGCGACGGCACCGTCACGCCGCTCACCTCCACCTACCCTTCCGAGACCGCGGCCGCGATCACGACCCTCCACACGGGGCTGCTCCCGGTCGAACACGGCCTGCTGGGCTGGAACCAGTACCTCGACTCGATCGACGAGTCGATCCAGACGCTCCCGTATAGTCTCCAAGACGGGACGCCGGTGCGGGACGAGTACCCGCTGGCGAACCCCCGCGAACTGTTCGACGGCGACGCCATCTACGGCGACGCCAAGGGGCAGGGGATCGACACCCACGTCACTCAGCCCCAGCACATCGCCGGTTCGATCTCCTCCGAACTGACCACGGCCGGCGCGGAAACCCACGGCTACTGGAACGTCGCCGATATGGCGGTCACGCTCCGAGAGGTGGTTGCCAACGGCGACGAGCCGACACACGTCACCGCCTACGTCCCGAACGTCGACTCGATCTCCCACGTGACAGGGACCGAGACGGCTCGGTACGACGCGCAGGTCAGGATGGTCACTGATGCGATCCGAACGGGATTCCTCGAGGATCTCGACCCCGACACGGCCGAGCGAACCGCCTTCCTGGTGACGGCTGATCACGGCCACACGAACGTCGACCAGTCGGACGCGGTCGATCTCTCGGTCCCGGCGGTGCAGGACTGTCTCGAAGTGGACGACGGCGGCGAAGCGATTCCGCCACAGGGCGGCCCACGGAACGTCCAGTTCCACGTCGCCGACGGCCGCGTCGGGACGCTCCTCGAGTATCTCGAAGAGAAGGCTGGCGAGGACGTGCTCCTCTTCACCGAAACGGAGTACCGCGAACGCGGGCTCTTCGGCAGCAACCACGCCGAGCCGGGTGAGACGTTCGACAGTCGTGCCCCCGATCTGTTGGGAGTCCACCGCGAATCGCCGATGTGGCACGAGGCGGACGACAAGATCGGCGTCCACGGCGGAATGACGCCGGCGGAGATGATCGTCCCCTTCGCCGCCGCTCGGGCGAGCGACTTGCAGAACTGACTGCCCCGCCCGTTCTCACTGTTTCGCCAGCGTCGACGCCGCGGTGACCGGCCGCTTCTGCAACGACTATATGCCCGGCTCTCTAGGTTCGCCCATGAACGGCAATCGCTTTGGTCGCCTATTTCAGGTGACCACCTACGGCGAGAGTCACGGTCCGGGGATGGGCTGCACCGTCAGCGGCGTCCCGGCCGGCGTCGAGCTCGACGAAGCGGACATCCAGCGCGACTTGGACCGGCGCAAGCCCGGCCAGTCGATGATCACCACCAGCCGCGGCGAACCGGACAAGGTCTCGATCCAGTCCGGCTTGCAAGACGGCTACACGACCGGGACGCCGATCGGGATGACGATCCAGAACAAGGACGCCCGATCCGGGAAGTACGAGCCGTTCGTCACCGCGCCGCGGCCGAGCCACGGCGACTTCACCTACTCCGCGAAGTTCGGCACGCGGAACTGGGGCGGCGGTGGTCGCTCCAGCGCGCGCGAGACGGTGAACTGGGTCGCCGCCGGCGCCGTCGCCAAGCAGGTGCTCGACCAGAGCGAGTACGACGTACAGGTCAAGGCACACGTCAACCAGATCGGCGATATCGAGGCGCCGGCGGTCAGTTTCGAGCAGATGCTCGAACACAGCGAGGAGAACGAAGTCCGCTGTGCGGACCCCGAGACTGCCGAAGTGATGCGCGACCGGATCGACGAGTACCAGGAGGCGGGCGACTCCATCGGCGGCAGTGTCGCCTTCGAGGCTCAGGGTGTTCCGCGTGGCCTCGGCGCGCCGCGGTTCGACAGCTTCCCCGCTCGACTCGGGCAGGCGATGCTCTCGGTCCCGGCGACGACTGGCGTCGAGTACGGACTCGGAAAGGAGGCACGCGAAGCCACTGGTACGGAACGCAACGAGGACTGGGAGTTCCCGGCTGGCGAGGACGACCCCGACCCGACGCCTGTGGGCAACGCCCACGGCGGGTTGCAGGGCGGCATCACGACCGGCCAGCCGATCTACGGCGAGCTCACCCTCCACGCGCCCACGTCGATTCCGAAAACCCAGAAGACCGCCGATTGGGAGACCAGCGAGGAGAAGGAGATCCAGGTCGTAGGGCGTCACGATCCGGTGCTCCCACCCCGAGCCGTCCCGGTGGTCGAAGCGATGCTGTACCTGACGATTCTCGACTTCATGCTGCTCGGCGGCCGGATCAACCCTGACCGGCTCGACGGCAATCCCGGGGCGTACGACACGCCGTACCACCCGAGTAGCCCCCGGAACGACTAGCCACAGAGCTCCTGGGTGACGAAGACGGTGCCGTTCTCGTCGACGAAGACGCCGATTCCCTGGGAGTCGTAGTTGGAGGAGAGGGCGTTCTCGCGGTGGCCTGGGGAGTTGAGTAGTACACGGACAGCAGCGCTAGCTATTTTTTCATTGTTTTTCAAAGCTAGATGAACATTACGGCTATTCATTGTGGAGTTATCTTTGTAAATATTCTGTCCAGAGTAATCACATTTTAACCCATATTTTTCACGCAAATCAGTATGAGTACTCCCATTCGGACCTGTATGTGAAAAATAGTCACGCTGCGCCATATCCCACGATTTATATTGTGCGGCAGCCGTGAGTGTCTTGTTCTGAGTGAGTGGTTGAAAACCGTTTTCCTGACGGTGATCATTCATTTTCTTATGGATAAGATACTCTATTCGCTCCACATCCACGTCGTACTCGGCTGATGACGGTGTCTTCGGCTGCTGTGGTGGTGTGGTTGATTCTGTATACATCCCTTCCGCATCTCCCGGTTGTACAGGGTCCCCAGTATTCCCAATGCAGCCAGAAGTTAACACTAGGAAACAGACTACGAGAATAGGAATCCTCATTCAATTATCTCCTGAACAGATACTCGGTTCTTGATCAGTAGGCTCGGTGCCACATTCCTTTACAACTTTGGTGAGATTCCGAACGTCACCAGTAGGTTTGCTAAATGCTTGTGATTTCTTCCATGAGTATTGTGTATTTTTCCATTCATATATCTGAGTTTTCTTGAATACAGGCCGTTCCCACTCAACGAAATCCGTCCCGACACGAACATTTTTGACGTACTCGTGAACGGCTGCGGTTGTGTACGTCGCTGCACGGTAGCGATATTTGTACTCTGTCTCTTCGACAGTCCGTTCCCACTCGTAAACCGAGGCGTAGTCCGGGACACGATACTCGTAGCGGTAGTCGTATTCGGGTTGATAATCGGTCTCCTCTTCGACGCAGTGACGAGTTCGATAGAGATAGATGTACTCAACACAGCGAGTTGTCTTGTCGTAGCCGCTGATGTACCGATCAGCCCCAAGGTATTCCCAGTCGGCGTCGGCGTGGAACCGATAGTCGACCCATTCTGTGTGATAGTCGACTTGCGTTTCACCGATTTTCTTACTTCGACTCCACCCACTTCCAGTTGGTCGATCTGTCGAACGTTCTGTTTCAGTTCGTTCGACTGTTGTCGGAACTGCCTCGACGTACTCCCAGTCGCCGCCGAGAAGTCCACGCTGGGGGATCGTTCTGTACTGCCACCCAGTGAACACCTGCTTGCGGTCGACGTTCCGTTCATGAAGCGTCCAGTCTCCGCCGGGGTGGGTGATGCTCTCAGTCGACCGCTGCTCCGTGTGGTACTCAGTAGTCGTACCAATTCTTGTCCACTCCTGTCCCGGGCTCGTAATCGCTCTGTCGCCGCTGGCAAGTGTCTTTGTTGTCTCCACCCCGATCTGTTCTCTATCGATATGAGCAATACCTTCTCGAGTCCAACTGTCTCCGGGACTGTCGGATGCTTGCGTTCTGTATACCTCTGTCTTGTTCTGCTCGTAGATCCAAACAGTATACGTTCGGTCCGAGATGTCGACAGTTTTTGATGCGCTATCGGATGTCCAACCGGGACTTACCGAAATTGCGTATCGGCCTGCGGAGCCGTACTGGTGGCTAAAGCTGTACGACTTCGTGTCCCCAAGTGTGTACGTCTCTGAGTGCTCGTCGCCGAAGCTGATGAAGATCTGTTCTCCAGCATGGATAGAGCTCATCTGATAGCTGCCGTAGACCGTTCTGTCTTGAGCGTGAGAAACCTGTATCTGATTTCCACGGCCCACGTTTCCGCCAGTTGAATCAGGGCGTCGAACATCAAATGTCTTGGTTAGCTTCCGCTGGTTTCCGTTCTGATCGGTTACTGTTAGGGCCACTTCAACCGTTCCGTCCTCGAATTGCATGTCTTCAAGCGCATAGGAGATCTCGGCTCGGGCTGGATCACCGCTTGCTCTGTTACTGAGCATGGCAGCATCCCCAATCCGCCAGTCAAACGTTAGTTGGTTTGAGTCGTTGTCAGTTGCGAAGGCACTGAACAGAACCTGTCTACTATTTAAACCGTCAGGGCTGTGTATAAACGAAGCCTCTAAATTGAGTATTTCTGGTGGCGATTGGGCTACAGGATCCGCAACTCTCATCCTCTTTTTACTAGCCACCGTCACCACCTTCTCCACCTGCGTCACGCCGCCATGCTCGTCACGAACGGCCGCCGTCAACGTCACCGTTCCATCATCTGCGGGGATCTGCGTGAACCGGAACGAGCGTGCCCACTCGCCGCTGCTGGTCGGCCCGCGCCACGGCATCGGCTCCACCGCCTCGACCGACCCGTCGTCGCTCGCCAGACTCACCGACGTGATCTGCCCGTCCGGATCGGACGCGACGAGCCGATACGTCTTCGTCGAGTTGACGACCGCAGTACTGTCGCCTTCGATCGAGGCGCTCGGCAGCGTGTTCCGCAGTTCGACAGTTTTCGAGAGCGTCGACGTCGCCCCGTCGTCGTCGACGACGATCGCCGAGACCTCCGCACTCGTCCCGGGCGTCCCGTCGACCGTGAGACTGCGCGTGCGACTTCGGAGCTCACCCTGCACAGCCGGTGAGGCCGACAGCGCCGTCGGGAGCCACCACCGGTCGACGATCTCGCCGTCCGGGTCGGCCGCGTCGATCGTGTAGGTCACCGACGCCCCCGAGGCGACGGATGATGGGCCGCGGATGGCCCCATTCGGTGGCTGGTTTGCCGACGCTGTCGTACCGTCACCATCGCCGTGTGTTGTCGACGTCGGCTCCGAACTTGGCGTCGTCGTTTCCGACGGTGTTGCGGTCGGGGTTTGCAGCTCCGGCGCCCGGTCGACATCGACGTACAGCGTGTCACTGTGGCGCTTTCCGTCGTCGCCGGTGACGGTCAGCGTGACGTAGTAGCGCCCGACTTCATCGGGGGTGAAGCGAGTCGTCGCCGAAGTCGGATCGGAGGGCGTGATTGTCGCCCCACTCGGCGTTTCGATCGACCAGTTGTACGCGACGATTTCGCCGTCGGGGTCGAGACTGCCACCGCCGTCGAGATACACCGTGCTCCCGACCGTCGCAGTCTGATCGAGGCCCGCATCGGCGAGGGGGCGGCCGTCATCACCAGCAGCCACCGGTGCCGTCACGCCTGCGCCCACGAGGAGGACTGCCAGCGCGATCGAACGTAGTTTCATCGAGGTAGGAAATTCTTCTTACCGCTATTGTACTTAAATTCTGTGAAGTGAGAGTGAGTCCACTACCGGCGTAGCGAGGAGTCGGCGGCTGCGTGTCCGTGCGTTATTTATCCTTCGCCCCCCGGTGTTCGGGCATGGTCGAGAACGAGTCTTCGATGCCCTACCTGCTCACGGGTGCGATGACCGCCGGGCTCGCCGTCCTACTGGTGGGCGTCGAACTCGGCACCGAGATGGGGATGCACAACGCACAGCTCGCCCAGCCGCTGCAGGCTGTTGGCGGCGCCGTCATCGTCGGCGGCGTCCTGCTGCTCGCTCGCTATCTGGAACAGCTTCCGGATCAGGGCGACGGCCACTGACGCTGCCTGCGCGATCGACCGTTCTTTCTCCCGCGAGGGGGTATTCCTCACGATCTTTCCACGACAACTCATAGCAAGTGCTTTGAGTTCGGCGTGGGAAGACCCATGAAGACGCGACCTGACGTGGGTCGCCGTACCACTCATGACTGACGACGAACTCATCTGGCGGATCGCAGGGGGTTCCGGTGACGGAATCGCTTCGACCAGCCAGAACTTCGCGAAAGCGTTGATGCGGTCGGGGCTTGACGTATTCACCCACCGACACTACCCGTCGCGGATCCGCGGCGGCCACACGTACACGGAAGTACGCGCTGCGCCCGATGGTGTGACCTCACGGGGCGACGGCTACGACTTCCTCCTGGCGCTCGGTGACTCCTTCGCGCGCAACCCGCAGGAGGAGGCGTACTACGGCACCGAGGAGATCAAACCGCTCTCGGAGAACCTCGACGATCTCCGAGAGGGCGGGGTGATCGTCTACGACTCCGGGCTCATCGACGCCGACGAGGTACCGAACTTCGACGAGCGCGTCGAAGAGAACAACTGGCACGTGTTCCCCCTCGACCTCCGCGGGCTGGCCCGCGAGAAGGGCCGCGAGGTGATGCGTAACACCGCCGGCGTCGGTGCCACCTGCGCCATCGCCGACATCCCCGTCGAGGCGATCGAGGAGCTGATGACGGATGCGATGCCGGAGAAGATTCTCGAGCCCAACCTCGAGATCCTGAACGAGGCCTACGACGCCGTGCTGGAGGACTACGACCTCAGCGGCGTCGAAGTCTCCTGTCCTGACGGCGAGCACGAGGAAGAACAGGTGCTCGTCAACGGCTCCGAGGGGATCGCCTACGGCGCGTTCGACGAGGGCTGCCGGTTCATCTCCGGCTACCCGATGACGCCGTGGACGGAAGTGTTCACGATCATGTCGAAGGTCCTCCCCGACGTGGGGGGTATCTCCGAGCAGGTAGAGGACGAGATCGCCGCCGCGTCGCTGGCCATCGGCGCCGCCCACACCGGTGTGAAGGCGATGTCCGGATCGTCCGGCGGCGGCTTCGCGCTGATGTCCGAGCCGCTCGGACTGGCGGAGATCTCGGAGACGCCGATCGTGCTACTGGAGGCGGCACGAGCCGGCCCGTCGACCGGGATGCCGACGAAGCCCGAGCAGGCCGACCTGGAGCACGTCCTGTACACCTCACAGGGCGACTCGAACCGCGTCGTGTTCGCGCCCGCGGATCCCGCGGAGGCGTACGACCACGCGCGACGCGCGTTCCAGATCGCCTACGAGTACCAGATCCCGTCGATCATCCTCTACGACCAGAAGCTCTCCGGGGAGTACCGCAACGTTCCGGCCTCCCACTTCGACCGCGAGCCGAACCCCGACATCGGGCAGACGCTCACGGAGACGGAGATCGCCGACGCACCCCACGAGCCCGGCGGGAAGTTCCACCGCTTCCGCCACGATCCCGAGGACGGCGTCTCGCCGCGCTCGGTGCCGGGCCAGAAGGGCGGTCGGTTCCTCGCCTCCGGAAACGAGCACAACGAGGCCGGCCACATCAGCGAGGACCCCGACAACCGCGTCGCACAGGTCGACCGGCGCAACCGGAAGCTCGAGTCGATCCGCGAGGAGCTGAACCAGGACGGCCTCAACGTCAGCTACGGCCCCGAGGACGCCGATTACGGCGTGCTCGCCTTCGGCAGCATGGTCGGCACCGTCGAGGAGGCGATCGGCCGACTCAACGACGACGGCGAGTCAGTGAAGGCGCTCGCGGTCGGCGAGCTCGCCCCGTTCCCGGAGGGACAGGTGCGTGAGTTCATCGAGAGCGTCGACCGCGTGATGGTCGTCGAGATGAACTCCTCCGCACAGTTCCGCGGCCTCACCCAGAAACACCTGGGCGAGTACGGGTCGAAGCTGTCGAGCCTCCTGAAGTACAACGGCAACCCGTTCGAACCCGGCGAGATCGTCGAAGGGTTCCACAACACGGTCGCCGGCGAGGAAACGACTGACCACCAGACGACGTTTGTACCCGCGGAGGGTGACTGACCTATGAGTGCATTCAGCGCAATCGGCGAAGAACGCGAGATCGACCAGGACGAGTACACGCCGGGCATCGAGCCCCAGCCGACGTGGTGTCCGGGCTGTGGCGACTTCGGCGTCCTCAAGGCGCTGAAAGGCGCCCTGCCCGAAGCCGGGCGAACGCCCGACGAGACCCTGACGGTGACGGGGATCGGCTGCTCGGGCAAGCTGAACTCCTACTTCAACAGCTACGGGTTCCACACGATCCACGGGCGCGCACTGCCCGTGGCGCGAGCCGCGAAGCTCGCGAACCCCGGACTGGAAGTGATCGCCGCCGGCGGCGACGGCGACGGCTACGGGATCGGCGGGAACCACTTCATGCACACCGCCCGGGAGAACCACGACTTCACCTACATCGTGTTCAACAACGAGATCTTCGGCCTCACCAAGGGCCAGACCTCGCCCACCTCCCCGAAGGGACACAAGTCCAAGACCCAGCCACACGGCTCCGCGAAGGAGCCGGTGCGCCCGCTCTCGCTCTCGCTCACCTCGGGGGCGTCGTTCGTGGCCCGCACGGCCGCCGTCAACCCCAACCAGGCGAAGGAGCTGATCAAGGAGGCCATCGAGCACGACGGGTTCGCCCACATCGACTTCCTGACCCAGTGTCCGACCTGGAACAAGGACGCAAAGCAGTACGTCCCGTACATCGACGTCAACGAGAACGACGACTACGAGTTCGATCCGACGAACCGGGACGAGGCGGCGGCGATGATGCGTGAGGCCGAAGACGCCCTCTACGAGGGTGAGGTGCTCACCGGGAAGTTCTACGTCGACGACAGCCGGCCGTCCTACCAGCAGGAGAAACAGCAGATCGGCGAGATGCCCGAGGAGCCGCTGGCCGAGCGCTACTTCGACGACGACTACGACTGGGAGCGCTCCGCAGATCGGTTCATCGACGACCACAAGTGAACACCAGGGCTCGGGAGCGCGCTGCTCCCGGGTGTTCGTTCCGCCCGACTATCGCTTTCCGCTTCGCAAGGCATTTTTCCTCCCACGCTGAACCCTACTGCATGACTACGTCGGCCACGGAAGACCGAATCCTACAGATCTTGGAGGACGACGCGCAGGCGTCGGTCTCCGAGATTGCCGAGCGCGCCGACGTCTCGAAGCCGACGGTCCGAAAGTACGTCCGCCAACTCGAAGAGGAGGGCGTCATCGTCGGCTACTCCGCCGAGGTCGACCCCAAGAAGCTCACGGGACAGTCGATCGCGCTGGTCGGGATGGACGTCGACAGCGAGCAGTACGTCGACGCGACGAACGCGCTCAAACAGCTCGACGCAGTCGAGTCGTTGTACAGCTCATCGGGCGACCACATGCTGATGGCGGAGATCCGGGCCGAGAACGGTGACGCGCTCGGTGACGTGATCAACGACGAAGTGCTGGAGATCGACGGGCTGACCGCAGCTCACCCCACCTTCCTGCAGGAACGACTGAAGTAGCCGATTTCGGTTCACTCGCCGTCAGACTTCGCGGGCAGCCAATCACCCCTGGCCATCGCCATCCCCTCGATCCCGGCTGGCCTACGAAAGTACGGCCGTTCTACCCACATCGTGTTTTCGCATACGTGTCGCGTTTCCGCATCCGTGGCGCGTTCGTTTGCGCTCACGAACTGTGTCCAGGGGAAGCGCTACGGATCGGCGACGCTCGACGACGAGTCGGCCGAGCCGGTAGCACTCGGCGTCGCGGGCTCGGTGTCCTCGCGCACGGGCGAGGTCAGCAGCCAGAGCGCTCCGGCGACGACGGAGACGGCGACGCCGGTGGCCGAGAGGAACGTCACTGCGCCGAGCCCCTCGGCCACGCGGCCGCCGAGCAGGTTCGCGGTCCCCGACGTGAGCGAGAGCGCCATCGAGACACCCGACAGCACGGTAGCCCGGCCCAGATCACCGAGTCTGTCGTTGAGGTACTCGTTCCGGACCGGGCGGACCAGCTGTGAAACGGCGCGGCGGGTGAACACGGCCGGCACGAGCAGGAGCGGGAAGACCGCGAAACTCGCGTAGAGGACGCCGAATATCGGGACCAGCGACAGCATGACCCCCCGTGTTCCCAAGCGATCCTGCACCGCCCCCGCGACGCCGGTGGCGATCGCCGAGACTATCTTGAACCCCGCGTAGAGGGCGCCGAGCCCGGCGACGGGAACGCCGACCGATCTGAGGGCGGGCTGTTCGAACACCCGCGTCACCGAGAACACGACGTTGAACAGCGCGACGTAAAGCACCAGCCAACCGATAGAGGGGCGGGTGAACTGCTCACGGAGCAGTGAGGCTGCCCGCCTGATGGTCATCGACTGCTCGTCGGCAGCGGTGTCGGGCGTTCCGCTAGTTCGCGGGAGCGTGAACAGGGCGGGCAGGCCGAGTGCGGCGACGGCGGCGTTGACGGTGAAGGGGACCGCAGGGTCGACGGTGTACAAGAAGCCGGCAGTGAGCGCCGCGCCCGCCGAGACGACTAGCATCACGGACTCGGCTCGCCC
>Ga0207813_100387_pt1 | contig 25839 bp, 25 predicted proteins | sample A23E3SouthBayCA_2_FD_187730 | JGI IMG/M metagenome (GOLD analysis project Ga0207813, IMG submission 187730) | Aerobic enrichment media microbial communities from Eden Landing Ponds, California, USA - A23 E3 (4) (SPAdes) | ecosystem: Environmental > Aquatic > Marine > Unclassified | place... | reverse complement strand
TGAACCGGAGCCAGACGTACTCGTTCACTCCGTTCACTGCGTGCGACCGGCAGGATCCAATTCTCCGCTGACACCTGTCGCTCACGATTTGTTCGCGCCAAGGAGGTCCAGGTGCGAGAATTGAACCGGAGCCAGACGTACTCGTTCACTCCGTTCACTGCGTGCGACTGGCAGGGTCCAATTCTCCGCTGACACCTGCCGCTCACGATTTGTTCGCGCCAAGGAGGTCCAGGTGCGAGAATTGAACCCGCGTCTCAGCCTCCACAAGGCTGAAGGATAGTCCACTACCCCAACCCGGACACACTCAGTGGGCATTACCGGTTAATCGGGTGGTGGTAAAATACGTTACGACTCCAGGGGCCGGGTGTCAGCTACCCACCGCTGAAGCGGTGGGCTTGTCGGTGGGCTCCCGTTCTGCCGACACAGGAATGTCGGACGCCACGTCAGTAGCGTTCACGGTCATCACCCCTGACTTCAGGGCGTATTGACAGAACGCCCCTCCAGCGGGAGACTTCTGCCCTCGCTGGAGTTTGAGCGCGAGTTTCCGGGCGATATTCTTCGCCGCGTTATAGTCGGCGTTCACCGAGTACGAACAGTCGAGGCAGGCAAAGCGTTGCCCGTCCCGGTTTTCTTCGAGCGTACAGCCGCACTTCGAGCATTGCTGGCTGGTGTAAGACGGTTCGACTGTTTCGGCGACGATGCCGTGTTCGTCGGCTTTGTACGCGACTTGTTCCTGCAACGCTCGGAATGCCCACTGCTGGAATTTCTTGCCGTCGCTGATACGCTCGCGAATCTGCTCCAAGTCTTCGAACGCGATGTGCGTACATCCGTGGCGCTTGGCTTCCGCGACTATCTGCTTGGAACACCGATGTAGAAACTCCTCACTCCACCACCCGAACCTGTCCCCAATGCGGTGGTAGGTCAGGTGGGCGCTTCGCGTGCCCGTCTGTTGCAGGCTGGCACGCCGTTTCTCGAACTCGTGGCGTTTGTGGTTGAGGTAGTCGGCGTTCCCGACGAACCTGCCCGTTGAGGTCACGGCGATGTGGTCGTTGACGTTGCAGTCCACGCCGAGGACTCTCGAATCCTCGGCTTTCTCAGGACTGCTCGCGTCTATCTCTCGTTCCATCGCGGCGTGCAGGTAGAACTCGTCGGCTTCGCTGTCGTAGTGGACGGTGCTTGTTGAGAAAGAATAGTCCTCGTTCAGCAGGTATTCGCCGTGTGGTGTGCCGTCAGGGTCGTCGGGTAGGTCGTACGCGCATTCGACTCGCCCGTTGACGGTGGCGAGACTTACTTTGTCGCGGTAGTAGGTGGCGGCTCGCTTGTCGTAGATGATGCTGAACGTATCGTATTCGGGCTTGCTGGTGTTCTCGCCTTCGGCCAGCCTGTCCACGCAGTTGTCGATGTCGTTGGTGGCGCGTTTGATGGCCTTCTGCACGAGATTCGCGTGCAGGTAGTCTGTTTCTTCGCGAAGGTCGTCGTAGATAGCGGCTTCGGCCTCGCTCTTGCTGGTCACGCAGTCATCCTCAGGATAGCGCCACGCCCAGTCTGCGGTGCGGGTGGCACAATACTGGAATTTGAGTTGGTGGCGTGGAGGTCGCTCTTGCGGTCGTCAGGCACCTCGAGGCGAACCCGAACCGTTCGAGTTACCTCCCACGCCATACATCACAGTAGTAGCTACTCTTTATTATTATTTTTCAATATGTTGGGGAGTCAGTAATGCTGATACTGGTGGGTTGTTGCACCGATCTTACGCGCTTCCTCCCACGGCTAAAGTCGGTGGGCTTCCGCGCTGGTACCGCTGTGAGGCCGTGACGCCGTCAGGCGGCGCGGATCCACACGCGCATCGCACCGTCTTCGCGGTTGTCCCACGCGTAGTAGGGGACGAACGTCAACGACGCCGACTCCGTCCCGGTCTCCTCGCGCGGCCGATAGAGCGATCCCTCCCACCCGTCGGACGAGGGGACCTCCGCGTCGGCCTCCAGGGACGTCACGCCGTCGAGCAGGTCCGGATCGTGGCTCGCCGCGATATCGGCTCCGGCGGGCAGCGCGTACTGATCGAGCGGCCGGTCGTTGTCGACGGCCTCCGCACAGTAGACGAGGGGGCCGCGGGTCACCGCGACCTTCCCGGCGTCGGCCGCGACCTGGGGGTGGGCGACCACCTGCTCCACCGACTGCTCGAAGGCGAGGTCGAGCGTCTCCTCGCCGGAGACGGTGACGTGCGCGTAGCCGTCCTCGTCGGCGGTCACGGCGTCGCCGTCGACGGTCATCTCGTCGGTCCACTCAGGGACCCGAAGGGCGAGGGTGACCTCGCCGTCGGCGGCCACGTCCAGCGTGGCCGATCCCTCCCACGGGAGCGTGCTGTCCTGTTCGATGTCGACGGTCTCCGCGCCGACCTCGACGGTCGCCTCGCTACCGATATACTGATTCACGTAGACCGTCTCGTCGGTGCTCGCGTAGAGGTACCGCCCGAGCGAGGCGAACAGGCGCGCGGCGTTGGGCGGACAGCAGGCGCACTGGAACCACCCGGTGCGGTGGTGGTCGCCGTCGCTGGCGAGGCGGTTGTCGTAGAAGTACTCCCGACCGTCCAGCGAGACGCCCACGAGGAAGCCGTTGTAGAGGGTCCGCTCGATCAGGTCGGCGTACTTCGCGTCGGGCGAGCGCTCGAACATGCGCTGAGTCCAGAAGACGCTCCCGATGGCCGCGCAGGTCTCGGCGTACGAGGTGTCGTTGGGCAGGTGGTAGTCCTCGGTGAACCGCTCGCCGTGCTCGGTGGATCCGATGCCGCCGGTGACGTACATCCGTTTCTGGGTCATGTTCTCCCAGAGGCGGTCGAGCGCGGCCCCCCACTCCGGTTCGTCGCGTTCGTGCAGGAGGTCCGTCGCCGCCGCGTAGAAGTACATCGCCCGGACGGAGTGACCCTCGACGGCCTCCTGGTCGACCAGCGGCGCCTGTGCCTGGGCGTAACTGCCGACGTACTCGTCGTCCTCGTAGAAGGCGCCGCGGGCCGCCTCGATCAGCGACCCCTCGCGCCAGCCGTCGCCCGCGATCTCGTCCGCGTGCTCGAACTCCCACTGGAGGCGGTCGTCACGGCCGCGCAACTCCACGAAATAGGCCGCCAGGTCGAGATAGCGCTCCTCGTCGGTGACCCGCGCCAGTCGGACCAGGGCGAGTTCGATCTCCTCGTGGCCGGGGACGCCGTCGATCTCCTCGGGGAACACCTCGTCGACGTGGTCGGCCACGCCGCGAGCCACGTCCAGCAGTGTCTCCTTGCCGGTGGCCTCGTAGTGGGCCACCGCGGCCTCGATGAGATGCCCCATACAGTAGAGTTCGTGGAGCATGTTGAGGTTCGTCCAGCGCTGTTCGGACTCCTTGAGCTGGAAGTACGTGTCGATGTACCCAGACTCCTCCTGGGCGCCAGCGATCAGCTCGATCACCTCGTCGACCCACCCCTCGAGTTCGGGGTCGTCGTCGCTCGCGAGGACGTAGCTGGCCGCCTCGATCCACTTGTAGGCGTCGCTGTCCTGGAACCACATCCCCTGGAAGCCGCCCGACTTCCCGTCGATCACCCGCCGGAAGTTCTCCAGCGTGCCCGACTCCTCCAGTTGCTCGTACTGGTAGGCGATGATCTCCTCGCGGTTCCGCTCGACCCAGGGCGACCAGAAGTCGTCGTCGATCGCCACGTCCGCGACGTCCACCGGTGTCGGATGCGCGTTCGCCATCGTGATACGACCGTGTTCTCACACTGCCGTCAAAGGGGTTGCGACACGGGCGACGCCCGCCTCGAACGGATCATGCGGACGCGGCGGGGATCAGTCCTCGAAGCCGAAGACGTCCCGGATCTGGGTCTCGATCTCCTCGACGTACCGCTCCAGGATCTGCTCGACTTTCTCGTCGTCGGCGACGACTGCGGTCAGGCGGTCGGTGGGATCGTCGGGCAGGTCGACGCGGAACTGACCGTCGCCCTCGTAGAAGGGCTCGCTCTCGTTTAAGATCTGCTGGTCGATGGCGTGGATCAACTCGGAGTCGTAGCGGTCGTTCATCCGCTCGAAGGCCTGCTTGTAGGCACGCTGGAGTTCCGGGAAGTAGTTCGCGTACTTGTCCTCGAACTTCTCGGGGTCGAACTCGGCCATACCGGGGGAACGACCGGCCGCGACAAAAGACTCACCACTCGCGAGCCGCGGCCGTCGCTGGCCGGGGATCGGTCCCGAACCGGGGTGTCACTCCTCGCCGGAACGGTCGAACTGCTCGGGGTCGACCGGGATCTTCGTCCGGTTTTCCGGGAACGCCAGGAAGTAGAGGCCGCCGCCGACGATGGCGGCGAAGACGATGCCCGCGACGATGGTGACCAGCAGCGACGACTGGAGCGTCGGGTTCAGCGCCGCGTCGCCCGACACCGCGACCACGAGGACGACCACGAGCATCAGCATCGTCACCATCACGCCGAAGACGAACCCGGCGCCGAAGAGGAGTTTGCCCTTGTCCGTGAGCGCGTCCGTACCCGATTCCATGCCTACCGTTCTGTGGTTCCAGCCGTAAATAAAATCGGCCGGGCGTCGGTGCGCTGACAGCTGTCGGTCACGGGTCGAGGAGCGAGCGGGCGCGCTCGACGTAGCTGTTCCCGTCCCAACTCCGGGTTCGACTGATCGTTTCGAGTATCGTGAGTGCCGCCTCGGACGTGAGCGTGCCCCCGCGGACGAACGCCGCGAGGAGCGTCAGTGTCGTGACCAGTCGCGTGTCCGCGAGCGACGCGTGGACCAGTCCGAGACTGTTGAACTCGTCACAGAGCAACAGCGAGACACCGGTGTCGTTGGCGAGTGTGACCGCGGCGTTCTCGCCGTCGTCGAGCGGGAACTCCCCGTCCAGCGAGACGGATCGAACGCCGAAAGAGTCCGAGCGGTCGAGCACCGCAGTCGCCGCCCGCCCGTGTGCGTCGTCGTGTGCGGCGGTCGTCCGGAGTTCTTCGACGACTACCTCGGGGACGGTGACCTCGTGGCGGTCGAGGCAAAGCGCCAGTGGATCGGGGTCGTGATCGGCCGCAACGCCGAGACTCACCAGCCCCGAGGTGTCCGCGACAAGCGTCGCCATCTATTGCTCCGCGACGTCCTCGACGAACCCTTCGTCGAGCTGCCGTTTCAGCACCCGGAAGTTGGCGGCCTCCTCGACGCCGACGAGATCCTTCAGTTGCTCGTAGCTGATCTCGCCGTCGTAGTAGGCGCCAGCGATCTCCTGGACGAGGGCGTCGTCGTGGGCAGCCTCCTGCAGGTACTCGCGGAGCGCCGTCACGAGCACGTCCGTCCGGTCCTCGCCGAGGACCGTCGCGAGCGCGTCCGCCCGGTCGATCAGTCGATCCGGCGCGCGAAACTGGACCCGCCGCTTGTCTGAACTCATCGTGTGTCCGTTGTGAATCAGCGGACATAGGCGTTTCCGTGTGTACAGTGTGAGCCAAGAACCCCGAGTGACATGACCGCGGAACCCCCCGCCACAACGGCTTTGCTCCGGGCGCGCGACCTCGCTGTATGGACCTCGACGCACTCTCCGGCGGCGTCACTCGCCGCGACTGGCAGGACGTGACCGAAACCGACGACCCCGTTCGCTTCGCGATGGTCGGCCTCGGGTGGTGGACCCGCGAACAGGCCATGCCCGCCGTCGCCAGCGCCGCCCTCTGTGAGACGACGGTCGTCGTCAGCGGCGACCACGAGAAGGCCGACCGCGTGGCCGCCGACTCCGGGACCGTCGAGCACGCCCTCACCTACGACCAGTTCCACGATGGGGCCGCGAGCGACGCCTACGACGCCGTCTACGTCGTCACGCCCAACGCCTTGCACCTGCCCTTCGTCGAGACCGCCGCCGACTTCGGGAAGGCGGTCCTCTGTGAGAAACCGATGGAGGCGACCGTCGACCGCGCCGAACGGATGGTCGAGACCTGCGAGGACGCCGGGACGACGCTGATGGTCGCCTATCGGATGCACACCGAACCCGCCGTGCGACGCGCCCGCGAGTGTATCCGCGAGGGCGTGATCGGCGACCCCGTGTTCGTCCACGCGAACATGTCCGAACCGATCCTGGACCTCGTGCCGGACCCCGACCAGTGGCGCCTCGACCCCGACCTCTCGGGGGGGTGTGCCGTGATGGACATCGGCATCTACTCGCTGAACACGAGCCGATTCTTGCTCGACGCCGACCCGCTCGCCGTCTCGGGATCCGTCGCCTCCGTCGAGGAGGCCTTCGACGACGTCCCCGACGAACACGCCGCCTTCCAGGTGACGTTCCCCGAGCACACGTTCGCGGTGTGTACCGCCAGCCAGAACGCCCACATGGCCAGCCACATCCGCGTGACCGGCACCGAGGGCCAGGTCCGCGTCGAACCCGCCTTCTACCCCTGGGACGACCGCGCGCTGGTGGTCGAGCAGGGCGAGACCACCGTCGACGTCGACTTCGAGCAGGTCGACCAGATGGAAGAGGAGTTCGAGTACTTCAGTCACTGTCTGCTGACCGACGCCGACCCCTACGCGGACGGCCGCCACGGCCTGACGGACATCCGCGCGCTCAAGGCCGTCTACGACTCCGACCGCTCGGGGTCGACAGTCTCTGTAGAGTAGTGTGGCTCTCGCACACGCGTGCGCGTCACACCGGTGTACCGTCTCAGCGATGCGTCGAGGGGGGCACGACGCCCGGCGACCCCAGGTCGACGCGGTCGCCGATGGTCACCACGTCGACGACGTTGGGGTACTCGTAGGAGGCGGCGTGTTCGTGCAGGCCCTTCGGATCGGCGCCGACGCCAGCCCACATGTCGTAGTGGGTGGGGAGCAACCGGTCCAGTTCCAGCGCGTTCGCGGCCTCGATCACCTCGTTTTCGTCCATGTACCACTTCGTCGCGCGCGTCTCGCCCTCGTCGGGGAAGTGGATCCGGCCGACCGTACCGAACGCCAGCGCGGCCAGATCGACGTCGAACTCCGCGGCGACCTCGTGGAACTCGTCGGCGGGCTTGCTGTCGCCTGGGTGGAAGAACGTGCCCGCGTCGTGTTCGATCACGTACGAGACGGGGTCGATCGCGTCGGGGTCGTTGGCCCCGCGGACGTGGACGGTGAAATCGCCCACCTCGAAGCGGTCGCCCTCGGCGACGGCCCGGCGCTGGTCCGCGTCAGTTTCGAGGGCGCCGTCGTATTCGGGGTCGCTGTAGGACGCCGCGGGCGCGTAGAGGTCGCCGCCGTCCTCGAGCAGCGGCGCGTGGGAGGGCGGGTGCATGTGGTCGACGTGTTCGTGGGTCACGAGGACGGCGTCGCAGTCGTCGGCGTCGTCAGGGTCCATCGGGACCGGGATCATCCGGACGAGTCGCGGCGGGTTCCCGTCGGCGAAGTAGGGGTCGACGTACAGCGTCGCCTCGGCCGAACGGAGGACGAACCCGTTACAGCCGAGATACCAGACCGCGACGCCGTCGGGGTCGGTGCGTTCGATCTCCGAGACGAGCCAGTCACCCCAGGTCGAGTGAACCATACGTCGGCCGACGGCGGCCGCCCACTAAATACCGGCCGCTCCCCGCCACCGGCGCCCCGAGTATAAAGTGGCCGTGCCGCGGAGACACGGACATGAGCAACGAGGAGATCGACGACGTGGACGAGGCGATCCTCTACGCGCTTCAGGAGGACGCCCGGAACATGTCGTCGGGCGACATCGCCGAGCGGACCGGGACCTCCGACAGCACCGTCCGCAAGCGCATCCAGCGCCTCGAATCCGACGAGGTCGTCAAGGGGTACAGCGCGGAGGTGGACTACCAGCGGTCGGGCTACCCGCTCCGAATGCTACTGTTCTGTACCGCATCGATCCCCGAACGGGGCGATCTCGTCTCCGAGATACTCGCCATCGACGGCGTCGTCTCCGTGCAGGAACTGGTCACCGGCGAGGAGAACCTCCTCGTGACGGCCGTCGGCGAGGACGACGACGACATCACGCCCGTCGCACAGGAACTGCTGGAGATGGGCCTGACCGTGGCCGACGAGGTGCTGGTCCGCAGCCACGAGACCACGCCTTTCGGCGAGTTCGACCGCGAGAGCGACTAGAGCAAGACGCGCTCGACATCCAGCGCGGTCGCGCGCCGGACCACCGCCCGAACCGGGTCGACCGTCCCGGCGAGGTTGTCCGAGTCCCCGTCGACGACGACCAGCGCCGCCCGCCGACCGGGCGCGACGACGCCACAGTCGAGGCCAGCGATTTCGGCGCCAGCCGTCGTCGCCATCCGGAGCACCTCCCGGGCGGTCACGTCGAACTGTTTTGCGGTGTAGGCCATCTCGCGGAACATCGACGGCGGGTTCAGCATGACGTTGTCCGTCCCCAGCGCGACGGTCGTGTGATCGAGCAGATCGCTGATCGACGGCCGCCCGACCTCGAGGACGGCGTTGGCGCGCGGGCAGACCGCGATCGGCACGGACTGCTCGGCGACGCGTTCGAGGTGGTCGGCCCCGGCGTGGACCATGTGGACCAGCAGATCGGGATCTAGATCCAGCGCGGGGTGGATGTCCGTCGGATCGGGTTCGCCAGCGTGGATTGCGAAGGGGACGCCGCGGTCGCGGGCCGCCGCGCGCTCGCTGGCGAAGTCGTCGTCGTTCGCACCGCTGGCGCCGTATCCGTCGGCGACGTCGAGGACCGACGGGTCGCCGCTGCCGAAGACGAACGCGTCGACGTCGAGAGGCGCGGCCGCCTCGCGGAGCGCGCGGGCGCCCGCCGGGCCGGACTCCCGGAAGTCCAGACAGGAGACGGTGCCGGTCCGGGCGGCGAACCGGAGCGTCCGGCGCATCGCCGTCACGAGCGTCTCGCGGTCGGCGGCGGCGAGTCGCCGGTGCTTCAGACTGTCGGGCGGCGCGACCGCTTCGTCGAGCGAGCGCCCGACCGCCGCCTCCTTGGCGACGGAGTCACCGAGGTGGGTGTGTGCGTTGACAAACGCCGGACAGACGATGTCCGTCGAATCCGTCCCCGTCTCCTCGACGGCCACGATGCGGCCGTCCTCGACGACGACGCGGCCCGAGATCGGTTCGAACTCTTCGCCAGCGAGAACCGTCCCTTCGAGTTCCATTACCGGAACGCGAGCGTCCGATACCGATATGTGTTCTTATCCGCGTGCGGCGAACGATCCGGTAACTTACCCCCCTCAATCGACCGATCCGGTCGGATAGCGCGCCACGGCGGGCCGGACGACGGGCCGCTTCGCCAGCCGGGGCGGTCCGGCAGTCACCCCGGCCGCGCCGCGAAACACGCTCGTCGCCGGTGTCGTGTATCACCGCCGACGGGGCCTGTACCCGCCGTCGCGTGATGTCTCGGCCAGCGACCGTCACGCCGCGGACCCCCAGCCGCGGTCGGCACTGCCGAGCGTGGCCGACGATAACCATAATGTTCTTTAATTCGGGTTTCTCGAACAAATTGGTCGTATAGATAGATTTAATACACAGTCTGTTCGTAGAAGTGGGTAGAGACGACCGATGGCCTCGTCGGCGAACTGCCGCCGGGTCGATCGGTCGACCAGAGATCGAACGATGTCAGGGCAACCCCAGACGACCGTCGGATCGCTGCCGGCACCGGACGCCGAAGAGCCGTGGTTCCCCGCGGTTTCGACACGACTCGTGTGGGCGCTGTGGCTGGTGAGTCTCGGCGCGCTGGTCGCGCGGGTCGCGTTCGACGGCGCCTGGCGGCTGGGCGGAGTGGTGGCCGTCGACGGGCTGACGGTCGCGCTGTGGGCGACGGTGACCTTCTTCAGCGGTATCGTCCACAGTTACGCCCGCCGGTACATGGCCGGCAGCGAGACGATCGACCGGTTTTTCGCCCGCGTGCTCGCGTTCACGCTGGTCGTGATGGTCCTGGTCGCGGCGGACCACCTCGTCCTGTTCGCGGCTGCGTGGCTGGCGATGGGGCTGGTGATGGCAGACCTGATCGGCCACGTCGACGGGTGGCCCCAGGCGCAGGCCGCAGGGAGGCTGGCACGCCGGTACTTCCTTGCCAGCAGCGCGTCGCTGGCCGCCGCGCTGGCGGCGCTGTGGTACGCCACCGGGGCGACGACCGTCTCGGGTGTCGCCGCGGGTATCGACGGGGCCCCGACCGCGGTCGTGCTGTTCGCGGCGAGCGCACTCCTGCTGGCGGCGATGGTCCAGTCGGCGCTGGTCCCGTTCCACACGTGGCTGCTCTCGTCGATGACGGCGCCGACGCCAGCCTCGGCGCTGATGCACGCTGGCTTCGTCAACGCGGGCGGCGTCTTGCTCGTACGGTTCGCGCCGGTCGTCACCGTCGAGGCCGAGTTCATGCTCGCCGTCGTGGTCGTCGGCACCGCGAGCGCGCTGCTGGGCAAACTCCTCAAGAAGGTCCAGACGGACGTCAAAGGACGCCTGGGCTGTTCGACGGTGGGTCAGATGGGATTCATGATCATGCAGGCGGGGCTGGGCTTTTTCGGCGCCGCGATCACCCACCTCGTCCTGCACGGGTTCTACAAGGCCTACCAGTTCCTCACGTCGGGGAGCCGTGTCTCCCAGGAACATCCCGGAGCGAAACCCACCGGCGGGTCGGCGGGCGCGGCCGGTCTCGCGGTGACCGCCGTCACCGCGGTGGCTGGCGGCGCCCTGTTCGCAGTCCTGACCGGGAAAGGGACGAAACTCGGGAGCGGGCTGTTGCTGGTGTTGATCGTCGTCCTGACGGTGATCCACGCCGCGCGGAGCGTCGTCGCGCGGAGCGATCTGCCGACGCCGCTGCGCTACGGGGCGGTCCCGGCGGTCGTGCTCCCGGCGCTGGCCGTCTACGCGGTGGCGTACCGCGCCATCGCGGGACTGCTCGCTGGCCTCCCGGGGGTCGGCTACACGGCGGCACTGACCCCCGTCCACGGGCTCGTCGGCCTCGCCTTTCTCGGGGCGTACCTGGCCGTCGAGAGCGGGGCATACCGCCGGAGTCAGCGGCTCTACGTGATGCTTTTGAACGCGACCGAACCGCCCTCGGAGACGCAGTTGACGAACACGGAGGAGTACAATGAGTACTGACGAAGCGATCGAACGGAGTATCGAGGAGGCAGCACAGTCGGTCGGATCGGTCTGGCCGCTACACTCGTTCGTGACGGCCAACCCCCTCGCCGGGTTCGAAGACCGACCGTTCCACGAGGCCGTCGCGGACGCCGAACGAGTGCTCGGCGGCGACGGCTACCCGAGCGCGGACGTGTTCCGCCACGCCTGGGGAACCGGGCGGATCGACCCCGAGATCCTCGAGACGGAACTGACCGCGCACGGCTACTGCTGCGATCCCGAGACGGCCATAGAGCGCATGGCGGCCGACGACGAAGACGACGTGACGGCGACGGCTGCGGCCACCGACAGGGTAGACGCGGTGCTGACGAAGTGGCTCGCGGCCTTCCTGGATCAGGGCAACGCCGAGTGGTCGATGCCCGACCGCGAGGCGGGGTTCTACGACGCGTTCCGCGCGGTCGCGCCCCACGACGGCGATATCCCCGGCGACGCAGTCGGCGATCTCCCCGACGACCCCGTCAGCGTCGTCCGCGAGTGCCTCGCCGAGTACCCCGTCGGCGAGTGGGCGGACGTCTTCGAGTTCCAGCTGGGGGCGCTCCCGGGCTGGACCGGGCTCGTCAAACAGCGTGTCGACGACGACGGGGCCTGGCAGTCGGCGTACCCCATCACCCTGACGGAGTACCTCGCGGTCCGCTTGACGCTCGCGGACCTGTTCGACGCGCCGATCGCACCGGACGAAGCGCCCGGAGACGGCGAGACCGGCGGGGGCGAGCCCGACGGGGAAGTCCCGCTGCCGGAGGTGTGGCTGACCGCCTGGGAGGCGACCTACCGCGCGGATCTGGTCGAGTCGGTCGCCGCGGAGGGCGACGCCCTCGAAACGGCCGACGACGGCGGTCGCCCCGACGCGCAGTTCGTGTTCTGTATCGACACCCGCTCGGAGATCGTCCGCAGGCACATCGAGGCTGCCGGGGACTACGAGACCCACGGCTACGCGGGCTTTTTTGGAATCCCGATGCGCTACGACGACCACGCCTCGGCGGCGACCGTCGACGCCTGCCCGCCGATCGTCGACGCCCAGCACCGCATCGCCGACCGCCCGGCCGAGGACTGCGAGCACGGAGACGGACACGGACTCGGACACTGGGGCGCCGTGCTCGAAACCGGGAAGACGACGATCGAACGGCTCAAGACCAACATCACGACCGCGTTCAGTTTCGTCGAGAGCGCCGGTGCGGGGTACGGGGCCGCGCTCGCGCTCCGGACGCTGTCCCCGGCGCGGTTCCACGACCTGCTCGACGCCGCGGACGACCGCGTCCCGTCGACCCACGAGGTCTGTGAGCCGACGGTCGACTACAACCCCGACTCGGTCAACGATCTCCGCGAGGGGCTGACCCACGAGGAGAAAGTCGAGTACGCCGCGACTGCCTTCGAGTTGATGGGCTGGGAAGAGTTCGCCCGCGTCGTGGTCTTCGCGGGCCACGCCAGCGAGACCGCGAACAACCCCTACGATTCGAGCCTCGACTGTGGCGCCTGTGCGGGCAACCCCGGTGGCCCGAACGCCCGCGTGCTCGCGGCCATCTGTAACGACGACGCGGTCAGGACCGAACTGCGCGAGCGCGGGATCGATATCCCCGAGGACACCGTCTTCGTGGCAGGCGAACACAACACGACGACCGACGAGATCGAACTGTTCGACGGCGACGCGCCCGAGAGCCACGCCGCGGACATCGACGCGATCCGTGCGGACCTCGAAGTGGCACGCGAGGGTGCGGCCGCCGAGCGCGCGGACGACATGGGCGCCGACGCCGGGGCGGGCGTCCGCGAGACCGAGCGCCGCGCCGCCGACTGGGCGGAGACCCGCCCGGAGTGGGGCCTGGCTGGCAACGCCGGGTTCGTGATCGGCCCCCGCGCGCTCACGGCAGACCTCGATCTGGACGGGCGCGCCTTCCTCCACTCCTACGACTGGGAGACCGACCCGGCGGGCGACGCGCTGGAGGCTATCGTGACCGGGCCGATGGTCGTCACGCAGTGGATCAACGCCCAGTACTACTTCTCGACGGTCGACAACGCCGCCTACGGGAGCGGATCGAAGGTTACCCACAACCCCGTCGGCAACGTCGGCGTCTACCAGGGCAACGGCGGCGATCTGATGACCGGCCTCCCACAGCAGTCGCTGCTGAGTGGGGACGACGACCCGTACCACCAGCCGCTGCGCCTCTCGACGGTGATCCACGCGCCGGTCGACCGCGTGACCGAGGTCCTCGCCGAGCACGACGAGGTGGTCGAACTGCTGGACAACGACTGGCTCTCGCTGACGGTCGTCGACCCGACACAGGACCACGGCGCGTTCCACTACGCGGAGGACTTAGAGTGGACGCCGGTAACGGACCGCCCGACGGCCAGTCCGGACGCGACGACGACCCGGCCGGTGGCAGACGACTGAACGGGCGCGCTGTCGACTCGCGGCCGACGGCAGTCAGTCCGAGACGGCGAAGTCCTCGATAGATCTGTTCGACCGGACCACCTGATCGCAGACAAGGAACTTCTCGGAGCGGTCCAGTCGCTCCCAGTCGAGGGCCGCCGGCGGCGACTCCTCGAAGGCTCGAAACCGGTCCAGCACCGTCTCGTTGACGAACCGCGCGAACGACTCGCAGGCCCCACAGGTCGCGGACACGTGCGAGACGTTGAAATCGCGGTCGCGGGTACCGTCGAGACACGACAGACACCGGTAGGTGTGTTCTGTCACAGACGTACTAGGCGCCACAGCGGCTTGAGGGCTTGGGTGACACGTCCCGGACTGTTCGCTCACCGATCGGCGGCCGCCAGCGGCCGGTAGACCATCTCCATCGGCAGGCCCTCGTCGTCTTGCTCCGGGGCCTCCGGCAGCGTCCGGAGACGGTCGCTGCGGGCGGTCAGAGCCACCACGAACGCGTCCACGAGATCGTCGGTCGAGGCGGCCGCGTCGGCCGTCGACGCGGCCGTCCAGAGGTGATCGTAGACGTCCGGTTCGACCGTCCGGAGCACCGCGACCCGCTCCCAGTAGGCGCGCCGCGGGTCGCCGGTCTTCGAGTACCGCATCGGTTCGCCCGCGAACCCGTAGAAACAGACCTCGGGATGGGACTCGCGAACGCACTCGCGCGCATGCTCGCGGTCCCGCAAGAGCGTGTCGACTGCGGCGATCTTCGGCGCGATCCCCCACGTCTGGCGGTTCAGACTTCCGTCGGTGTGGCGCTCCTGGACGGCCTTTGCGACCTCGTAGCTGTCCTCGTGGGCGGCCGCCCGGATCGGCGTCGGGAAGACGCTGTGGTGACGGACGGGACTAAGCAGCGACCGTGCGGCCGTATCGCAGGCCCGCGGCTCGCTCGAATCGGTTCGCAGTCCGATCGGCACGTCGATCAGGATCCGGTCGGCGTCTCGATGTGCCGCGTAGAGGTCGGCGACGCGGTCGTAGACCCGTGCACCCTCGAACCCGTCGTCGGAGTAGGCGACCGCAAGCCACCCGCCGGGACAGCCGTCGACGCCGAGGTACATCGACCTCGCTTGTGGCGCCAGCGTCATGAGTTGCGGGTGTCCGGCGTGGACCCCGCCGAGAGGCTCTTTTCTATCGCGCCGAAAGACGACGTATGCCGGAGGTACTCTCGGACCCACAGCGGCGGCGACTCGACGACGGCGACGACGCCGCGTTCTACGACCGACCGCGACTGGTCACTCACGCCGACGACGCCTTCCTCGCCCGTCTCACTGCCCTGTACGCGACCGTCCTCGATCCAGGCGACCGCGTCTTCGACGCGATGGGGAGTTGGGTCTCGCACCTGCCCGGGTACGCGTTCGATCAGGTGGTCGTCCACGGCCTCAACGAGGCCGAACTGACGGCCAACGACCGCGCGGACGAGTGGTTCCTGCAGGATTTCAACGCCGACCAGTCCCTGCCGCTTGCCGACGACGCGTTCGACGCCGTCCTCTGTGCCCTGTCGGTCCAGTATCTCCAGTACCCGGGTGCCGTGTTCGCGGAGTTCGAGCGCGTACTCGCCCCCGGGGGCGTCCTCGTCGTGAGCGTCACCAACCGGATGTTTCCGACGAAGGCAGTCCGGGCGTGGCGACAGGCGGCGATGGACGACCGTGTGGCGCTCGTCGAGTCGTACTGTCGGGCCGGCGGGTGTGTCGTCGATCGAGTCGTCCGCGACCGGCCGGGCGACGATCCGCTGTACGCGGTCGTCGCGCGGCCGGAGACCGACGCGTGACCGGGACCACGGCCGGGGCGGTCGCTCACAGGGCGGTGCGCCCGTCGCTTTTGTCCGTCGAGTGTAAACACTGATTATGTCCAGTTCTCCGGAGGAACGAGCGGGCGTCGCCAGCGTCGACTGTACGGGGTTGCAGGCGCTGGTCACGGGGTCGACGAGCGGGATCGGACGGGCGGTCGCGCTGGCTCTGGGTCGACTCGGCGCGGACGTGTTCGTCCACGGCCGGGACGCGTCTGCCGGGCGTGCGGTCGTCGACAGCCTCGCCGAGATGGGCGTCGACGCGCAGTTCGTCGCCGCCGACTTCGCCGACGTGGACGCGGTCCGGGACCTCGCCGCGACCGTCCGCGAGTCGACCGGCGGCCTCGACCTGCTGTGTAACAACGCCGGCGGCCTCTTCCGCGAGGGGCGTCTCACCGACCTCGGCGTCGAGTACACGTTCCACGTCAATCACCTCTCGCCGTACCTGCTGACGGCCGAACTGCTCGATCACCTGACCGAGGACGCCCGCGTCGTCACGACGGCCTCGGCCGCCCACCAGGGGGCGTCGCTCGACCTCGACGGCGTCACGTCGGTGGCGGACTACTCCGGGGTGAGCGCGTACAGCCACTCGAAACTCGCGAACGTCCTGTTCGCATCGGAACTGGCCCGCCGGGCCGAGGCGGCGGGACTGGCGATCACCTCGAACAGCCTCCACCCGGGCGCCATCCCCGGGAGCGGGTTCAGTCGCTTCCTGCCCGGGCCGATCCCGCGACTCCTGAAGACACTCGACGTCGTTCCGGGGGTCGCGTCCGTGGCAGACGGCGCGGCCGAGGTACTCTTTCTCGGCGTCTCGCCCCGCACCGCCGACGTGTCTGGCCGGTACTTCGCGAACCAGCAGCCCAAGTCACCGTCCGACGCCGCCCGCGACGCGGCGGCCGCGAACCGACTCTGGCGACGGAGCGCCGACCTCCTCGGAATCGACGAACCGCTGGCCGAGGCCGTCGAGTCGCCTGCCTCGGACTGAACAGCGGACGCCGACGGCGACGCCGACAGCACGGGTACGTCCGGCAGGGCGCCGGAAGACGCCGTTCAGCCCGGTCCGAGCGCGGCGATGTCAGCGCCGACCGTCGCTCGCGCGTCGGCCGGGTTGGGATCGCTGTCGACCAGATGAGTCCACTCGTGGGCGGGCAGCGCCGACAGGTGGTCACTGATAGCGTCACTGTAGACCGCGACCGGGTGGGCGGGGTCGGCGTCCCCCCAGACGGCGTCGATCACGGTCATCGAGTCGATGCGCACTTCGACCGAGTCCGGATCACACCGCGTGGCGACGGCCGCCAGTCCGAGGTGGAGCGCGGCGTACTCGGCGACGTTGTTCCCCGTCTGTGAGCCGACCGGCCGCCCCAGCCGTGCGACGGCCCCGTCCTCGGTCTGGACGACCGCGCCCGCCCCGGCGGGCCCAGGGTTGCCCCGGGAGCTCCCGTCGACGTAGAGGACGGCCTCCGAAGCGGACCGATCGTCCGGGGACGGCGTCGACTGCGGCCCGGCCGCCAGCACCTCGTCGAGCGCAGTCCGGAGTTCGCCGTCGGTCGTCTCGGGGTCGAACAGCCCCCCGAACCCGGCGATGGCGTCGTCGATGGCGTCGATCGCTGGCGCGATCTCGTAGCCGTACAGCGCCAGCACCTCGTCGACGCGGGCGGCCAGCGGCGAGAGCGTCTCGCTCGGCAGTCGGTCGACGTCAGTCATCGGTTCGACTCCCTCCGCCGTTCGGACCCTGCATCGCGATACAGTCGGTCGGGCACGACCAAAAGCGGCCGGGACCAGCCGGAATTCGGTATAGCGGTATTTGATTTACAGTCCGAGCAGACGCGCTCAGTCGGGAACGCCAGTGACGGCCGCGAAACCGCTCGAACGATCCGATTCTGGGTCGGTCCGGCCCGGACCGCACCGCCGGACCGGTAGTTATTTTATCGCGATTGTTTTAGGTGTGCCTAAAATGGTCGGACGGACGCTCACGGAGATCAGATCGGAGTTAGAGTCGCTGGCGACGCCGGAGGGTGCCTACTACGTCCGCTGTGGACGGACCGGCGAGCGCCCCGTCCCCGTGGACGGGTTACGGTTCCCGGACCGAGAGACGGCCGCCGAAGCGGCGCGAGCGGCCCACTCGTACCGCGCGGCGCTCCGGCGGTACGACCCACAGGCGCCGTGTTACGACTTCGTCGTCTGCGAGCGCGACGACGACCGGGCGTGGTCGTTCCCACCCGCCGACGGCGCGACACGACCGCTCGTGGCCTACTGTCACGACCTGGCCGGAGCGGTCTTCGAGGCGCTGTCGGAGGGCGATCACGGCGGCGTCGAACGGGCGGCGATGGAGGCGTACCTCTCGGCCGCCGAGACGACGCCACGCGACCGGCTCTGTCTGTCCCTGCTCTCGACGACGGCGACGACGCTACGGGACCGGCTGTCGGTCGCGGAACAGACGGCCGTCGTGAGTCGGGCCGCGACGCAGCTGCCCGCGGTGAGCACCCGCTCGGACCCGGTGACCGACGCCTTCGATCACCTCGCCGCCGTGTCGCTGCTCAAGGAGTTCACCGCCCGGGCGGACGGCCGCGAGGTCCGCGTGTCGGGGTACCGACTCCCGGTGATCAAAAGACGGCTGCCGACGCTGCCGATCAGCGTCGAACTCCATCGCCGGGCGCGGCAGGCACCGGTCGTGGCACGGGCGCGTCCGACGGGAACCGACGACTGGACGGTTTCGCTGTCGAACGACGTTGACGCGTCCGATCCCGTGAGCGTTCCGGTCGCGCCGTTCTGATCGGCGATCAGAGCGTAAATCGAATATCGCTATACAGAATCGGTCACGCGACGGCCCGCTCACGAGCCATCGGACACCGAAGCCAGGCCGTCCCCGTTCGGTACTGGAGTATCGGCCGTCGAACCGGCGGAGAGTCATACTGCTATACGTTCGTACAGATATTCGCCGCTCAGGGAGGGTCGGATGCCTTCGACACGTTATAGCCGACAGTATCAGACCCGTACGCGCCGCTTGCGGGTGCAGCTCGGAGATTCGAACGAGCGACGATCGGTCAGCTCAGTTGCTCGGCGACGATGGCGTCCGCGCGCTCGATGAACGCCGTCTCCTCGCCTTTGGGGACCGTCGCCCCCGCGGCGATGTCGTGGCCGCCGCCGTCGCCGCCGACGGCGCCGCTGGCCTCGCTCATCACCGTCGAGAGGTCGAGTCCCCGGCGGACGAGGATGCCGCTGCCCCGGGCGGAGACCTTGGTCTCCTCGTCGTTCTTGCTGGCGAAGGCGACGATGGGCCTGTCCGCGCGCACGCCGTCGGTGCCAAGCGCCATCCCGGCGACGATACCCACGATGGTCTCGCGGATGGCGTCGCCCGCGTCGAACCACTGGAGGGCCTCCTCCTGGGTGACACCCTCGCGCTGGACCCACTCCAGGCCCTCCGAGAGATTCCGGCGGTGGTTCCGGAGGAGTTTCTGCGCGCGGTCGAACGCGTCGGCGCGGTCGCCCAGACACACCGCCAGACCCACGTCCGCCCGCTCGTAGCGGGCGGTCGCGTTCAACAGCGTGGAGAACTCGCTGGCGTCGCGCAGTTCCGTCCCGGGACGCTCGTCGGCCAGCGTGTAGGTGGTGCCGATCAGCGAGTCGATCTTGTCCGCGGGGACCCCGCGCTGGACCGCCCGCTGGACCAGCGCGCTGGCGACGGTCTGGCGCTCGTCGTCGGTCAGATCGACCCACGTGCGCCACGCGCCGTCGGCCCCCTGTTTCAAGTCCACGTCGAGGCCTTCGAGGAAGTCGATCGCACCGGCCTCGTCGCCGGAGATACCGGGGATCTGGACGTCGGTGGCGTACTCGAAGAGTTTCGGGAGCGGCCGGGTCTGCTTGCCGTACAGGGAGAGGTCCGTACCCTCCTGCAGGACGCCGTCGGCGACGCCCTCCTCGACGATGCCGCGGTTGGCACCGACGAGTTCGCCGCCGACGGCCTGCATGTCGCCGACGGCGCCGACGACCGCCAGTCCCGCCAGATCGCAGTTGTCGCGGTCGGCGGCGGTCGCCTCGGCCAGCGCCCGCGAGAGGACGTACGCCGCGCCCGCCCCCGACAACTCCGAGGCGCCGTCGATCCCCTCTAGCAGGGGGTTGAGGTGGAACTCGGTGTCGGCCTCCGCTGGCCGGTGGTGATCGGCGATCACGGGGGTGAAATCACCCGCTTCCTCGTGGGCCGCGATGGCGTCGAGTTGCCCGCTCCCGAAGTCCGTAAACAGCACCGTGTCGTACTCGCGGGCAGCGATCGAGGCGATCTCCTCGTCGTCGAGTTGCTTCTTGAAGACGACCTCGAAGGGGAGTCCGGCCCGTTCGAGCGCCGTCGCCGCGACGGCGGCGCTGGTCAGCCCGTCGGCGTCGATGTGCGACGCGAGAAGCACCTCGTCGGCCGCGAGCAGTCGCTGCGCGCAGGCGGCCGCGCGGTCCGCGAGGTCGGGGACCGGCCCTGTGGTCGACATCGAGCGGAGGTAGGCGCGTGACCGGGTTTAAATCTCCGGTGTTGCGGAGCGATCCGACGCTCGCGGCCGTCGAAACGGCGGGACGGTCTACGCCTCGTCGACGACGGCTTCGGCCAGCGCCTCGAAGTCGGCCCGCTCGGGCACCACGTCCACGTCGATCCCTTCGCGCCGGGCGGTGTCGGCGGTCGGATCGCCGATGACCCCCACGGTGGCCTCCGCCAGGCCAGCGAGGGCGTCCTCGCGAACGCCCCGGTCGGCGGCCGCCGACAGGAAGTTTCGTACCGTGAGCGAGGACGTGAACACGGCGCCGTCGAGGGCGCCCTCGGCCGCGTGCTCGGCCGAGACGCCCGACCCGTCCGGGCGGGTGAGCCGGTAGAGCACCGTCTCGTGGACGTACGCCCCCGCGGTTTCGAGGCCGTCCAGCAGGACCGCCGAGCCGTGATCCGAGCGGGCCACCTCGACGCGGACTCCGTCGACGGCGTCGCCCAGCGCCTCGACCAGCCCCGACGAGGAGAACTCCTCGGGGACGATGTCGACAGTGTAGCCAGCCTCACGCAGCGCCGCGGCGGTGGTGTCGCCGATGGCGCAGAGGGTCGCCTCGCCCTGGTCCCAGCGCTCGCCGGAGCCAGCGCTCCCGTCAGGACCGTCCGGGCGCTCGCCAGCCGCCAGCTCGACGCCGGTCTTGCTGGTGAACACGGCGTACTCGGCGTCGGTGCGGGGCCGCGCCCCCGTCGGCTCGACTGCGAGCATCGGGTCCGGGACGGGGTCGGCGCCCAGCGACTCCAGCAGGTCGCGAGCGGCGTCCAGGCGGCCGTCGTCGGGGCGGAAGACGGCGATCCGGGGCCGGGCTGAGTCGGCCCGCGAACCGCAGGGACTCACGCGTCGCTCCCCCCATCGTGTCCGGAGGCGTCACCCTCACCGTCGCGACCGGAGACGTCCGACGAGTCGCGCGGATCGCGCAGGAACTCCAGCAGACGGTCGCGCTCGCCCGCCACGTCGCCGATCACCGTGATCGCTGGCGGTTCGATCCCCCCCTCGTCGCGCGCGTCGACGATAGTGTCGAGAGTGCCGGTCGCGACCTGCTGGTCGGGCCAGGTCGCCCGCTCGACCAGCGCGACCGGCGTCCCGGGGTCCATCCCCGCCTCGCGCAGGGCCGCGGTGTAGTCGGGCAGTCTCCCGACGCCCATCAGGACGACGATGGTGCCGCCGGTCGCCGCCAGGGCCTCCCAGTCGACGGCCGACTCCGCCTTGGTGGGGTCCTCGTGACCTGTGACGAACGACACCGAGGAGGCGTGGTCGCGGTGGGTGACCGGGATACCGGCGACGGCTGGCCCGGCGATGGCAGAGGTCACTCCGGGAACCACCTCGAAGGGGACGTCGTGGTCGGCGAGATAGGCGGCCTCCTCCCCGCCGCGGCCGAAGACGAACGGGTCGCCGCCCTTCAGACGGACCACGTCCTTGCCCTCGCGGGCGAGTTCGACCAGGCGGGCGTTGATCTCGGACTGGGGCGTGCGCTCGCCGCCAGCGCGCTTGCCCACGTCCTCGCGGCGGTCCTCGGGGATCATGTCGATGATGTCCGGGCCGGGGAGTTTGTCGTGGAGGACCACGTCGGCCTCCTCCAGGAGGCGGCGAGCTTTCACCGTCAGCAGGTCCGGATCGCCGGGGCCGGACCCCACGAGGGAGACGGTGCCGGTCACGCGTCTTCACCCTCCGAGGGGTCGGCGTCACCGCCGGACTCCGCCCGGGTGGCCGACGCGTCTGCCTCGGCCGCGCGGCGGGCCTCGGCGATGATGTCGGCGGCGCCCCGGTCGGCGAGGTCGGCGGCGAACTCGGCGGCCGCCGCGGCGTGGCGCTGGACCGGGAGTTCGCGGGTCTCCCTGATCTCGTTCTCGCCGTCCCGGTCGAGCACCCGCACCGTGACCCGGACGACCGCGCCCCGCAGGACCGCGTAGATCCCGATGGGCGCGATGCATCCGCCGCCCAGTTCCGCTAACACTGTGCGTTCGACGGTCGCCTCGACGCGGGTCGGCGCGTGGTCGAGCGTCTCCCGCAGGTCACCCGCCAGGTCGCCGTCGGCGGCGGTGATCGCCAGCGTCCCCTGGCCCGGCGCGGGGACGAACCGGTCGGGCGAGAGGCGCTGGTGGTCGACGTGATGCAGGAGGCCCGCGCGTTCGAGTCCGGCCTCGGCGAGGACGATCGCGTCGTACTTGGTGTCGACCTCGCGTTCGAGCGCCCGGCGTTCGATCTCGGCGAGGTCGTTGAACCACTCCTCGACGGTGCGGTCGTAGTCGGGCAGGTCCTCGGCGTCGCCGTCACCCTCCTCGCCCTCGCTCTCCTCGGCGTCGAGGCGGCGCTGATACTCGCGCTGTCGGGAGGGCGCGAGCAGTTTCTCGATCCGCGTGTCGACGTTGCCGCGCAGGGGCTCGACGTCCAGGTCCGGGCGCTCGGCCAGCAGTTGCGCGCGCCGCCGGAGGCTGGAGGTGCCGACCGTCGCCTCGGAAGGGAGGTCTTCGAGGTCGGTCCCGTCGGGCGTCACGAGGACGTCCCGGGCGGAGGCGCGTTCCGGGACGCCCGCGACCACAAGGTCGTCGGGCATCTCCGTGGGCATGTCCTTCATCGAGTGGACAGCGGCGTCCAGGTCGCCCGACAGCACCCCGTCGTCGAGGTTCCGGACGAACGCGCCGGTCTTGCCCAGGTCCTGGATGCGCTCGTCGGTCAACTGGTCGCCGGTCGTCTCGACCTCGACGAGTTCGACCTCGAACCGGCGGGACTGGAGACTCTCCCGAACGGTCGCGGCCTGCCGGAGCGCGAGGTCCGACCCTCGCGTCCCGAGTCGAAGCGTCCGTGTGCGTGTACTCATTGGTCGATAGTCGGCGACCGGGGGTGAAAAGCCCACCACTTCCGGGCGTGCCGGTTCTGTGGGATTTTTGATCGATCGGCGAGTACGTCCGATATGCGCGCTCTCCACACGCGACTCGGGGTCGCGGTCGGCGTCTGGGCTGGCGTGACCGCCGCGCCGCTCGCGTCGCTGGTGACCGATCGACCCGCGGTCCCGGCCGCCGTGGCCGCCGTCGTGGCGGTGGCGGTCCTCGGAACCCTCCTCGCCCGGGCCGCGCTCGCCCGGCTAGACGACCCCGCGGACGCGCTCCGGGACGGCGTGCCCGCGGCGCTGCTGATCGCGGTGCCGGGCGTCGTTCTGGTCGCGGGGACGCCTATGATCGCTCTCGACCGACCCTGGGACGGCCTCACGCTACTGGGCGGGGGCGTCGCTGGCGTCCTCGTCGGCTGGATCGTCATGCACCTCGCCGACAGGGCCGTCGTCCGACGCTTGCGCGCCGAGAGCGACCACTCGGTGACGTTCACCGCGCGCAAGCGACCGGCGCCCCGGTGGCGGCGAGGGGTCGCCGCCGTCGCCCTCGCGGGCGCGGCGGCCTGGGCGGCCTGGGTGTGGTCGGTCACGCCGTGGGCCGTTGCGGTCCCCGGGTTCGTCGCGCTCTCGGAGGGGTGGACGCTGGTCGGCCACCGACTGTCCCGCCGGTACGAACTGTTCGGCGGCGGCCTCGTCACGCGCTTCGGTCACCTCCCGTGGGACCTGTTTGACGGGTTCGAACTGACCGCCGACGCGGTGGTCCTCCACGGGAACACCTGGCCCTTCGACCGGGTCGAACTCGACCGGCGGAGCGTCGACGATGTCGACGCCGTCGTCGCGACACTGGAGCGGTACCTCCCGCGGACGGGCGGCGACGGGGGCGACGACTCCGCGTTCGGCCGGATCCGGGACGCGATCGGCGCCCCGTGACTCGTCCGTTGGCCCGCCTCCGACCCACCGCTCACCAGGGTTCGTCTTTCACGCCGATGGCGTAGGCGATGCCGTTCGTGGCGACGTGCAACAGCGGCGTCGCGACGAGGACGACGACGAGAACCGGGAGCGTGAACGTCGAGACGACCCACCCGTAATCGAGCAGGGTCGCCAGCGCCAGCGCGCCGACGACGAAATCTAGCTGATCGAGCCCCGGGAACGGGGCGCCGCGCTCGCGCCCGCTCCGGCGCTTGATGAACGAGGCGCCGATGTCTCCGAGCATCGCCCCCAGCGCCAGGCCGACCGCCGCCGGGAGCGTGAACTCCACCGGGTCCATCCCCGCGAGGTCGGCGAGCGGGTCGGCCAGACGGTTCAAGACGACGGCGAGGGCGACGCCGACGAGGGTCCCGACAGCGGTCCCGCGCCAGGTCTTCCCGTCGCCGAGCAGTCTGCTGTCGCCCAGCGTCCGCCCGCCGTCGATGGGGCGCCCGCCGCCCGCCAGCACCGCCGCGTTGTTCGGGACGTACGCCGGGAGCATCGCCACCAGCGCCGTCAGCACGACCGCGTGTACGCTCATGTCCGGGCCGACAAGGGCGTGGCTCTTGAAGGCGGTGGTCGCCCCCGGCCTGCTCGTCGTACCCCGGTTTCCTTCGAGGGTACGGCAGACCCGCAGACGGCGACACGGCTATACCCGTGGCGGCAATATTTGCACACATGCTCCCACCGATCGCGGGGCGGTTCGTCGCGGGCGAGACCGCGCCCGAGGCCATCCAGCACGCCCACGACCTGGACGAGCGGGGCGTGGGGACCATCCTGAACCTGCTGGGCGAACACTACCACGAGCGCGGGCCGCCCGGCGAGGACACCGCGGCGTACCTGGACCTGCTGGCCGACATAGAGCGGGCGGACGTCGACGTCTGCATCTCGGTCAAGCCCTCGCAACTGGGGCTGTTCGTCGACGAGGCTCTGTTCCGGGAGAACCTCGCGCGGATCGTCGACCGGGCGCGGACGGCCGGGGCGTTCGTCTGGATAGACATGGAGGACCACACGACGACGGACGCGACCGTCGACGCGTTCGAACACCACGCGAGCGCGGGTGCGCCCGTCGGCGTGTGCCTGCAGGCGAACCTCCGGCGGACCCGCGAGGACGTCCGGCGGCTGGCGGACCTGCCGGGGAAGGTCCGTCTCGTCAAGGGCGCCTACGACCCGCCCGCCGACATCGCGTACACCGACGGCGAGCGAGTCAACGAGGTCTACCGCGAGTTGCTCGCGGAGCTGTTCGAAACCTACGACGGCGGCATCGCGGTCGGGAGCCACGATCCGGCGATGATCGCCCACGCCGAGCGGCTCCACGAGGAGACGGGCACGCCCTTCGAGATCCAGATGCTGATGGGCGTCCGGGAGGACGCGCAGGTCGACCTGGCGGCCGACTACCCGGTCTACCAGTACGCGCCCTTCGGCGGGAAGTGGCTGTCGTACTTCTACCGGCGGGTGCGCGAGCGGACGGACAACCTCGCCTTCGCGCTCCGGGCCATCGCCGGGAGCTGACCGCGCCGGGATCCGCGCCCCGCGGAGCCGACGCCGTGCCGTGGCGGCCCGCGCCGGTGCGATACTCCGCCGCGGGGACGCGCTGGGCCGCGAGACGGGCGTGTCCGTCGGCTGAAGGGAAGGGCTGATTACCCCGGAGGGTGCAGGTACTGGCAGGCGATGACCTCGGCAACCTGGAAGCGGGACTTCGCGAGCGGCCTCATCATTCTCACGCCGTTACTGGTGACGTCGTACGTCATCTACTGGCTGTTCGAGCGCCTCGCCGGGTCGCCGATCCCGGTCGATGACCCCGCCCTCCGGGTGGGGTTGACGCTGCTGATCTTCGTGTTGCTGGTGTTCTCGCTGGGCTATATGATGCGGACGGCCTTCGGCGACCTCATGGAGGAGGGGCTGGACTCGCTGATGAACCAGGTGCCGGGCCTGCGCGTGGTCTACAACGCCTCGAAGATGGCCGTCGAGACGGCCGTCTCGGGCACCGAAGAACTCCAGCAGCCCGTGAAACTCGAGGTGTGGGACGGCCTGCGGATGACCGCGTTCAAGACGGGGAAGACGACCGAGGACGGCCGTGACGTGCTCTTCTTGCCGACGGCGCCCAACATCACCAGCGGCTTCGTCATCGAGGTCGAGAGCCACCGGTACGAGGAGACCGGCGAACCGGTCGAGGACGCGCTCACCCGGATCCTCAGCGCGGGCTTCGGCGACACGGACCAGCCCTCGATGCCGATCGACGTCACCGGCGACTCTGACGACGGGGACGCCGCGGCGGG
>Ga0207813_100384_pt1 | contig 26096 bp, 27 predicted proteins | sample A23E3SouthBayCA_2_FD_187730 | JGI IMG/M metagenome (GOLD analysis project Ga0207813, IMG submission 187730) | Aerobic enrichment media microbial communities from Eden Landing Ponds, California, USA - A23 E3 (4) (SPAdes) | ecosystem: Environmental > Aquatic > Marine > Unclassified | place... | reverse complement strand
GCTTGTTCCGGTGTAGATTGATGGGGCACTGCTCCACGCTCTATATTGTAGGATTCGGTGGCGGATTCTTGGCCCATCCTTCGTGACCGATACGCGCCCTGTATGCAGCACGGTCGTGGAAACCTCACCAGTCCCTGTCAGAAGCAGCGTGACCGATACAGAGGGTGGGTGCAGCACTTCGTGACTTCACTAACTCGTTGTCGTTACCGCGTCCCCTATCTGTAGTTTCTTTAGTTGGTTTCACTGACGTCGGGGCAGAAGTGTTTCGGTCAGAAACCGCGACTGGACAGTTGACGCTTTCTCAAATGTTCCACTGGGATAGTACACCAGTCCAAAGTGCCCGCCAGGAATCTCGACCCACTCTTTCGGTCCGCCGAGTCGAACGTAGGCGTCACGTTGCATCACAGGACGCGACCCAGGCATTTCGTCTTCGGGGGATACCACGAACAAGGTAGGGCACTGGACATCTTTGGCGCAGACGCCAGGGTGCCAATCAGCTGGCGTCGTCGGTCGGGCCCTCGTAATTTCGTTCGTCCAACCGCTCCCCTGGCGAGTTCCATATCCGTTGAACCACCGAAACGCCGTCGCGGGTTTGAGTGCCGATGGCTGGGTTTCCTGTTCGTCGGAAACAACTGGCATCGGACCGAGGATCTCGTCCGCGGTCGGTTCTATCGAACCCGAGCGAACTGTCTCTTGTATCGCGTCACTGATGCTCCCATCGGGGTCTTCGGGTGGGAATTCTTGTCCGATGGACGGCACTTGAACGACCAGCGCTGCCACCTGGTCGTCAATGGCCGCCACGACCAGTCCCACACCGCCGCTGAGGCTATCACCCCACACTGCAATCCGTTCCGAATCGACGTCGTCAAGCGTGGTCGCAAACGAGATCGCGTCAAGATATCCGCGGGCTTGCACCCACGGGTTAATCTGCTGTCGTGGCTCACCTTCACTCGCACCGAACCCCTGGTGATCGTACAACAGAACCGCAAAGCCTGCTGCCTGAAATACCTCTGCGTATCTATCGGCGACCATCTGCTTGGTTGCGGAGAATCCGTGAGCCATTACAACAATCGGCCACGGGGACTGAGACTCTGGTCGGTAGTACCAACCGCTCAGTTCTGCCTCCTCCGATTCGAATGTGACATCACGTCTCATGCACTGGTGTACGCGGCGTACAGAGAACTCTCCTTGCAAAACTACCACGAAAGTCCTGTGCTGATTTCGCGCCTTCTATTCAGCACAACGCTGTAGACCTTGACGCGATCTGGCAGATGTTCTGGCGTTCATTCGCACGCACACTGAGCAGGAAATTCATCCTGGAATGCTCTGAAATCAACCAGCAGCACATAGCTTGTTCTGTGACACCCTGCAATTTAGTTAGCATCCGCGCGCCGACGGCGCGCGGTTCACCGTGAGCGCACCGTCGGCGCGACTCGCGGCCTTTTTCACCCATGTTTTTGCCGGTCGGGTTCCCGCAGCGCGCCCCCGGCGCGCGAGGAAACCCGGCCGGGAAAAAGATGGTCGGGCGTGTTTCGGAGGGTTAAACTGCGGTGAGAGCGGAATCCACAGCAAATGTCACCTGCACACGACGCCGGGGGTTCCGGCGTCGCGGTCCCCGACGGCGGGACCACCGTCTACGATCTGGCCGCGAACTGCGACTTCGACGCGGTCGAGCGCGGCGAACTGTACCACGCGACCGTCAACGGCGTCGTCGACTACGGCGTCTTCGTCGACCTCTCCGACGACGTCTCCGGGCTCGTCCACGCCTCGAACCTCCTCGGCACCTACGAGGTCGGCGACGAGCTCGTCGTCGAACTCGACGAGGTCCGCGACAACGGCGACATCGCCTTCGCCGAGCTCGACCCCGGCGAGTACGAGATCGAGGAGATCCGCCGCGACACCCACGATGTCGACGGCCTGGCCGACGTCATCGGCGACTCGGTCACGCTCGAGGGCGTCGTCGTCCAGGTCAAACAGACCGACGGCCCGACCGTCTTCCAGGTCCGGGACGCCACCGGAATCGCCCCCTGTACCGCCTTCGAAGAGGCGGGCGTCCGAGCCTACCCGTCCGTGGGTCTGGACGACGTCGTCCGCGTCGAAGGTCGCGTGGAGACCCGCGACGGTGCCGTCCAGCTCGAGGTGAGCCACCTCGAAGCCCTCGACGGCGACGACGCCGAACGCGTCCGCGCGGAGCAGGCCGACGACCTCGCCGCCCTCGCCGAGCCCCACGACCCCGAACCGCTCGTCGAGTGGGACGCGTTCGAGAAGCTCCGCGACGATCTCCGAGCGGTCGCCGAGCGACTCCGCCGCGAAGTCCTGGAGGGACGGCCGATCCGGATGCGCCACCACGCCGACGGCGACGGCATCTGCGCCAGCGTCCCGATGCAGGTCGCGCTGGAGCGGTTCATCGAGGACACCTACGAGGACCCCTCCGCCGCCCAGCACCTCCTCAAGCGCCTGCCGAGCAAGGCGCCTTTCTACGAGATGGAGGACGTGACCCGCGACCTGAACTTCGCGCTGGAGGACCGCACGCGCCACGGCCAGCGCCTCCCCCTGCTCCTCATGCTCGACAACGGCTCGACCGAGGAGGACACGCCCGCCTACAGGAACCTCGCGCACTACGACGTGCCCATCGTCGTCGTCGACCACCACCACCCCGACCCCGAGGCCGTCGAGGACCTGGTCGACGAACACGTCAACCCCTACCTCCACGGCGAAGACTACCGCATCACGACCGGGATGCTCTGCGTCGAACTCGCGCGGATGATCGACCCCGATATCACCGAGGACCTGCGCCACGTCCCGGCAGTCGCAGGCCTCTCGGACCGCTCGGAGGCCGACGCGATGGACGACTACCTCGACCTCGCCCGCGAAGAGGGCTACGACGAGCGCGAACTCCGCGACGTGGGCGAGGCGCTCGACTACGCCACCTTCTGGCTGCGCTACGACGACGGCGGCCAGCTCGTCACCGACGCGTTGAACGTCGACTGCGACGACGAGGAGCGCCACCGCGAACTCGTCGACTTCCTCGCCACGCGCGCCGAGCGCGACGTCGACAGACAGCTCGACGCCGCGATGCCCCACGTCGAGCACGAGCGCCTCGACAACGGCGCGCACCTCTACCGGATCGACGTCGAGAACCACGCTCATCGGTTCACCTATCCTGCGCCCGGCAAGACGACCGGCAAGATCCACGACCGGAAGGTCGCCGAGACGGGCGAGCCGGTCATCACCATCGGCTACGGGCCGGACTTCGCCGTCCTCCGGTCGGACGGCGTCCGCCTCGACATCCCCGAGATGGTCGAGGAGCTCAAAGACGAGGTCTACGGCGGCGGCGTCAGCGGTGGCGGCCACCTCGTCGTCGGCTCGATCAAGTTCGTCAACGGCATGCGCGACTCCGTCATCGAATCGCTGGTCGCCAAGATGGCCGAGGCCGAGATCGACGAGGAACTCGGCAGTTCGGCCGCGTTCGTCGAGACCGAAGAGTAACCGACGGTCGCGGCCGCGAGTGGGACGGGCCCGCTGGCCTGTCAGTCGGGTCCCACCCCCACGTTCTCGCCGAAGTCGATCCGTCGCGCCACCAGCACCGCGAGCACGACACAGCCCAGCACCGCCGCGGCGATCCCCACGGGGAGTTGCCGGCTCGAATCGCTCCCGTCGGACCAGTCGGCCGCGAAGACTTCGCCGTAGTAGCGTCCGACTCGCTCGCCCTCCAGCCGGAGCAGGACCTCGCGGTTCTCTCGGATCGACTCGCCGTTCCAGTTGAGGCTCCCCAGAATGACTTCGTCGCCGTCGACGACGACTCCCTTGGCGTGAATCTTCTCGAAGGCCCCACCCGGATCCACGAGTTTCGCTTCGAGGGGCAGATCCTCGCTCTCGCTCCGCTCGCGCAGCCGTTCGACCAGCCGGCGGTTCTCCTCCTCGACGTACCACGCGCTACTGAGCAAGACGCGTACGCCGACGCCGCGACGGGCCGCCCGGACCGTCGCGCGGAGGAAGCGCTGGTCCGGCCCGTCGATAGACATCTGGATCACGTCGATAGACTCGGTCGCGTTGTCGAGCGCGGCTACGACCGCCCGGCCGGCGTTGTCCGGCGTGACGAGCAGGGCGGTCCGATTCACGGGGACGGGCTCGGGGTCGAACTCGGAGGGGTACGAGCCGTTCGCCGCGGTCGTTCGCCGGAACGTCCGCCCCTGCCGGACCATGCGCCAGGGTCGCGCGCCGTGCCAGTCGGCGTCCGCTTCGAACGTCTCGACGAGACCCGAGACGATCCGTGACTGGGAGACGACCGCGCCCCACCCGCGGCTGGAGTGGCCGCCCGTTCCGGACGGTTTCCAGTTCTCCGTGAGCACGACGGCCCGGTCGTCCACGACGGCGTATTTCGCGTGGTGGAACGCGTAGCGGCCGTGGGGGCCGCCGAGCAGTTCGACGGTGACGTTCGCCGCCGCGAGCGAGTCGAGGATCCGGGCCTGTCGGCGCGAGATACCGTCGACCGGATCGCCTTCGAGGAGGACGTGAACCGCGACGCCGCGCTCGGCCGCGCGTACGAGCGCGGTGGCAACGCGGCGCGAGGCGAAGGTGTACCCCGCGAGCAGGACGCGCTGCTCGGCGTCGCGGATGGCCTCGACCGCGACCGCGGGCGCGTCGGGGAGGACGAACGCCCGCGCGGTGCCGCCGCGCGCCGAGACGACGGGGCGGTCGGTCGCTCCGAGCGGTTCCCAGGTGATCGCACCGCGGTCGTCGTAACGCCCGACCTCTCCTTCGGGCGCCTCGCGATAGCGGGCGGTCGCGACCGTCTCGTTGCCGCGGACGAGCCGGAGCCGTTCGCCGCCGTTGGCGAGCGCGATGGACCCGTTCGTTGCGACGACCCGGCGGTCGGTCAGGTTCCGCGCGGCTTTCGGATCCGGCGAGAGGGCGATCCGGCCGCTCGCCGTGCGGTTCGATGGCGAGAGCGTCCCGTCGCCGTCGGTGAGGCGATACGCGCCGAGGGGGATGCCGGGCGGGACGTCGACGACGACGAACTCGCCGCGGTCGCCGTCGGCGACCGGATTCGGATGCACCGCCGTGATCGACGGGTTCTGTGGGGATGGTGCGCCGGTCGGGGTGGCGGTGGTCGCGGTCGGGGTGGCGGTGGTCGCGGTCGGGGTGGCGGCGGCCGGAGTGGCGGTGATCCCGGTCGCGGCGACCGGGGCGGCCGCTGTACAGATCACGAGCGCCGCGACCGCGAGCCACGGGATCCGGGACACGCGACCGGGTGCCGCCCGTTCGGATAAAAACCTCCGGACCGGCGGATCGAGGCGTTCGGTTCGGGTCGGGCACCACCTCGCGTGCGGAGGTGTCGATGCGTCGACCCGGCACGCTTTTTTGGCAGCGTTCCGGAGGAGGGGGTATGAAGGAGGACCTGCTGGACATCATCTGCTGTCCGCTGGACAAACACGACCTCGAACTCGACGCGACCGAGCGCGAGGACGGGGAGATCATCGCGGGGACGCTGACCTGTACGGAGTGCGGTGAGGTCTACCCCATCGAGGACGGCATCCCGAACCTCCTCCCGCCGGACATGCGCGACGAGGCGCCGGCCTGAACCTTTTTCTATCGTCCACGCTCACTTTCGCACGTGCCAGACACGCTGCCCGTGCATCTCAACCGGGAGGAACTCCACGCGGTGGAGGTTCCCGACACCTTCGAGACCAGCGACTCCTTCGACGTGGCGCTGGTCAACCACGGAACCTCCGTCCACGTCCACCTCCACCTCGACGACGCCCTCTCGGAGGTGGCCTCGCTCGACGCGAGCAACCACTTCATCGACGGGGAGACCCAGCGCGCAGCCCACGTCTCCCTCACCGGCGCCGGTCCGGTCACGGGCAGGCTGAAGGTCGCCTCCGCCTACGGCGCCCAGACCCGCTACGTCGACGTCCGGATCACCGAACCCGAGGAGACCGACTCCACTGTCGAAGTCGACGAGTCGCTCTCGAAACCCCAGCCGACCGCGACGACCGACGCCAGGCCGAGCGGGAGCGACGGCGACGGACTGCTCGACAGCCCCGAACTGGTCGTCCTCGCGCTGGGCGCGCTCGCGCTCCTCGTCGCCGTCGTCGCCGCCCTCGTCATCGACCAGATGGTCGTCCTGCTGGGCGCCCTGGTCGTCCTCGCCGGCGTCCTCGCCGCCCTGTTCGTGTTGCGATCCGAGTCGTGAGTCGCTTTTTTTGTATTCGCCCGATCCGCTCTCGGCGGCACCCGATCCTGAGAGCTGAAAGCCCTCGACCCGCTCGCGGTCGCTGCGAGACATATCCGCGCTCTCTGCACCGCCCGCGCGGATAGTGGTCTCGCAGACGACTGAACTGCACGCGAGCGGGCCTCGCCCTTTCAGTCCGCCAGGGAAATTCTGTTGAGGTGGTCTGTGAACGTCGGCTGTCCGGGGTGACGTGAGCCGCACGCCTCCCCAGCCTCCTCGTGTCTCGTCGCTCGCACGATACGTCGCGCCACGTCGTGCTCGCGGCAGGGCCGCTCGCGTCGCGGCGCACAGCGGCGCGCTCGGCGCGACGGCGCGCGCCAGAGTGGCTGATCGGACTGCGAGAGTGCCGGAAAACCCCCAATCCGAACTATCCGGGCGGTCACTCGGCGTCGTCGTCGGGGTCGGTCGGGACGCCCGAGAGGTTTCCGTCGTCGTCGAAGCGTTTGGCGCGGAGGAAGCGCGCGCGGTAGCGGTTGGCGCCGTCGCGGGTGTCGGCCTCGCGGATGTCCGCGGTGCGACCGTCGGCGACCGCGTCGATGATCTCCTCGACCTGTTCTTTCTCGCTCGGCGTGAGTTCGAACTCGTAGGTCCGGGACTCCTCGCCTTCGAGTTTCGTCCAGCGCCGGGCGGCCGAGATGACGAGCGAGCACGGCTCCCGACAGGGGAACACTCCGTCGCCGCCGTCGACCGCGAGCTCGCTCTCGTCGTCGTACTGCCACTCCCGGCGCTTGAGACACTGCGAGTCGTCACAGCAAGCCTCGGCTACCCAGTTCACGTGTTCGTGACCCTCGCCGCGGTCCCACGTCTCGACGACGCCGTAGATCCCGCTCTGGCGCTCGACCGTCTCGTGCCAGTGGGTCACGTCCAGTTCGCCCTCGCGCTCGCGGAACCAGTTCGCGACCGTCGCGGGATAGAAGAAATCCACCGCCTGCACGACTTCGGTGGGGCCCAGGTCGGGGAAGCGCCACCCGGTCGTCAGCGAGGGGGCGGTCTTGAGCGGGCGGTATCGTCCCCTGTCGTCGTGTTTGGCGAGGGTCCGCGCGTCCAGGGGGTTGTCGTGCGAGTCGAGGTCCGCGGCCGCCGCGTCGGCGTCGTTCACGTGTCGGATCTCGTAGCGGCGGGCGCCGTCGTCGCCGAGACTGACGGTCACCTGGAGCTGGCCCCACGTCCGCGTGGACCCGTCACCGTCGGCGAGCGCGTCGTACCGCTCGGGGACGGAGCGCTCGTCGGCGCCTTCGAGCCACCGGAGAAAGGCCCAGCGCGGCTCGGCCTGGGGTGCGGCGGCGTGCCAGAAGTGCCAGTTCGTCACGTAGTCGGCGTACTCTCCGGCGGCCCGCGACAGTTCGTCTTCGTGGACGAGCGTCTCCGACCCCTCGGCGGTGGCGAGGACGTACCCCTCGCCCTCGGTGGCGGCGGCGAACCCGTCGAAGTCGATGCCGTCGGCGGCCGCCTCGGCGAGCGCGTCCACCTGGTCGGCGTTCATACCCGGCGGGTAGGACCGCACGAGAATAAAGCCGTCCGTCCGCGCCGGCGCGTGACTGCGGGAATCCCTCTCGGCCACACGACCGGAAAACGTATGTCGGTCTCGGTCGGAGGACGTGACAGATGTCCGTCCGTTCGCCCTCCACCCGATGCGCCGCGGAACGACACGCTACGGGAGCGTGAGACGATGGAGTGGGAGTCCGACCGCGGACTGAAACTCCGCATGGCGCTCGCCCTCGCGCTCGTGGCTGTCCTCCCGGTCGCGTTCGTCTACGCGTTCGTCGTCGCGATCAACACCGTCGGCCTCGAACTGCTCGAGTGGGCGACCGACCGCCCGTGGAACGGCCGCGTCTACGTGAAGCCGTGGCTGGCGGTCGGCGCCGTCGCCGTCGGTTTCGCCGCGCAGTTCGTCCTGGGCGACCGCGTCGCGCTCCACGCCGTCGACGCCCGTCGCGTCGACCGCGACTCCCACCCCGATCTCCTCGCTCGCGTCGACCGTCTCGCACAGACCGCCGGTATCGAATCCCCGCCGGTCGCCGTGAGTCGATCCGAGGTCCCCAACGCCTTCGCCGTCGGTCCCCGACCGTCCGACGCGACTCTCGTCGTCACCGAGGGGCTGCTCGACGCGCTCGACGACGACGAACTCGACGCCGTCCTGGCCCACGAACTCGCCCACGTCAAGAACCGCGACGTGACCGTGATGTCGCTCTCCTACTTCCTCCCCTCGCTGACCTACGGGATGGCCATCGTCGCGTTCTTCGTCCTCAAGGGCCTGTTCCACGTGGTCGGCGGCTTCCACCACGTCGACGACGACGGCGCGAAGGGCCTGCTCGTCGCGCTCGTCGTGATCACCGTGAGCGCGATAATCACCGCGGCCATCTCGGTGCTGTTCTGGGCGGCGAGTTTCCTCCTCTTTCGCACGCTCTCGCAGTACCGCGAGCACGCCGCCGACCGCGGGGCCGCCGCCATCACTGGCGACCCGCTCGCGCTCGCCTCGGCGTTGCGCACCGTCGACGACGAGATGTCCGAGATGCCGGACCGGGACCTGCGCGAGATCGACGGCGGTCTCGAAGCGCTCTACGTCGCGCCCATCGACGACTATCAGTTCGGCGACGGCGACCGCGACCTGATCAGCAGCGACATCTTCCCGGCCACGCACCCCGACACCGAGGAACGGATCGAACGCCTGCAGGAACTCGCGGGTGAGCGGTCGTGACCTCCCGCCGCCGCTTTCTCGCCGCACTCGGCGCCGCGGCGACCGGCCCGGCGCTCGCTGGCTGTGGCTACTACCCGGGCGGCGGCGACATCCGCTGGCGCGAGGAGTCGCTCGGCGGTCTCTACCGAAGCGACGAGGTGGGGGTCACCGGTGAGACGCTCTACACTGTCTCCGAGTCGGTCATGTCGTACGACATCGACACCGAGACCTGGGTCGACGGCGCCGAAGTCGTCGCCTACGACACCGGGAACGGCCGCGAGCGCTTCACCGAGCAGTTCGACAGACCGGCGAGCGTGGCCGCGCTGGGCGCCGGTGGCGCGGCCGTCGCGCTCGGTGACGAGGAGAATCCGTCGCAGACGGTCGCCCGCTTCGGCCCGGATGGACAGTCGTGGGAGACGCCGGTCGAGGGCGGGGTCGAGCGACTCGCCGTCGCGGAGGAACGCGTCTACGCGGTGACCGCCGACGGCGCGCTGGCGGCCTGTGCGGACGGTTCCGAGCGGTGGCGGGTCGATCTGGAACCGGAACTCGGTAGCGACGAAGGGGGGTTCGGGCCGACGGTCGCCGCGAGCGCCGAGACGGTCGTCTGCTGGGTCGGCGGGTCCACCGTCTGCTTCGACCCGGACGGAACGCGGCGCTGGAGTCGGTCGACCGTCAACGCGCGGCGGCTCTCGCTCGTCGACGGGGAGGTCTTCGCGCACGCGGGACACGGATTGGCGACCCTCGACAGCGACACGGGCGAGACGCGCTGGATATCGGGCGACAACGTCGCCTCGTTTGCCGTGACCGCCGACGCGATCTACTGTCGCATCTCCCTCGGCGTCGTCGCGTTCGACCGGTCTGGGACGCGTCAGTGGACGGCCGGAGAAGGGTCGGATGCCGGTCGAAACCGGGGAGTCGATGACTCACCGGACTACTTCGACCGCGTCGCCGCCGACGACCGCGGCGTCTTCGTCGAGAGCGACTCGGGGTTGACCGCGCTCGCGACCGACGACGGAAGCCGCCGCTGGACGGTCGACTACGACAGGATCGACGAGGGCCCCTTCCTCGTCGACGAGGGCGTCCTCGTCGTCTCGGGACAGGGCGCAACCTGTCATATCCCGTGACGCGGACGGCGCGGGTGCGGACCGCTGTCCGCGTCAGTCGCCGCTCGCGCCGACGCCGCTGGTCTCCTTCCGAACAGTCTCGACGGCCGCGGACACGTCGGCGCCGGCGTCGGCCGCCCGTTCGAGCACTACGTCGGCCATCAGCGCCTCCGTCCCGACCGCGCCGGAGTACCATATCCGGTGGCCGTCGACCTCGGCGGGCGTGTTCCACCCCTTCCTGTGGTCGTCGGTCAGGCCCATGTCCTCGGGGATGTCCTCCTGCGTGTGGTAGCCGTCGGCGATGAAGAGGGGGACGACGACGATGTCCTCGCTCTCGAAGAAGTCGGTCACGTCGTCGACCTCGGGCTCTTCGTCCATGAACAGCGCCTCGACTTCGTCGAAGCGGCCCATCTCTCGGATGCGGTCGGCGTGGTATTCGACGGCCTTCGCGGAGTTCTCGTTGCGCTCGGTACCGTGGCCGACGACGGCGAGGCCGAACCCCGCCCCCACGTCGGGGTCGCCGGTGACCGACTCCGCCCGCTGGACGATCACGTCGCTCATCGCGTCGTGTGTCCCGACCGGCCCGCAGTAGTGGACCGTCTTGTCCACGTCGCTCGCCCGGAGCGTGACGTGGGTCGCGCTGGTCCCGTCGGAGTCCCACGCCTCGGCGTCCCACTCTTCCAGCCGGAGTTCGCGCGGGATGACCTCCTCGGTGAAGTAGCCCTCCGAGATAAAGAGCGGGACGACGTACACTTCCTCGCTGTCGACGGTCCGCAGGACTTCCCGGAACGAGGGCTCTTCCTTCCAGAACCCCTCGCGGACCTCGTCGAAGGCGCCGGTGGCGCGGATGCGGTCGGCGTGGTCGAACGTGGGCGTGCTCGACTCGGCGTTGAGGTGCGAGCCGTGGGCGACGACGACGAGCGCTGGCATACCCGCGAGTTGGCGCGAGCGGACCTTAGGGGCTTCGGGAGCTTTTTCGCACCCGGGCGCGACGCGGCGGTATGACACTCGCCGCAGACACTCGCGAAGCCGTCCGCAGACACCCGTTTCTCCACGACGCGCTCCGTGCCGGCGTGGTCAACTACAGCGCGGCCGCACGCTTCCTCGATGTCGACGGCGAGACGGACGCTGTCGTCGCCGCGCTCCGCCGGTACGCAGACGACCTGCCCGACTACGAACGACCGGGATCGGGCCCGCCGGTCAGTATGCGAAGCGGCGTCGGTCTCGCTGGACGCGGCGAGGGCGAGCCCGGGGACGCGTTGCTCGCGGTCGGCGATACGGCGCTCGTCCCCGATGCGGGATCGCTGACGGCCATCGTCGCCACCGGTGAGGTCGAGGCCGCCGATCTGCGGGTCGCACTTGGGCGTCTCGAAACGGCCGAGGTAGCCGTCGAGGCGGCGGCCGTCGGGGACGATTCGCTCGTGGTCGTCGTCGACCGGCGGGACGGCCCGGACGCGCTGCGGGCGGTCGAGGACGCGTTGTCGAAGTGAGTCCACGGCTGCTGCGACCGGCTGGCCCGCCGTTCCGACGGATTGAAACGCTCGCCCGCGCTGACTCCCGGTAATGACGCTGCACGTGACGAACACGCTCACGGGCGAGCGCGAGCCCTTCGAGCCGGCCGACGACGATCGGGTCACGCTCTATCTCTGTGGTCTGACGACTTCCGACCCGGTCCACGTCGGCCACGCTCGCACCTGGACCCACACCGACGTGATGGTCCGCTGGCTCGAGCACCTGGGATTCGACGTCCGGTACGTCCAGAACTTCACCGACGTCAACGAGAAGATCGTCGCACGCGTCGGCGAGTACGGCGACGACGAGGAGAGCGTCGCTCGCAACTACATGGCCGACGTGATAGCCGCGATGCGCGACCTGAATCTCCGCCGCGCCGATGTCTACCCCCGCGTCTCCGAGCACGTCGCCGAGATAATCGAGATGGTCGAGACGCTCGTCGAGAACGGCTACGCTTACGAATCGAACGGATCCGTCTACTTCGACGTCTCCGCCTTCGAGGACTACGGCAAGCTCTCCAACCAGCAACTCGACGAGATGGAGGCCCAGGGAGACCCCGACGAGCGCTCCGAGAAGAGAAATCCCGCCGACTTCGCGCTCTGGAAGGCCGACGGCGTCTCGCCGGCAGAGATCGAGGGTCACCGCCACGACGGGGCCGCGTCCGCCGAGGAAGCCGCCGCGCACGCCCAGACCTGGGCGTCGCCGTGGGGCGAGGGCCGTCCGGGCTGGCACATCGAATGCTCGGCGATGTCGACGACTCACCTCGGCGATTCGTTCGACATCCACGTCGCCGGGTCAGACCTCGTTTTCCCCCACAACGAAAACGAGATCGCCCAGAGCGAGGCCGCGACCGGCGAGGAGTTCTGCCGCTACTGGCTCCACACAGGAATGGTCCAGGTCGAGGGCGAGAAGATGTCCTCCAGCCTGCAGAACTTCACGAGCGCCCGGAACGCCATCGACGAGTACGGTCCCGACGTGCTCAGGACCTTCTTCCTCTCGACGGTGTACTCGGCGGACCCGACCTTCTCCGCGGAGACCCTCGCCGAGGCCGAGGAGCGCTGGGAGCGCCTCGAACGCGGCTACGACCGCGCGGTCGAGGCGGCCGACAGCGTCGACGCCTACGCCACCGTCGAAGACGCCGCGCTCCGCGAGACCGTCGACGAGGTCCGCGCGGAGTTCGCGGCGGCGATGAACGACGACTTCAACACCCGCGAGGCGATGGCCGCCCTGCTCGAACTCGCCTCGGCGGTCAACGCCCACGTCGGCGACCGCGAGGAGTACGACTTCGCGGCGCTCAAGCGTGCGATCGACGCGTTCGAGGAACTCGGTGGCGACGTGTTTGGCCTCGCGCTCGGCGCGCCCGACGGGGGCGATGTCGGTATCGCGGAAGACCTGGTCGAACTCGTCCTCGACGTCCGCGAGGCCGAGCGCGAGGCCGGCAACTACGAGCGCGCCGACGATCTGCGCGACCGGCTGGCCGCCCTCGGCGTCGAAGTGCAGGACAGCGACGACGGGCCGACGTTCCGGTTCGAGTCGTAGCGGTGTCGATACTCCGGCGCGACCTGCAGCGATGCCGGCGCACCGGTTCCGGCCGGAGCGCCCGTCGCCAACCGAGCCTTTTTGCTCGCCGCCGATGTGCGTGACGTATGGTACGACCGGGTCGACCGCTCCTCGTTTGCTGTCTCGTCGTCGCGCTCGCGGGCGCCGGCTGTCTCGGCTTCATCACCGGTGAGAGCTCGCTGTCGTTCGAGGCGAACGCGACCGCCGTCGACGACGCGGCGCTCTCGGAGACCGGCTACGAACTCGTCCGCAGCGACTCGCCCGGCCGGACGCTGAACGTCTCGGTCGCCGGCGAGACGCGGGAGGTTTCCATCGCCACGGAGATCCGTGAGTACGGCCGCAACGTCACGGTCGGCGGGCAAAGCGCCGAGGTCGCTCGGTTCTCCGTCTACACCGTCCCCGGCGTCTCGATCGGCGGGGAGACGATAAACCCCGTCTCCGAGTGGTCGACCCGGCGGCTCGTCGACCTGCTGGTCAGTTCGAACGGGGACCTCCGGAACGTCCGGTCGGAGTCCAACCGGACCGTTCGGTTCCTCGGGTCCGACCGACAAGTCACCACGTCCCGGGCGCAGGTCGTCGGGAGCGCCGGCGGCAACGTCACCGTCCACGCCGCGACGGTCAGCCACGACGGCGACTACATCGTCGCGGTGGGCGTGCATCCGACAGAAATCGACGAGCAGAGTCGGATCGACGCGCTGCTGGCCGGTCTCCGTCACCCGGCGTGAAAGCCCGCGGCCCGCACCACCCAGCGCGAGAGACCGCACGCCACGCGATTCGGCACCTACGTTTTTGCCGGCGGCCGTCGAGGACGGGGACATGAATCGCACGATGGCCGTCGGCGCGGCCCTCTCCGTCGCCGGTCTCGCCGCGTACCTCGTCGGCGTCGAAGTCGCGTACCCCGGCCGCTCGCTGTCGGTGACGGCGGTGATGGTCGGACTCACGCTCGTCGCCACCGGCCGGGCCGGTGCCGGGGACGGGTGGTCGCCGTGACGCCCGTCCATCGGGTGGGGTGGTCGGCGTGACGACGGCGCTGGTCTACGCCGGCGACACCGTCACCGAGTACGAGGACCTCGCCGCCGCCCGCGACGCCGACGGGACGACCTGGGTTCACGCCACTGAGGTCGACGAGGCCGAGATGAGCCGGATCGGCGAGGTGTTCGACCTCCACCCGCTCGCCCTCGAAGACGTCCGGACCAACGTCCGGCCGAAGACCGAGGAGTACGCCGACTACACCCTCGTCGTCGCCAAGACCGCCACGCTCCGGCGCGGCGAGACGACCTTCGAGGAGGAGATCCGCGACGAGGCGGTCGGCGTCTTTTTCGGCGCGGACTGGGTCGTCACCCTCGCGGTCGGCCGGGCCGAGGCGGTCGGTCGGGTCCGTCGCGCCGTCGAGAGCGGCGACGAACGCCTGCTCCACCGCGGCCCCGACTTCACCGCCTACCGCGTCATCGACGTCGTCGTCGACGAGTACTTCGACCTGCTCGACACCATCGAGGACGACATCGAGGGTATCGAAGAAGCCGTCCTCGAATCGCCCGACAGAGACACGTTGAGCGAGATCAACAGCGTCCGCCGCGAACTGCTCTCCTTTCGCAAACTCGCCTGGCCCACCCGCGAGGCGGTCGGGGTGCTCGCCCGCGGCGACCCCGCACAGGTGCAGGAGTCGACCGAGAAGTACTACCGCGACGTCTACGACCACCTCGTCCAGCTGGTCGACCTGACAGAGACCTACCGCGACCTCGCCAGCGGCGCCCGCGACATCTACCTCAACGCCCTCTCGCAGTCGACCAACGAGGTGATGAAGGTGCTCACCGTCGTCGCGACCATCTTCATCCCCCTGACGTTCGTCGTCGGCGTCTACGGCATGAACTTCGCCGACAGCCCCTACAACATGCCCGAACTCGGCTGGACCTACGCCTACCCCGCCGTCATGCTCGGGATGTTCGTCGTCGCCATCGTCATGCTGCGGTACTTCCGCCGGCAATCCTACATCTGAGGACGACCTTTTTCTGCGTCGGGTTTCCTCGCGAGCCTTCGGCTCGCGGGAACCACTCCTCGAAAAAGCTCGGCCAAAAAATCCGGACGTCTCGGTCGCTGCGCTCCCTTACGTCCGGTGAACCGCGCGCCGACGGCGCGCGGATGCTTGCACCGTCCGCACCACCTTGAACGAGTCGTGACGCTCACACCCCCAGCGCCAGCGGTACGAGCAACACCCCCATCAGATTGGCGCGCCGGGCGCCGAATTTGACCGGGACGAGACCGACGACGGTCGCGGCGGCGAAGACGCCGATCCCCAGCGGGCCGGTCAGGACCGCGAGGACGACCACGAGCAGACAGAGCACGCCGATAGAGAGACGGGTGTAGTCGGTGTTCCCGACGACTCGGAGGTAACCGTCGCCGAGCGTGACGACGAGGACGAACCCGGCGGCTGCCGCGACGAGCACGCTCCCGAGCAAGACGGGGAGATCGAGCGGTACGCCCGTCTGATCGACCGCCACGAGGACGCCGGTCCGCGGGGTTCCGAGCGCCACGAGCGCGAAGAGGGCGAAGATGGTGTTCGCTGTGTTGACACCGCTCGTGGCGACGACGAACCCGCGCGGACCGCCGTCGTCGGTGGCCAGCAGCGCGAACGTTGCGGCGACGGCGCTGGAGACGCCCGGGAGGTAGCCCACGACCGCGCCCGAGACCGTGCCGACGAACGCGAACCGCGCGACCGAGCGCCGCGGCGTCGTCACCGTCGGCTCTGCCTGGGCGGGCACGCCCTCGCCGGTCAGGGCGTCGAGGAGAACCGGCGCGCCGAACAGTCCGGTGAAGATCGGCGCGAGCATCCCGCCCGCACCGACGAGTCCGCCGGCAGGCAGGTCCAGCGCCACTGCGCCCAGGGCCCCGCTGGCCGCGAGCGAACAGGCGGCTCCCGCGGCCGCAACCGTGTCGCGCTCGGTCGCGACCAAAGCGAGGGCCACGCCGCCAAGGACGAGCGAAAGGTTCGCCCGGAGCGCGGGATAGGCGCGGGTCATCAGTTCGGTCATCGGGAGCGCGAGCGGCACCGCGAACACCACCGCGCCCGCGCTCCCGAGCGCCGAGAGCCGGACCGCCTCGCGTCCCTGTCCGCCGAGGACGAGCCTGTGTCCGGGGAGGGCGCTGCTGGCCATCGCGGGATCGGGGACGCCCAGCGCCAGCGCCGGCACCACGTCGAGAAACGTGTGGACGGTCCCGGCCGCGAGCATCGCCGCGCCGACGAACACCACGGGTCCCGGTACCGCCGGTGCGATCCCGGCCAGCAACAGCGCGAACGTGTTGGCGTGAATTCCCGGTACGAGCCCGCTGACGGTCCCCAGCGCGATGCCGCCGAGGAGGAAGCCGCAGAAGGCGAGCGTCCGGCCGGGGTCGACGGCCAGTCCCGTCAGCGGGTCCATCGACCCGGGATGGTCGCCCCTCCCGAGATAAACCTGCGGGTCGCTGGTCTGCCGCGCCCGTTCCGCCGCCGTGTGACCGCCGAAACCGCCCGCGGGCCGTCGGTTTCGCTCGAGACTGTTTTGCCACACGGTAATCCGCGAAACGACCGCAACGGGGACCGGGTATTTACACGGGGCGACGACTTGGAGCGCTATGGATCCTGCCAGCGACGAGACGATCGACAGCCTGCTGGTCGAGGACAACCCGGGAGACGCGCGCCTCATCGAGGAGGCGTTCAGGGAACTCGAGATACCGATCGATTTCCACACCGTCGCGACCGCGTCCGAAGCGATCGACCACCTCGAGCGGCGGGTCGACTACCCGGACGTCGGTCTCCCCGATCTCATCTTCCTCGACCTGGGACTGCCGGGCTCGAGCGGCTGGGACCTGCTCGACGACCTGGCCGACAGGTCCCCCTCGACGCTGGGGTCTATCCCCGTTATCGTCATCACGAACTCCCAGGCCGAAGAGGACATGTTCGACAGCCTCGACAACGAACAGGTCCACGCCTACTTCACGAAACCCTACGACCCCGCGGAGTACGTCGAACTCGCGCGGTCGCTGGTCGATTTCCTGGCACAGAAAAACGGTCCGCCAGAGAGCGTCTGACGGATCCGCCGCCCCGGTCTTCCGCGAGTCGACTGTCCGACCCCGACGCGGCGCCGCTCAGACGAGCACGCCGGTCCGCAAGAGGACGATCAGCCCGGTCACGACCGGCAGACTCCCGACGATAGTGAGGAAGACGACGGTCCCGACGTACTCCGCCGCCGAGAGGTCTTCCGTGTCCTCGCCGAACTCGATGGCGAGGACGAGCGGTGTCACGCCGGCCGGGCCGGCGGCGAGCATGACGAACGCGCGGGCGGCCGTGCTGTCGGTGACACCGACGGCGAGCACGGCGGCCAGCGCCACGACGGGAGCGACGAGTACTTTCATACCGACCATCGGGAGCGTCCGTCGCAGCGCCGACGCGGGTCGCATGTCCGCGAGCTGGAGACCGAGGATGACGAGGAAGACGGGGATCGAGGCGTCGCCGACCATCGAGACGGTCCCCATGACCGGGCCGCCCTCGGGCGGGACGATATCGAGCGCGAGGGCGACCCCCGAAGCGCCGACGGCCCAGGTCAACGGGAGCGCGAGGACGCGCTTCAGCGCCGCGACGTGGGTCCCGTCGCCGCCCGACGAGAGCGCGTAGACGCCGACGGTGTACATGAGGACGTTCTGGACGAGGACGAACAGGACTGCGGTGGTTCGGCCGACGTCGCCGAAGGCGAACGTCGCCACGGGGATGCCGAAGTTGCCGGCGTTCGGGATGGCGGCGGCCATCGTCCCGGCACGGAGGACGATTCCGGACTCGCCGGCGAGCGTTCCGACGACTGCGGCGACGCCCGCGACCACGCCGGTAAAGACGACCATGGTCGCCACGAGCGAGCCCACGGTCTCGACGGCGATGGGCATGGTCGCGATGCTGTGAAAGATCAGCGCCGGCATGAGCAGGTAGATCGTGACGGTCGAGAGCGGTTCGATGTCGACGTCCTTCCAGCGCCCCAGCAGATAGCCCGCGGCCGCGATCGACAGCGGCGGCCCCACGGCGGAGGTCAGCACCGAAAGCAGCGACTCGCCGGCCATACCGGGTTCGACGAGATATCGCCATTTCAAGGCGGTCATCTCCGCTCGCCGCGCGCGCCAGCGGTCCGGGACGGCGATGGATCTCGCGGGCGGGATAAATCGGAGAAGTGTGTCCGAGTCAGCCGAAGAGTTCGCCGAGACCCTCGCCGCTGGCCTCGTCGTCCTCGTCGTCCTCGTCGTCGTCGCCGCCGTCGTCGGCCTCCGCGGCCTCCTCTTCCTCGTCGTCGCCGCCGTCGTCGGCGGGTTCGGCGTCGCTGCCGTCCGCGGCGCCGCCCGTCGCTGCGGGGACGGCGGCGGCCTGCTCGACGGCGTCGTCGATGTCGACGTCCTCGAGGGCCGCGACGAGGGCCTTGACGCGGGACTCCTCCACGTCGACGCCCGCCGCGTCGAGCACGTCCGTCAGGTTGTCTTCGTTGATCTCTGCGCCGGTCTCGTTCAGGATGAGTGCTGCGTAAACGTATTCCATTGTTATCCGAACATCGCTCCCATGGCGTCGCTGGCGTCACCGTCGTCGTCATCGTCGTCGCCGTCGTCCGCCTCGGCGTCGACGTCCTCGGTGTCGTCTCCGTCGTCAGCGTCGCTCTCCGTGGGTTCGTCGTCAGTCGATTCCTCGTCGGCCTCGTCCTCTTCGGCCACGTCCTGCAGGTCCTCGGGCAGCGCGTCGGGGTCGTCGATCTGCGCCGCGAGGGCGCGGACCTGCCCGTCGGCTTTCGAGAGCAGGTCGTCGACGACGCCCGGACTCTCGATGGCGGCCTGGAGCGCGAGGCTCTTGGCGTCGCCGCGAGCCTTCTGGAGCAGCGTCGCGACCGTCTGATCCGTCGGGTAGGTCGCGTTGACCGAGAGGTTCCGGGCGCGTGCCGCGGCGGCCTCGACGTCGGCCTTGTACTCCTCGACGTCCAGTTCGAGCTCCTCGGGCTCGAAGAGCACGCCGTCAGCGAAGACGCCGCGCAGGTCCAGCCCGACTTCCTTGGGCTCGATGCCGAGCTCGTTCAGGACGTTCGCCAGGTCGGCCGACACTTCGCCGCCGGTCTCGAGGACCGTGGAGTCCTCGAGGACCTGAATCGAGCCCTCCTGGATGCGGGCGTTCGCGCCGATGCTCTGCAGTTCCCCGACGAACGGACCGGGGTCGATGCCGGTGTCGCCCTCCGGGATCACGATGTCGTTGGGGGCGACCTCGCCGGCGTTGATCGGCGCGGGCGTCTTCGAGGCCTCGAGCTGCTGGTAGAGGCCGAAGGGGTTCTCGTTCGTGCCGACGAGGCCGACCTGCCCCGAGACGTACTGGGTCAGGTCCTCGAGGCCCTCGTCGACCTCTTCCAGGGCGCGCACGATGAGCGTGTTGCGCGCGACGCGCAGTTCGGCGCTCCCGTACAGGTCGCGGCGCATGTCCTGGAGCTGCCGGGACGGGATCCCGGTGATGTCGACGACGCCGACGCTGTCGTACGACTCGATCATCGCGACGACGTCGGCGACTTCCTCTTCTTTCCACTGCGGGATCGTCTCGGTCTTGCGTTCGGCGCTCATGTCAGGCGACCTCCACTGCCGGGCCCATCGTCGTCTTCACGTAGATGGTGTCGACGTTCATGGGGCCTTTCTCCAGACCAGCGTGCAGGCGCCGGAGGATGACGTCGATGTTGTCGCCGATCTCCTCGGCGGACATGTCCTCCGCGCCCACGCGCGTGTGGAACGTGCGACGGTCACCGCTGCGGACCGTCACCGAGTTCTTGAGCCGTTCGACCATCTCGACGACGTCGTCGTCGGGACTGATCGGGTCGGGCATCTTCCCCCGCGGACCGAGCACGGTCCCCAGGTAGCGCCCGATGTCCTGCATCAGCGCCTCCTCGGCGAGGAAGAAGTCGGTCTCGTCGGCGAGGTCTTTCGCCCGGCTGTCGTCGTCGCCCAGGTCCGCGAGGTCGTCGCCGTCGAGTACTTCCTCGGCGACGTCCTCGGCGCGCAGGGCGGTCTCGCCCGACGCGAAGACGACGATCTTGGTCTCCTGTCCGGTGCCGGACGGCAATACGACGTCCTCGTCGATACGGTTCGACGGGTCGTTGAGATCGATATCGCGCAAGTTGATAGCGAGGTCGACCGTCTCGCGGAAGTTCCGCGGCGGGGCGTCCTCGAGTGCACGAGTTACTGCGTTCTCTATTTCCTGATCTGCCATTGTCCACCTCCGTAGTACGCCAGTGGCTCCTACGGGTCAGTGAAACAGGCAAAGCCTGTCTCACGCGGGGAGACGGCGATGAGACACTTAAGGCCGTCGAACCACCGTCAGGTCGGCCCGTGAGGCCGTCCCACGATATCGCGCTGTCACCGCGCGAGCGCATCACGGCGGGTCGCTCGCTGGGGGTCAAGTGGCCACTCTCCGGGCGAAACGTCGAGAAAGTCCGGCGGGCTGTCGCGTTCGGAGCGCCGGCTTACGCCGCGGCTTCCTCGGCGAGCACGTCGTCGTATTCGCCGTCGTCGACGCGCTGTTTGAACTCGCGCGGGTTGTTGCCCTCGATGGTCACGCCCAGCGAGGTGCAGGTGCCGACGACTTCCTTCGCGGCGTTTTTGACGTCGTAGGCGAGCAGGTCCGGGTGTTTCTGCTCGGCGATCTGTTTGACCTGCTCGACGGACAGGTCGGCGACGAAGTTCTCCTGGGGTTCGCCGCTCCCGGTCTCGAACCCGGCCTCGTCCTTGATGAGTTCGGCCGTCGGCGGGACGCCGACCTCGATGGAGAACGAACCGTCGTCCTCGTAGTCGATGGTGACCGGGACTTCGGTCCCGTCGAACGCTTCCGTCTGGTCGTTGATCTGCTGGACGACTGCCTGCACGTCCACCGGGGTCGGGCCGAGCTCCGGGCCCAGCGGCGGGCCGGGGTTGGCCTGGCCACCGGGGACGAGAACTTCGATAGTACCAGCCATACCTATCGGAACCGTCGGCGCGGGTTTAAGAATTGCTTTTCCCGGACGCCGTGTGCCGCCTCGACACACGCAGTCGCGCTCCCACGTCTCACGCGGGCTCTGTCTCGGATTCGGTCCGAGACAGTCCGCTGTGACGGCGACGCGATTTTCGTTACTACTCGAGTTACAACGCAGGGGTAACTATTTCAGTCCTCGTTCCTAACGGTCAAATGTCGAACCACGGGCGCCGGCGACCGCCGGCGGCCCGGCACTACCATGACAAGCACGAACAAGCGCGTCAGGAGCCGTCCAGTCCAGCCCGTCGAACGCGAGCAGACGGACGACGAGTCCGAGCGGGACCGCCACCAGTGCCCCGAGTGCGGTGCCGCCGGGATCACCGACGAGAAGCGCGGCGAGACGGTGTGCCAGGAGTGCGGTGTGGTAGTCGAAGAGGACGTCGTCGATCGAGGTCCCGAGTGGCGATCGTTCGACAGCCGCGACAAGGCCGAGAAGAGTCGCGTCGGGTCCCCGACGACCGAGATGCTCCACGACAAGGGGCTGTCGTCGGTCATCGACTGGCAGGACAAGGACGCCAACGGCCAGACGCTCTCGGCGAAGAAACGCGAGAAGATGTCCCGCCTGCGGACCTGGGACGAGCGCTTTCGTTCCCAGAGCGCACAGGACCGCAACCTCAAGCAGGCGCTCGGCGAGATCGACCGCATGGCCTCCGCGCTCGGCATCCCGAAAGACGCCCGCAAGACCGCGAGCGTCATCTACCGCCGCGCCCTCGAGGAAGAACTGATCCCCGGTCGCTCGATCGAGGCGATGGCGACCGCCTCGCTGTACGCCGGCGCGCGCCAGGCCAACGTACCCCGCACGCTCGACGAACTCGAGACGGTCAGCCGTGTTCCCAGAAAGGAGTTCGCGCGAGCGTACCGCTACATCGCCCGCGAGCTCGAGCTGGCGATGGAACCGACCGACCCCGCGCAGTACGTCCCCCGACTGATCTCGGATCTCGGCCTCCCCGAGGAGACCAAACAGCGCGCGAAGGAACTGCTCGAGGCGGGCAAGCGCGAGGCGGTTCACTCCGGGAAGAATCCCGTGGGACTCGCCGCCGCGTCCATCTACGCGGCCGCCCGTCTCACCAACGTCGAGGTCACTCAGCACGAGGTCGCAGACGCCGCCGACGTCTCCGCGGTCACGATCCGGGACCGCTACACGGAACTGCTCGACGCCGCCGACCACTCCGTCTGAGGGGGTCGACGTGTTCCCGTTATCGCGCGCTGCGCGACTCGGTCCGCGCCCCGAACAGTCACCGTTATGGACGCCCTCGTGCAACGATGTCTGAGAGCCACAGGCCAATGTCACACGACGAGTCGACGAGTCGGCCGGACGACGAGGATCTGGTCGCGGCGGCCACGGACCTGCTGGAGACGTTCGGCCTCACGGAGTACGAGGCCAAGTGCTTCGTCGCGCTCACGCGGATCGACCACGGTACCGCCCGCGAGATCGCCGAGGTCGCCGACGTCCCCCGACCGCGCGTCTACGACAGCGTCGAATCCCTGCAAGAGCGCGGGCTCGCCGACGTACAGGACGCACAGCCCCGGCGCTTTCGCGCAGCCGCCCCTCGCGACGCCGTCGACACCATCCGCCGCGAGTACGGCGAGCGCCTCGACGAACTCGAAGGGCTGTTGCCGCGACTGCGGTCGCCCGAACCGCGCGCGGACCCCGCGGGCGTCTGGGTCGTCGACGGCGACGCGGCGGTCAGCGACCGCCTCGCGGCCCTGGCCGGCGACGCCACCGAGGAACTGCTCGTCGTCGTCGCCGTCGAGAGCCTGCTGACCGACGACGTCATCGACGCGCTCGCGGCCGCGCAGGACCGCGGCGTCTCGATAACGCTCGGCTCGCCCGGCCCGGACATCCGCGAGCGGGTCTCCGGCGCGCTCGCCGACCCGACGGTCGTCGAGACCTGGACCTGGTGGGAGGACTACCCCATCGCGGCCGGCGAGATCAGCGCCATCCTGATGGCCGACGGCCGGGAACTGCTCGTCAGCTCGGAGGTCGAGACGGACCTGCCCGGCGTCGACCGACACAACGCCGTCTGGACCGACGACGAGCGCGCGCCGCTCGTCGGGCTGATGCGGCCGCTGCTCGCGAACGCGATCGGCGGCGCGGCCGGACAGTCGTCCTGACCTCTCGGGCCGCTCGGGATCAGAGACCGCTCGAAAAAAGAGCGCTCAGGCGATCGAGACGCCGTTGCGCGCGAGGTAGTCGCTGGCGCCTTTGATCTCGACGGGGCTGCCGATGATCCGCACGCGACAGTTCTCCTGGTGGATCGTCAGCGTGAACCGCTCTTCGAGCTCCCCCTTGATGCCCTCGATGGCCTCCTTGGGGAGCAGGATTTCCGTGCTGTCACGGAGCCGACCAGGATCTGGCATAATCGATCGTGTCGACTCTCGGCCCATTAGTGTGTCGAAACGCGTTTCGTGTTCGCTCGCCGAAGTGTCTGTCGACCCCCCGCCCCGGAAGAAAGCCTTTTTCGGTACCGGTGGCCGACTCACAGGTGATGGGGCTCGAAGAGGAGATCCGCGAGATCGAAGAGGAGATCGCCGAGACTCCCTACAACAAGTCGACCGAGGCGCACATCGGCCGGCTGAAGGCCAAACTCGCGGACAAAAAGGAAAAACTGGAGAACCAGTCCTCCGCCGGCGGCGGCTCCGGCTACGCGGTCGAGAAGACCGGCGACGCCACCGTCGCGCTCGTCGGGTTCCCCAGCGTCGGCAAGTCCACGCTCCTCAACGCCCTCACCAACGCCGACAGCGAGGTCGGCTCCTACGAGTTCACGACCCTCGACGTCAACCCCGGCATGCTCCAGTACCGCGGCGCGAACATCCAGATGCTCGACGTGCCGGGGCTGATCGAGGGTGCGGCCGACGGCCGCGGCGACGGCCAGGCCGTCCTCTCGGTCGTTCGGACCGCCGACCTCGTCGTGTTCGTCCTCTCGGTGTTCGAGATCGACCAGTACGCGCGCCTGTACGAGGAACTGTACAACAACAAGATCCGCCTGGACATCGACCCCCCGCGGGTCTCCGTCCGGAAGAAACACAAAGACGGGATCAGCGTCAACGGGGTCGACCTGGAACTCGACGAGGAGACCATCAAGAGCGTCCTGCGCGAGCGCGGGTACGTCAATGCCGACGTGACCGTCGGCGAGCAGGTCGACATCGACCGCCTGATCGACGGCGTGATGGACAACCGCGAGTACCTCCCCTCGCTCGTCACCGTCAACAAGGCCGACCTCATCGAGCCCGACTACCTCGACACCGTCCACGAACAGTTGCGCGAGCACGACATCGACCCCGACGAGACGGTGTTCATCAGCGCCGAGGAACGGAAGGGGCTGGACGCGCTCAAAGAGGCCATCTGGGAGGAACTCGGTCTGATCCGGGTCTACATGGACAAGCCCGGCCGCGGCGTCGACTACGACGAACCGCTCGTCCTCCGGGCGGGCGACACCGTCGAGGACGCCTGCGAGAAACTCGGCGGCGAGTTCGAGGACCGCTTTCGCTTCGCCCGCGTCTCCGGCCCGAGCGCCAAACACGACGAACAGCAGGTCGGCACGGACCACGAACTCGCCGACGAGGACGTGCTCCGGATCCTCACGACGCGATGAGCGCAGGGGACCCGTCGACTGACGGGGACAGCGGCGCTCCCCGTTCTCGCCTCGCTCGCCGGCGCCCCTCTCGTCGGACCGCGCTCTTGCTCGCCGCCGGCGCGCTCCCCTGGGTATTGATCTCCTACGAGTCCGGGCTGAGCCTCGTCTTTTCGTTCGGGTTCGTCACGCCGCGACCGCTCCACATCCAGTCCGTCCTCGAATACGTCACCACTACGCGCGCGTTGCCCGGGTGGCTGCTGGCCTATCCGACGGCGGCGGGTCTGTACGCGGCAGCCGTGGCGAGTCGGGCGCTCGCCGCTGCGGCGCTGGAGGACCGCCGCGTGACGACCGGGCTCCTCGCGCTCGCCGGCCTCGACCTCCTCTACTTCGCCGTGAGCTTCAGCGAGCGCCGACTCGGCGTCGTCGCGGTCCCCGTCGGCGTCGCGCTCCTCTGGTTCGCCGCGTGGGCGAATCGGCCTGACGACTGGCTCCGGGCGTGACAGCCCCCGCGACCCGTCCAGCCGGGGCCCGCGGATCCGCCGGAGCCCGCGAATTCGGAGCCCGCGAATTCCGCCTCCGGTATCCTTTTCGAGCGCGACGCCCATCGTCCGCACATGGACGGCACGCTCGACCACGTGATGATGCGCGTCGAAGACCTCGAACAGTCCCTCGAGTGGTATCAGACACATCTCGACTACGAGGAGAAAGGCCGGTGGGAGGCAGACACTTTCACGAACGTTTTCCTCGGTCCCGAAGACGTCCACGAGGACGGCGCGTTGCTCGAACTCACCTACAACCACGACGACCGGTCGTACACGATGGGCGACGCGTGGGGGCACATCGCCGTGCGCGTCGAGGACGTCCACGACGCCTACTACGAACTGATGGACGAGGGCGTCGAGGACTACCGCCGCCCGGAGGACAACCCCGGCTACGCGTTCGTGAAGGACCCGGACGGCCACGAGATCGAGATCGTCGAGCGCGACCACGGCGCCCGCTGGAGCATCGACCACACGATGATCCGCGTCGAGGACGCCGACGCGGCGCTTGGCTGGTGGACGCGCAAACTCGAATACGAACACACCGGCCGCTGGGAGGCCGACACGTTCGCGAACTACTTCCTGAAACCAGAGGGCGCCGCCGAAGAGGAGATGGCCGTCGAACTCACCTACAACTACGACGGCCGGACCTACGAACTGGGCGACGCGTGGGGCCACCTGGCCGTTCGCGTCGACGATCTGGACGAGGGGTGGGAGACGCTCATGACCCGGGAAGCCGAAGACTACCGCGACCCCGAGAGCTGCGGGAACAGCTACGCCTTCACCAAGGACCAGGACGGCCACGAAGTCGAGATCGTGACCGCCTGACCGCCCGGTCCGACACTTCATTA
>Ga0207813_100383_pt1 | contig 26258 bp, 25 predicted proteins | sample A23E3SouthBayCA_2_FD_187730 | JGI IMG/M metagenome (GOLD analysis project Ga0207813, IMG submission 187730) | Aerobic enrichment media microbial communities from Eden Landing Ponds, California, USA - A23 E3 (4) (SPAdes) | ecosystem: Environmental > Aquatic > Marine > Unclassified | place... | reverse complement strand
TCGACCGGGTGTCACCGAACTACCAGGGCTAACATCAGATCCCATCTGTACGGCGGACCGCAGGGGTGGAATCCTCATTTCTTCCGGACCAGATTGTTTCCCGGGAAGGGTCATAAACCCTTCGAGACGAGATCACGCAGATCCGTACTGCGGATGGTCCGTGGCCGGATTGTGTCGGCTCCGGCCGAGCCGCGTTCGCATCACATCCGAGCGCCCTGTTACACTTAAGGGCGTCGGATCGACCCCGTTGGGTCGCGTCCGTCGACCGGACGAACGATGCGACGGCGAGCGGGTATCGACCCCGCGTCGCTTCGTACTCTTTCGGATGGGCAGGGTACACTTAAGGCCGTCGTTTCGACCCCCGCCACGTCATGCGATTACATACAGAACGGCGGGCCAGGTGATACGGGTCGGTGCAGCTGTGTCCCGGTGTGCGCCGACCCAAGGGTCGGGGACACCCGAGAGTGTTTACGACGGTCCGTACGAAGGGTCGGCGTGGACGGCACGAGCGCTGCCAGTCAGGAGTGTCGCGTGGCAGGAGGTCGGCCAGTCATCCCGCGCGTGTGCGTACGGTGGTGGCCGGGTGGGACGCCACGCGTTCGGCGGGAGGGATCGCGGCCACAAGTAGTTCACGTACCCGGAGTGGACGGACGTGGGCGTCACGACGATCGAGTGTCCGGGGGACGGCCCGGATGTCCGGAACCGCATCGAGAACTGCAGTGTCGTGCCCGGCTCAGATCTCGTCGAGGTGTTCGACGCCCTCTTTCGACACATTCGCCTTCGTGATCTCGTCGACCTGGTTCATCCAGACCTCGTCGGGGCTGTCAGCGTCCCACTCGTCCATATCGACGTCCGGTGGCGATTCCTTCCAAGACCACCCCTCGTAGACGTGGACCTTGGTCGTGCCCTTCTCGCGAAGTCGAAGTGGTTCTCGGTCCGCCGCGTCCTCGCTCGGTGCCGGGTCCAGGCGACGCGCCGCTTTGAGTGCTGCCTGTCGCGGTGTACTACCTGAGAAGACGCTTTCCTCGCTACCGTCGTCCGTCCTGAGCGCGAAATTGCGCTTGTCCTTGTCGGGTGCCATGGTTTCGGCCGCTCCATGCCAACCCAGCACACGATCCGTAATAAATATATCCCTGGTTACAGCGCATTCCGGCGGTTCTCTTATGTACGCGGGCTCGATCCACCGGCCCGGCCGTGTCGACGGCCGGTGATCCAGCGTGCCGGTTCGGGCGGGACCAGCCCAGGCGCGCACGGTAGACTTAAGTACGTCCTCCGGCGAACGACCGAACAGGATAGCGCGATGGTACGGAAAAAGAAGCTCAGCCCGAGTGGTGCCAAAGACGAGGACGGCGAGTACCACAACGTACACATCAATCTCCACGAGGACGAGCTGGCTGTGGCGGGCATGGAGATCGGCGACGAGGTGTTCGTGCGCGTCCGCGACAACAAGATCATCATCCAGAGAGCGGACCCGGAGGACGTCGAACACGAGTTCTGAACCGCTCGGGCCGCATCGCGCGCCGAGCAGACGCGACCTATCATGAACGGATACGACCTCGCGAGGCCGCTGTTGTTCTCGCTCCCGGCCGAGACGGCACACGGGTTCGTCCATCGGGGCCTCGAACTGGCACAGGCGACGCCGCTAGCGGACGCGATGGAGAGCCGGTACACCGTCGAGGACGCCCGTCTTCAGGTCGAAGCGTTCGACCAGACGTTCGGGAACCCCGTGGGCGTAGCCGCTGGATTCGACAAGAACGCGACGGTCGTCGGCGGGTTGGCGGCGCTCGGGTTCGGGTTCGTCGAGGTCGGTGGCGTCACCGCACACCCTCAGGACGGGAACCCTCGTCCCCGAATGTTCCGCCTGCGCGAGGACGAGGCCATCGTCAACCGGATGGGCCTGAACAACGACGGTGCGGCGGCGGTCGGCGACCGCCTGGCCGCGCTGGACGCGCCGGTCCCGGTTGGCGTCAACGTCGCCAAGAGCGAGCACGTCGACGCCGAGGGCGCGCCCGCGGACTACCGGGAGAGCTACGAACAGGTCGCCGCGGGCGGCGACTTCTTCGTCGTCAACGTCTCCTGTCCGAACTCACAGGGGTTCGAGGAGCTACAGAACCGTGAGACGATGGCGCGGATCCTCGGCGAGTTGCGCGACGCGGGGGCTGCGCCCCTGCTGGTGAAACTGTCGCCGGACCTGCCCGACCCCGCGATGGAAGACGCCCTGGACCTCGTCACGGAGTTCGGCCTGGAGGGAGTCGTCGCGGTCAACACGACCACGGAGCGCCCCGACGGCCTCCGGAGTCCCGCCCGGGCGGAGACGGGAGGTCTCTCGGGGGAGCCGATCGAGGAGCGCGCGACCGAGACGGTCCGGTTCGTGGCCGAGCGAGTCGACGCGCCCGTCGTCGGCGTCGGTGGCGTCGCCTCCGCCGCGGACGCCTATCGGAAGATACGCGCGGGCGCGAGCGTCGTCCAACTGTACACCGGACTCGTCTACGAGGGGCCGTCACTGGCCCGCGAGATCAACCGGGGACTGCTCGACCTGCTCGAGCGGGACGGCTTCGAGAGCGTCGAGGCCGCGATCGGGACCGATCTGGAGTAGTCCGACGGCGGTCGGACAGTGATCGACGACACGAGAGCCAGCGTTGTGGCCGGACACTCAGCCCTCGAACGCGTCAGTCAGCGCGGGGACGACCTCGAACAGGTCGTCGACGATGCCGTAGTCGGCGATGTCGAAGATCGGCGCGTTGGGGTCGTCGTTGATCGCGACGATGGTGTCGGCACCTTTCATCCCGGCGACGTGCTGGACGGCCCCGGAGATGCCGACCGCGATGTAGACGTCGGGCGTGACGACCTTCCCGGACTGGCCGACCTGTCGGTTCTTGGGGAGCCAGCCGTTGTCCACGACGGGCCGGGAGGCCGAGACCGTCGCGCCCAGGGCGTCCGCGAGATCGTGGATCAGTTCGAGGTTCTCTTCCTCGCCGATGCCCCGGCCTACGGAGACGAGCACGTCCGCATCCGTGATGTCGACGTCGCCGCCGCCGACTTCCTGGAAGCCCGTAACCGTCGACCCGATCGCGTCGGCGTCGATAGGCGCGTCGAACGCCTCGACCGTGGCGTCGCCCCGTCCCTTCGCCCGGGGCCACTCGGCAGGGCGAAGCGTCACCGCCGCGGGTCGCTCCTCGACGGCGATAGTCGTCTCGACCTTCGAACCGTACATCTCCCGGGTGACCACGAGCGTCTCGCCGTCGACCGAGAGGTCGATCGCGTCGGTCACCAGCGGATAGTCCAGCCGACTCGCCAGCGCCGGGGCGTAGTCGAGACCGTTGACCGAGTGCGGCGCCAGCAGGTACGCCGGATCGAGGTCGTCGGCCAGTGCCGACACCGCCTGGACAGTCACGTCGTGGTTGTGCTCCTCGCCCTCGGCGACGGTGTGGATGGCGTCGACGCCCTCGCGGTTCAGACGCTCCGCGAAGGTGTCCACGTCGCCGCCGACGACGACGACGTGGAGTGGCGCGTCGACGGCGTCGGCCAGCGCCCGACCTGCGCCGATCAGTTCGAGGCTCACGTCGCGCAGTTCGCCGCGGCGGTGTTCCGCGACCGCGAGAACCGTCATTCGCCCACCCCCTGCTCGCGCAGGACGCCAGCGAGTTCACCCGCGGTCTCGGCTGCGTCACCCTCGAAGACGGTCGCCTCCCCCTCCGATTCGGGGACGTACGTGTCCGTCCAGCGCAGCGGCGACGCCAGCGCCTCGGCGTCGAGCCCCAGGTCGTCTAGCGTCCGCACGTCCAGTGGTTTGTTCTGCGCCTGTCTGATCCCCCGGAGGCTGGCGTAGCGTGGCTCGTTGATTCCCGTCTGGATGGTCAGCACGGCCGGGAGGTCGACCTCGGTGAGTTCCTCCACGCCACCCTCGAGTTCGCGGTGGACGCTGGCGGTCCCGCCGTCGGCGTCGCCCTCGACGTCGAGATCGTTGACGACCGCCGCCCACTGGTAGCCGACCCGTTCGGCGAGCGTTACACCGGTCGCGGCGAACCCGCTGTCGGCAGCCTGAACGCCGGTCAACACGAGGTCCGGGTCCTCGGCTTCGACGACCGGCGCCAGGAGAGCGGCCTTCGTCTCGGCGTCGAGCAGGTCCCGGTCGGCGATGGCGTCGTCCCAGATCCGGACCGCCCGGTCGGCGCCTTTTGCCAGCGCCGCCCGGATCGTCTCCTCGGCCCGTTCCGGACCGATCGTCGCCGTGATCACCTCGACATCCGAGCCCGCCTCCGCGATCTGAACCGCCTCCTCGACGGCGTAGTCGTCCCACTCGTTGATGTCGTGAGTCAGGTACTGCTCGTCGATTCCGAGTCCGTCGACGGAGAACTCGTCGTCGACTGTAGCGGCCTCCGCGACGGTGACGAGAATCTTCATACGGGTGGTAGGTGTCGCGTCCACGTTAAACGTTTCCGAACCCCACACTCGTGGTCGGGCGTTTTCTGTCTCCGGGCGCCGGTCACCGGGCCGAGGCTCATGCGGTTTATCGTAGCAATGTACCGGGACGCGCCAACTCCGGGGTTGGCGCTATCCGGAGATGATCTACAATGATCCGTATCACTCTTCGTCGAGATCCGTCAGGTCTTCGTCCGGGAACGAGATGAGGTTCTCCCGGCCGATCCGGAGTTTGTTGATCCGGTCGTCCTCCGCCATCGAAGAGAGCAACTGCGAGACTTTCGCGTTCGACCAGCCCGTCTCCTTGACGATGTTGGCCTGTTTCATCCGGCCGCCGTTCTGCTCGAGCAGTCGCTCGACACGCTCGGGATCGCTGAGCAGTTCGACGTCCACGTCGTCGGTACCCTCCGACTCGTCATCGGCACTGTCGGCGTCGCCGTCCGCGGCCGCTGCAGACTGCCCCGTAGCGCCGTCGTCCGGGTCCGAGTCCGGAGGGTCGTCCGGTCCCGAACCGTCACCACCGACGTTCGGGACGACGCCGCCGAGGTCGGAGTCGCGGTCGATGAGGGTGTACGCGCCGACAGCCGCCGCGCCGATGCCGACCAGCAACACCACGACGACGAAGGGGAACCCGGAGCCGTCCGGACCGTCGGGCGGAACGGTCGTCGGCGGAGCAGTCGTCGGCGGAGCGGTCGTCGGTGGGGCGGTCGTCACCGTCGGAGTGTCCGTCGGAGTCGGCGGCGGAGCGGTCGTCGGCGGGGCGGTCGTCACCGTCGGGGAGTCCGTCGGAGTCGTCGGCGTCGGTGTCGGTGTCAGCGTCGGTGTCCGCTCGCCGGTGTAGACGATCCACGGATCGCGACCGGTGAACGTCTCCGGACCCTCCCAGCGTGCGACGCCGTCGACGACGCCGACGGGGGCGCTCCGGACGTCGTATCCCGGTGGCGGCTCGATGGTCAGCATCTGTCGAGCGGTCAGTGAGTCGAGCCACTTCCCGTCGGTGGTGTTGAACGCGTCACCGACGTAGAGCGCGCTGTCCTCCGTCCGGGCGAACTCGTTCCAGGTGAACTCGAGGATCAGCCGCCCGGTGTCGTTCTCGATCGTGTAGTTCCGCTGGACGTCCACGATAGTCATTTCGCGCCCGGTGGTGTCGCTCGCCCGCCCGGCCGCTGTCCGGAAGGTCTCGTAGCCGAGTGTCCCTGTCTCGCCGTCCCTGAACGCCGCTCCGAGCTCTTCGAACCCCGCGGTGTCGTTCCGTGTCACCAGGGGGTACGCGGCGGACACGCGCCACCGCGCGTCGCCGTCGGCCTCGACCTGGAGGGCAAAGCGGACGCTCTCGGCGGCGATCGGCTCCGACTGTGCGACACCGGCGGCCGCACTCTCGGGACTGGTCGTCGCGTCCACCGGCGAAACCATCGCGTGGCCAGCGACGGACGTAGCGAGCAGGAGAGCGGCGAAGGCCAGGAGGGCGGCGCGCGACCGCGAAGGCATATGCCTGTTGGTCCTGTGCCCGCGGGCAAAACACTTTCCATTAAAACGTCATAGCACGCTTTGAAACGTCTCACCGGCTCTCGTTGTCCGCTATCGACCTCGGTGAGTGGGTGGATTTTTATCTACTGGGCAGCAAGACACCGACGATGGTGCGCACCCGCCCGCTCCTCCTCGCTCTCTCGGTCGCCCTCGTCGTGGCTACCGTCGGCGCCGGTGCCGTCCCGACTGGCCACACCGCAGCGTCGGCGACCGGCTCGTCGACGGCAGTCGCCGGTCACGGCGGCGTCGTCGCGGCTGCCCCGTCCGATCCAGTCCGGAGCGACGTGGCGACGATGAACGGGTCGCTGTCCGAGGAAGCGATCGCAGCCTCAATACGTCGCGTGTACGAGCAACCGAACACGACGAGTTATCTCGGCGTCCCCGACAGCCAGGTCCGCCAATCCGGCCACGGCCAGGAGTCACTCGACGTCAGTAGCGCCGTCGCGAGCGACGTCGAGCGACTCGGGGACAGTCTGGCAGAGCGGTCGTTCGAAGCGTCGCTCGCGACGATCGAAGACGACGAGAAGCGCGTCGCCCGGATGACAGAAGAAGTCGAGCGCGTCGAGGAACGCATCGAGGCGCTCTCGACGCGCCAGCAGACCGCCATCGACGAGTACAACAGCGGGGAACTAACCACCGAGCAGTTCCTCCACGAACTGCTCGTCGTCGACGCAGCAGCCAGACAGGTCGACTCCCGGATCGACTCACTCGACCAAGCGGGTCGGCAGGTCCCGGGCACACACCCCATCTGGACGCAGTTACAGGTGATGCGTGCGAGCATCGTCCCGCTCCAGGGTACCGTCCGGAACCGGATCCAGCGGGCCGTCACGGGCGACCGCGAGTCACTCACCGTCTACGTCGTCACGACGACCGACGGGGTCGTCCTCACCGCGAACGACGACGGGTTCCACTACCGCGAGGCGTACCTCGGCAACAAGCGCCAGCCGAACGCCACCGACCAGTTCGCACAGCAGGGAGGCTCCGGGGTCAACCTCGCCGACGAGCGCGCCTCCGAACTGTATCCGTGGACGTACAGCCTCGCGAAGCCCGCGGTGGCCGGGTTCCCCGACACGGCGGTCTATCACGTCAGCGCCGACCACCCCCACGGGAGCCTCGACGCCTACCTCGACGGCGGAAGTCAGGACGTCTACCGCGAGCTGCAGACGAAGCGGCTCGACGCACTCCCGATCACCCGTGTCAGAGAGAACGCGACCGATCTCCTCCGGGTCCGCGTCTACCGTACCCACGCGACGGGGCCGATGCGCGTCACCGTCTCGAACCCCAACAACGACGAACCCGTCGACGCGAGCGTCCGCGTCAACGGCTACGAGATCGGTTCGACGGGGGCCGACGGCGAACTCTGGACGATGACACCGTACGACGCCGTCCGGGTCAGGGCTGTCACGCCCGGCGGGACGACGGTTCGGGTGCGCTTTTTCGCGAACGACTGATACTGTCGGCTACAAGTTCGTACAGATATTCGCCACCCCGGAGTTGCGAGTTCTCTCGATATGTTACAGCCGACGGTATGAACACGTCGCGCGACCATACAGTTATCACCTTTCGACGTGTCTGTCGGCCGCATGCCCGCCATCGAAGTCGACGGTCTCACGAAAGACTACGGGTCCGTCCGGGCCAACGACGGCGTTAGTTTCACCGTCGAGCGCGGCGAGGTGTTCGGCTATCTCGGGCCGAACGGTGCCGGGAAGACGACGACGATTCGGACGCTCATGGGGTTCCAGTCGCCCACCCACGGATCGGCCCGTCTCCTCGGACACGACGTCACCGACGAGGCCGAACTGCTCGCCGCGAAGCGACGGGTCGGCTACCTGCCCGCCCGTCCCGCGTTCGACGAGACGGTCACCGGCCGCGAGGCTCTGGACCTCCACGCCGCCATCAAAGGCGACGAGCGCCGCGAGGAACTACTCGACCGGTTCACCCCGCCCCTCGACAGGGAGATCCGCGCCTACTCGACGGGGAACGTCCAGAAACTCGGCCTCGTCCAGGCGTTCATGCACGACCCCGATCTGGTGATCCTCGACGAACCGACCAGCGGACTCGACCCGCTGTTGCAGCGGTCGTTCAACGACTTCGTCGACGCCGAACGGGAGCGGGGCCTCTCCGTGTTGCTCTCCTCGCACGTCCTGAGCGAGGTGCGCCGGATCTGTGACCGCGTGGGCATCCTCCGTGAGGGGCGACTGGTGACGACCGAACGGGTCGCCGAACTGCTCGGTCGGACCGGCAAACTCGTGCGCGCGACCGTCGCCGACGACGTCGACACCGGAGCCTTCGACCTCGACGGGGTCCACGACTGTGCCTGCCACACGACTGCCGGGAGCGACAACCGGAGCGAGGGGGAGGCCGACGACGCGCCGAACGACGGCGCCGGTCGGACTGACGCGGACGGTGAGGCCGGGGCACGCGCCCGGACGGGACCAGTCACCGAGTGTCAGTTCACGTACACCGGCGACGTGAACGCGCTCGTCGACCGTCTCGACGAGCATCGGCTGCTCGACCTCGACGTCGAGGAGGCGCCCCTCGACGAGGTGTTCCTGCGCTTTTACGGGTCCGAAGGAGCGGATGACAGTGACTGACCTCGCTCGCTTCGAGGCCCGCCAGCGCGTCCGCGGGGCCGCCGTCGCCGCCGCTGCGCTGGGGGGATTCGCGCTCGTGTACGTGTTCGTCTACCCCACGTTCGCCGATAGTCTCGGCGCCGACATCGACCGTCTGATGGAGGCGTACCCCGAGGCGCTCTCGAAAGCCTTCGGGGTCGAGTCGCTCGCCTCGATGGAGGGGTTTCTCGCCTCGGAGCTGTACACTTTCGCGTGGATGTTGCTGGTCGGCCTCTACTTCGGGTACGCTGGCGGGTCGCTCGTGGCCGCGGACGTCGAGCACGGCCGCATAGACATGCTCCTGTCGCTGCCGATCTCGCGGGCCCGGATCGTCGTCGAGAAGTTCGCCGCGCTGCTGGTGCCCCTGACCGCGCTGTCGGTCGTCGTCCCCGCAGTCGTCTGGGCCGGGACCGCGGCCGTCGGTCACCCCGTCGACGCGGCCGACCTGCTCGCGCTCCACCTGCTGTCGATCCCGTACCTGCTGATCTGTGGCGCCGTCGGCCTCGTCGCCTCCGTCGTCTTCGACCGCGCGTCCCACGCCGAACGGGCGAGCCTGGGCGCCCTCGCGGGGCTGTTCTTCGCGGAGTCCCTGTTGACCGGCACCGACTACGCCGCCGCCGGAGCGGTCGCGCCCTCGCGGTACCTCGATCCCAACGCCGTCCTGCTCGACGGCGAGTACGCGGTGGGCGATGCCGCCCTGTTGCTCGCCGCGGCGGGCATACTGCTCGCGCTCGCGGTCGGTCTCTTCCGGCGGAAAGACATCGAGTAACGGCGTCGCCTCGAGCGCTCCCGCCGGTCGCGCTCGGGGAACCGTGTCGCCTCGCCCGACGCTTACGACGGTGTCACGGTGATTACGACCACCTTTTTCCGCTCGGGGTCTCCTCGCTCGCTCCGCTCACTGCGGGGACCCGCTCGCGCAAAAATCTGGACCAAAAAACCGAGCGCTCCCACCGGTCGCGCTCGGGGTACCGGCTCGCTTCGCTCGCCCGACGCTTACGACGGTGTCACAGTGATCGACTTCCCACGGTCGATCGCCTGTTCGAGTTCCTCGGCGATGGCGCTGCCACGCGAGACCTGGATCTCGCCGCCCCGCGAGACGGTCGCGGTAAAGAGGTAGTCGCCGTCGGCCTGGACCTCGACGGTCTCGCCAGCGTGGCCCTCCATCGGAACGAGGACGTGTCGCGAGGTGATCTCAGGGGTGACGATCTTGCCGCCAGCACCACCCGAGCCAGCGTTCCCGCCGCCGGAACCACCGCCGCTGGACCCACCGCTGACCGACCCCTGCGGGCGTTCGCTGTGGGTCCGGACGTCGATGTCGATACCCAGGCGGTCCTCGACGTCGGAGATGCGGCCACCGCCCTTGCCGATGACGGCGGAGATGTCGTCGTCCTCGACGTAGACGACAGCGGTGTTGGGGTCGCGGATCTCGGTCTCGACGTGGCCGTGGGCGATCGAACGGATCTCCCGCTCGACCTCCTGTTTGGCCAGGCGCTCGGTACCGCTCTCCTCGCGGCCGCCACCCTGCGCGTTCTCGCCCAGCGGGACCGTGACGACTTGGCGGTTGAAGGTGTAGATCTCGTAGGCTGGCTTGCCCGTCTCGAAGTCCTCGATCATGATCACCGGGCGCGCGAGGTCTTCTTCCATCAGGCCCTCGGGGACTTTGACCTCAGTGGTCACGTCGTAGACGGTGTCGATCTCCCCGGCCTCGATGTAGACGACGGTGTCGACGACCTGCGGGATCATCCCGAGTTCGACGCGGCCGACGAGCCGCTGGAGCGCGTCGATCGCTCTGGTGGCGTGGACGACGCCGACCATGCCGACGCCCGCGAGTCGCATGTCCGCGAACACCTCGAAGTCGTCGGTCTTGCGCACCTCGTCGTAGATGGTGTAGTCGGGCCGGACCATCAGCAGGGAGTCGGCGGTCTTGGCCATCGAGCCACCCAGTTCGGTGTACTGGGTGATGTCGTCGCCGACCTGGAGGTCCCGCGGTTTCTCCATGGTCTTGACCGCGAAATCGGAGTCGGCGAGGAACTCGGCGACCGCCTGCGCGAAGGTGGACTTCCCGGCGCCGGGCGACCCCGAGATCAGGACGCCGCGCTGCTTCTCGAGGAGGCGCTCGCGGAGTTCGTCGGCGTGTTCGTAGTCGTCGAGGTCGGTCTTGACGATGGGCCGGACGGCCGTGATCTCCAGTTTGTCCGAGAACGGCGGGCGCGCGATAGCGATACGGTACTCGCGGAACTGGACGATGGTCATCCCCGGTTCGTCGAGTTCGACGAACCCCTCAGGACTGGCCCGGGCGGAGTTCTCGATGTCCTGGGCATACTCCTTGAGATCCGTCTCGGTCAGGAGGTCCTCGCCGATGCGCTCGTAGTGCATGTCGCCGACGGCGCCGCGCTTGGCCATCGGCCGGACGCCCACCTTCAGGTGGACGCTCATCGTCTGCTCGTCGAAGTAGCGCTCGATCTCGAGAGTCTCGGTGTCCCGACCTTCGGGTTCGAGGTAGACGACGTCGAGGCCCTTCGCGCGGGCGACCTCGCTCTGGACGACGTCGCTGGTCACCAGCGTCGCGTCGTGGCTCTCGGCGAGGTCGCGGATGAGCGCGTCAATCTTGCCTTCACCGGCCTCGCGCTGTTCGATCTCGGCCGGGCGGCGGCCGACGTACTCGACGCTGACGGTGCCCTCGTCGGCCAGGTCCGCCAACCGCTGGAGTTCCGAGAGACCGTCCCATCCGCTCTCGCGGCCGTCGTTGGCCTGGGATTCGAGTTCGCCGACGACCGCCTCCGGGACGTAGACGGTCGCGCCAGCGAACCCTTCGCCAGCGGCCGTCGAGTCCGGGTCCGCGTCGAGTTCGACCTGCTCGGACACGCGGCCGTCGATGACCACGCTCGTGTCCGGTACGATGTTCATATCACAGGTAGCGCACCGAGCGGTGAAAAACACAGTGATGGGGACGGGCGGCCCCGCGGCTACGCGATCGGGTCCGCGACGCGATCGCCCGTGGTCACCGTCGCGTGACACTCCGGGCAGGTCAGGGCGTCCCGACCGGACCGGCGGTGGACGTCCCAGTCGCCAGCGACCGGACTCTCGTGACCACAGGCCGGACAGAACAGGACCGACTTGGACCGCCCGGACGCGATCGCGTTCGGGTGGGAACCGCTACTCATGGTAGTTGTCGATAGGGGCTCGACGGGCATAAGCCCATTTCGCAACGAACAATCGGGACAGACTGCCTCGGGCGCAAAACGTGTGTCTACAACGCCACGCGCGGACGCGGGCCGGAAGGTGTCGGCCCGCTCAGACGGCGAGATACTCCGCCAGCGCGTCCTCGTCGTCGATGGTCGCGCGGTCGAGTTCGTCGACGAGTTCGCCCCGCTCCATGGCGTAACAGCGGTCGGCCATCGACCGGATGACGCCGAGGTTCTGCTCGACGAAGAGGATAGTCGTCCCGAGTTCCTCGTTGATCGTCCGCATGTCCTCGCTGATCTGGTCGACGATGGAGGGCTGGACGCCCTCGCTGGGTTCGTCCAGCAGGAGCAGATCGGGGTTGGCGACCAGCGCCCGCCCGATAGCGAGCATCTGCTGTTGGCCCCCAGAGAGGGTGCCGCCGTCCTGGTCGGCGCGCTCCTCTAACACCGGGAACAGGTCGTAGACCTCGTCGTAGAGCGTCTCGTCGCTGTCGTCGTTGACGTGTTCGCCCATCCGGAGGTTCTGCTCGACGCTGAGTTTCGGGAAGATATCGCGGCCCTGCGGGATGTACCCCATCCCGGTCCGGGCGCGTTCGTCGGCCGACTGGCCGGTCACGTCCGTTCCGCGGTAGGTGACCGTCCCCTCGGTGGGTTCGAGCAGGCCGACGACGGTCTTCAGCAGCGTCGTCTTGCCGACGCCGTTCTTGCCGACGACGCCGACGATCTCGCCGTCCTCGATCGAGAGATCGACGTCCCGGAGGACCGGCGTGTCGTAGCCCGCGGTCACGCCGTCGAGTTCGAGCAGCGTCACTGCTCTCCCCCCAGGTAGATCCGCTGGACCTCGGGATCGGCCTCGATCTCCTCGATCGGGCCCTCCCGGAAGATCTTCCCCTGGTGAAGAACGGTCACCTCGTCGGCGATCTCGCCGACGAAGTCAGTGTCGTGTTCGATGACGACGAAGGCGATCCCCTCCTCGTCGTTGAGCGTCTGGATGCGCTCGGCGATCTCGGTGCGTTCCTCGACGGAGAGGCCCGCGACCGGTTCGTCCAGCAGGAGCAGATCGGGCTCCAGCGACGCCGCCATCCCGATCTCCAGTTGCTGTTGCTGACCGTGCGAGAGCGAACTCGCTTCGACGTCCTCGTACCCTTCGAGACCCGCGTCGGCGATGGCCTCGTCGACGCGGCGCCTGCGCTCGGCGCCGTCGACGAACTGCTGGATCGGCAGGCGGGCGTTCTCCCGCACGGAGAGGTCGCCGTACACCGACGGGACCTGGAACTTCATGCTGATCCCGCGCTGGACGCGCTCGTGGGATTCGAGGTCCGTGATGTCGTGCCCGTCGTAGTAGACGCTCCCGCTCGTGGGAGCGTGGGCGCCGGTGATGAGTTTCAGCAGCGTCGACTTCCCGGCGCCGTTCGGGCCGATCAGACAGCGCAGTTCGCCCTCGGCGACCGAGAAGTCGACCGAGTCGGTCGCGGTGAAGCCACCGAACTGCTTGACCAACTCCTCCGTCTGGAGGATGGTGTCGGTCCGGTCGCCCGTGGCCAGTTCCGCGGCGGTCTGTCTGACCGTCTGGTCGATACCATCCGCGCCGGTGTCGGTGTCGGCGTCGCTCACGAGTCACTCACCTCCGCAGCCGCGTCGGGCGCGTCCCCCGGATCGGGGGCCTCGCCGCTCTCGCCGAAGACGTCGAGCCGCCGGACCTGTCTGTCGACCCACGGGACGAGTCCGCCGGGTAGCGCCACGATGACCACAAGCAAGAGCGCGCCGAGGACGACCAGCGCCCAGTCGCCGCCGATCGAGAGGCGGAAGTACTCGATGCTGACCGTCGCGATCACCGCGCCGAGCAGGCTCTTGCGCCCGCCGACGCTCACCCAGACGACCGGGAGCGTCGCGAACCACAGTTCGAACACCGTCGGGTCGATGTAGACGTTCCGGGCGGCGTACAGCACGCCCGCCAGGCCCGCGAGGGCGCCGCCGAGCGTGAACACGAGCAGTTTGGCGCGCTTGACGTCGTAGCCGAACATCCGCGTGCGGTCCTCGTCCTCGCGGACGGCGACCATCACGCGGCCGAAGTCCGAGTTGACCAGCGCGCGCAGGCCGAAGTACGTCCCGACGACGGCGACCAGCGAGAGGTAGTAGAACGGGTCGATCTCGTTCCACCCGAAGAGGGGGAGCCACACCTGCATCTCGTTGAAGACGAACTGGAAGGTGAACACTCCCTCGATGCCGAGCGTGAGCAGCGGGATATCGGGCATCCCGTTGAACCCGCCCAGCGCCGCCTCGCCGATGGTCCACGCCGACCCGGCGGTCTGGGACATGAACGTCAGCATCACCATCGTCGAGACGAGGGTGATGATCGTCACGTAGACGTCCCTGACGCCGCCGTAGAACATGAAGTAGCCCATCAGCGCCGCGCCGAGGCCGCCTGCGAGGACGCCAGCGACGACGGCGCCGGTGATCCCCGTCGCGTCGGGGAAGTTGATCGAGACGACGCCGAACGTGTAGGCGCCGAAGCCGAAGAAGACGACCTGGCCGAAGCTCAGCACGCCCGAGTAGCCCCAGACGAGCGACAGCGACAGTCCCAGCACCGCCAGCACCAGGAACAGCGAGAGCTGACTCCCGGTCCCGATGAACGGGAGGAACGGATAGACGGCCAGTACCGCGAGCACCGCCGCGAACCCGATCCAGAACGGCCGCGAGTTCCCGATGGTGTTGGGGCCCTCGAACCGGTCACGGATCCCGGCGAGGAAACCGAAGCGGTCACGGACGGAGTCGGCGGTGGTCCCCATCTACTCTCCCTCCTGCCTGCGGGCGCGGATGCGTTCGATGAACCCGGTGATCCCCTCGGGGAGGAACCGTAGCGCGAGGATGGCGACCACGAGCAGGCCGATCCGCCCGAACGTCGTCGAGTCGAGGAGGTTCGTGACCGTCGCGTTGACGAGTCCGAGCGCGCCGCCCGACAGGGCCGTCCCGAGGACGACGCTCGGGCCGCCGACGACGACGGCGACGAACGCCTCGACGAGGAACTGGTCGCCCAGCGTGGGCTGCATCGAGAGGACCGGCGCGAACAGCGCGCCGGTCAGCCCCGCCAGGCCCGACCCAACGGCGAACGTCGTCATGTAGATTCGCTCGGTGTCGACGCCCAGGGCCTTCGCGGTGTCCTCGTCCTGGATGGTCGCGCGGGCGCGCATCCCGTAGTCGGTGCGCGTGAACAGGTAGTAGACCGCCACGAGGATGGCGATGCTGACGCCCGCGAGCACGACCCGGTACGTCGAGTAGGAGAACTCGCCGTAGGCGACGTTCCCCAGCGGCGTCGCCACCGTCTCGATAGAGTTCCCGAAGAGGATGCGAGCGCCCTGGACCATGATCAGGCTCAGGCCGAAGGTCGCGACCATCGAGTCCGCGAGGCGGTCGTACAGCGGGTCGATGAGGTCCCGACCGATCGTCCGCTGACCGAGCCAGTTGGGGACGAACCCCGAGATGATCGTCCGCTCGACGATCAGGCCGAACCCGGCAGTCACCAAGGCGCCGACGCCCATCGCGACGGGCAGGGGCAACCCCAGTTTCGTCACCGCCAGGGTCGTCCCGTACGCACCCATGAGGATGAACTCGCCGTGTGCGAGGTTGATCACGCCCATGATCCCGAAGATGATGGCCAACCCCGCCGCTGCCAGCACGATGAACGCGAAGCTATCGAGGAACTGAAACGCGAGGTTCAGCCCGTTGACCATCCCTATTCGGCCTCCTCGAAGTAGTCTCTCGGCGTGTACTGGGTCTGTTCGTCCTCCTCGCGGAGGTCACAGCCGACCGTCTCCGAGAGGAACTGCTCGGGGATCTTGCGGTTGGTGATCTCCTCGATGTTGTGCTCCTGGTCGGCCCGGAGAACCCACATGTGGTGGTCGACGTGGTGGGTCGCGCCGTCGAGTTCGATCGTCTCGCCTTCGGGCGCCTCGGGGGCGCGCTCGGTGCCGAGACTGATGCCGGATTCGAGGGCCTCGATGACCTCCGGCTGCTCGATAGTCCCGGCCTGCTCGACGGCCTGCTTGTACATGTAGGTCGTGAAGTAGTTGGTCTCGGCCTCCTCGTTGAGGTAAGGGGCGTCGGGGTACTTCTCGTAGTAGCGGTCGGCGAAGCCGCCGTCGCCGGTGTTGCTCTCGGTCGGCACCTCCTCCATGTAGTTGACCCCCGCGTAGATGTTGGCCATCGCGGGCGGGTCCAGGCGGCGGTGTTCGTACCCCTGGGCCATGGCCGTCGACGTGCCGATGGGGACCTCCAGTCCGGCGGAGGCCTTCTGCTCGTAGAAGGAGGTGTGGTTCGCGCCGACCAGCATCGACATCACGAAGTCCGGGTCGGCGTCCTGGATGTTGTTGATGACCGAGCCGAAACTGGACTCGCTGAGCGGGATGAACTCCTCGCCGACGACCTCGGCGTCGTTCTCGTCGGCCAGCACGCGGACCCAGTCGGCCGACAGCTGGCCGAAGTTGTAGTCCGCGGCGATCGTGTAGATCTCCGGGCCGAACTCCTCGCGGAGGTACGGCAGGACGCTCCCGAGTTGCTGGCGCGCGGTCGGCCCGCAGGCGAAAGTCGTCGAGTCACAGACTCCGCCCTCGTACTGAGTCGTGTAGAAGTACAGCTGTTCGTTCCGGTTGATGATCGGCCGGATCGCCTCCCGCGTCGCCGAGGAGTAGCCCGCCCAGAGGACGTCGACGTCCTCCTCGTTGATGAAGTCGCGAGTGAGCTCCTGGTAGCGCTGGTTGTCCGACTGGGGGTCCCGCGTGACCGGTTCGATCTCGCGGCCGCCGATCCCGCCGTTGTTGTTGATCTCCTGGATCGCCAGCATCGAGGCCTTGTGCTTGGGGTCGCCCACCAGCGCGAAGTTCCCAGACTGGTCCTCGAGGACGCCGATCTTCACCGTATCGGCGCTGCTGGCCGTGCCGGTCGTGCCGCCGGACGCGCTCTCTGACCCACCGTCCGGACCGCCGGTACACCCGGCCACCCCCGCACCCGCGATCATCGACCCCGTCGTGATGAACTTCCGCCGAGACCAAGTCGTCCCGCTGGATCCGTCGCTCATACTAGATCACCCGACACGTCAACCGCATTCCGCTCAATAGTTGAGATAACGTCACCTTCGATCGAACTCGTGCTACGTTCGTCCATATTTGATCGACACTGGGTTGAAATCGGACATGGCAAATAAGGCTTACCAACCCGATATTATATTTCTATCTTTATCCCCCGTTGTGTTTAAGGTATTCTGAGGGACAGCAGCGTATAGGACAAACACACAATTTGGAGAGGCGAAAATGGAAATAGAGAAATACGGATTCGAGGGCGTCAGTCGTCGACGACGACGACCTTGACCTGACGGACGCCGCCGAGCGCGCGCAGTCGGTTGGCGAGTTCGGTGATCCGGGCGCCGGGTCCGTCGACGATGAGCGTCTCCATGCAGGTGTCGTGCGAGAGATGGATGTGCTGGACGGAGGTGACCAGGTCGGCCATCTCGTGTTGCACGGACTGGAGCGCGTCCGCGATGCCGTCGACGTGGTGGTCGTGGACGACCACGACTGTCCCGTGATGGACCGTCTCCTCGCCCGACTCCCAGTCGTACGCGGCGAAGAAATCCCGCAGGGCGTCCCTGACGGCTTCTGATCTGCTGGCGTACTCCCAGTCGTCGACGATGCCGTCGAGGCGGTCGGTCATCTCCGGGGGAAGAGTGAGGCTGATCCGGTCCAGATCCTCGGTCATGTCCACCGCTACACCCGGTCGGGGTTTGAGGCTGTTCCTCCTCGAACCGACGGCCGAATCGAGTGATCGCGACGAGCGGCGCTCACAGTAACGCGGCGGTCTCGGGTATCCGGTGGCCAGCGCGTCCGGACGACCGTCGAGGAGCGGACGGACTGACCGCGGTCGGAACGTTTACCAGCGTTTGCGGCGATCGGTTCCGCATGGACGAACACAGTGACCGGCCGCGACCGCGGAGCGGACGATGATCACCAGCGACTGGGGCGAGTGGTGGGCTCGCGAGGAGTTGGCGGGCGCCGACGTCTCGGGCGTATCGCTGTGGTTCCTGGGTGTGACCGGCTGGGCGATCAGGACGCCCGAGACCACGCTGTACATCGACCCCTACTTCAGCACCGAACGCGACCGCGAGTACGTCGCCCGGATGCCGCCGGTGCCGATGGAACCGGCGTGGGCCGACGCCTGCGACGCCGTCTTCTGCACGCACGACCACCGCGATCACTTCTGGCCGCCCTCCTTCGGACCGCTCCTCGATCACGGGGGGTCGGTCCACGCGCCCGCCGAGTGTTACGAGAACCACGACGTGAGCGACGTACCCGACGACCAACGGGAGACGGTCGAACCCGGCGACAGCTACGAGGTCGGCGATCTGACCGTCCACGTTCGGGGCGGTAACGACCCCGACGCCGACGGGAGCGTCACGTACGTTCTCGAACACGAGACGGGGACGATCTTCCACGGCGGCGACAACCGTCCGTGCGACGCCTTCCACGAGGTCGGCGAGGAGTTCGACGTCGACGTGGGGATGCTCTCCTACGGCACCACCGGCCGCATCCGACTCGACGGCGAGACGGTCCGCCGGAAACTGTATAATGACGCACAGGACGTGATCGACGCCGCGAACGCCCTCGAGCTCGACCGTCTCGTTCCGACCCACTGGCGACGCTGGCGGTCGATCCAGGCCGATCCCGGGGCGCTCTCGAAAGCCGCGACGACCTTCGAGTACCCCCACGCCATCGAGGAGGTCGAAGTCGGCGACCGACTCCGTCTCGGCCAGCACGGGGTCGTCCCGCCGACGTATCTGGAGGAGTGACGCCGTCGGCTGTCACGGATCGGGCGACGTAGAAATCAGTGGCGACCGGCACAGTCCGGCGGTCGTGTGGTCGCGGGAGAGAGCCGACGGGTCAGCTATCGGGCGCGACCTGCTGTTCGCCGTCCCACTCGGCGGAGTTGTCCTGCGGGTCGTAGCCCAGCGCCTCGCGGGCGCGCTCAAGCGAGTAGTACTTGCGGTCGTTGTCGGAGATGCCGTAGACGATCTCGAACTCGTAATCGGCTTCGAGCGCACAGCGGTGGATGCGGGCGCAGTCGGGGTAGGAGAGCCACATCGCCTGGCCGCGCTCGTAGTCGATCGGCGGATGGCCCTCGGTGAGGTTGCCGATGCGGATGTTACAGACGGAGATGCCGTACTCGTCGTGGTAGTAGCGACCGAGCACTTCCCCGGCGGCCTTCGAGACGCCGTAGTGGTTGCCCGGACGGGGGAACTCCGTCCCGTCGAGCAGGAACTTGTCGTCCTCGCGGTACATCTCGGGCGTGCGCTCGTCGGTCTCGAAGGCGCCGACGGCGTGGTTCGACGAGGCGTAGACGAACGTCTCGACGCCCTCCGCGACGGCGGCCTCGTACATCTTCTCGGTGCCGTCGATGTTGTTCGCGAGCACGGAGTCCCACGGCGCCGAGGGCCGAGGGTCGCCCGCGAGGTGGATGACGGCGCCGACCCCTTCCATCGCCGCGGCGACGTCGTCCTCGTCGATCACGTCGCCGACGATGTACTCGTGATCCGGTTCCTCGTCGGGCGGACTGTGCAACAGGAGTTTCCACTCGTACTCGTCTTCGAGTCCGCGCAGGACGGCCTCCCCGACGCGTCCGCCAGCGCCCGTGAGCAGAACTGGCTCGTCCATTCGGGTGTACGTCTGCGAGCGGTCAGTAAGTAAGGTGCGGTTTTCGACGGGGGCCTCGACCCGTCGAGTGACCCCGCCGGTCGAAGGAGATTACTCCCGGCCGGTCCTGGGGCCGGTATGGACCCGACAGAGCCCGAAATCGCCTGCTTCGAGGCGGGGATCAAGTTCGGTTCGCTGTACCACCAGTTCGCGGGGACGCCGGTCAGCCCCGACAGCGCCGACAGCCTCGCCCGTGCGATGGCGGAGGCCATCGAGAACCAGCCACACTGCGAGTCGGTGACCGTCGAGGTGCTGACCGACGCCCTCGCGGCCGAACTCGCCGAGCAGTCGGCCGACTACACCGAACTGACGGGACGGTTCCTCGACGTCGAGATGACCGTCGCTTACGAGGGGACGACCGTCCGCACGCGCATGGCGATGGACGGCGATTACCCGCTGATGCGCGTGGTCAACGTCGAGCAGGACGGAGCATGAGAGCGGGCGAGCGTGACGGGGTGTGACCGCCGTTCGCTCGGCTTACATGTCGGGACGGTCCGCGGTGACTGTGCCGCCTAACGGCCGGGAGACGGCCGGTCTCATCGGGACACATTTGTAGCTGGCCTGTGCAGTGACCGACATGACGCTGTACGCCCTGGACGACGTCGGCGACGCAGTCGACGCCACGAAACGGTTCCTCCTCCCGTTCGACCGGGTCCGCTGGCTCCGCCTCGCGGTCGTGATGTTCTTCGTCGGTGGGTCGGCGGCATCGTTCAATTTCCCCTCCGTACCGGGTAATTTCGGCTCCGATCAACCCGAGCCGACACCCGGTGACCCCGGGCAGCCAGCGCCCGGCGACGTGAGCCCGGAACTCACCGGCGAACTGGTCTTGCTGATACTCGGCGTGATCGGGCTCGTGCTCGCGATCGGTCTGGGCTACATGATCGTCTCGGCGATCATGGAGTTCGTCTTCGTCTCGTCGCTCCGCGACGAGCGAGTCCGTCTCAAGACGCCGTTCGTCGAACACTGGCGCAAGGGCGTCAGACTGTTCGGCTTCCGTCTCGTGGTCGGTCTCGTCTCGGCCGCGATCTTCGCCGCGGTACTGCTCGCGATCGGTGCCGCGGTCGGCGGGTGGCCACCGACCGAGTGGGGCGGCGGCGCGATCCTGGCGTTGCTCCTGACGGCTCTCCCGCTGGTGTTCGTCGCCGCCATCGTCCTCGGGAACTTTCTGGGGTTCACGACGGTGTTCGTCGTCCCGGTCATGCTGCTGGAAGACCGCGGCGTCGTGTCGGCCTGGCGGCGGTTCTGGCCGACGGTACGGAGCCAGTGGAAGCAGTACCTCGGCTACGCGGTCGTCGGCTTTCTCCTGGGCATCGGCGTCTCCATCGTCGTGGGGATCGTCGGACTGATCGCCGCGATCGTCGTCGGCATCCCGTTTCTCGTCGTCGGCGCGCCGCTGGTGTTCGTCCTCGGTCTGGGCGGTATCGGCGGCCTCGTCGTTCTCGCGTTCGTGACGCTGTACGCGGTGGTGATGCTCGTCGTCGGCCTGTTACTCCAGGTCCCGTTCCAGACGTTCATGCGCTACTACGCGCTGTTCGTCCTCGGCGACACCAACGACGACTTCGACATCATTCCCGACGCTCGCAGGGCCGTCCGGGCCGACGGTGGCGGGGACGGTGCCGGTGACGACGACGGCGACGCGGACGGCGGTAGCGGCGACACCGGCGGCGACAGTTCCGGAGGGGACGATCCAGACGGTGACGACTCCGACGGGTGGAACGTCGATCGGAGCGACGAGGGCTGGGGCCGCGAGTACGACGAGGAGTGATCGTCCGACCCCGCTCCGACGGGTCTCGGTCCCGCGAGTGAACGTTACCGGGACGTGTGACCGTGTGACTCGCCCGAATACCCAGATGCACGCCTCACGGCCCAAAAGCCACGGTTTCACTTTCACTTTCAGGCGGGTGTTTAAACGGTCAGCGGTCGAACAGGCTGGTATGAGTCAGGCAACGCTCGACGACGACGAACTCTTCGAGGACGCGGCCGACGAGATGCGAACCGACGTCGAGGACAGTCTCGCACAGGCGCGGGCGGCGCTGCCCGAGGCCGACGCCGTCTGGGACGTCGACGCCGACAACACGCTGGGCGTGCTGAACGCGCTCCGTTCGGCGCTGGACGTCGGCGACGCCGAGGAACATCTGCGCGACGCCAAGAAGTGGTACACGATGGGCGAACGCGCCGACGCCTTCGAGGACGCCGACGACCTGGCCGAGGAGATCGAGGAGATCGAGGACCTGCTGGCGGACGTGACCGAAGCCCACGAACAGGTCAGCGACCTCGCGAGTACCGTCCCCCAGCTCCGGAGCACGCTGGAGGAGTTCGCCGCGGAGGACGGGGACGAGGACGCCGAGGCCGACACCGACGCCGACGGCGAGGCGGAAGCCGAGGCCTGAGGGGACTCCGGCTACTCGCCGACAGACCGACGCTCGGGGCGCGACACGTCCCGCGTCGCCACCTGGTCGAGCAGCGCCACGAGCGCCGCAGTCGCCTCTTTTTCGAGCCACTCGCCCAGTCGTTCAGTCCCCTCGCGGGGGTCGCCGACGGCCCCGTTCTCGGAGAACTCGGCGGTGTCGTAGGCGAGATTGACGCCGTTTTGCCACTCGCCCCACCCGTCGGCAGCGCCCGCGGCAGCGTCGTCCAGTCGCTCCTCGCGGACGAGTCCGGGTGCCACTGCGCGCAACAGTGCGGTCTCCACGGCGCCGCCGTGGCCCATCGCCACGTCCTCGGGCGCGTCGTCGAGCGACACACTGTCGAACCACGTGAACGGGACGGCGTAGGCGTCGCCGTCGCGAGTGAGGCGACCACAGATCTCCCTCAGGGCGTCGACGTTGCCGCCGTGGCCGTTGACGACGATCACCCGATCCCAGCCGTGGCTGGCGAGGCTGGCGACCGTCTCGCGGACGTAGTCCCGGAAGGTATCCTCGGAGACCCACAGCGTCCCCGTGAAGTGGCGGTGTTCCTCGGCGATGCCGACCGGGATCGTCGGACCGACGACCACCTCGCCGTCGTAGGCCGCCGCCCCCGCTTCGGCGACGGCTTCGGCGGTCAGCGCGTCGGTCCCCAGCGGCGCGTGGGGGCCGTGCTGTTCGGTACTTCCGACCGGCAACAGCGCCAGGTCCGTCTCGGCCGCGTCGGCGTCGGTCCACGTCGCTTCCGAGAGGTGCATACCCGCGAATCGGCGGCCCGGCGGTTAAGCGATGCGGAGCGGTGCGGTTCGGAGTGGAGCAGTAGCGACGCGGAGTAAGAAGGCGGGCGGAGAACGGGCCGAGCATCCGGCGAAGCGCGGAGCGCTGAGTCGGTTCGCTTCTCGCGAGGGAGCACGGCGACCGAGCGAGAAGGGAGTTTTTCCCCATGTTTTTGCGGACGGGGGTGCCCGCAGGGTCGAAGACCCGAGGACACCCCCGTCAGTAAAAAGTGGGTCAGAAAGTGGCTCCTAGACGAGCGTGTCGGGCCGCGTCGTGAAATACTGGAACACGAGGCCGAGACCGGCGCCGTACACCAGGTGAGCCACGAGCGTCACGAGCAGGTAGCCGACGAGCGTGAGTCCCGAGAACCCGCTGTAGAACGCGAAGACGAACCCGGTCCACAGCGTAGCGCCGAACGCGGCGCCGGAGACAGGATCGCTCTCCCCCGGGAGGTATCCCTTCAGCGACGCGAACAGCAGCGGCCAGGTGACCATCCCGCCCGCGAGAAAGAGCAGGTAACCGAACGTGACCGGCGGGAAGACCCCTTCGAGGCCGACCAGCGTGGTCAACACGGCAAACGAATCCCGCGAGAAGACGCCGAAGGACTCCCCCGTCGCGAGGACGACCGTCATCATCGCCGTGCCGACCAGCCCCCCTGCGGCCCCGACCACGCCGTCGGCGACGATACCGACCACCTCGTCGAACTCGTTGTCCGGGACGGGTTCGGTGACGGTCGACTCCTCCAGTTCGCGTGCGTCTGGCATATGTTAGTATACCACATCACAGGTGAAAAACATCCCGATTGATGAGGATAGATGGGAACGTGTTCGTCTGCTTGAATAGGCGAGTGTGAACACGCCCCAAACAATAAGACACCCAGGATCGATGATTAGGAATATGCCAGACACGGGCGGTGGTGGCGTCGACGTCGTCCTCGCGGGCGCGGGGGGGCTCAGAGCGCCGTCGGAGGTGTTCAGCGAGATCTTCGTCGTCTTCCTCGGGCTCGGGACACTCGTCGGTGTCGTCGTGGTGTCGTACACGCTGTACAACGCGTACAAGTACCGCTACCGGGAGGACGTGGATCCGGCACCCGAAGCCGACCGACCGGAGCTGGGCGAACTCCCCGAGGGCGGCGGCAAGGGGCGGAAACTGTTCCTCTCCTTTGGCCTGAGCGCGGTGATCGTCCTGTCGCTGGTCCTGTGGACCTACGGGACGCTCCTGTACGTCGAGAACACGCCCGAGAACTTCGCCGAGAGCGGCGACGGGGAGATGCTCGACGTCCACGTCGAGGGGTACCGGTTCGGGTGGTCCTTTACCTACCCCAACGGTCACACGACCACCACGCTCCGGGTCCCGGAGGATCGGCTGATAAACCTCACCGTGACGACGCGGGACGTGTTCCACAACTTCGGTATCCCGGAGATGCGCGTCAAGTCCGACGCGATCCCCGGGCAGACGACCAACACCTGGTTCGTCGCCGAGAACACGGGCGAGTACCGGGCCAACTGCTACGAACTGTGTGGCTCGGGCCACTCCTACATGACCGCCGAGGTGGTCGTGATGGAACCCGACGCCTACGGGGAGTGGTACGCGGAAACGAACGGGACCGCGAGCAACGGCACGGCGGCCAACGGATCACAGGCCCGCGTCCGGGGGCCCGCGGGGGCGATAGCATGACCCTGGGCGGCGATCCGCTGACCCCGGACGACCCGACTTCGAGTGGGCCCGATACCGGCGCGACCGACACGGAGGCGATAGCATGAGCGAGAATTTCCCCCCGACGAGTTCGGTAAAGCGGTGGTTTATCACGACCAACCACAAGGACATCGGCATCCTCTATCTGATCACTGCGCTCTTTTTCCTGCTGACCGGCGGGGCGCTGGCGATGTTGATGCGCGTCCAGTTGTGGACGCCCGGCGCCACGATCCTCTCGGAGGCGGGGTACAACCAGGCCGTCTCGGCCCACGGCCTGATCATGGTCTTCTGGTTCATCTCGCCGTTTGCCTTCGGCTTCGCCAACTACGTCGTTCCCCTCCAGATCGGAGCCGACGACCTCGCGTTCCCGCGGCTGAACGCGATGTCGTACTGGCTCTATCTGTTCTCGGGGCTGCTTTTCCTGATCTCTTTCTTCCAGGGAGGCACCTTCGACGGCGGGTGGACGATGTACGCCCCGCTGAACGTCCCCACCTACATGCCAAACATCGGCGCGACGACAGTTGTACTCGCGCTGGTGATGTTCGTCGCCGCAGTCACTCTCGGGTCGGTGAACTTCCTGACGACGATGTACCGCATGCGCGCGGACGGCCTGCGGATGCGGGACCTCCCGATGTTCTCGATGTCGATCCTGCTGACGGTGTGGATGATGCTCTTTGCCTTCGCCGCCCTGCTGGCCGCGCTGATCATCCTCTCGGCCGATCACCTCGTCGGGACCAACTACTTCGCCTCGGAGGACGGCGCGATGCTGTGGACCCACCTGTTCTGGTTCTTCGGCCATCCGGAGGTGTACATCGTCTTCTTCCCCGGCCTGGGGATCATGGCCGAGTGTTTCCAGACCTTTACCGGGCGGCGCATCGTCGGCCGCAAGTGGTTCGTCCTCGCGATGGTACTCGTCGCGTTGCAGTCGTTCGTCGTCTGGATGCACCACATGTTCCTGACGGGGATCAACTTGGAGATCAAGACCCTCTTCATGGTGACGACCATCGGCATCTCGCTGCCCTTCGATCTGATGGTCTTCTCGCTGATCTACACCATGATCAAAGGGCGCATCCGCTTTACCACGCCGTTCCTCTTCTCGCTGGGCGCTCTCCTCTTGTTCATTCTCGGCGGGATCACCGGCGTCTTCCTCGGCGCGGTCGTGCTGGACTACGAGTTCCGGGGCACCTACTGGGTGGTCGCACACTTCCACTACGTGATGGTCGCGGGCGCGACGGCCCTCTTTGGCGGCCTCTACTACTGGTACCCGAAGATCACCGGCCGGATGTACGACGAGACGCTCGGCAAGATCCACTTCGGCGCCTACTTCGTCGGGTTCAATCTCCTCTATTTCCCGATGTTCCTCGCCTGGGAGACGCCCCGGCGCGTGTTCGACTACAGCGGCGGCCTGACCGGCTTCCACCAGCTGGCGACGGTCGGCGCGTTCCTGCTGGGTGGGTCCTTCCTCATCATGTTCTACAACATGTTCAAGAGCCTCGCGACCGGCGAGGAGGTCGGCGACAACCCCTGGGAGTACGGGACGACCGCCGAGTGGGCCGTCTCCTCGCCGCCGCCCCTGGAGAACTTCACGGAGGGGATTCCCAGCTACCGGAGCGGCAAACTCCAGTTCCTCGACGACCCCGAACCCGCCACGGACGGCGGTCCCGACGATCCGACGGCGGCCGCGGCGGCGTCGGGACAGCGCGCCGACGGCGGCGTCGCGACCGGTCGCGGTCCGATCGCCCAGTCCACCGTGGGCGGCACCGTCGCGACCCACGAGGCGAGCCACGACGACCACGCCGACCACGCGAGCTTCTGGCCGTTCGTCGTCAGCGCCGCGGGATTCCTCCTCTTTCTGGGCCTCTCGGGCATCCACGACGGCGGCCTCTACTACTGGCTCCC
>Ga0207813_100381_pt1 | contig 26375 bp, 15 predicted proteins | sample A23E3SouthBayCA_2_FD_187730 | JGI IMG/M metagenome (GOLD analysis project Ga0207813, IMG submission 187730) | Aerobic enrichment media microbial communities from Eden Landing Ponds, California, USA - A23 E3 (4) (SPAdes) | ecosystem: Environmental > Aquatic > Marine > Unclassified | place... | reverse complement strand
AGTATGGCATAACTCCCACCGGGTTCCTGACACCGGTAGTTGCGGCGATCTCTAATCAACAGATTGCGGTCGGTCGTCGCGTTAAACTAGAACGCATGGTGGGGGCCGACAGTGTCCTGCAACTGGGCGACCGGAGACCGGACGCGTTCGACGAGCAGACGCTCGCTCTCGTCGACGTCTTCGGTAGCTACGTCGGGAACGTTCTCGAGGACGTGTCGAGCGAGTCGGACCAGTTAGAGCGTCGATCCCGACCGCCATCAGAACGGGAGCGGGAAACGGACCGCGAGACGTATCTAACACTCGTCGAACAGTTTCCGAACGGTCTCGTGACGCTTTTCGACGGTGAGTTGCGGTATCAGCTCGTCGGCGGGACCGGACTGGAGAGCCTGGAACTGTCCGCTGCCGACCTCGAGGACCGGTGTCTGGACGACGTCTTCCCGGACGACAACGTCGCCGTCCTCGAACCGCTCTACCGGGGAGCCCTGGAAGGTGAGTCCAGCGTTACGGAGTTGACTCTCGAGGGGCGTGTGTTTCGCGTTCGCGTCGTTCCGGTCCGTGACGACCACGGTGACGTCGTGGCGGGCATGACGATCTCGCAGGACATCACCGAACGCAAGCGGATCGAAGAGGAGTTGCGAGCACACGAGACGCATCTCCGGCAGGCCCAGGACGTCGCAAACCTGGGGAGTTGGTCCCTGGACATCGCCGAAGACGACCTGCACTGGTCGGAGAAGTGTTACCAGATATTCGGCATCCCGCGGGACGAGTCACTGAGCTACGACCAGTTCCTGGAACGCGTCCACCCCGACGACCGGGCGTCCGTCGACGAGAAGTGGAGCGGGGCACTCGAGGGGGAGTCCTACGACATCGAACACCGCATCGTCGTCGACGGGGAAACGAAGTGGGTACGGGAGAAAGCGGAGATCAAACTGGACGAAAGCGGAGAGCCACGGAAGGGAGTCGGTATCGTTCAGGACATTACGGAACACAAAGAACGGGAGCAGGAGCTCGAGGCCGCCCGGGAGCGATATCGAACCCTGCTGGAGGCCATCCCGGACCCGGTTTTCGTCGGGAACCCGGAGACCGGCGAGATCGTCGAGGTGAACGCAGCCGCCGAACGATTCCGTGGACAACCACGCGAAGAGATCGTCGGGATGCACCAGACAGCACTGCATCCCGCCGACGAGAGCGACGCGTATCGCGACCTCTTTGCGGAACACGTAGCGGAAGGGGGAACGAAGCGACGACTGTCTGATGGGTCCCAGGTCTACGCGGTGACGGGAGACGGTGAGGAGGTACCGGTCGAGATAAGCGTTGCGACAGCCGAACTCGGTGACGAGTCTGTGATCGTGGGGGTGTTTCGAGGGGTCGGCGACCGACTCACCTACGAGCGGATGTTGACTGACCTCAACGAGGGAACGCGTGACCTGTTCGCCGCCGAGACACCGACGGAGGTCGGACAACACGTCGTCGAGACCGTGACCGCGACGCTGGATCTGACGGGGGCCGCCGTCTACCGCGTCGACGAGAGGGACGGGACGCTTCGTCCACTCGCCTGGTCGGCCCCGTCCGAGATCGAAGACGAGATCGGTAGTCCACCGGTGTTTGCCCCGGGAGAGAGCGTCGCGTGGCGGGTCTTCTCCGAAGGGGAGTCCGTGCTGTTCGACGACGTTCGGACTGCCGACGACGTACACAACCCACAGACGCCGTTCCGGAGCGAGATCATCGTACCACTCGGAGAACAGGGCGTCCTCGTGGTCAGCGACACCCGGACCGGTGCGTTCGACCAGCAATCACGCAATCTAGTCGAGATTCTGGGCGGCACGGCCGAGGCGGCTCTCGAACGCGTCGAACGCGAACAGGAGATGAGAGCCAGAGAACAGGAGCTCGAATCCCGGACCAGCCAGCTCGAACACACGGAATCGATCAACTCCCGGATCCGTGACGTGATGCGTGCCATCGTCGGATCGAAGACCCGACAGGAGATCGAACAGGCAGTGTGTACCCAGCTCGCGGCGTCTGACTCGTTCGACCTGGTGTGGCTGGGGAGCGCCGACCCCGTCACGGACCGTCTCACTCCGCGAGCGCGAGCCGGTGACGACCGGGGATATCTCGAACAGGTCGACCTCTCGCTCGACAGCGGGGCAGAACCCGCAGTGGAGACGGCGCGCTCGCACGAACCGATAGTCGTCGAGAACACGGCGACCGATATCACCCGGTCGAACTGGTGTCGTGAAGCGGTCAGACGTGACGTCCAGTCCGTGATGAGCGTGCCGCTCGTATACGAGGGGACGACACAGGGCGTGCTGGCCTTTTACGCCACAGAGAAGTCCGCGTTTTCCGGGGTGTTACAGCCTGTTCTGTTGGAGTTAGGCGAACTGATCGCCCACGCCATCGTCGCCGTCGAACGCAAACAGGCGCTGCTATCGAACCAGACGACGGAACTGGATTTCACTATCCAGGACCAGGGCTGTTTCTTCCTCCGGTTCGCTCAGATTACGAATTCGGAGTTCGAACTGACGGGTATCATCCCGAAGTCCGACGATACCTCGCTGGCATTCGTGAAGATGCTGGACGGGTCGTCGGACCTGTTGCTCGCGGAGGCCGAACAGGCCCCGGAGATCGAGAGCGCACGTCTCATCGAGGCCGACGACGAACCGCTCCTCCAGCTTCGGATCGCCGAACCGTTCATCGCATCGGTGCTCGCTGACCACGGTATCACGCTGCGCAACGTTTCGGCCGACAGCACCGGCTGCCGGGCAACCGTCGCCGTTCCCCCGACGTTCGACGTCAACCGGGTCGTAGACGTGGTGTCGTCCATCTATCCCGAGTCCGACGTGCTCGCAAAGCGGGAACAGTCGGAGTACCCCGAATCGGCCGGGACGTTCGGCGAACAGGTGCTGGGACGACTCACCGACAGACAGCTGGAAGTCGCCGAGACGGCCTATCTCAGCGGCTACTTCGAGGCACCGAGACGGACGAACGGCGAGGAACTGGCGGAGAAACTGGAGTTCTCGACGTCGGCATTCCACAATCACATCCGGGCGGCCGAACGCAAACTGTTCGAAGTCGTCTTCGAGAACACCACGACCATCTCCTCTACTCGACCGAGCGAGCAAGGGTCCGGATGAGAACGGATTCTGCGGTCTTGGAGTCGGAGATGGAGGGGAAACGAATGCCACTCAGTTCAAATATCAACCCTGTAACCGTACTATCAGTTTATTTGTCAACCTGCATCTTTGTGAAACGGTCCCAGAGATCAAGTAGCGACAGGGATGCCCCCGGACACCGATCTCAAGATCACAGACGAGGATCGCCAGCAGGTTGACGGGCAGCAACTCTCGGCTGGGATCGGTATCGATGCCGCGGAGATAAACTGGCGGAAGAACTTCACCCAGTTCGGCGAGACGGACCGACGCCGCCTCGAAGCGATGTCAGATACGTTCGATAGGATCGCCGACGACCTGGTCGGCGATTTCTACGGTCACCTCCAGTCGAACGCCGAGGCCGTCGCGATACTCGACTCCTCGACGAAGTCCGTCGACGCGCTCAAGCGGAGTCAGGCCGAGTATCTCAGAGACCTCGGCCGAGGACAGTACGGAAAGGAATACTTCGACCGGCGAGCCCGTATCGGGAAGATACACGACATGCTCGACCTGGGCCCGAAGATCTATCTCGGAGCCTACGCGGTCTATTACGATGGGATCCTCGGTGCGGTCGCCGAGGACGTGAAGAGAGACCTGATACGAGAGGATGGTGACGGGAGTACCGGATCCGACACCGGGAGCGAGCAGGTCGACCGAGTGGCCGCCGAGGACGCTGTCGATACCGTCGTCGAGCGGTCACTGTCAGTTCTCAAACTGTTGCTCCTCGACCAGCAGGTGGCTATGGATACGTACATCCACTCGTACAGCCAACAGATCGAAGCGGAGCTCGACCGTCGCGAGGCGGTGTCCGAAGAGGTGGAAGGAGCGATCGACGAGTTGCGTCGGACGTCCGAAGACGTCGCCACCAGCTCCCAGGAGATCAACGGTATCGCCGAAGCACAGGCCGAGAGTATGCAGGAGGTCGCGAGCGAGGTAGCCAACCTGAGCGCGACCGTCGAAGAGATCGCTTCGACGACGGACCAGGTCCGGTCCACGAGTGTCAGAGCCGAACAGTTGGCCGAAGACGGACGGGAATCGGCGAATGAGGCCATCGAAGCGATGGAGACTGTCGACGACGCCGCCACGGACGTCGCAGCGGACGTCGAGCAGCTCCAGGACCGCGTCGAGGAGATCGACGAGGTCGTCGAGGTCATCCACGACATCGCCGAGCAGACGAATCTCCTGGCTCTCAACGCGTCCATCGAGGCAGCGCGGGCGGGGGAGGCTGGGGAAGGCTTCGGGGTCGTCGCGGACGAGATCAAGGGGCTCGCCCAGGAGTCACAGCAGCAGGCCGGTCGGATCGAGACGATGGTCCAGGGGATCCAGACGGACACCGAGGAGACGGTCGACAGCCTCAGAGAGACGAACGCCGCGATCGACCAGGGGATCGACCAGGTCGAGCAGGCGATGGACAATCTCGTCGATATCGTGGCGGCAGTGAAAGAGGCCGCCGACGGGATCGACGAGGTCGCGGAAGCGACCGACGACCAGGCAGCGACCACCGAAGAAGTCGCGAGCATGACCGACGAGGCCGTCGAGCAGGCACGGGAAGTCCGCGACGAGATCGAACAGGTCGCTGCCGCAAACGAGGAACAGACCGCCAGGGTCGACGAGATCAGTCAGTCGGTCCAGCGGCTCACGGAGGCCGACGGAGGTCTCGCGGAGGCGGACGGAGAGCTCACGGAGGTGGACGGGGGATAGATCACCCCGTGATACGCACCGCTGCTCGGTGGATTCCGAACGCACGCATCACAATCATGGACGAACCGACCGAACCGACCGAACCGACAGAACTCGATTCCGAGGGCAGTGCGACAGTACTGGTAGTCGACGACGAACCCCATCTCGTGGGGATGTACACGGCCATGTTAGAAGACGCCCACACGGTTCGAACCGCGACGAGGGGTGAGGCTGCACTCGAGAGGTTCACCGACGACGTCGACGTCGTGCTATTAGACCGGCGGATGCCGGGTCTGTCCGGAGAAGACCTCCTCGACGTCATCCGTTCGGAGGGGTACGAGTATCAGGTCGCGATGGTCACGTCCGTCGACCCCGACCTGGATATCGTGGAGTTGCCGTTCGACGCGTATATCGTCAAACCGATCCGCGGGCAAGACCTGCGCAACCTCGTCGAAAACCTGCTGTTGCGCTCGCGCTACAGCACCGGTATCCAGGAGCTGTTGCGCACCACGTCGAAGCTCGTCGCGCTGGAATCGCAGTTCGACGAGGACGAACTCGACGCCCACGACGAATACCGGCGGTTGCGTGAGCGCAAGGAGCGTCTCGAACGGCGGAACCACGAGCGCTACAGGGAGTTGGTGGAGAACCGTGACACCGAACTTGTGTTCCGGGACGTGCTGGGAAACACTCCAGAGCCACGAGACGAACGAACCCAGGAGTGACAGTCCAGTGAACGACAGGGACCGGACGAGTGTAGACGAACTCGCGGGGAACATCGTGACCCGGGATCAGCGACCACTCACTGTACTGTACGTCACGAACGAACAGGACGAGACGTACATCCCAGCCGTACTCGCGGAGGAACACGGTATGGACGTCCGGGTCGTCTCGACATCGAGCGCAGCCCTCACTCGCCTGCAGAACGAGCCCCAAGGGTTCGATTGCCTCGTCAGTGAGACAGCAGGGGGTGAACGGACCGAAGCGGAGTTCGGGGAGGTGCTGGACCAGTTCAGAGATCTCGCGGTCGTCGTATACGTGGGTTCGAACTGCGGTCCGGATCGGTTGGGAGAATACATCTGCATCGGAGCCGACGACGTAGTCCTCGAGACAGCCGACACGGACGACTCCACACTCCTGGCACACCGGATCGAACAGTCCGTCGATTTACACCGTGAACGGGCCAGAAATCGGCGGTTCCGGGCGACGCTCGACCAGATCGATCACGGCGTGCTTGTCGCCGGTCAGGACGGGCGTATCGAATACACCAATCCCGCGTTCGAAACACTGAGCGACGGCTGGACCGAACTCGAAGGCGACGGCGTAGGGGCCTTGCGGTCAGATATCCGGAACGGGAGCGTCTATCGGGAAATCCGGGAGGCCGTCACCACCGGCGGGTCCTGGCGCGGGACCGTCGCTGTGAACGGACAAGACGGTGAGACACACCAGGTCGAACTGAGGGTGTCACCACTCGGCGACGCCACCGGAGAGACCCAGTGGGTCGTCGTCGGCGGTGCTTCGCTCTCCGGGCCAGAGCACTGCGAGCACGAACGGGAATGCGAACGCGACCGCGAACACGAACTCGAGGCCGAACTGGCAGACGCCCGAACGAAATACCGGACGTTGATCGACGCCGCACCGGACGCTGTCCTCGTCGCCGACGCCGATACGGGCGACATCGTCGAAGCGAACGACGCTGCAACGGACTTGCTCGGTCGCCCACGACGGGAGATCCTCGGGATGCATCAGGCGGAACTCCACCCTCCAGAGAACCGGGACCAGTACCGTGACCTCTTCGAGCGACACCGGGAGGCCGGCGAAGCGATCTTCAGTTTCCTCGAGGAAGACGACCCGATCTACGTCGTCACGGCCGATGGCGACCGCGTGCCGGTCGAGATCAACGCCAAAGTGGTGGAGATAGACGGCAAGACGCTCGTTCACGGACATTTCAGAGACATATCGGAACGACGTGACCGTGAACGGAAGTTACAGGCGATCCTGAACGGGATGCCCGCCACCGCCATCGTGGTCAACGAGGCGGGCGAATTCGAGGACATCCTCACCGGGCGTGACGACGTCTTCGTCGACGCACCCGACACCCTTCGTGGGATGGACGTTCACGGGACACTTCCTCCCGAAACGACCGACAGTGTCCTCGAAACGATCAGCGAGACGCTCGCGACGGGGAAACCACAGCAACTGGAATACCAGCTCACGGTCGACGACGACACGCGGTGGTTCGAGGTCCGGACGGCTCCGTTACGATCGGGAGCGTACGAATGTGACTGTGTGGTGGTTCTCGCCAGTGACGTCACCGACCGAAAACGACGAGAGCGAGACCTTCGAAGTTACAAGGAAGCCGTCGAGCAGGCCGGTCACGTCGTCATGATCACGGACACTGACGGCCGGATCGAGTACGTCAATCCCGCCTTCGAAGCGGTGACCGGATACCCCGAGTCGGAGGTCCTCGGGGAGCGACCGGCCATCCTCAAATCGGGCGAGCACGAGGAGGACTTCTATCGAACCCTGTGGGAGACGATCCGTTCCGGAGATATCTGGCAGGGAGAGCTCACCAACCAGCGGAAAGACGGTGAACGATACCACATCGAACAGACCATCGCCCCGATCACCAACGAAGAGGACGAGATCGAGCGATACGTCGCCGTCAATACCGACATCACGGACCGAAAACAGCACGAACGCCAGCTCGAACAGGAACGCGACCGCCTCGAGGAGTTCGCCAGAACGGTCGCACACGACCTCCGGAATCCGCTCACGATCGCGTTCGGCCACGTCGAGCTCGCCCAGGGACACCAGCCCGACGAGAGCGTCGCGGACGCGCTCGAGACGGCGATGACCGCGCTGGAACGGATGGAAACGGTGATCGACGAGGTGTTGACACTCTCGGAACAGGGGGAGACGATCCGGGACCCGGAGCCGGTCGGACTCACGGAGGTCGTGACCGCGGCGTGGGACCACGTCGGAACGTCGGGCGCCACGCTCTCGGTCGACGACGACCTGTGCGACAGGACCGTTCTCGCGGACAGGTCACGCTTTCGCAACCTCCTGGAGAATCTCTTCCGGAATGCGGTCGATCACGGCGGACCCGACGTGTCGGTCAGCGTCGGGCCGCTCACGGAAGCGGCGGGCTTCTTCGTCGAGGACGACGGTCCGGGGCTCCCACCAGCCGATTACAACAGAGTCTTCGAGAGCGGGTTCACCACGAGCGACGGGGGCACGGGATTCGGCCTGGCGATCGTCAGACAGATCGCAGAGGCCCACGGGTGGACGGTCACCGCCGCGGACGCGACGGCCGAATCGGGAGGCGCTCGATTCGAGATTGTCACCTCGGCACCGACACCGAACGAAGCGGAGTAGTGACCCGTCTGTGTGAGGGGACAACTCTCGTCGACTGTCCCGTGTCCGTCGGCGTAAGGCCGGTCAGTTCACCCGGATACGGTCACGGTCTCGACACGGGAGACCGGCCGCCAACGTATTGAAGAAGCGGTCCTTACCGACTTCCGATGGACCACGACCATCGTCCAGCCGTCCTCGTCGTCACACTCGTGGTCCTCGCGGGATGTGGCGCCGCTCCGTTCGGTGGTGGGTCGGTTCCAACGCCAGAGGAGACGCTGACGCCGGTGCCCGTCTCGCCCACGACGGACCAGCCACGGACGAGTATCCCGACTGACCGGCCGCCCGGCGTTTCCGCGGACGGATACGTGGACGGGGCGCAACTCTCGAGCGCCCACGAAGCGGCCATCGAGAACCGGTCGTACACCTGGGTGCTAACCTACGACGTCACGGGGCCCACGGAGTCCGAGATCGTGTTCGACCAGGGGTTCCGCCGGCGCGCGCTCGTCGACGGCGACCGGTTTCTCGTCACGCAGTCCGAGTACGGCGAACCGGTCAACCAGTCGCTGTTCGTCGACGGCCCCCGGGGGTACCTGCGCCTCGCCGACGGCGACCAGACGCGCTTCGAGACGGTCCGCGACCCCGGGCCGGGTGGCGAATACGCGGTCGGCAGCCAGCTCGTCCGGCGGTTCCTCTCGGGGATGCATCCGAACGTGACGCGCGTCCAGCGGGACGGACGGACCTACTACCGGCTCCACGCCGGGACCGGGCTACCGATGGCGCTCGAACGTCCGGGGACCGGGATACGGGACTACCGCGTGACCGCCTACGTCACGCCGGAGGGGTTCGTCCGGTCGGTTGGGGTCAGCTACGAACGGACCTGGGACAGCGGCATCGAACGCATCTCCATCCGGTTCGACTACTCGGCGCTCGGGTCCACGACTGTCGAGACGCCCGCGTGGATCGACGAGATCTCGTTCGAGACGCCCACGCCAGCACCGACTCCCGAGACGCCGACACCGACACCCACGCCAACGCCACCGCCGGTATCGGTGACGACCGTCGAACCGCCCTCCACGACCGGGACCGCCGTAAACGGGACGACAGCGACCGAAACCGCGTCATCGACCGCTGTCTCGGCTCCGACCGCCACGGGCGAGCCGGACTGAACCGATACCGACTCGCTACTCGTCCAGCCAGCTCGGGTTCGGGCGCGGCGGGCTGAAGATGTCGATTGCGTACATCGTCTCCTCGTCGAGGTTCAGGGCAGCGTGGGGCTCCTCGCTCTCCAGGAAGTACGACTCGCCGGCCTGGATATCGACTTCCTCGTCGTCCTCCAGCAGGAACGTCTGGGTGCCCTCGTAGACGAACCCCAGCTGTTCGTGATGGTGGTCGTGCATCGGCACCTCGCCGCCGGGTTCCATCCGCAGGTGCTGGATACTCATGCGCTCGCCGATGGCCAGTTGTGTCAGGAAGACGCCCTCCGAGACCTCGACCGTCTCGCGTTCGTCGGGTACCACGTGCTCCATGCGTGGCGAGACGGACGAAACCCGGAAAACGGTTCCCCCGACGCGCCGTCGCCCCAACACTATTGCCAGTGTTGCCCGAACGGCGTGCATGATTCGTTTCGAAGAGCACCTCCAGACGCTCGAACACAGCCTCACGGATACCGGCGCGGACGGCGCGGTCCTCGCAACCGGCCCGAACGCCTACTACCTCACGGGGTTCGCCGGCGAGCGCGACAGACACCTGCTCGGACTGGTGACCCCGGAGGGAGACCGGACGTTCGTCTCCGGCGAGGCCTACGCCGGCCAGGTCCGGGACGGGATCGAGGTCGACGACGCGACAGCCCGGTCTGTCCCCGACAACACCGCAACCTCGGTCGTAGACGGCCTCGTCGAGGTGCTGCCCGACCCCGGCGGAACCTACTTCGTCGACGACCGGATGCGGACCGAGGAGTCACAGCGGCTCCGGACGAGGATTCCGGACGCATCGTTCGACCTGCTGAGCGACCTCGTGGCGCCGATGCGAGCGCGGAAAGACGCCCCGGAGATCGACCGGCTCCGCGAGGCAGCGCGACAGACAGATGCAGTCTCCGTCGCGGTCCGGGAACTCGGGGCCGACGCCGTCGGGATGACCGAACGGGAGGTGGCCGTCGAGATACGGACCCGTCTGGCCGAGCGCGGGGCCGTCGGCGAGGCGTTCCCGGCCGTCGTCGCCGCGGGCCCGAACGGGGCTCGTCCCACGGAGTACCGGCACGGCGACAGGGAAATCGCGCCGGGAGAGCCGGTCGTCCTCGACTTCGGCGGGTTCTTCGACCACTACGCGAGCGACCAGACCCGGACGGTCGTCTTCGACGGCGACCCGCCCGCGGGGTTCGTCGAGGCCCACGAAATCGTCAGCGAGGCGCTGGCGGCCGGCGTCTCCGCTGCCGAGCCCGGAGTGACGGGCGGCGACGTGGACGCCGCGGCGCGGGAGGTGGTCGAGGCGGCGGGGTACGGCGACCAGTTCACGACCGGGACGGGCCACGGCGTCGGACTCCGGGGTCACGAACCGCCGTCGATCAGCCCCGGGTCGACGGACCAGCTCGAACCCGGCGTCGTCTTCAGCGTCGAACCGGGCATCTACGTCGAGGGCGAGTGGGGCGTGCGCCTGGAGACGGTCGTCGCGCTCACCGAGGACGGGCCCGAACAGCTCAACCAGTCGCCCGATACCTGGCGGCCGCTCTGAGACCTACCCGACGTACGTCTTCACGTGGTCACGCAACGTACGTCCTCACGTGGTCACGCGACGTACTTCCTCGCGTCGTCGAGGTGGTCGGCGAGCGTCCCCAGGAAGCGGGCAGCGTCGGCGCCGTCGACGACCCGGTGGTCGAAACTCAGGTCCAGCGTCAACCGCTGTCGATGGGCGACGTCGTCGCCGTCCGGGACGACCGTCTCGGTGATGCGACCGACGCCCAGGATCGCCACCTCCGGCGGGTTGATCACGGGCGTGAACGAGTCGACGCCGAGCGGGCCGAGGTTCGAGACGGTGAACGTCCCGCCGCGGAACGTGCTCATCGAGTACTCGCCCGCTCGAACGCGCTCGGTGAGGCGCTGTCGGTCCCGCGCGACCGCTGCCAGGGATTTCGACCCGATATCCGCGACGACTGGCGTCACGAGTCCCGCCTCGATGTCGACGGCGACGCCGACGTTGTGTTCCTCGTAGACGTAGTGGGTCTCGTCCTCGAAGGTGGCGTTGAACGCCGGGTGGGCGGCGAGCGTCTCCGAGAGCGCACAGAGCAACACGTCCATCACCGACGGGTCGACCGGCGTCTTCGCGGACTCCGCGGACTCCTCTGGCTCGTCGTCGCCCGCTTCCGCGGCGCCGGCGGTATCGGGAGTATCGACGGGGTCGGCGGCTTCGGCGGCGGCCAGCAGTGCCGTGGCGTCGACGTCGCGACTGACCGTCACGTGGACGGCCTCCCGATAACTCTCCTGGAGTCGGCGGGCGATCGTCTTGCGCATCGGACTCAGCGACCGCTCTTCGCGCACGGTCCGGTCCGCGGGCCCATCGACAGGTGTATCGGCGTCGTTCATTCCTCTTCCATCCATGCGAGGGTGTCCCCGCGTTCGAACTCGTCGTCTTCCCCGCGGACCACCTCGACGAGCGTGCCGTCGACCGGGGCGAGTACGTCGACGCTGACCTTCTCGATCTGTACCTCACACAGGCTCTGTGACGCCTCGACAGTCGCCCCCTCGCGGACGAACCAGTTGACGACGACGCCCTCGTCGCTGTCTGCGTCGTCGGGCCACTCGGCGAGGGTCACCGCGACGCGGTCGTCGTCCCCGCTCATTGGGTGCGCTCGACCGCGGCCTCGATGTCGTCGACGTCCGGGACGACCTCGTTCTCCAGCGGGCGTGAGTACGGGATCGGCACGTCGGGGACCGCGACCCGTTCGACGGAATCGAGCGCGCCGAGTGCTTCGTCGGCGACGCTGGCGACGACCTCCCCCGTGACGCCGAAGGAGCGGTAGTCCTCGTCGACGACCACGAGGTTGCCCGTCTTCTCGACGGACTCGACGATGGTGTCGGTGTCCAGCGGGACGAGCGACCGCAGGTCCACCACCTCCGCACTCACGCCGCCGTCGGCGAGGTTCTCGGCGGCTTCGAGCGCCCGATGGACGTGCAACCCGAGCGTGACGACCGTCACGTCGTCGCCCTCGCGTTTTACGTCGGCACTGCCGAACGGAATCGTGTAGTCAGTCTCGGGGACGGGCGTCTTCGGTCCGTCCGGGGCGGGCAGCCAGCCGATCCCCATCAGGCGCTTGTGGAACATGTAGACGACGGGGTCGTCGTCGCGGATGGCGTTGTGCATCAGCCCCTTGGCCTCGTAGGCCGTCGAGGGGACGACCACTTTCATGCCGGGCACGTGCGCGAAGGTCCCGTAGAGCGTCTGGGAGTGCTGGGCGGCGTCGTTGTAGGTGCCACCGACCGCCGCGGTCAGGACCATCGGCACCGAGACGTTGCCGCCGCTCATGTAGGTGTTCTTGGCGAGCTGGTTGTAGATCTGGTCCATCGCGACGCCGAAGAAGTCGACGAACATCAGCTCCGCGATGGGGCGCATCCCCAGCTGTGCGGCCCCGACCGCGGCGCCGATGTAGGCCGTCTCGCTGATGGGCACGTCCATGACGCGGTCGTAGCCGAACTCCTCGCGGAGCCCCTCCGTCGAGTCGAAGATCCCGCCGTAGTCGGCGACGTCCTCGCCCATGTAGAACACCTCGTCGTCGTCTCGCATCTCGGTCGCGATCGCCTCGACCATCGCCCGGCTCATCGTCAGTTCGCGCTCGACCCGCTGGGTCTGCTGGGACATCAGTCGTCACCTCCCGCGAGGTCGAACGTCGGTTCGCTGTCTGTCACACCGCTGCCCGGATTGACGAACACGTCCTCGTAGGCGGCTTCGGGGTCGGGTTCGGGCTGGTCTTTGGCCCACTCGATGGCCTCCTCGACGCGCTCGTGGGCGTCCGCGCGGAGGTCGTCGAGTTCGTCGCCGTCGACGCCGTGGGCGCGCAGGTCGGCCGCCAGTCGCTCGATCGAGTCGCGTGCCTGGGCGGCGTCCTGGTCGCGCTCGGGGCGGTAAGTCTCGGGGTCACCCATGAAGTGACCCATCCGGCGGTGGACCTGTACTTCCAGGAGCGTCGGGCCGTTCCGGTCGCGAGCGCGGCCGATGGCCTCCCCGGCAGCCTCGTAGATGGCCACGGCGTCGTCGTGGTCGACGCGGACGCCGGGCATGTCGAACCCTCCCGCCCGCTGGGAGCCGTTCTCGATGTCGGTCACCCGGTCTTTGGGCATGCTGATCGCCCAGTCGTTGTCCTCGATCACGAACACCACCGGGATGTCCTGCACCGCGGCGAAGTTCAGCGATTCGAGGAACCCGCCCTGGTCGATCGCGCCCTCGCCGAGGAAGGCGACGGCCACGCTGTCGGTGTTGCGTTTCTTCGCGGCCAGGCCCGCGCCCGCGGCCGGCGGACAGCCCTGTGCGATGATGCCGCTACACGCGAAGTTCACGTCGGGGTCGAACAGGTGCATGTGCCCGCCTTTCCCCTTCCCGAGGCCGGTCTCGCGACCGAAGATCTCGGCGGTCATCCGCTTCAGGTCGACGCCTTTCGCGATGGCGACGTGGTGTGGTCGATGCGGGGCGGTCACCGCGTCGTCGTCCCGGAGGTGCTGACAGACGCCCGCACCCGAGGCCTCGTGTCCGGCCGCGAGGTGCAACTCGCCGGGGATCGGTCCCGCCGAGATGTCGAACGCCGGCTGTTTCCCCTCCAGATACTCCTCTTGCAACCGCTCCTCGTAGTGACGCGCCGTCACCATGTCGACGTACATCTCTCGTAGTGTGTTAACTGATACCATACTGTGCGGAGTGCCGGTTCGGGTCGATCATATTTAGTCATGAGGAATGTCCCGGGCCGGGGGTCGTCTCTAGGCGGCCATTACCGACCGGCCGGCGACAGGTGCGGGTGGAACTCCGGCTGGTCCTATTCGTCGCCGGAACCGACAGACAGATATTCGAAACCATATCTATCAGTATATAATATTAGTAAGAAAATTGTCTGTTCCTGTCGGAGACGACCACACATCGAGCCCGGTCGGCGAAGAGCACTGGCCGACCGTCGGAGTGTCGTATCGGCTCGCAGTACACCGATTTTCCGTCGGTTCCGGTCCAGGAGTGGACGGAAACCGATAGCGAGACCGATTCGGGTACTGACCGGGCACTGACCGGGCACTGACCGGGCACTGACCCGCCCGCCACGAGGTCGTAGACCACGATACAGCAGACGATCGAGGTCCCCTGTGGACTGTTGTTCCGGTGCTTCAGGAGTGAACTGCCTGGGAATCCGGCGCCGAACGGACGGTCTCGGTGGCGAGACACCGAAAAAATATATAATTACTGGTGAAATTTAACAATTAACATTATCGAGGTAGTTCGGACGGGCGACTCGCCCCCGTCGGCAGTGTGGTTCCGCCGACGAAATGTAACTGAGAACAGAACAAACGTAATGTAGGAGGCTCTGTGAGAGTGAGGAAAGCATGAGCGACCGGATCGAGAACGTGGTCGTCGTCGGCGGGGGCGATTCGGGGTTACTGGCAGCGATCGCGCTGAACAGGGCGAACCCCGGACTCGACGTCTCGGTGGTCGACGACTTCGAGGAGGACGTCCCGCAGGTCGGCAAGAGTACGTTCCTCGCCATCCAGCCCATCCTCCACGAGACGCTGGGGATCGACGAACAGCGGTTCGTCTCGGAGGTAAAGCCCGTCTGGAAGGCGTCGGTGTACTTCCGGGACTGGTGTGGCTGCGAGCCGTTCCACTACCCGTTCGATATGAACGCGAACCTCCCGAACCCGGAGGAGGGGAACGCCTACGAGGGGTACTACCTCTTCTACGACCGCCTGCACAACAGCCCCGACCACCGGACCAGGTGCGAGGAACTGGTCGCCCAGGGGAAGTCGCCGTGGTACTTCGCGCCGAGCGAGGGTGGCGTCCAGAAGTACGACAAGGTGGCCTACCACCTCAACACGGAGCGATTCAACGGCTTCCTGCGGGATATCTGCCGGGAACGGGGTATCTCGCTGGTCGACGACGAGGTCGTCACCGTCGAGACGGACGGCGACCGTATCGAGCGGCTCCGGAGCGAGCGCGGGGCCTACGAGGCGGACCTGTACGTCGACGCGTCGGGCTTCTCGCGCGTGCTCAGAGGCGAGCAAGACGGCACGTTCCAGGAGTTCGACCTGCCGCTGGACGCGGCGCTGAACGCGCGCTCGGACCTCGACCTCGACGAAGTCGTCCCGGCGACGGTCGTCGACACGGGCGACCACGGCTGGTTCTGGCAGATCGACACCTACGACAACCGCGACCGGGGGTACGTCTACGCCTCCGACTACGTCTCCGAGGCCGAGGCTCGCGCGGAGTTTGTCGACCACTGCGAGGGGATCGACGCCGACGACGTCGTCAGATACGAGTTCTCGTCAGGATACTTCGAGCGCGCGTGGATAGAGAACTGCGTCGCGGTCGGCAACGCCGAGGGGTTCGTCGAACCGTTGCAGTCGACCGGGTTGACCGCCAACGCGAAGTCGTCGGTGACGCTGGCGACGCTGCTCTCGGGCCACGGGCAGATCGCCGACGACGCGGTCCGCGAGACGTACAACGACTGGGTGAGGCGGACCTGGGACTCCATCTACGACTTCATCAGCGTCCACTACGCCTACGCCGACGGGGAGACCGAGTTCTGGGAGGACGCCCGGTCGATCGAGTTGAGTCCGCGCACCGAGATGCTCCTCGACGAGTTCGACCGGATCGGTTTCGACACGCACGTCGACCCGGGCTGGACCCACGAGTTCGACGACCTGCTGTTTTTCCTCCCGCGGGACTTCTTCGCGCTGATCCGTGACATGGGCGCGACCTCCGAGTTCTACGAGACGAACGACTTCCCGGTCAGCGAGGCGGCCGAACGCAGCGTCGAGAACTACTACGGGACGATCCGCGACGAGGTCGACGACCACTACGACCACCGCGAGTTCTACCGCGGCGTCCTCGAACAGTACTGAGTTGTCGTGGGGTCCGTCGTGGGAGACCGAGTTCGCTCAGGACAGGACCGAAATATCGGTTCAGTGCGTTTAGCAATTCGAGTCGGTACAGCTTCCGCAACCGTAGTCATCGCATGAGATGGAAGCCCTCGACGCGCTCGCGGTCGCTGAGCGACATATTCGCGCTCTCAGCACCGCCCGCTTACGGCTGCGCCGTGCGCTTTCGAGGCCCGGAGCGCCTCGCACCGCGCGAATAGCGGTCGCTCAGGCGACTAAAGTGGACGCGAGCCCGCCTCACGGGTCGTTCCTCCCCGTTCGACAAGTGGCGCGTCGCGCCACGCACGCCTCGCCCTTCCAGTCCGCCAGGGAGTTTTTCTGCGGCAACGGCTACCGAACAGTCCACGTCGAGACGGCCTGTGCAACGAGATCATTCCTGGCGGACTGAAAGGGCGAGGGGCGCTGGCGGCGAGCGTAGCGAGCGGAGTCGCCTGAGCGGGCCCTATTCTCGCGAGTGCGGTGCTGTGCGGTTGTTCGGGCGAGAATATCCCGCTCAGCGACCGCCAGCTGCGAGGCGCCACGCGCCTCGAATGAGAGCGGGGAGGCACGACCCGCGAGCGGCCCGAGGGCTTTCAACGCTCACGAACGAGTGCGGTGCTGTCGAAAAGACGACTTTCTCCCAGGGATCAACGACACGAAACCAGCGTTACATCCACATCCAATACATATCGTCCACGGACGACAGCCCCACGTGACTGGATCACATCGCAACCTAATTAACAGATCCGGGGCACGAACCGGTATGCGACCCGACCCGAGTCACGCAGTGGAGTACCGCCGGGTGCGACGGCTGGAGACGGGGTGGCGGTTCCACCGCGGCGACGTGGACGGGGGCGAGGACCCCGAACTGGCCGACGAGGACTGGGAGTCCGTCGAGGTGCCACACGACTGGAGCATCGAGGGACCGTTCGACCCCGACAACCCCAGCGAGGCGGCAGGGGGGTATGCCCCCGAGGGCGTGGGCTGGTACCGGCGCGAGTTGCCCGAGGATGTCGACGGTGAACCGACCGTCCGCTTCGACGGCGTCTACCGCAACTTCGACGTCTACGTCGACGGCGAGCACGTCGGTCACCGCCCGTACGGCTACTCGACGGTCACCTACGATCTCGCGGAGTTCGACGTCGAGGGTGGCGAGACACTCGCGGTCCGCGTGGCCAACGACGAACACCCACACAGTCGCTGGTACACCGGGTCGGGCATCTACCGGGACGTCTACCTCACCGAGACCGACCCCGTCTCCGTGGTGCCGTTCGGCACCGACGTCCGGACGAACGCCGTCAACAGACAGCGCGCCGAAGTGCAGGTACTGACCGAAGTCGCGAACGACGAGCGCGAGGCGGCGGGGGTGCGAGCGGAACCGGACCCCGTCGAGTGCGCCATAGAGACGGACATCCTCGACGCCGACGGCGAGGTCGTCGCGACCGCCGGGGAGAAATCGATCGTCGACCCCGGCGAACACCACGAGTTCGAACAGCGGCTCTCGGTCGCCGACCCCGACCGCTGGACGCTGGACGACCCGACGCGCTATTTCGCCCGCAGCGTCGTCTACCGCGACGGCAAGCCGGTCGACGACTACGTGACGCCGTTCGGGATCCGCACCTTCGAGTGGACCGCCGACGCGGGTTTTTTCCTCAACGGCGAACCGGTCGACCTGAAAGGCGTCAATATCCACCACGACGCGGGGTGTCTCGGGGCGGCGGTCACCGAACGCGCGCTCGAACGCCGACTCGAAACCCTGCAGGAACTGGGCTGTAACGCCATCCGGACGGCCCACAACCCGCCTCGGCCCGAACTGCTCGACCTCTGTGACCAGCTGGGCTTTCTCGTCGTCGACGAGGTGTACGACAAGTGGCGCCACGTGGGCGCCGACGACTTCTTCGACGAGTGGTGGCGCGAGGACCTGGCGGCGATGGTCGACCGCGACCGCAACCACCCCTCGATCGTGCTCTGGAGCGTCGGCAACGAGAACTTCGACCAGGGCTCCGACGAGATGATCGACGACCTCGCGATGCTCACGGAGGCGACCAGCGAGATGGACCCCACCCGGCCGGTCACCTACGGCAACCCGCCGTGGGGCGAGGGCACCGAGGGCGTCGTCGAGAACATCGAGCGCGTGGCCGAACACGTCGACGTCCTCGTCGGCAACTACCAGGAACACTGGTACGACGACTACCGCGAGGCGGGCATCGACCTGCCCATCCTCGGGTCGGAGAACCGCCGTTTCTTCCGGGGTTCGGGCGACGACCCGCTCGCGTTCGTCCCGCGGAACCCCTGGTACGACGTGGCCGAGCGCGAGGACGTCTGTGGCCAGTTCATCTGGCCGGGCGTCGACTACCTCGGCGAGGCCCGGGAGTGGCCCAGCAAGGGGTGGCCGACCGGCCTCATCGACACCACGGGGGCGATCAAACCCTCGGGACGCTTCCACCAGGCCGCGTGGTCCGGGGAACCGACGGTCTTCGCCGCGGCGGTCGACCACGACCGCGAACGACCGGCCTGTCGCCCGGCCTGGAGCGGCCCACCGCTGTCGGCCCACTGGAACTTCCCCGACCGAGCGGACTCCCAGGGGTTCGTCAACGTCTACACGTTCACCAGCGCCGAGACCGTCGAACTCTACCAGAACGGCGAACTGCTGGGCACGCAGCACGCCGAGGACTACGGCCCGCGCCCGGTCGAGTGGTACGTCCCCTACGAGGCAGGGACGCTCCGGGCAGTGGCGAAAGAAGACGGCGAGGTCGTCGACGACCACGAACTGGAGACGGCGGGCGACCCGGCGGGGATCGAACTCGACGCGGACCGCGAGGTCATCGCTGCGGACGGCCGCGACCTGGTCTACGTCGAGGCCACCGTCGTCGACGACGAGGGGGTACGCGTCCCCCGGGCGACCCACGAGGTCCAGTTCGCAGTCTCCGGGCCGGGCGAGATCGCGGGCGTCGACAACGGGAACCTCGACAGCGACGAACCGTGGGTCGGCGACACCCGCTCGGCCTATCACGGCACCTGCATCGCCGTCGTCCGGGCCGACCGTGAGGGCGGAACCGTCGAAATCGAAGCCGAAACCGAGGTCGACGACCGCGGAGCCGATAGCGTGACGGTCACCGTCAAGGACGGCGCGTAGTCGACCCGTCGAGTGCGGACCCCTGCTCGATGGCCGGGTCCGGGTCGCGAGACCGGTGTCGTTTCTGGCACCACAACGTTCAAATATCCGGGATTCGACTCCCGAGTACAGACGGATAATCGCCAGTGCGCCCGGAACTGTCCCGGCCCGGATACCACCGGCAGTCGTGGACCCGGCCAGACTCCCACATCCCACCGATACCCGGTCACCGGAACGGTACCTGCCGTCCGTTCCCCGACCGGAACTTGTCTCGAAGCGTCTGTCGGTTATTCGTCTGTCCGTTTTCGAGCGCCAGTCGGTCGGTCCTCTCCCGGAACCGTCCATCGTCTCCTCGGCGGTGAGTACCGACCACGCCGTCGACCCCGCCTCGACGCTCCGTTCGATCTCGACTCACACACAATCCACCATTAGTGGAATCCCGTCTCGTACAATCATTCGTTATGGATCGGTTGTAGGGGTAGTATTCGGGGTTCGATACCGGAGCGAACCGACACGCTACGGAGAGGTAGTGCTAACAGAAATATCACTGTAATTCACACCGTAATTTCCACTAATATTGGATCCGTTTGCCCCGTCACTCGACCCGGCGACGGGTGGTGTCCGAGTGTAGGGCAACAAAATATTTATATACCTTTGAGAAGACCTACGTGGTATGCGGGACTCAGATAGCGACCGTGACAGACGGATATCGCGTCGTGTATACGCGCAACTACTGGCCGGCGTCGGCGTCACCGGACTCGCCGGGTGTGGCGGCGGTGACGGGACTGCCACTCCCGGCGACGGCGGGGACGGTTCCGACGGCGACGGCGGGGACACCCCGACCGATACCCCTGGTGATGGAACCGCGACTCCGGGCGACGAAACCGAGACCCCCGGAGACGGGACCGAGACTGCCACGGAGAGCGGCGGTGAACCCGTGACCGAGCGGATCCGGGTGGGTGTCAACAACACGCCGTCCGAGTACGACAGCAACCCCTGGACGGCGCAGGACAACACGACAGGCGACAGGTTCCTGACCGAGCTCAACGGGCTGAACGTCGTCGACGAGATCGGCGTCTCTCTGAGTGGGACGACGGTGTCGACACCCCACAAACCCGGCCACGAGGAGGTAGAGATCATGACCTGGATCGAGGACACCTCCGTGGAGACGCCGTTCGACTGGTGGCAGTCCTACGACGACCGGGCGACGTTCTGGAACGGTGACCCCTACGACGCGGAGGCCCTCGTGACCCACAACCACGTCGCGTGGTTCCGCAACGGCAACAAGTTCACCGAGGGGGCGACGTTCAACGAGGAAGCCGAGAGCCAGTGGCGGCGCCACGGCTGGAACAACAAGGGCAACGCCCCCGGACAGGAGGCCAACCCGGTTTCGAAGCCCGTCCTGGAGGCCACGGTGGGCAACCGGATCGCGCTGCTGTTCAACCCGCCGTTGCACCCCGACTTCACCGAGCCGTACCTCGAGCAGTACCGGAACGCGAGTTCCACCGACGCGATCAGCTCGATAAACGACGAGCTCACCAGCGACCGGGTCTCGCTCGCCCGACTCGCCGAGAACGGCTGGGGGTCGGGCATGTACGAGATCCGGTCCCCCGACGACATCGGCTCCCAGAGTGCCACCCTCTATCTCCGGGACCAGGAGGCCGACGCCCCCCACCCCAACGCCGAGCACACGAACATCGAGCGCATGGAGATCATGTGGGCCGGTGAGGACCGGCGACAGGTGCTCCAGACCAACGGGGAACTCGACGTCGACAGCGGTATCATCTCGCCCCAGTCGACGCCGACCCGCGAGGCCCTGCCGAGTCACATGCAGGAACTGACCAGGTGGTTCAACCCGACCACCGGGAACCAGTGGCTGATGAACTGGCACAACCCACACCTCCAGCGGCTGTGGGTGCGCCGCGCGCTGGTCGAGGCCATCGACTGGAACACCGTCAGCGCCAACGGCTGGGGCCAGCAGGGCGCCGCGCCCGTGAGCCAGGACACCTACCTCCTCGATACGGAGGCCGAGGCCACCTTCTCCTCGGACTTTCTCGACCAGTTGCACACCTACTCGCGGCCGCAGAACCTCGAGAACGCCAACGAGTACATGCAGCGGGCCGGCTACAGCCGCGAGGGCGGCGAGTGGGTCAGCCCCGAGGGCAACGCCGCCCAGATCGAGGTCATGGCCCAGGGAACCAGCAACAGCATGAGTTCGGCCGCCCAGTCGATCCAGTCCACTCTGAACAACTGGGGGTTCAACGCGAACCTCTCGACCCCCGGCTTCTCGACGTGGTCGAACAACCTCAGCCCGGAGGGCGACGGCCTCAACTACGACACGAGCATCTTCTGGTCGGACACGCCGACGGTCTTCGGCAAGTACAACGACCGCGGCGCGTGGTGGGGCGAGGCCCTGCTGGGGGGCAGTCCCACCGCCGGCAGCGTCGCCGAACTCACCGCCGACGACGAGCGCGACACCCAGAACAAGCCCGTCCACGTCCAGCTCCCCGAGGAGGTCGGCTCCATCGAGGCGCCCGACCGGGCCGGCATCAACCCCGACCTGGAGAACGGCCGCGAGGTCGACATGTTCGAGGTCGTCCAGCGGATCCGGTCGGCAGAAGCCAGCGAGGAGGAGATCCAGCAGCTCTACCGGACCTGCGCGCAGTACTACAACTTCTACGTCCCGGACTTCCTGTTCAACCAGACGGTGTCGGGTGCGTGGGGCAACGTCCGCGACTTCGACTGGCCCGAACCCGACGCACAGCCGCTCGACATCGGGCGCAATCTCAGCGTCGCCGACGCCAGCGTCATGACCGGACTCGTCCAGGCCAGCACCGACACCGACTTCGAGCCGCCAGGGTGACCTGTCCCTGGTCGAACCGCCCGAGTGACCTGCTCCCGGTCGAGTCGCCCGGGTGACCCGACCTCGGACGGTTCGACCCCGACCGTACGGGTGTCCTGACGCGGCCGGTCTCGCTGTTCTCGTCGTCGCACCGTCGATCATACTGCTCGTCGACCGACGGAATCGGGAGAGTGTCTCCCGACCATCGGCGTGGATCTGTGGCCCGCCGACCAGGACGAGAACCGTCTCTGTTCGTCATCTTCGAACGGAGTACGGCCCGCCACAGTCCGTGGTCCCGGCCACGGTATACACTGCCTACTGGGACGGACCCGCGCCGCACACACCGCGATTCCAGTGCGAGCGCGCCGAACCGTCGCTACCCGACTACCCCACCGGCGTTCGAATATCTCGAACGACCTCTGCCACAGACCCGACTGGAGTCACCTCGAACCAGCGAGACGCCCTGTCCGGTGATCGACCGGGGAGCAGTCACGTTCGGTCGGCGGTCAAAATTACGCCCATAATACTGTAATTCAAAGTCGGCCGGGACACACACTCGGCACCACCGACGCCGGGCACACGTCGCCCAGGTAATGTTCGTACATTTCGAACGCGTGCGGTGTACCCGGTCACGACAGGTCCCGCGAGATCGATAGTTCGAGTTCGTACTCGTCGACGACCTCGCGGAGCGCCCGCACGTGTTCGTCCTCCCGGCCGTCTCCGACCACAGTGTGCCGGGGGCCGGTGACGCTGAACGCGCCGATCACGCGCTCGGCGGAGTCTGTCGCGGCCGCGCCGATCGCGTAGAGCCCCTCCATGTTCTCCTCCCGGTTGACGGCGTACCCGCGGTCGCGTATCTCGTCGAGTTCCGAGAACAGGCTCTCCCGGTCGGTGATGGTCGTCTCGGTTTCCCTGGGGAGTCCCCACCGCTCGAGGACCGTTTCGACTCTCTCGCGGGGGAACTCGGCGAGGATCGCCTTCCCGAACGCGGTGTTGTGGAGGTACCGGCGGTCCCCGACGCGCTCGTGGTCGAAGCCGACGTTGTTGTCGGTGGTCGTGTGAATGAACACTGCGCGTCCGCGCATCTCGACCACGAACGTCGCGTCCAGACCGGTCTCGTGGAACAGTCGCTCGGTGAACCGCGACGCGACGTCGTACTCCGCTCTGCGCGTCCGCACCTGGTTCCCGAGGTGGAGCAGTTCCGGCCCGAGAGAGTAGACGTCTCCCCGCTTTTCGAGGAACGCCTCGGACCTGAGCGTCGCCAGGTGTCCGTGGACCGTGCTCTTCGGAGCGTCCAGTCGGCTGGCGAGCTCGCTGACTCTCGCCCCGTTCATCTCCTCGACGAGGTGGAGGATCTCGATCGACGTGCGGGTCGTCTTCAGCGTCTTCGAGTCGTCCCCGTCGGTCATATCCCCGCTCCGGAGCCCGAGATAATCAAGTTCACGATACTCGAACGCCGGAGTGTCGGTCCCGACCAGGAGAGACGGTACCCCGTCGGCCCCGGCCGGAAGAGACGTGGGCCTATTGAAGCGCGTCGCGGAGTCGGTTCGCCTCGTCCGCTCCGAGTGCGCGATTGTAGAGCGCTGCTCCATCGATGCTCCCGACGATACCCGGCCCGTCGAGGTGACGCGGTTTCCCGAGCGTCCACCCCTCCGGGTCGCCGCCGAACGCGACCGGGCCGTCGACTGCGCTGCTCGCGTCGTCGCCGTCCGGGCTGGTCGATCCAGTCGCGTCCTCCAGCGTGAGCGACGCAGTGTCCCCGTCCCACGACGCGACGGCGACCTGGGTCGCGTCCGCGGTCACGCCGTCACAGACCAGTTCGACGGCCGCCTCGCCCTCCAGCGAAAGCGTGACCGTCCCCGGTTCCCCGTCGGCGAGCCACAGTTCGACTGCGCCGCCGAAGTCGAGGAGACACTGCCGCGTGCCGGGGTCGTCGGTCCCGAACGCCGCGGCGACCGTGAGGCCCCGACCGAACACCGCGGGGTCGTAGCAGTCGACGCCGAGGCTCACGCCGCTGCTTCCGTCCCCCACGAGGGGACCGCCCGTCGCGAGGTCACCCGGGGGGCCACGGAGCACCGTCTGGCTCGCGTCGAGGCTGTTGTACGCGCCGGCGATCCACACAACCGGGAACTCGGCAGCGGCGTTTCGCACTGCGACCGGGCGCAACTGGTCGGCGGTCGCGCGCGTCGTGACGGTCTCCCCGGCGAACGTCTCGCCCGCATCGGCGGTTTCGAATCGCTGGAGCTGTGCCCGTCCGCCGCGCTCGACGGCCGCGTACACCACGTCGGGGTCGTGTTCCGGCATCGCGATCCCGCTCGCGTAGTAGCCGGTGTTGGGATCGACCCCGACGTATCGCCCCGCGTCGACGAGTTTCCGGTCGCGCCACTCGCCGTCGACCCGGCGGACGTAGCGGTACTCGTGGGACTGGGTCGTCGGGAAGGTCGCGTACACCGCAGCGGGGTCGCCGTCGGCGTCGACGCCGCTGTCCCAGACCCACGGACTCGGCGTGTCAGGCTTGCTGGCGTCGTAGATGACTTCGAGGTCGTCGACGCGGATCGGCAGGTCGGCGGGGGTCGCGATCGTCTCGCCGTCGGCCGTCGAGAGCGTCCCCGCGTCGAAGCGGGCGTAGGAGACGTCCCACTTCGGGCCGGTTCCGCCGCCTTCGGCGTCGGTAAAAAACAGGTGGACCTCGCCGTCGCGCTGGGCCGCCATCCAGTACACCGAGAAGTGTCCCTCCGGCGCGGTGATCAGACGCGTCGGGTCCTCGAACGTCTCGCCGCCGTCGGTCGACACCCGGTAGTAGGGGTGGCCGTCGCCGGTGCCAGTGCGGTCGCGGTAGAACAGGTAGATCGGGTCCTCGGGGTCGTCGCCCGGTTGCACGGGATTCGGATAGCAGATGCCCGCCCCCTCGAACTCCCGGACCGGCCCGAAGCTGCCCGGGTCCTCGGCGGTTTCGGTGATCCGGTAGCGCAGCCAGGGGCCGTTGTGCAGCGACCAGAGCGCGATCAGGTGGCCGTCGCTCCGGGCCCAGACCGCGGGACCGACGTGGTCGTTGTTCGAGACGTCGCTCGCGAGGACCGTCTCGGCGAAGCGTCCGGTGTCGTGGTCGTACGTGCCCACGACCGGGTCTCGTCCCGTCGGCCCGCCGAGATAGCCCACGTGCGTGCGGTCGTGCTCGCCGACGTATCGGACCGCCCGCGGGTTGGTGAACCAGACCCACTTCGCCGCCGGGCCGTAGACGCCGTCGTTGCCCTCCGGTGAGCGGTCGTACACCCGTCCGCCGGGTTTGACCTCGCCGGTCCAGTGGCCGAGCAGTCCGTCTTCCGGGATTCCCGTCATCGTCCCGCACCTCTCCCGTCGGACCGGAACTGTTCCTGCACGCGTTCGATCGCCGCCCGGTCGGGGCGGCCGCTCCGGACCCAGACGCCCCAGCGCCAGCGGGCGGTCTCGCCGGCGTCGAGTTCCAGCGGGTCGCCCCACGCCAGGTTCGCGCCGACGAACGGGTACTCCCGGGCGACGAACCAGCGCTGGCCGGCCGCCGTCTCCGGGTCGAGGAACACCGTCGCACCGGCGCGCCACGGTGAATCACGGGGCCCCTTTCGACCGTCCAGCGGGCCCGTATAGTCACAGTAGGAACCCGTCGGTCCGGTGCGGTCCTCGGGGTCGTCTTCCCGGGGGAGGCGGACCTCACCGTCGGCCATCTCGCGCCGGAACCGGACGTTGAACCCACCGTAGCTGCCCCGGCCAGCCGAGAGGTCCGTCCCCTCGATAGTCCGTGGTTCGGGCGCCTCGACGGACTGGTCCCAGACGAGGAGGTAGCCACGGTCGGGCGAGGTGTCGACGGTGACCGTCCGCTCGTCGTCGAGCAACAGTGTGTCGTCGGTGCGCCACTCGGTGGTCTGCTCGATCGTCACTCGGTCGCTGTCGCCGTCGACGCCGAAGTCGTGACCCCGGTCGACCGCACGCCCCCATACCTGATCGTCACTGTCCGGGCGGCCGCCCCAGCAGTCGACGCCGTCGACGTAGTTCGGGGCGAAGAAGAGTCCGAGATGCCAGGGGTGGTCGTGGGCACCGGCGAGGACGAGGTTGCGACCGGCGGGTGCGCCGGCGTCGGCCGGGAGCGCAAGGCGGTCGACGTGGGG